>Ga0102959_1000107_pt1 | contig 27450 bp, 23 predicted proteins | sample SalPonF2_B_D2_MG_FD_84520 | JGI IMG/M metagenome (GOLD analysis project Ga0102959, IMG submission 84520) | Salt pond soil microbial communities from South San Francisco under conditions of wetland restoration - Salt Pond MetaG SF2_B_D2_MG ...
AGAGCCGCTCGCCCCGGCCGGTGGCCCGGTCGGTGGTCACCAGCACCTCGGCCGCCACCAGCGTGCCGCTCGCCTCGTCGTGGAGGACCGCCTCGCTCCACGGGATACCGTCGAGGACGGGAACGGCCCGGAACGGCGTCCCAGGGAGGGTGCCTTCGAATATCTCGACCGGGGCGTCGACCTGTCGTTTGAGGCCGCCTACCACCCCCGGGAGGTGAACCGCGACGTCGTGGCGCTCGGCGACCTGTGCCGCGTCCCGGCGGTGGAGCCCCGCGAGGACCAGGACGCCGGCGACCGTCCCGAGGTCCGAGAGTATGTCGTCGAGCCCCACGAAGTCGAGCGGCTCGACGAGCCAGACGTCGCCGCTGGTCGTCGAATCACCGTCGCCCGTCACATCGCTCCCCGGCGTCGAATCCAGGTCCGTGGCGACCCGCCCGTCCGCACCGACCACGATGGCGTGGCTCGCCCGTTGCATCCGCTCGTCGGGGTGGGCGATCCAGGTGAGCCCGCCGGACCACCGGAAGACCTCGGGGTCCTCGGGCTGGCCGTACCGCTTGATGGGCATCGACGCGCCCCCGTCCGTGGCGTCACCGCCCATCGCTCCCTCCGTGGCGTCGCCGCCCGTCGATCCCTCCGCGCGGTCGGCGGGCATCGGCCCGCCCGTCGGGAGTTGACGGACGGTGGGGTGTCCGAACTGGCATCGGTGGATGGACGTAGCGACGCCACGACAATAGCCATTTCCCGGCTGTCGTTCACGACGTGGATGCGGTCCTCCAGGTCCGCCACGACCGGGGGGCCGGGACGCCGGGCACGCCTGCTGCCGAAATACAGACACTTACAACTCCTTACAGATACGTACAATCACTCACAGAAACTTACAAAGACTTACAACCGGTTCCGAACCGGCGTGCGGGCTCGACCGTGCGTCGAGCGTGATTGACTGAACGTTCATTCAATACGTTTTTATCCGCGGGTCGCCTCTTCCCGACGAACGACGCCCACCACCAGGGCGGACCCGCCATGTCACAGCGAATCGAGGAGGAGACGGCACAGGAGGAGACCGACGACGGGACGACGACCGAGCGCTACGCCGTGGACGTCGAGGGTCTCCGGCTGGTGTACGGGGACGGGACCGAGGCCGTCGCGGACGTGTCGATGCGGGTCCCCGAGGGGGAGTTCTTCGGCTTCCTCGGGCCGAACGGCGCGGGCAAGACGACCACCATCAAGGTGCTCGCGACGCTGCTCGACCCCACGGCGGGGTCGGTCCGCGTCAACGGGTTCGACGTGGGCGCCGCGGCCCGGGAGGTCCGGCGCTCCATCGGCTACATGGCCCAGGAGACCAGCGTCGACGAGGAGCTGACCGCACGCGAGAACCTCCGATTCGCCTGCGAGGCCTACGGCGTGGCGCGAAGCGCCCGTGCCGAGCGCATCGACGAACTGCTCGCGCTGGTGGACCTCGCGGACGTAGCCGACAAGCAGGCCGAGGGGTTCTCCGGGGGGATGAAAAAGCGCCTCGACGTGGCGACCGCGCTGGTCCACCAGCCGCCGCTGGTCTTCCTCGACGAGCCGACGACCGGGCTGGACCCGAAGGCCCGAAACCGCCTCTGGGAGTACTTCCGGCGCATCAACGAGGCGGGCACGACCATCTTCCTGACGACCCAGTACCTAGAGGAGGCAGACCAGCTCTGCGACCGCCTCTCGGTCATCCTCGACGGCGAGATCGTGGCGACCGGCTCGCCCGCCGAGCTGAAACGCAGCGTCGGCGGCGAGCGCCTGGACGTCGAGGTCGCGGACGGCCCGGACGCCCGGGAGCGGGCGGCGGAGGTCGTCCGCGAGACGGACATCTTCGACGCGGCGGCCGAGGTCGAGGTCACGGCCGAGGGCATCAGCGTCACCGCCGAGACCGCCCGCGAGCACGGCCCGGACCTGCTGGTCGCGCTCCGGGACGACGGGCTGACGGTCACGGCGTTCAACATCCGCGATCCCACGCTCGACGACGTCTTCCTCGCCATCACGGGCGAGCACGTCGCCGCCGACGGAGACCAGGGGGCGTCGGCGTGAGCACCGAGACCGCCGACCGCGGCTCCGCGACAGACGGCGAAACCGAGCGCGACGGCGCGCGCCCGGCCGTCGGCACGGGGGTGGCCCGCTCCGGGAACAGCTTCCTCGGCGACGTCTGGGTGAACTTCAAGCGCTGGAACCTCAAGGCGCTGCGCAACCCGTTCGTCGTCATCGTCTCGCTCGTCCAGCCCGTCATCTTCCTCGTCCTGTTCACCCAGGTGTTCGGGCAGGTGGCGACCGGGGCCATCAACCGCGGCCCGGCCGCCATCGACTACACGACCTACCTGGTGCCGGCAATCGCCATCCAGGTCTCGCTCATCGCCGGGAGCTCCTCGGGCATCGGCCTGGTCAACGACATCGAGACCGGCATGTTCGAGAAGGTGCTGGCCTCGCCGATGAACCGCACCGCCGTCTTCGTCGGCAAGACGGCCGCGGAGCTCCTGCGCATCGTCGTCCAGATCGGCATCATCCTCGTCCTCGGCGTGCTGCTCGGCGCGAACGTCGCCACGGGGGTCCTCGGCGCGCTCGCCATCATGGGGGTCGGCGTGCTGTTCTCGCTGTGGTTCGTCTCGCTCTCGAATACGCTCGCGGTCATTACGAAGGACCAGGAGTCGACCATCATCGCCGCGAACCTCATCCAGTTCCCGCTTTTGTTCGTCTCCAGTGCCTTCCTCCCCCTGGCGGTCCTGCCGGGCTGGATACAGACGGTGGCGAAGTTCAATCCCATCACCTACGGCGTGGACGCCGCGCGGGCCATCATGCTCGACCGGAGCGTGATGACCGTGCTCACCGTGACCCGCTTCGGCGGCATCTGGGACACCCTCGTCCCCGCTATCGCGGTCCTCGTCGCGCTGGCGCTCGTGCTCGGCAGCGTCGCCGTGTTCATGCTCTCCCGCGCGACGAGCTCCGACGTGCAGTGACCGTGCGTATCGTTCCGTTTCGACCGGGGATTCGCTCGTTCTTCCGCTGTCGTGGCGCCGTGGTCCTGTCCAGCTGATGGTGGGCCGTCGCTCGAATCCGGTGGCCGTCACTCGAGGCAGGCGGGCCCCGACCGCCAGGCGACGACCTGACGGGCTGTGACCCGCACTGGAATCGGCCCACCAGTGCACCGTCCACCGGCGATTCTCGCCGAAACCGTCTTGGCGGCCCGTGCAGAAAACGCGTTCATGACCGGCAGGGGTGGCGGATGAGAGCGGTCGTCGTCGGCGCGGGAGAGGTCGGGTCGAGTATCGCCGCGAGCCTCGCGGACAGCCACGAGGTCGTGGTCGTGGACGTGGACGGCGACCGGGTCGACCGTCTCACCTTCGACATCGACGTGCTGGCCATCGAGGGCGACGGCACGGCCCTCGAGACGCTCGAGGAGGCGGACGTCGCGGCCGCCGACATCGTCGTCGCGTCGACCGACGGCGACGAGACGAACCTCGCGGTCTGCGGGACGGTCAAGACCCTCTCCGAGGCGTTCACCATCGCGCGCGTGAAGCGGACGGCCTACCTCGACACCTGGCAGCAGACCCAGGGCGCCTTCGGGGTCGACTTCATGGTCTGTTCGGACCTGCTGACCGCCCAGGCCATCGTGCGCGTCGTCGGCCTGCCGACCGCCCGCGACGTCGACCCCTTCGCCGGCGGGCAGGTCCAGATGGCCGAGTTCCGGGTGCCCGAGGGGAGCCCGCTGGCGGCCCAGACGGTCCGCGAGGCCGACCGGTTCGAGGGGCTGACGTTCGCGGCCGTCCTCCGGGACGACGAGATCGAGATGGCCCGGGGCGAGACTGTCATCAGCCCCGGCGATAAGCTCGTCGTCATCGGGAGCCCCGAGAGCGTGCAGGCGTTCGCGGCGGCGCTCGTGCGGGAGCCGGCGGGTGACGTAAGCGACGTGGTCGTCGTCGGCGGGGGCGAGATCGGCTTCCTCACCGCCCAGCTGCTCGAACGACGGGGGTTCGCCCCCCGACTCGTCGAGCAGGACGCCGCGCGCGCTCGCGTGGTCGCCGAGGCGCTGCCGGGGACGACCGTGCTCTCCCACGACGCGACGGACCTCGACTTCCTGGAGCGCGAGCACGTCGGCGAGGCCGACGTCGTCATCGCGGCCCTCGACAACGACGAGACGAACCTGCTCGTCGCCCTGCTCGCCCGCAGTCTCGGCGCGGGGCGGACCGTCGCCGTCGTGGACGAGGGCAGCTACGTGGACCTCTTCGAGGCGGTCGACGTCGACGTGGCCGTCAACCCGCGCGAGGTGACCGCCGAGGAGATCACCCGCTTCACCCGCGAGGAGCGCGCGGAGAACGTCGCCATCATCGAGTCGGACCTAGCGGAGGTACTGGAGATCGAGATAGACGAGAAGAGCGTCCTCCGCGACCGACCGATCAGCGAGGCGGTGGCTGACCTCCCGGCGAGCGTCGTCGTCGGGGCCATCACGCGAGCGGGCGAGCGCATCACGCCGCGGGGCGACACGGTCGTCCGGGCCGGCGACCACGTGGTCGTCTTCGTCCGGACCGAGGACATAGAGCGGGTGACGGCGGCGCTATGAGCCGGGCCGGAACCCGCCGCGGCCTCGTGCGAGCGCTCCGCGTGGAGTGGCGGGCGAGCGTGAGCCTGGTCGGGACGGTCGTCAAGTGGCTCGCCGTCGCCCTGCTGTTCCCGTTCGCTATCGCGCTCGCCGACGGTCGGGGCGTCGCGGCCATCGGCGGCACCATCTTCGTCGCGGTCGGCCTGGGGTACGCCCTGGAGCGCCTGGACCCCGACCCGGACCTCGGGGTCCGCGAGGGCTTCCTGATGGTCGCGCTGACGTGGGGCGCGGTGAGCGTGGTTGGGGCGCTCCCCTACGTCATCGCCGGCCAGGGGACGGTCGCGCTCCCCGTGAACGCCCTCTTCGAGTCGATGAGCGGCTTCACCACGACCGGTGCGACCGTGATGGGCGACATCTCGCTTGTGGCCCACGCGCCGGCGGTCATGATGTGGCGCCAGGAGACCCAGTGGCTCGGCGGCATGGGCATCGTCGTCCTCGCGGTCGCCATCCTCCCGGAGCTCTCGGTCGGCGGCGCCCAGCTCATGGACGCCGAGGCCCCCGGGCCCGGCATCCAGAAGCTCACGCCCCGCATCGCCGAGACCGCCCGCGCGCTCTGGAAGGCGTACATCGGCATCACCGCCCTCGAAGTGGTCGCGCTCTACGCGCTCCACCTCGGCGGGCTGGCCCCGAACATGGGCCTCTACAACGCGGTCGCCCACGGCTTCTCGACGATGGCGACCGGCGGCTTCTCCCCCGAGGCCCGGAGCATCGAGGCGTTCTCGGCCGCCGTCCAGTGGCTCGTCGTGCCGTTCATGGTCGCCGCCGGCACCAACTTCGCCCTGTTCTGGCACGTGATGAACGGCAACCCGGAGCGGCTCTGGCGGGACGCCGAGTTCCGCTTCTACCTGGGCGTCCTGGGCGTCCTCGCCGCGCTCGCGTCGCTTCTGCTCTTCACCGACCCATCCATCCTCGTCCACCCCGACGTCGGCCCCATCGCGGGCAACCTGGAGTCCTCGCTGCGCCACGGCGTCTTCCAGGTCGTCTCCATCGTGACGACGACCGGCTACGCGAGCATGGACTTCAACGACTGGAACAGCGCCGCGCAGTTCCTGCTCCTCCTGGGGATGTTCATCGGGGGGTCGGCGGGGTCGACCGGCGGCGCCGTCAAGATCGTCCGCTGGTACGTCATCGGCAAGTCGCTCCGCCGGGAGCTGTTCGTGACCGTCCACCCCGAGGCCGTCCGTCCGGTCCGGCTCGGCGGCCGCACCATCGACGAGTCGGCCATCCGCGGCATCTACGCGTTCACCCTACTCTACCTGGTCTGCTTTCTGCTCGGGGCTGCCTTCCTCCTCGTCGACGCCAGCCTCTTCGGCCGCGGCATCTCCACGTTCGAGGCGATGAGCGCCGTCGCCGCCACGCTCGGGAACGTCGGCCCCGGCTTCGGCGTCGTCGGCCCGATGGGGAGCTACGACGGCTTCTCCGTAGCCTCGAAGCTGGTGATGGTCGTCCTGATGTGGATCGGCCGCCTGGAGATACTCCCCGTCCTCGTCCTCCTCACCGGGGCGTACTGGCGGTCTTGATGGGGGTGCAGTCGCTCGCAGCCCTGTCAGGCGGTGACATCGCTGAACGGAGTCAGGCGTTGAAGCCGACGAATTCGGGCGATAGAGCAGTTCTCCCGTTTTCGAGGGGCTTTTTGTGCTCCGAGGTATGCGGTCATGCAATGGCTGACTCCGAGACGACGGAAGCGGCGGGTGAGGCCGGCTCGGTCGAGACGGAGCTCTCGCGGGACATGAGCCTCTTCGACGTGACGTTCATCGGGGTGGGGGCGATGATCGGCGCGGGCGTCTTCGCGCTGACGGGCTTCGCCGCCGGCATCGCCGGCCCCGCCCTGACGCTCGCGTTCTTCCTCAACGGCTTCGTCGCGCTGTTCACGGCGATGAGCTACGCCGAGCTCGGCGCGGCGTTCCCCGAGGCCGGCGGCGGCTACCTCTGGGTGAAGGAGGCGCTGGTCGACCCCAACGGCTTCTACGCGGGCTGGATGAGCTGGTTCGCCCACGCGGTCGCCTGCTCGCTGTACGCCGTCACCTTCGGGGTCTTCCTGACGGAGCTCATCGTCGTGGTGGCGTTCCCCGGCCTGCCCCAGGACTTCGTCCTCTTCGGCGTCCTGAGCCGGCTCATGGTCGAGAAGCTGCTCGCCGTCCTGATGGTCGCGCTGTTCGCCTACATCAACTTCCGGGGGGCCGAGGAGACCGGCAAGGCCGGCGTCGTCGTCACCGGCATCAAGGTCGTCATCCTGGGCATCTTCGTCGCGTTCGGCATCTACGCCACGGTGACGGCCCCGCAGTGGACCGATACGTTCCTCTCGAACCCGTCCTTCCTGCCGAACGGCTTCGTCGGCATCGTCGGCGCGATGGGCTTCACCTACATCGCCTTCGAGGGCTACGAGATCATCGTCCAGTCCGGCGAGGAGGTCGTCGACCCGGGCACGAACATCCCGAAGGCGGTCTTCTACTCGCTTCTCATCGTCATCCCCATCTACATCCTGGTCGCGTTCGCGGCCATCGGGGGCATCTCGGTGACCCCGGAGCTGGTCGCCCGGGCCGGCCTCCAGGGCCAGTCCCCGGTCTACACCTGGCAGGTGCTGGGCAACCTCGGCGAGCTCGGCATCATCGAGGCCGCCGGCCAGTTCGTCCCCTACGGCGTGCCCCTGCTGCTGTTCGCCGGGCTCGCGGCGACGATGAGCGCGCTCAACGCGACGGTCTACTCCTCCAGCCGGGTCTCCTTCGCGATGGGCCGGGACCGCTCGCTCCCCGGGGTGTTCGACAGCATCCACCCGGAGAAGCGCACGCCCCACGTCGCCATCCTGCTGTCGGCGGTGCTCATCGCCGTGATGGCGGTCGTCCTGCCCATCGAGAGCGTCGCCGCCGCGGCCGACATCATGTTCATCCTCCTGTTCATCCAGGTGAACTGGACGGTGGTGAAGATGCGCTCGACCCACCCGGACCTGCCGCGGACCTTCGAGGTGCCGTACATGCCGTGGCCGCCGCTGGTCGGCATCGTCCTCCAGTTCCTCCTGACGCCCTTCCTCCTGCTCGAGCTGGGGCTCACGCCGGGCGTCGGCGCGAACTCCGAGGGGTTCGTCGCGCTCGTGACGACCGTCGTCTGGATGCTGCTCGGCGTCGGCGTCTACTACGGCTACTCGGTGCAGAAGGAAGCGGAGAAGCGCGAGAAGGAGACGCCGACGGTGGTCGCCGAGCGGGTCCCCTCCGAGCGCGAGACCCAGGTGCTCGTGCCGGTCGCCAACCCCGCGAACGTCGAACAGCTCATGCGGACCGCCATCGACGTAGCCCGCGACCGCGACGCCGAGATACTCGTGATGAGCGTCGTCACGGTGCCCCAGCAGACGCCGCTCTCCGAGGGCCGGGCGTTCGTCGGCCGCCAGCGCGAGGTGCTCGACGAGGCCATGGCGTTCGCGGCGGACGCCGAGGTCCCCGTCAGCGGCACCGTGCGCATCGGTCACGACGTCTCGCGGGCCATCCTCAACACCGTCGACCAGCACGGAAGCGACGTGGTCCTGCTCGGGTGGCGCGGGCGCTCCAGGCGGCGGGACTTCGTCCTCGGGAGCAACGTGGACGAGGTCGTCACCTCGGCGACCTGCGACGTCCTCGTCGAGCGCGTCGGCCCGACGACGGACGGCGTCGAGTCGATCCTCGTGCCCACCGCCGGCGGCCCGCACGCCGAACTCGCGGCCGAGATCGCCCGCGCTATCGCCCGCGCCAACGACGCCACGGTCGACGTGATCTCCGTCGTGCGGCCGGACGCCCCGGAGCGCGAACGGGAGCGCCGCCAGGCGGGCGTCGAGGAAACCGCCGCCGTCGTCTCGGACGGGGTGCGAGTCGACGCGCGGCTCGTCGAGGGCGAGGACGTGGTGGACGCCATCGTCGAGCAGTCCCACGACCACGACGTGACCATCATCGGCGCGAGCCGCGAGGGGCTCTTCCAGCAGCTCGTCTTCGGCGCCATCCCCGAGGAGGTGGGCCGCCGCGCGGAGCACACGGTCATCATGACCAAGCGCAACCTCGGCATCACCACCCGGCTCCAGCGCTGGTTCCGGCGGCACCGGACGCGGTGACCGTCGGCGTCGGACTCGGGAGCCGGCTCCGTTCCCGGCGGGGTCCGGGCCGAATCGCGTCTTCGCCCCGCAGCGCCCGACCGCGTCGCCGTCTGTTATCGACCGAACAGCCGCTCGCGGAGGGGTCGGCTCCGCGCCTTCTCCGCGAGCAGGACCGAGCAGTCGACGTCGTCGACTACGTCCATCACGACCGAGCCGCGGACGAGCCGAGAGAGCAGGCCGCGCTCGGTCGCGCCGAGCACCAGCAGCGAGTGGGCCGCGGCGGCACGCTCGATGGCTGTCTCCACGTCGCCGGTCTCGACGACGCGGGCCGCGTCGCCCAGGCCGTGCTCTGACGCCCAGTCGGCGAGGAACGCCTCGCCGGTGCCCCGCTCGTCGGCGTCGACGACGTGGAGCAGAGTCACGTCGCTCCCGGACTCGGCGCGGAGGGTCTCGGCGACGCTCGCGCTCAGCGCCGAGTCCGGCCCGCCGGCCGTGGGCACGAGGACGGAGGCGGGGTCGAAGCCGCGGTCCTTGAGCACGAGGAAATCACAGGGGAGGTCCGCGGCGAGCTCGTCGATGGCGGTCTCGGCGCGGCCGGGCGAGCCGTGGGCGTCCTCGCCCCAGCCCATCACGACGACGTCGGCGTCGTGCGCGCGGGCGGCGTCGAAGATCTCCTCGTAGGAACGGTGGGAGACGATGGTGCTCGTCTCGACCGGGACGCCGAACGTCTCGGCGTCCTCGCGGGCGCGGGCGAGCAGCTGTTCGGAGGAGCCGTCGACCCGCTCTGCGTACGCGGCACCGAACTCGAGGGGCGTCTGGTCGGGCACCGTGACGATGTGGACGGCGTCGACGATTCCGTCGCGGGCGCTGGCGAGCGCGCTGGCGAGGGTCACCAGGTCGGTCTCGTTTGCGGGGTTGGCGAGCGACACCAGCACGCGGTACTGCCCGCCGTCGGGCTGGACCGAGGTGGCCGCGGTGACGGCGGCATCGGGCATCCGGTCGGCGCGGTCGAGGACGTACTCGGTGAGGACGCCGCTCTCCTCGACGTGCCGGCGGGCGTAGAGTGCGTACCAGAGGACCGCGCCGACGACGAAGAGCAGGGAGAGCCCGATCTCGACGGGCGCCATGAACGCGATGAGCGCGAAGGAGGTGAGCGCGCCGAGGACCGGGACGACCGGGTAGAGCGGGACGCGGTAGTCGGGGTCGTAGTCGCTGGGCGCGGCCTCGCGCATCACGACGAGCGCGACGTTCAGGAGGCCGTAGATGACGAGGTGGAGGACGCTGCCAGCCTTCGCGAGCGTCGCCACGTCGCCGACCAGGACGAAGACGAGGATGAGCGCCCCGGTGAGCGCGATGGAGCGGTACGGCGTGGCGAACTGGTCGTGGATGTCGTTGAGCCAGTCGCTCACGATGCGGTCCCGGCCCATGGCGAAGTTGATGCGCGAGGAGGCCAGGATGGAGGCGTTGGCGCTGGAGGCGGTAGCGAGCAGCCCCGCGAAGGTGAGCGCCGCGACGCCCACGCCGCCCATCAGCAGGCGGGCCACGTCGACGACGGCCGTCTCGTTCCCCGCCACCACGGACAGGTCGGCCACCGAGAACAGCACCAGCAGGACGAGCGCGTAGACGACGGTCACGACGACGACGCTCCCGATGAGCGCGAGCGGCAGGTTCCGGCCCGGCTCCTTGATCTCCTCGCCGACGGAGGTGATCTGGACGAAGCCGATGAAGGAGACGAACACCAGCGCGGTCGCGGGCAGGACGACCTCGACGCCCCTGCCCGGCGGGGTGAGCGGGAACAGCGTGGCGGGGTCGGCCCGGAACGCGCCGACGACGGCGAACGTCGCGAGGATGGCGACCAGCGCGACGACGATGACGTTCTGCAGGCGGCCGGTCTCCTTCGCGCCCACGTAGTTGACGCCGACGAACACCAGCCCGGCGACCACGCCGCCGACCTGCGCCGGCGTCAGCGAGACGACGACGAGCTCGACGCCAGGGACGGCGAGGAACTCGGCGACGTACTGGCCGAAGCCCAGCGCGTAGAACGCCGAGGCGAAGGCCAGCCCGACCCAGTTGCCCCAGCCGGCGATGGAGCCGAACAGCGGCCCGAGCGCGTGGTTGATGTAGTAGTACGCGCCGCCCGCCTTCGGCATCGCGGTGCCGAGCTCGCTCGCCGAGAGCGCCGTGAAGAGGGCGATGGCCCCGCCGATGACGAAAGAGAGGACGACTATCGGCCCGGCCTCGGCGGCCGCCGGCCCGGGCAGGACGAAGATGCCCGCCCCGATCATCGTGCCGACGCCGATGGTCAGCGCCGCGAGCGGGCCGAGGTCCTTGGCCAGCTCCTCTTCAGGCATCGGCGCGGGCCTCCACGTCGGCCATCGTCACTCGCCCCCTCGGGCGTCGTCGTTCCCCGCCGGTGCCGGCAGGACGACGACCGGTCGGTCGGCCGCCTTGACCAGCGAGCGCGCCACGTCGCCGGTGACGAGGTCGACCAAGACGCTGCCGCCCCGGGGGGTGAAGACGATTGCCGAGGCATCGACCTCGGCGGCGACCTCGCGGATGGTCTCGGCGACGTCGGTCCCGTAGCCCAGCCGGGTCTCGACGGGGACGCCCGCCACCGCCGCGCGGGCGGTGACGACCGCGAAGGCGTCCTCGGCTGCGGCCTCGCGCTGGGCGACGCTCACCTTGTCCGGGGCCCCACCCGCCTTCTCGACGACGTGGAGGGCGGTCAGCCGACCGTCGGCGGCCGCGAGGCGCTCCAGGAGGGCGTCCATCGTGGTGGCGGCGTCGGCCTCGTTCGCGATCGGAACCAGGACGTTCGAGAGCAGCGGTGCCGGCGCGGTCATCCGTGAGGAACCGGGGTCGGATGGGTCGGTGTTCGTTCGATTCCGTCCGGTCGTGGCGCGTGTGTCATCGGTTCCCCTTGGTCGGCGGGACCTAAGGGCTTATCCCATGGTCCGACGGCTCTTCGCGTCGGCCGGCCCGTTCCGCGGGCACCGCGTCTATCGGTCTTCGCCAGCGTCTACCGGTCTTCGCCTCCCTCTCTCGCTGTCCCTGCGTTCGCCTCGAAACCCCCGAAATGCTGGACTCGGGGGCTCTCGCGTCGCCCCCCGGCGACTGTCGCGTAGACCCCCTGGCGTCCCCGCTCGGACCCCCGAAGACCCCGCTCGGACCGCCCGGCGGCCGCTCACCCCGTTGTAAGCGATTGTAAGTGTTTGTAAGTCCATGTAAGCCACTCGCGTCGGCGATTCTCGCCCGTCCGCCACGTCCCGGATTCCCGGAGCTGGGAGACCACCGAAGGGTTATTACAGCGTGCTGATTGGTGTGGACCAATGACCGCCAGCCGGGAGGTCCCACGGTGGCCCGTCCGCGGAAACGCCGTCGCGCTCGTCGCGCTCCCGGTCGTCCTGGCGCTCGTCCACTACGTGATTCCGCCGTCGCTCCACCAGCGGCTCGTCTTCCACCTCGACCACCCGACGCTCCTCGCGGCGTGGGGGTCCTCGTACGTCCATCTCTCCGACCACCACCTCACGAGCAACCTCGTCGGCTACGCCGTCGCCGTGGTCCCGGCGTGGACCATCGCCGCCTATCGCGGCCACCGTCGCCGGTTCTGGCTCGCCCTGCTCGCGTTCCTCCTTTTCGTCCCGTTCGTCGCGACGGGGGTGAGCTACGTGGTCTTCGCCCGCTACTTCCGGGTCTCCGGCGCGAACTTCCTGGGCTTCTCCGCGGTCGTCGCGGCGCTGTTCGGCCTGCTGTTCGCGCAGGTCGTCGCGTGGGTCGCGGCCCTGACGACCCGCCTCCAGGGGGTCGCCGTGGGCGTCCTGATATCGCTTCTCGGCCTGACCTGGGTGCTACAGCGGGGTGGGGACCTGCCCCTCTGGCTCGTCGGCGTGGTCGCCCTGGGAGTCGTCGCGCTCTCGTACGTGGTGCTCCCGGGGTGGGTCTGGCGCTCGCCGGACAGGGTCGGCAACGCGCTCGCCAGGTACAACCCGGAGGTGCCGCTGCTGTTCGTCGGCGCGTCGTTCGTCGTCGTCTCCGTCCCGATGCTGGTCGAGGTGCAGTGGGTGCACGCCCACTCGGCGTCGAACGTGTTCGCGCACGTGGGCGGGTTTGTGTTCGGGGTCGTTTGGGGGTTGGTCGAGGGAATGTTCCGGACTGCTGCTCTCAAATAACGGGTCAATTTAGTGCAGAAAGGGTTACGAAACCGTTACATTATTTTTAAAACACTCCTTAATTGGATTGTTGTTCTGAAAGTCCATTATCTATTAATTTTCGGTGATTGTGGCGCGATCTGGATGTACGGGTGGAAATCGTCATAACTGGTGAGGTTGAATATAGCCCCATGGGCGTGGACATTGGTCGGTTGGATGAAGAATATTCTATCTCAGATCTCGATGAGCAGGGAATCCAGATTGTAAACGCCTCCACAACTTTCGAAATCGATGGCGAGTTTGATCGGGAGCAACTAAACGAGGACCTCCCGAATACAGAATACGATCCTGAGAAGCACCGTAGTCTCATTTATCGAGGTGACGTTGCGATGATTCTTCTCCCTCCTAGTGGTCGAGTGAGCGTCGTCCGTGCCACCACACCTGACGATATTCGCCAAGGAATTGATGATTTCATCTCCGAACTACACAAGCTAGGAATCGAAAGAGAACATTCTAACATTCAGATTGAGAACGTTGTGGGAACTGCGAATCTCGAACACAAGATCGATCTACACACAGTAACTATCACTCTGGGTCTCGAAAAAACCGAATACGAACCTGAACAATTTCCAGGCGTTATCTACCGTATCCCAGATGGCGCCGTGGTTCTTATTTTTTCCTCAGGAAAGCTTGTTATCACCAAGGGCCAGACCTACGGCGATATTGTAGATGCGTTTGAATGTGTTAAGAGGAAGATCTACTCGACGTTGGAAATACGCGAGTAAGCGATAGTCCGAGTTCGGAGTTGGAGACTGGAGTCATAGGCATTGTAGATCCTCTTTTTCACCTGATAGCCGTCTTTTGATTCTTCGATATGGAGGTCATGATACCAGACGTGCTTTTTGACAGTATCGCTAAGCAAATCGTCTTCATCGATGAGGGTCTGGTACAGAATCTCAGCGAAATGAAGGTCATCTAGATTCCGCATCGATGGGTGGGGCTCTTCTGGGGTCGGGAAATGCTCGGGGAATACAACGATGTCTGGTATAACGTCCCCTTCGCTCGTCCGAGCACCTGCGGGCGAATCTCGAATGACCATCATCGCGACGTCTTCACCTTGATTGAATCCCCAGCGAACAATCCGATTGATGACCTCGTTTAGACGCGCCGAGGGTCGTTTTGTATTCCGGGCATTTCGCTCACTCCAAACCGTGAGAAATTCCGTGTTCTGCGGAACGAGCAGATGGCCGATACTCTGCCCCTCACCGCCTTTGACGTCCATCGCGAAAGTCGTTCCATCATCGAGACGCCCCTTGAAGTCGATACGCTCTGCTCCCCGTTGGTCGGTATACGTGAGAAGTCCCCGCTGCTGTGCAGGCTCTAAAAACACTTCTCGGACGATGTCCTCGTTTTCTGCTCCGTGGGTTTGTCGAAGCACTCCCCCGAGAGAGAAAATCACGTCCTTAAATTCGCGCTGATAGTCGACGGCGGAGAAGGGCTCATCGTTGAAGACACCCGGATGGCGTTCGGGCAGATCGCGAAGAAGCCGCTTGATGGCTTCTAACGTTCTCTTTCGCTCATCTGCGGAGAGGTCTGTAAATCCGAGCGTATCAGTCCATGGATTTTTACCAGACACATACAGGAAGAGATACGAACGGTGGAAAAGGAATGAACGTGCATCCCCCTATGCATAGGCAATCGCCTACGTAGTTCTCATTTTGATGGCAACGCTTCCGGATGTTTAGTCCGAGAATTCGGATAGAGACCGTTGCCGCAAATCGGATAACCGTTCAGCGATTGTATCCTTGAATTCGGCATTCAATTCGTAGCCGATACAGCGTCTGCCCTGGCTCAGAGCGGAGTAGGCAGTTGTACCGCTACCCAGGAATGGATCGAGCACCGTATCACCTGGGTCTGTAGATAACTTCACGATACGGTTGATGAGTGAAATCGGGTAGGGTGCCTTGTGAAGCACCTGCTGGCCTATAGTTCCCCGTTTCACGGGGTAACGCCACAGATTTCCCAGTTGTCCATCGCCATTGATAGCTGGGTCCTCTTCCCCATTTTCGCGATTTTCCTCGTCGTGGAACGTATGGTCCTTGCTTTTCGAGAGATAGACGACGTACTCTTTCTTGTTTACCACATTTCGGTCAGTCATCCCCGCAATCGCAGTCGGTTTGTGCCAGACCACCATATCCTGCAGGTAGAACCCAATACCCTCACAACGTTCTGCGATATGGTATGGCAGGAGGGTGAGATCACCTCGATTCATGACTGTATCGACAACTATCCACATCGTCCCGTCCGCATGGAGTACGTCGTAGCATTCACTCCATACCTTCTCCATGCGATTGTGGTACTCCTCATACGACTGGTCCTCACTTCCAATCTGATCCGCATGCCCGTAGTCCTTCAAATCCCAGTATGGTGGCGAGGAAATCACGGACTGTACGGAATCGTTTTTCACAGCCGACATATCCTCACTGGTAGTCCAGTTCATCTCCAGGCCGTTGAGTTTCTCGAGATCCATCGTTACTGTACAGAGCTCCGTTCAATCGACCGTACCATAGGCTCACGATTTTCGTTAACTACAGTCTCCTCAAATGAGTCATCACAAAGCCAGAGATGGACTGACTCGCCTTCGTTTGATCCAGCTCGAATACAACGTTTCAGTGCCTCATTGCGAGGTAGTGGTTTTGTTTCGTCGACTGTCTCGCCAGAGGACTGATCACGGATTTCTTCCAACCAAACGTTGCCTGGGTCCTTGCCGTTTGGATTGTACCGTTGGACTTCCGCATCATGATACGCACTGCTCCCCTTCGTCCGCTCGCCGCCCCACTCATTTCCTTCATAGACGTGAGCGACGCGGATTTCGTCTTTATTGAACCGATAGGCTCGCTTGTCCTTCACGAGGAATAAAATCTCCTCGTACACGTTCTTCATATCTCCGCCACCAGCGGGATTCCGATACCTTGTGATGATGTTTTTCAGAACAAAGCTTGTTTCAGTACGAACATCATCCGCGACCGCCATCGCTGCTGGCCAGAACTCTCCATCAGAATATCGATTCGGGACGAATACCCAGAGAGACTCATCGGGGGACATTTCATCATATATGGCGGACCACAGCTCCTCTGTATGTTGTAGAACCTCCTCAAGGGTAGTCGCTACGGTAAGAAGTGGATTCAGGTCCACGATGTGCATATTGATTACCGTACCTTGCTTCCCCATCGTACTTGAATTGTCCGTCATAGTTTATCCCTCGAATAGAAAGGTTGCCACCTATGCATAGGTGTATGGGCATGTATTCTATTTCACCGGGGTACTCTAAACAGGTAATTGACTAAGATGGGCTTGACGTTGACTGAGGCGAAGAAGCGGGTATTGGGTGCATTAGAAGAGGAGCCCAAGCACGGCTATATCTTAGCAAAGGAACTCGGCGTCCGGGGCAGCACGATTTACGAGCACCTTGAACAGTTAGAAGAGCATGGGTACATCGAAGGTAAAGAAGATGATCGACGTCGCGTGTATTCCTTGACGCGACGAGGGAAGCTCATTCTAGAAGCTGAGAGAGAGGGGACTTACTAATTAAAAAAAAAAATAACCCACAATTATTACTGCAATTCTATACACGCTGTCAACCCCACTGACAACGTCGTTTTTATTTCTATATCCTGGCAGAATTTACCCACCCGTTCCGGTTCCTGTAAGCCTTTATCGGAGGCCGGCGAATCGCCGACCATGAGCGCACCACGAATCCTCATCATCGGGCCGCCGGGCGCAGGCAAGGGGACCCAGAGCGCGCGGCTGGCCGAGGAGTTCGGTATCGAGCACGTCACCACGGGCGACGCCCTCCGGGCGAACAAGGACGTCGAGACGGAGTACGGGACCCCCCGCGAGTACATGGACGCGGGCGAGCTCGTGCCCGACCCCGTCGTCAACGAGATCGTGCGGACGGCGCTCGACGACGCCGACGGGTTCGTCCTCGACGGTTACCCCCGCAACCTGGAGCAGGCCGAGTACCTCGCCGACATCACCGACCTCGACGTCGTCCTCTTCCTGACCGTCCCCGAGGACGAACTCGTCCGCCGGCTGACCGGCCGCCGGGTCTGCCGGGACTGCGGCGCGAACTACCACGTCGAGTTCAACCCGCCGGAGACCGAGGGCGTCTGTGATGCGTGCGGCGGCGAACTCCACCAGCGCGACGACGACACCGAGGAGACCGTCCGCGAGCGACTGCGGGTCTACGAGGAGAGCACCGCGCCGGTCGTCGAGTTCTACCGCGAGCGCGGCGACGTCGTCGAGATCGACGGCGAGGGAACCCCCGACGAGGTGTGGGAGTCGATCCGCGCCGCCGTCGCCCAACACGCCGACGCGGCCTGAGTTCACAGGCCTTCAGCCTCTCTTCTGTCGCCGCGTTCGTCGCTGCGCCCCGGCGAGGGCGAGTAAACAGGTTGATTACGCGTCACCGCTAAGACCCGGCAAATGGCACGGACAGCGGAGAAAGTGCGGACGCTGGTCGAGGAGGACCCGGCGTTCGCGGACGCGCTCCGGACCTTACTGGAGTACGACGACCAGGTCATCCACTGGGCCGACGTGAACGACGACCTCACGAGCGGCCAGTGGGGCCGACTGATCGAGAAAGGCGTGCTCGCCGATGCGGACGACGGCTTCCGGCTGCGCGACCCGGGCTCGATCCGGACGGAGCTCAACGGCGCCGGCGAGGTGACCACCTCGAAGAAGAAGTCGAGTGACGACGACGAGGAGGGCTCCACCAGCTGGTCCACCTGGGATAAGGTCGCCGCGGTCGCCTCCCTCGCGCTGTTCGCCGGCTACTCCGTCGGCAGCGTGCGGAACGTCATCGGCAACATCATGAACGTCTTCCTCGGACCCGTAGACAGCCTGCTGCCCTTCTACGCCGTCATCATGGTGCTCGCGGTCATCACCGGCCTCTACTCGACGCTCCTGCAGGCGAACCTGATGGACATGGAGAAGATGGGCAAGTACCAGGAGCAGATGAAGGAGATCCGCGAGCGCGAGAAGGCCGCCAAGGAGCGCGGCGACGACGAGGCCCTGGAGAAGATCCGCGAGGAGCAGATGTCGGCCATGGGCGACCAGGCCGGCATGATGAAAGAGCAGTTCCGCCCGATGGTGTGGATCATGCTCCTGACCATCCCGGTGTTCCTCTGGATGTACTGGAAGATCCTCGCCGGCGGCCACGGCTGGGCGAACGCGGAGTTCATCCTGCCGCTGGTCGGCCCGGTCCACGTCAAGGAGGGCGTGTTCATCATGCCCGCCTGGATCATCTGGTACTTCCTCTGTTCGATGAGCTTCACCCAGGTCATCCGGAAGGCGCTGAACATCCAGACCACCCCGACGTAGTCGGCCAGGACTTCTCGACCCCGTCGGCCTCCGCGATTTCTCCTCGACCCCCGCCGGCTTCTGCGATTTCTCCTCGAACTCGTTTCTCCCCCTGTCCACGACACGCTGTCGCGGTAGCGGTGTGGAATCCGTCGCGATCGAGGCGACGTAGCCTTGTGATTGTGGTGGATATATGGTCGTCGGTGCGGGCGCGCTCGCGTGTGCGACCCGTGGGAGAGCGAAACCCATTTCATACGAGAGAGAAGAGATAGGATATGTTAGTCACCGTCTCTGGGCCCCCTGGGGTGGGCAAGAGCACCCTCGCCGCCGCGCTGGCCGAGCGACTCGGCTACGAGCACGTGAGCGGCGGCGACATCTTCCGCTCGCTCGCGGCCGACCGCGGGCTGTCCCTCGCCGAGTTCAACGCGCTGGCCGAGGAGGACGACCAGATCGACCGCGACCTCGACCGCCGGCTCCGCGAGACCGCCCGGGAGCGCGACGACCTGGTGCTCGAGTCCCGCCTGGCCGGCTGGATGGCCGGCGAGTACGCCGACATCAAGATCTGGCTCGGCGCGCCGCGGTCGGTCCAGGCCGAGCGCATCGCCGACCGCGAGGGCGTCCCGGTCGCCCAGGCCCGGCGGGAGACCGCGGCCCGCGAGGAGAGCGAGACCAGTCGCTACCACGAGTACTACGGCATCGACTTCGACGACCTCGACATCTACGACCTCTCTGTCAACACCGCCCGATGGGACGCGGAGGCGGTCCTCGACGTCGCGCTCGTGGCCGTCGAGTCCTACGACCCGAGCGAGGACGAGGGCACCGACCCCATCCAGGGCGTCCGCTACGAGTTCTGATGGCCCTCCGCAGCCCACCCGACGAGCGCGACCCGACCGACCTCCTCGAGTTCGGGGTCCTCAACCTGGACAAGCCGGCCGGGCCCTCGGCCCACCAGGTGTCGGCGTGGGTGCGCGACATCGCGGGCGTCGAGAAGGCCGCCCACGCGGGCACCCTCGACCCGAAGGTCACGGGCTGTCTGCCGATCGCGACCGGGACGGCGACCAGGCTGGCGATGGCGCTCCAGGACTGCCCCAAGGAGTACGTCGCCGTCCTCGAACTCCACGGCGACCCCCCCTCGGACTTCGACGCAATCCTCGCCGAGTTCGAGGACCCTATCTACCAGAAGCCGCCCCGCAAGAGCGCCGTCGCCCGGAAGCTTCGCGTCCGGGAGATCTACTCCCTCGAGGAGCTCGACCGCCGCGGCCGCCAGGTGCTCCTGGGCATCCGCTGTGAGAGCGGCACCTACGTCCGCAAGCTCTGTCACGACCTCGGTCTGGCGCTCGGCACCGGCGCGCACATGGGCGACCTCCGCCGGACCGCGACCGGCCCGTTCGACGACACGACGCTGGTCACCCTCCAGGCGTTCGCCGACGGCCTGGCCCGGTGGCGCGAGGACGGCGAGGACGACTGGCTCCGCGAGACCGTCCTGCCGGCCGAGCGCGCGCTCGTCCACCTCCCGGCGGTGACAATCGCCCCGAGCGCCGCCCGCGAGGTCGCGGAGGGCGCACCGGTCTACGCGCCGGGCGTGCTGGAACTCGACGACCAGGCCCGTCGCCTGGCCGAATCGACCGACGAGGAGCCCAGCGAACTCCTCGCGTGCTACACGCCGGACGGCGCGGCCGTCTGCCTGGGGCGGCTGGTCGGGGACCCGAACGCCGAGCGCGGCGAGGTCGTTCGCCTCGAACGCGTTCTCGTGTGACTTTTGTCGGTGGCCGAGGTGGCGAGCGTATGGACGTAGGCACTGCGAGCGCCGATCCCGGCGAGATCTCCCGTGGCTGGCTCGACGCGACGACGCTGCCGACCGGCGGCCGCGAGCGCCTGCCGGTCGTCGTCGCGGCCGGCGAGACCGAGGGACCGATGCTGTGGCTCACCGCGAGCATCCACGGCGACGAGGTGACGGCGATGGCGACCGCCCAGGACGTCGTCGACGAGCGGCTCCCGGGGCTGCTCCGGGGGACGGTCGTCTGCCTGCCGAACCTGAACCCGGCCGGGCTCCGGCGGACCAGCCGGACCTCCTACTACCACGACGACGACCCCAACCGCTACTTCCCGGCGGCGGGCGTCGAGCACTACCGCCCGCCCCGGGTCCAGGAGCTGATAGACGGGCGCGTCTTCGACGCCGTCGCCGACAGCGCCGACGCGCTGGTCGACCTCCACACCGCCCAGGTCGACTCGCTCCCGTTCGTCATCCGCGACCGCGTCCTCTACGGCGAGCACCGCCACCGCGAGGCGGCCGAGTCGCTCGCCGCCGAACTCGACCGGCTGGTCGGCGCGTTCGGCCTGCCCGTGCTCACCGAGTACACCGCCGACGAGTACACCGGCGAGAACCTCCACCGCTCGACGGCGGGCGCGGCGCTCAACGAGGCCGGAATCCCGGCGTTCACGGCGGAGCTCGGCACCCACAGCGTCGTGGACGAGGCCAACCGGGCTCGCGGGGTCGTCGGCTGCTACCGCGTCATGGTCGAACTCGGGATGCTCGACGCGGTGCCGGCGTTCGTCCCTGACCCTGGCCCCGTCTCCTCGCCCGTGGACTTCCCCGTGAAACGCGCCGTCGGGCCGCACACCGAGACGGCCGGCATCGTCCGCCACCGGGTCGAACCGGGCGACGTCCTCGCGGCCGGCGACACCGTCGCGGACGTGGTGTCGCCCCACGGCGAGCATTGGGCGACCGTCTGCACCGACCAGGATGGCTTCGTCGTGGCCCGCTCGGAGGGGCTCGCGGTCTACGAGAACGACCCGCTGGTCAGCCTGGGGGTGCGCGACGACGGCGACCTGGTCGTCGAGCGCGAGCGTCCTGCCGGCGAGTAACCCACGCTCGACCGCCGGGTAGGAGTAACTCCCGGCTGAACGCCGGGTACGATCGGCTTACCCGGGCCGACCACTGGCCGGCTATAAGTGTTGGCTCGTGGAATTGTGTTACAACCACTCATGCTCCCCGGAGACCCGACGGTCTCGCGGCCGGTCCCGCTCCAGGCCGTCCCGACCTCCGCGGACGAGCTGGTCGCCCAGTACGGCGGGCTCGTCGGCCAGGTCGTCGCGTTCGTCGTCACGTTCGTCGTGGTGTGGCTGCTCGGCCGGTTCCTGGTCGTGCCGGTCGTCGGCCGGCTGCTCGCCAGCCGTGGGTTCGACGAGACCGTCTGGGGCCTCGTCGAGGACGTCGCGCGCGTGGTGGTGGTCGCACTCGCGGTGGCGACGGCGTTCACCGTCGCCGGCTTCGGGGCCTTCCTCGTTGCGTTCGCCACCCTCGGTGGCGCGCTCGCGCTGGCGCTCGGCTTCGCCGCCCAGGACCTCGTCGCCAACTTCGTCGCCGGCGTGTTCATCCTGAAGGACAGGCCGTTCCGCGCGGGCGACTGGATCGAGTGGGGCGAGTACGCCGGCACGGTCGAGGAGATCGCCCTGCGGGTCACCACCGTCCGCACGTTCGACAACGAGAAGGTGACCGTCCCGAACGCCGAACTCGCGAACAACGCGGTGACCAACCCGGTCGCCTACGACCGGCTGCGCCAGGAGTTCGTCTTCGGCGTGGGCTACGACGTCGACCTCGCCGCCGCGATAGAAGTTATCCACGTCGTGCTCGCCTCCCACGACGCGGTGCTCGCCGAGCCCGCGCCCGACGTCGCGGTGACCGAACTCGGGGAGTCGGCGGTCGGGCTGACCGCCCGGTACTGGCTGGCGGGCCCTGGCAGCGCCGACCTCGTCGGCGTCCGCTCCGAGCTCGTCCAGGCGGTCAAGCGGCGCTTCGACGAGGCCGGCATCGACATCCCGTACCCCTACCGGCAGCTCACGGGCAGCATCGAGGTGCGGGACGTCGAGGCGCTGAGCCCCGAGTCGGCGGCGACGGACGACTGACCAGCCCGCGGCGGCCGTGACAGCTCCCGTACCCGACCAGGACGCGGCTGATAACCCCGACGGTTCGCGGCGGTTCGCCGCACCGTGGAAACGAAGCCCTTAACTCCGGGTCTTGCGTTTTCACGCCTGTCGGCGGGACCGTGGGGTAGTTTGGTATCCTCGGCGCATGGGGTGCGTCGGACCTGAGTTCGAATCTCAGCGGTCCCATGGGGTCTTTCCTCGGCTCGGTTTCTCCCGGGATAGCCCGGCTCGCGTCCCTCCTCCCGGACGGCGACCAGCCGTAGCTATTTGACAGACACGTCCCAACTTCTATCCATGCGCGCCGACGAACCACACCAGGACGTGCAGGCCCTCCTCGACCAGCTCGCGGCGCTCGACGTCTTCCCGCTCAGCCAGTACCCGGTCGACGTCGCCCGGGAGGTCTCGACGAAGTTCCGCAGCGACTCCGACGGGCCGGCCGTCGGGGACGTGACAGACCGCTCCATCCCCGGGCCAGGCGGCGACATCCCGGTCCGGGTCTACCGGCCCGACGGCGACGGCCCGTTCCCGACCCTGATCTACTTCCACGGCGGCGGCTGGGTCATCGGCGGGCTCGACAGCCACGACGTGCTCTGCCGGCACCTGACGAACGCGGTCGAGGCGGTGGTCGCGTCGGTCGACTACCGGCTCGCACCGGAGCACCCCTTCCCGGCCGCCGTCGAGGACGCCTACGCCGCGACGGAGTGGGCCGCGGCGAATCCGGAGGAATTCGGCAGTGACGGGCGGCTGGCGGTCGCGGGCGACAGCGCGGGCGGGACGCTGTCGGCGGTCGTCTCGCTGCTCGCCCGCGACCGTGACGGCCCGGCCCTCGCCCACCAGGGGCTCATCTACCCGGCGACGAGCGCAGACGACGACTGGCCCTCCCGCGAGGAGAACGCCGAGGGCTACTTCCTCTCGGAGACGGACATGGACTGGTTCGGCGAGCAGTACTTCGAGAGTGACATCGCGGCGGCCAACCCGTACGCGTTCCCCCTGAACGCCTGCGACCTCTCTGGGCTCCCCCCGGCGACCGTCCTCACGGCGGGCTTCGACCCGCTCCGCGACGAGGGCACGGCCTACGCGGAGCGACTCGCCGCCGCCGGCGTGCCGGTCGAGCAGTACAACTACGACGACATGATCCACGGCTTCGTCGGCATGCTCGCACCACCGGCCGACCTCGACAGCGCGCACGAAGCGGTGGCCGACCTCGCCGCCGACCTCCGGTCGTCCTTCGAGGGCTAGGGGCCGTCGAGTCCACCCCTGCCGAGAACCCGGTTCACCTCACCAGTCCGTCCGTCACGCTGGGGGCTGTTCCTCGCGTTCTGGGTCCCGCTCACGAGATTCCGAGCGCGTGGAGCAGGTCGAAGCCGACGCCGGCCCACTCGATCAGCTTGTAGCCGAGGTAGATGCCGACGATCCCCATGAGCCCCGCCAGGTTCGGCGGTGCGGGGATGGGTATCTGGAGGTAGCTGAAGAGGGCACCGGCCAAAAGACCCGTGAGGAGCGCGAGGACGATTAGCGTCGTGTTCATACCGAACCGAACCGTCACGACCAGGCCTAAAAAGCGATTGGGTTCGCGGTCGGGGCCGCGCGGCGAGCGCCGACTGGTCGTGTGCCGTCGGCCGGTCGCGTTCGTCTCGACCCCCCGCGCCGTCAGTCACTCGCCGAACTCCTTGCGGAAGCCCCGGAACTCCGTCCGGTGGGCCTCCTCGTCGGCGAGGATGGTGATCGCGAGGTCCTCGGTCACCGGGTCGTCGTCGTCCCTGGCGGCGTGGATGAGGTCCGTGTAGGTCGCGATGGCGCCCTCCTCCGCCTCGATGACGCCGTCGATGACCGAGAGCACGTCAGTGGAGTCGGCGGGTGGCTGGAGGGACTGCTGGCTCGCCTCGAACTCGGCCGAGGCCGGCGGGCGCGCCTCGAGCTGTTTCAGCCGGTTGCCGAGCATCTCCGCGTGGCCCAGCTCCTCCTGGATGTCCTGGGTGAGACTCTCCTTTACTTCCTCCGCGCGCACCCCGTCGAGGACGATGGAGTTGGTCAGGTAGTTCATCACCGTCTCGATCTCGTCGCCGTACGCCTTCCGGAGCAGGTCGGTCACTTCCTGGGAGACCATTGCACGTGGAACTACGCCCGCAACCCACTTAGTCGTCTGTGTGCCGGCGCGAGCGAGCGTCCGGGCCCGTTCAGACGCCGGGCGGGCGAGCAACGCTACGTGTGTAGCGACATGCTTTATTCGAAGACAATCGCTTCAGACCACGAGGAACACACAGAATGTTTACCATGTACCGGCGTGGGCGGGACGAATCCCTCACCCGTCGGCAGCCGACCGCCGTCAGTCGCGGGTCGATCCCGACGGGCCGGCGTCTCGTTCAGGGCACGCCGGTGACAGGGGCGTGGAGGCACGTTGGATGACCGAGTCATCGACCTCGGAGGAGGCGTCGGGAGAGGGACAGGACGGAACGTCCAGCGGGCGTCCTGCGATGTCCGTGACCCGGCGCGAGTTGCTCGCCGCGAGTGGGGTCGCCGGCGTCGGAGCCCTCGCGGGGTGTTCGGGAGTCACCTCCCAGACGTTCGAGGCGACACCCGTCGTTCTCGCGTCCCCCGGCCAGGAGCTCCTCGGACTCACGGAGTTCGACCTGGTGGAGCTGACGAAGACGAACTCCGTCGCGGACGTCGGCGAACTGACGCTCACCAGCTACCTGTCGGTACACAGCAGTCCGAGCGAGGGCGACCCGCCGTATCGGTTCGGCAGGTCGGCGCCCGGGTTCCACTACGTCGGGGCGCTCGCGACCCCGGCCCCGGACGTCGTCGGCGAGTGGGTCAACCCCGTGGCGTCGAAACCGCTCGTGGACCTGCTGACCGGGACGCTGGGGCGCCAGCTCCTCCAGCAGACCGGCGTCGTCGACGCGTCGACGGTCGAGTGGGTCCGACCGCCCACGGAGGTCGGGACGACCGACGGGCGCCTGCTCGACGAGCCGATGGAGGCCAAGAGCTTCATGGGGGTCGTGGACGGGGGCGACGCCGGGCCGTCGACTCTCTTGATGAACCTGACCCGGGTCGTCACCGGCGGGGACGCCGTCGTCGTCGGGGAGTTCATGCGACGACTGACGCCGCCGGAACCGCTCGACGTGGATGGTTCGACCCTCGACGACCTCCATCAGTTCCTGCGGCCGCGGCAGGTCGACATGTGGCGGCGGTACAGGCGCGGTCTCAAGCAGATCATCCAGTGTCGGGAACTCGCCACACCGGGCGGCAGTATCGAGGTCTGTGAGAACGGCGGCGACACCGGCCCGCCGCTGGTGATACCGTCGGTGAGTATCGAGAACGCCAGGCTCGTCCAGCACGTCGAGAACACCGTCGTCAAGACCAAACTCGACAGGAAGCCGACGTACTCGGAACCCGACCCGCATCTGGTGAAGGGGGAGAACACGGCGGCCGTCTTCGAGTTCGACACCCTGGAGCACCTCGACGCACTGACGGGGCCACTCGAGATACAGGTCAGCCACGGCAAACAGGGTGCCCCGCCGAGCGCGGTGCTGTCCTTCGAGATCCCCAAGCGGGACCTGAAACGCATCAAAGGCGGTGAAGATACGATATCGGCCCTCCACCGGCTGGCGAACGACGGCTCCACCGACAACGACAACCCGGTCTTCGAGCTGACCGACGACGCCGAGGTCGAACTGACCACGAAGAACTTCTCCGGGGTCGGCTTCGACGAGCGCATCACCCCGTCGAAGAAGGTCGTGGACGTCGACCCGCTTCACGTCGGGTTCGTCCCGCTCCAGGACAAAAAACGAGGCGCGCGGTACGGGGACGGCCGGGGACTCCCGAAGAGCATCCGCCGGTCGTTCGAGAGCGCGACCGAGTATCTCCAGCGCGCCTACCCGGGCAACGTCGTCTCTGCCGGCTATCTGTCCCACGCCGTTGTGGGTGGCACGACGCTGTTCCAGCCGAAGGGCGACCACGCGGTCGTCAAGGACATGAAACGGGCGAGGAGACTGCTCAACCGCTCGGCGACGGACCCCTCGTACCCGTCGGGTTCGTCGCCGTTCCCGAACGACTGGGTGCTCCGGACGGACGGGATGAGCCGGTCGACGGTGGTCGACGAGATCAAACGGCACGGGTTCGACGTGGTCGTGGTTATCGTCCCGGAGGACGTCAAGAGCAACCCGGGCGCGACGGACTACTACTCGTACCACGACATGGACTGTTCTGGTGTCACCTGGGGGAATCCGTCGGCGGCGGTCTCCATCCGCGGCGCGACGGCGGCGGGCAGCGACCGGCTCATCAGCCAGACCGTCGCCCAGGAGGTCGGCCACAAGTTCCAGTCGGGCTACCGGGGGCCGACGGGCGACCCGATGGCCCAGCGCCGCAACGACAAGGAGGACCACCACCAGCTGAAGGTGAACGGTGTCCCCATCGACCCGGCGCACGCTCGCCACCAGACCTCCACCATGTGGAACGGCGTCGACTTCCCGGGGGTTATCTCTACGGCGTACGACCTGAAAGACTCCTTCGCCAACGTCCAGTCGTTCCGGAACCCGGCGGGCTCGTTCACCGTCACGGGGCCCAACAGGGGCGCAACGTCGGTCGGGAAGGTCCCGAGCTACATGAGCTACTCGCCGCACACAGGGAAGACGTGGGCGGACGCCCGCATCCACCAGCAGCTGATCGACTGCGGGTGGGTCCCGCCCGGTACGTCCGGCGGCGGAAACTCGGCCTACATGCTGTCGGCGTCCGGTGCCGTCACCGAGGACGGCACCGTCCGATACGACGACGTGTCGGCGGCCCCCGGCGTCGAGCGGTACACCGACGTCGACGGCGCGCCGGTCGTCGTGGAACTCCTCGACCCCGCCGAGGAGGTGCTCGCCCGGAGCCGCGTGCCGGTCGAGTTCCGGGGCTCGCACCCACTCGGCGTGAACGTGGGCCCCCGCGTCGCGATGCCCTCGTTCGACCTCCCCTTCGCGGACGCGGGCGTCCGCGTCAGGACGACCCACGACGGGGCGACCTCGCACATGAACCCGATAGCGCGGAGCGTCCGCGACGCGGTCCGGCGGGTGCCCGAGGCGGGCTTCGAGGGTGAGCCCGCCGCGGACCGGGACTCCATCTTCGAGGCACTCGACCGGATGGCCACCGCGATGGACCACGCGCAGTACGGGGAAGCGGCGGCCGTGATGGCCGGCCCGGTCCGCGAGCGCATCCAGGGCCGCGTCGTCGAGTACGAGTTCCTGCTCGGCCAGCCGACGGTCGAGACGCTCACCGCGCTCGCAGACGAGATGACGCGGCGACTCCGGGCGCTGGCGTAGTCCACTGGTCGAGGAGACCGGTGGGATGTGCGACCGGTC
>Ga0102959_1000108_pt1 | contig 27131 bp, 19 predicted proteins | sample SalPonF2_B_D2_MG_FD_84520 | JGI IMG/M metagenome (GOLD analysis project Ga0102959, IMG submission 84520) | Salt pond soil microbial communities from South San Francisco under conditions of wetland restoration - Salt Pond MetaG SF2_B_D2_MG ...
CCACGCCCAGGCCCAGCAGGGCGTAGAGGATCCTCCGACGGAGCTCTTCGAGGTGCTCGCCGAGCGTCATCTCCGCTTGGGGCGTTTCCTGCGGGTGGTCATCCATGGCGTGTCCGCTCTGCGTGATTCGCATGGGCAGTATAGCACACGGCCGCCGACAAGGCATGCGGCATGCGGCGGTTGAGTGCGGCGCGGCCATTGCCTATTTGCCTTCCTGCCGCTTGCCTTGCCGTTGGCGAGCACGAATTGTCAATCCCTCGTGATCCGCTCCATGCCGTGCATGTACGGGCGGAGGGCGGACGGCACGGTGATGCTGCCGTCGGCGTTCTGGTACAGTTCCAGCACCGGAATGAGAACCCGCGGACTGGCGATGACGGTGTTGTTGAGCGTGTGGCAGAACTGCAGCTTGCCCTCGCCGTCGCGGTAGCGGAGGTTCAGCCGCCGGGCCTGGAACTCGTGGAACCGGCTGGCCGAGTGCGTCTCGCCGTAGCTGCCGCGGCTGGGCATCCACGTCTCGATGTCGAACTTCTGCACCTGGCCCTGGCCGAGGTCGCCGCTGCACACGTTCACCACGCGGTAGGGCAGTTCCAACGCGGCCAGCACGTCTTCCGAGTTCCGAAGAATCTCCTGGTGGAACTCGACGGATTTCGCCCGGTCGTTGGGGCCGAGGATCACCTGCTCCACCTTGTCAAAACAGTGGATGCGGTACAGGCCGTAGGTGTCCTTGCCGGCCGCGCCGGCCTCTCGACGGAAGCACGTGCTCATGGCGACGTACTTCTTCGGCAGGTCGGCCTCGTCGAGGATTTCGTCCGAATGGTATGCGGTGACGGGCACCTCGGCCGTGCCAACCAGCGCCTGGCCGTCGCGCTCGCAGAGGTAGGCCTGGTCCCGCCCGACCGGGAAGTAGCCCGTGCCCTCCATCACGCTCTCGTTGACCAGCACCGGTACAGTCAGCAGTGTATAGCCCTTGGCGGTCATCTGGTCGACCGCGAGGCGCAAAATGGCCTGGTGCAGCAGGCCCCCCGCTCCCTTGAGGATGTAGTTGCGGCTGCCGGCGAGCTTGACGCCGCGGGGCATGTCGATGATGTCCAGCGCCTCGCCAAGCTGCATGTGGTCTTTCGGCTCGAAGTCGAACCGGGGAATCTCCCCGACGGTCCGCAGCTCCACGTTCTCTGTATCGTCTTTTCCTACAGGAACTTGCGGGTCCGGCGGCTGGGCCACCAGCAGCATCAGCTCGTTGAAGCGAGGTTCGAGGGCCTCCACCTGCTCGCCGACTTGCTTTGCGCGGGCCTTGAGATCGCCCATCCTGGCGATGGCGGACTGCTTCTCGGCGCCTTGGAGCTGGGCGATTTCCTTGCCGGCGGCGTTCTGGGCGGTCTTGATCTCCTGCAGTTCCTGCCGGGCGGAGAGGAGCTTGCGGTCCACGTCCAGCAGTTCGTCGATGCAATCGGCGCAGTTCTTGACGGCCGCGGCCCGCTGGAAGGCCTCCGGCTCGGCGCGGATGAGTTTGATGTCGATCATGGCGGCTCGCTTGGCGGCCCGGCCGCGGGGGCGGCGGCGCGGGCGCCGGTCAGGGTCTTCGCTCCGCATTGTGCACAGGGCGGGCGGGAAGTCAACTTCCGCCGGGTCGCCGCGCGCAAGCGACGGAAGGTTTTTGAGTTGACGCGCTGGCGGGGGGTTCTGTAAGGTTGCGGTATTCTGGACAGGCAAGCGGCCGGGGCCCCACGGGAACGGCGGCTTGACGGAAGGAGTTGGAGGGGCCGAGCGGCGACGGTGTCGCACGCTCTGTCCCGGAGTTTTTTGCGCACGGCTGGGTGCAGGCAAACGGTTTTCCGGCATGAATAATTGTGCGAAAGATTGGAGCAGGGAGTCGGTGAAGTGACTTCCTGCCAGTACAGGGCCAACGTAGGTGTATTGGCTTAGGCCCCATTTTGCTTCGCCACGGAGTGTGCCGGGCGACGGTCCGGGCATTCCCACTCGCGGCGCACGGGCGTCCGCGCGCGGAACGCAGGATACAAGGAGGGGGCGTATCGCGTAGCGGATCGCGGCGACAGCGAGGCGGTTGGCAGGTGGTGAAGAAGTGGGCGAAGCAACCCACTTTTTTTGTCGCCTGACGGCGGAGACAGACGGCGCGCGCCGCAAGGCGAACCGGCGCAAGGGAAGAACAAGAGAATGAATCAGGAACTGCTACGGATCGTAGAGAGCATCTCTCGGGACAAGAACATCGACGCCGAGACGGTCTTCGAAGACCTCGAAGCGGCGATGCTCTCCGCCATCCGCAAGGCCAACATGGACACCGACGACGTGGCGGTGCGGATCGACCGCGCCACGGGCGAGATCACCGCGGCCGTCGACGGCCAGACCATGAGCGTGCGGCAACTGGGCCGCATCGCCGCGCAGACGGCCAAGCAGGTGATGATCCAGCGCATCCGCGAGGCGGAGCGCGACAGCATCTACGAGGAGTTCCTGGAGCGCAAGGGCCAGATCGTCACCGGCCGCACGGCCCGTTGGGAGGGCGGTTCGCTGATCGTGGACCTGACTCGCACGGAGGCGATTCTGCCCCGCGGAGAGCAGATCCCCGGCGAGTCGTACGGAATCGACGAGCGCATCCGCGCGATGGTGCTGGACGTCCGCGAGCAGCACAGCCAGGTGAAGGTTATTCTCTCCCGCACGCATCCGGATTTTATCCGGTCGCTGTTTGAACTGGAAGTGCCGGAAGTGGCCGAGCAGATCATCGAACTCCGCGCCTTGGCCCGCGAGGCCGGCTACCGCACGAAGGTGGCGGTCCACAGCCTGGACCCGAAGGTCGACGCGGTGGGGGCCTGCGTGGGCATCCGCGGCAGCCGCATCAAGAACATCGTGGAGGAGCTCGGCGGCGAGAAGATCGACATCGTCCGTTGGAACGATTCCTCCAAGCTGCTGATCGCCAACGCCCTGAAGCCGGCGGAAGTGGCGGAGATCGCACTGTGCTTCGAGCTGGGCCGCGCGACGGTCGTCGTGACGGAAGACCAGCTTTCCCTGGCCATCGGCAAGCGCGGGCAGAACGTGCGCCTCGCCGCCCGGTTGACCGGCTGGGACATCGACATCCTCACCCCGGCGGAGTTCAACGCCGCCTTGGATACGCTGGAGAAGACTCTCCGCGAGGTGGAGGGCGTGGAGTCGACCATCGTCGACCAGATTGTCGCGATGGGCATGGTCTCCGTGCTGGACGTGGATGAGGTTGGCCCGGAGCCGCTGACGAAGGAACTGGAAATGGACGCCGCGATGGCTCGGCGGATTGCCGTTCGCTGTGGCGAGGAGGCCAAGCGCGTCGCCGAGCAGCAGGCCAAACAGGGCGATGGGGGCCGGCGCGGCAGTGGGCCCAAGCCCCCCCCCAAGGCCGAGGCCGAGAAGGCCCCGGAGGCGCCGGCCGCAGAGCCGGCCGCGGAAGCGGTTCCCCAGGAAGAAGTTGCGCCGCAACAGGCGGCCGAGCCGCCCGAGGCCGCCCAACCGGCGGCCCCCCAAGAAACTCAACCCCCGACGCCGGCCGTGCCCGAGCCGTCGGAAGAAGAAACCCCCGAAAAGCCGGCGAGCGAATCGACCGGCGGCGGGGCGTAACGCGACAAGGCAGAATGGCCGAGGCGACCGGCGACCCGGTCCGCCACCTGTGCGTCAGGATTGGTCTTCTGCCGGGAGGTGTACTTGGCGACACGTGTATTTGAACTGGCTCGTGAACTCGGGGTGACCAGCAAGGTCATCCTGGAAAAGTGCCGCGCCGAAGGGCTGGACGTCAAGAACCACATGGCCACGGTGTCCGCCGGCCTGGAGGCCACGGTGCGCGAATGGTTCAGCGAGAGCGAAGACAGTCACAGCGCCGTCGAGACGGCCGAGCACGTGGACCTGGCCGCCGCCCGCGCCGAGGCCCGGCGCAGCCGCCGGCGCCGCAAGAAGGAAGAAGAGGAGGCCGCCGCCGCTGCCGCGGCAGAAAAGGCCGCCGCCGAGCAGGCCGTCGCCGAGCAAGGCCCGGTCGAAGAGGCCCCAGAGGCCGAGCAAGAGAGTCCGGCAGACGTGGAGGCGGTCGAGGCGGAAGCCCCCGCCGCTACTGAATCGCAGGCAGAGGCCTCACAAGCCCCCGCAGAAGAGCCCGCCGGCGAGCAGGCGGAGCAGCCCGCCCCGGCCGAGCAGGCGCCCGAAGAGCCGCCGACGGCGGAAGCCGAGACGCAGGAAGAGCCGCAGGAAGAAGAGAAGCAGGAGAAGAAGAAAGAAAAGAAAAAGGAGCCGGTCAAGCCGGCCGGCCCGCAACTGGTGCCGCGCCCGGCGAAGCTCAAAGGTCCCCGCGTGGTCCGCGTGGAGCGCCCGGACAACCTCCCGACGCCCCCGCCGCGCCGTGCGCCGGCCGCTTCCGGCCCGACCGATCCGCTGGCCCCCTCTCGCGGCGCCAAGCGCGGGCCGGTGGTCCCCGGCAAGGAAGACGCCGACGCCAAGGGCAAGACCAAGCGTCGCAGCCCGCGCCGCCGGGGCCGCAGCGCTGACAGCGGCGAGAAACTCAAGGAATGGCGCGACACGGACTTACAGGAGCGCTCCGAGCGGCTGGCCGCGGCCAGCGGCGGTCTGCGGCGGCGCCGCGCGACGGTGGGGCGGGGCCGGTCGAGGTTCTCCGGGCCGCAGATCAAGACGGGCGAGGTGGAGATCGCCGAGCCGATCACCATTAAGGATCTCTCGGCCGCCACGGGCATCAAGTCCGCCGACTTGATCAAAGCCCTCATGCGGGAAGGCCAATTGGCCACCGTCAACCAGGTGATTTCCACGGAGCAGGCCGAGCATCTGGTGGCGGATTACGATATCGAACTGGTCGTGCAGCGCGCCAAGACGGCCGAGGACGAACTGATGGAGAAACTCGCCCAGCGCGAGAAGGGCGAGCAGGTCACGCGGGCGCCGGTGGTGACGTTCCTGGGGCACGTGGACCACGGCAAGACGTCGCTGCTGGACTACATCCGCCAGACGAGCGTCGCCGGCGGAGAGGCCGGCGGCATCACGCAGGGCATCGGCTCGTATCGTTACGACCAGGACGACAAGCACGTGGTCTTCCTGGACACCCCCGGCCACGAGGCCTTCACGGCCATGCGGGCCCGCGGGGCGAACATGACCGACGTGGTGGTGCTGGTGGTGGCCGCCGACGACGGCGTGATGCCGCAGACCGTCGAGGCCATCAGCCACGCCAAGGCGGCCGAGGTGCCGATCGTGGTGGCCCTGAACAAGGTGGACGTGCCGAACGCCAACGTCCAGCGGGCGATGGCCCAACTGGCCGAACACGACCTGCAGCCGCAGGAGTGGGGCGGCGACGTGGAAGTGATCAAAACCAGCGCCGAGACCGGCGAGGGGATCGACACGCTCGTCGAGACGCTCTCGCTGGAAGCGGAAATTCTCGAACTCCAGGGCGAGCCGGCGGCCCCGGCCGACGGCTTCGTGATCGAGGCCCGCATGGACCCCGGCCGCGGCGTGGTGGCCCGGCTGCTGGTGCGGGACGGCACGCTGCGCGTGGGAGACATCCTGCTGGCCGGGCCGGCCTACGGGCGCATCCGGGCGATGGTGGACGACAAGGGCAAGGCGATCGACTCGGCCGGCCCCTCGTCCCCGGTGGAGGTCTCCGGCCTGGACGGCGTGCCGGAAGCGGGCGACCGCTTTTACGCCCTGGAAGACCAGGACCGCGCCCGCTCCGTGGCGGAAGACCGTCGCCAGCAGGCGCGCACCAAGGGCCTGCGCGCGGCGCCCAAGCGGACGCTGCAGGAGGTGCTCAGCCGCATCGACGCCGGCGAGGCGCACGAACTGGGCCTGATTATCAAGGCGGACGTGCAGGGCTCGCTGGAGGCGCTGACCGGCTCGCTGGAGAAACTCGGCACCGACGAGGTGCGGGTGCGCATTCTCCACACGGGCGTGGGCGGCGTGTCCACCGGCGACGTGACGCTCGCCGAGGCGTCCGACGCGATGATCATCGGCTTCAACACCGTCGCCGACGCCAACGCCCGCGCCGCGGCGGACGCCAAGGGCGTGGACATCCGCCTGTACCGGGTGATCTACGACATCACCGAGGACGTGCGCAAGCTGCTGGAAGAGGGCCTGGAGCCGGAGATCCGGGAAGAGACCCTCGGCCGGGCCGAAGTGCGGCAGACGTTCAAGGTGTCTCGCGTGGGCACGATCGCCGGCTGCATGGTGACCGACGGCGTGGTGAACCGCAACGCCAAGGTGCGCATCACGCGGAACAACATCGTGATCGAGGACGAACGGTCTCTCGACAGTCTCAAGCGATTCAAAGACGACGCCCGCGAGGTGCGCAGCGGCATGGAATGCGGGCTGAAGATCGCCGGGTACGACGACGTGAAGGAAGGCGACATCCTGGAGTTCTACCGGAAGGTGGAGGTCGCCCGGACGCTCGCCTAGAGCGGCGCCGCGAGGAGTTGCGCCATGGCCGTTACGGTCGGACTGCTCCAATTGCGGCTGCACGTCGCGCAGGCCAACAGCCTGAAGGACAAGCGGCGGGCGGTCAAAAGCTTCAAAGACCGCGTCCGCGGCGCGCACAACGTGTCGGTGGCGGAGGTGGACTGCCAGGACCACCACCGATGGGCGGTGCTGGCGGTGGCGGCGGTCGGCAGCGACCGGCGCTACTTGGAGGGGGTGTTGACGCGGATCGCGCAAGCCGCCGCGCAGCACCGGGACATGCTGCTCATCGAGCAGCAGACAATGTGGTTGTGACTGGGAACGGAATCGACGGATGAGTCGTCGAACAGAACGAGTGAGCAGCCTGATCCGCGAGACGATGGGCCGGCTGTTGCTGTCCAAGCTGGCCGACCCGCGCGTGGACCCGGCGCGGACGTCGGTGACGCGCGTCACGGTGCCGGAAGACCTGCTGACCGCGACGGTGTATGTGTCGGTGATCGGCACCGACAGCGAACAGCGCACCACCGTGCGGGCCCTGCAGCACGCCGCCGGGCACATGCAGGAACTGCTCTCGCGGCAGATCCGGCTTCGCCACACGCCGGTGATCTCCTTTGCGCTGGACGAGAAGTTCAAGAAGACGTTGGAGACCTACAGCCTGATCCAGAAGGCGATGGACGACATTCACGAGAAGGAGCGGCGCCGCGCCGAGGCCGCCAGCGGGGAAGACACAGGACAACCTGCCGATGAAGAACGCCCGGGATTACGAGAAGAAGATTAAGAAGCTGCTCAGCGGCTTGAAGAAGAACTCCGTCGCTCCGCCGGAGACGGACCTCGTGCGCCTGCTGATATTCTCCGTGCTGGAGGCCGACTCCACGGAGAAGATCGCGCGACAGGGCATGGCGGTGCTGGAACGGGAGTTCGTGGACTTCAACGAGCTGCGCGTGGCCCCGCCGAAGGACATTGTCGACGTGCTGGGCAAGGGCTTTCCGCGGGCGCGGCGCAAGGCGGAGATGCTCACCGCGTCGTTGAATGCCGAGTTCGACAAGGTCTACCAGGTGTGCCTGGATCACCTGAAGTCTTTGCCCAAGCGAGACCTGCGCCGCCGGTTACGGGAGGTCGGGCTGGATGCCTACACCACCGGCTGCCTGCTGATGTATGGCTTCGGCGGACATGCCGTGCCGGTGGATGAAGACCTCGCCGATTGCCTGCGGATGGAGGAATATGTCCACCCGGAGAGCGACATCGACGACATCCAGGCCTTCCTGGAGCGGGTGATCGCCCAGAAGGACGGCCCGGCCGCGCACCAGCGGCTGCGGGAATACGTGTCTAAGAGCACCAAGGCCCTGGAGAAGTACCGCCAGCAGAGGCAGGCCGCCGCCCTCGCCGCCGAAGAGGCGCGCCTGGCGGCCGAGCGCGAGGCGGCGGAGGCGGCCGCCGCCGAGGAAGAACGCAAGAAGGCCCGCGAGCAAGCGGCCCAGGCGAAGAAGGCCGCCAAGAAGAAAGCCGCCAAGAGCAAGGCTCGCAAGGCCGCCCGCAAGGCCGCCGCAAATACGGCGGACGCGGGCGGCAAGACGCCCGGCAAGAAGGCCGCGGCGAAGCGCCCCCCCAAGAAGGCCGCGCCGAAGAAGGCGGCCGCGCCGAAGAAGACCGCCAAGAAGGCCGAGAAGAAATCCGCCGGCAAGCGGAGCCGGAAGAAGTAGGGCCGCCCGTCGGTCCGCTACCCGTAACGGAAGGTAAGAAATGATGGCGCAGCGATCGTCGGAGGACAAACTGGTTCTGGGGATCCCCAAGGGCTCCCTGCAGGATGCCACGCTGGGGCTGTTCGACCGGGCGGGGTATTCCATCAATGTGTCTTCCCGCAGTTACTTTCCCTCCATCGACGATGAGCAGATGTCCGTCGTCATGTTCCGCGCGCAAGAGATGAGCCGCTACGTCGAGGACGGCGTGGTGGACTTCGGCATTACCGGCCACGATTGGGTGCAGGAGAACGGCTCGGACGTGGTGGAGATCTGCGAGTTGACGTACTCCAAGGCCACCAGCCGCCCGGCGCGCTGGGTGCTGGCCGTGCCGGAGGAAAGCGGCGTGCGGAAGGCCGAGGACCTCGACGGCGGCATCGTGGCCACGGAGCTGGTCGGCTGCACGCGCAAGTTCTTCGAGGCCAAGGGCCTGAACGTGAAGGTGGAGTTCAGTTGGGGCGCCACGGAGGTCAAGGCCCGCATGCTGGACGGCATCGTGGACATCACGGAGACCGGCTCCAGCCTCAAGGCCAACAAGCTGCGCATCGTGGATACCATTTTGGTGTCCACCACCCGCATGATCGCCAACAAGCGGGCGATGCAGATCGACTGGAAGCGCGAGAAGATCGAGAACATCGCCATGCTTCTGCAAGGCGCGATCGCCGCCAACCACAAGGTCGGCATGAAGATGAACTGCCCGCGCGAGAAGCTGGCGGCGGTCATGCAGGTGCTGCCTTCGGAGCGGTCGCCCACCGTCAACGACCTGGCCGACCAGGACTGGGTGGCCGTGGAAGTGGTCGTCGAAGACAAGGTCGAGCGCGAGCTGGTTCCCCAACTGCGCCGCGCCGGCGCGACGGATATCATTACATACCCCTTGAACAAGGTGATCCAGTAGACCGTGGATGCCCTGGGCGGGAGCAGCGTGACGAGGCGAATAGGAATCTGGATGCTTCTGGCGGCCTTGCTGATGGCCTGCGAGAAACCCGCGCCCCCGCCGGCCGGGTCGCCGGCCGAGGTGGGGGCCGGTACCCGCCCCGCGGCGGAAACCCAGCCCGCCGAGCCGCTTGCCGCCGAAGCCCTGCTCGCTCTGGACAAACTTCAGCCCGCCGTCGAGAAGCCGGTCAACCCGGCCGAGGTTGCCGAGATTCCCTCCAGCGCCAAGCGGGAAGTGGCCGAGGCCGAGGCCCTGCTGGCCCAGCGCAGCTACGCGCGGGCCATCCGGCTGCTGGAGCGAGCCGGCGGCTTCGCGCCGAACCATCCGCGCATCCTGCGGAGCCTGGCCTTGGCGTATGCGGGCCTGCCGGACGCCGGCAAGGCGCTGGCGACGCTTCAACAGGCGGCGCGCGTCGCCCCGGACGACCTGCAGACTCAGGCCCTTCTCGCGCGTCTGTACGAGGCCCAGAACCGTCCGGACAAGGCCATGGTGCACTACCGCACCGCCCTGGTGTGCAGCGACGCCGCACCGTCCAACCCGCAGACGGGCGAGGTGCTGCTGTCCCTGGCGAGCGTGCTGGGGAGAGAGGGCTACTGGACGGCCTCGCTGGAGGCGATCAACCGCTTTGAGCAATGGTTGGATGAGCACGCCGGAGAGTACGCCGCCCGCCCGTCGTTGCAGAAGTACGTTCTGCAGCCGGAACTGCTGTCCAAGGAGCGCGGCCGATTGCTGCTGTTGCTCCGCCGCCCGGCCGAAGCCGTTCAGCAACTGGACCGGGCCTACCGCCGTAACCGCTCCGACGAGAACACGGCCGTGCTGCTGATGGAGGCGCTCGTTCGGGCCGGGCAGTTCGACCGGGCGGAGAAGATGGTCGTCGAGATGGCCGTCAGCCCGTCGCTTTCGGAGCAGCTCTCGCTGCTGACCACGCGGCTGGTTGTTTCCTCGCGGGATGCGAAAATGCCCCTGCGCATCTGGCAGGCGGTGCAGGCCCGCAGCACGAAGGTGAACGACAAACTCGCCCTGACGCTTGTGCAGGCGGCCGAGACGCTCCAGGCGCCGCGGCAGGCGGAGGCCATCGCCCAGGCGGTCATCTCCGAGGCGCCGGGCAACGCGCTGATCGGCCGGTACCTCGTGGGCCGGCTTCTGGAGAGTGGAAAGCAGATCGAAGCGCTCTCGCTCGCCGCGTCGATCCTCGCGGCCGACCCGGCGTCGGCGGGCGTGGGCCGGGGCGCCGCCAGGCAGGTGGCCGCCAACTCGCCGGCGGAGTTTGCGCGGGAGTTCGCCCAGGAGGCGGACGCCGCCCAGGAGAATCGCGGCGCGATGCACTACGTGGCCGCGGCCCTGGCCGAAGAGAGCCGCCAGGACGCGCTCGCCGTCGAGCAGTACCGCAAGGCCATCGAGGCGGCCCCGCCGTTCCTGCCCGCCTACGAGCCGCTGATGGATCGCCACGCGGCGGAGCGGAACTTCCGCGAGGTGGACCGCCTGCTGGATTCTCTCGGCGAGCAAGCCGAGGACAGCGCGCTGCACCACTACCTGCGGGGCAAGTTCGCCCTGTTGCGCGGACAGCTTCCCGCGGCCATCCGGTCTCTCCAGCAGGCTCGTGTGCGGGACCGCAAGCATGTGGGCACTCTGCTGCTGCTGGCGGAGGCGTACCGCCAGGCCGGGCAGATCAACGACGCCACCCAGTCGCTCCAGGCGGCGGTGGCGCTGGCCCCCAACAGCCCCGTGGCCGTGGGCGGGCTGTTCCGCCTGTACTTGGCACAAGACCGCTGGGACCTGGCCGATCGCCTCCGGAAGGAATGGGCCGAAAGGCGCCCCGACGATCAGATGGGGCGGCTCATGCTGGCCGAACTGCGCTTGGCGCAAAACAAGCGGGACGAGGCGCTGGAACTGCTGCGGGCGCTGCGGAAGGAGTTCCCGGACTCGCCGGAGGTGGAGCTTCTGCTTCTGCGGGCCGAGTCGCAGCGCGACGTGCGGGCGATGACGGCCGAAGAATTCGACGCATATGTCGAGCAGCTTTCCGAGGTGATCCGCAAGGCCCCCAAGGAAACGCGCGGGCTGGCGATGCTGTCTTCCGCGCTGGCCCGTCGCGGGGAGCCGGCCCGCGAACGGGCGGCATGGAAGGCCCTGCACGAGTCCATACCGAACGAGCCGGCCGTGGCGATGGCCTACGCCCAGGCGCTGCTGAGGCAGGAGAAATGGGCCGACGCGCAACGGGTTCTCCAGAAACTGCTGGAGGCGGACCCGCGCGAATTCCGCGTTCGCCAGGGCCTGCTGATGGCCTTGGAGAAGCTGGAGAAGTTCGACGAAGCCCAGAAGCTTCTGGAAGACTGGCTGGAGGCAGAAGAGTCGCTGGACACGAAGAATTTCTATCGGGGCCGGCTGCTGGATGTGTACGAGAAGAACCAGGAGTATGAGAAGGCCCTGAAGCTGATCGACTACTGGATCGGCGTGACGATCGACGAGAACCTGCTGCTGTTGCTGCGGACCAAACGGCTCCGCATGCACGCCCTCGCCGGGCAGTACGACAAGGCGGTCGAGGCGGCCTCGGCCTGGGCGGGCGAGGAGCCCCAGCGGCGGTCGGCCATTCGCCAGTTGCTCATCGGCGTGCTGTCGCTGGCCAAGCAGTACGACCGGGCGGCCGGCCTGCTGGATGAGTGGATCGACGGGCAGACCGACGGCGAGGCGATCTACTGGCGGCGGATCAAGATCAGCATGTTCATCGAGGCCGACCGGATCGACGCGGCCGAGAAGGCGGCGGCCGAGTGGATCGAGGCCGACCCGGAAAACCTGCTGCCCAAGCGAGTGTTGGTGTACTCGCTGGCCGGGGAGAAGAAATACGCCCGGGCCCGCGCGCTGCTGGCCAAGTGGATGGGCGATCTGCCGGAATCCCGGCCGGCGGAGGTTGGCGAGGATATGCGGTTCTACCTGGAGGTCAGTTGCTCCATGTGGGCGATGGAGCGCCAGTGGAAGCAACTGCTCTCCGCGGCGGATGGGGCGCTGAAGATCGATCCGGAAAACGTGGAGTTGCACAGCCTGAAGGCGGCGGCGCTGGACCATCTCGGCCGGGGCGAGGAGTCTCTGGCGGTGATGGAGAAGGCTTTGCGGCTGGCCCCGGACAATCCGAGCGTCAACAACAACCTCGGCTACCAGTATGCCGACAAGGGGCTGCATCTGGACCGGGCCGAGCGGATGATCCGCAAGGCCCTGGCGGCCTCCCCGGAGCAGGCGGCGTTCCTCGATTCCTTGGGCTGGGTGCTGTACAAGCAGGGGCGCTTCGCCGAGGCGGTGCGGGTGTTCGAGCAGGTTCTCCGCCGCGAGGGAGATGAAAAGGTGTCTCACGCGGTCATCTACGACCACGCGGGCGACGCGCATTACCGCCTCGGCCGGGTGGAGAGGGCCGTGGCGCTGTGGAAGGAAGCACTGGAACTGACGACCAAGCAAGAGCCCCTCTCCGCGGAAGACCAGGCTGTGGCCAAGGCGCTGCCGGGGAAGATATCCGCGGCGGAAGCGGGCAAGCCGGCGCGCGTGGCGCCGCTGGGCAAAGGCGTCACGACAACCACCCGGCCGGCCACCCGGCCGACGGACGATACGGAGAAGTAGCGGATGGCGGGCCATTCTCATTGGGCGAAAATCAAACGGGCCAAGGCCGGCAACGACGCGAAGCGAGGACGCATCTGGAGCAAGCTCGCGCGGCGGATCATCGTGGCGGCCAAGTGCGGCGGCGGCAAGCCGGAGGAGAACCTCCAGCTTCGCTACGCCATCGACGAGGCCAAGGCCGCCAACATGCCCAAAGACACCATCGAGAAGGCGATCAAGAAGGGCGCCGGCGAACTGGGCGCGGAGAACTACGAGGAAGTGGTCTACGAAGGCTACGGCCCCGGCGGCGTGGCGGTGATGGTGGAGTGCCTGACGGACAACCGCAACCGCACCGCGCCGGAACTGCGGCAGATTTTCGAACGGGCCGGCGGCCAACTGGGCGCCACCAACGCCGTGGCGTGGATGTTCGAGCGGAAGGGCACGTTCGCGGTTTCGGCCGATGCCGCTGACGAAGACACCCTCATGGAGGCGGCCCTGGAGGCCGGCGCCGACGACGTGGAGCTGGACGAGGACACGTGGGAGATCACTTGCCAGGTGGCGGCGTTCTCCGAAGTCAAGGAGGCCCTCGCCGCCCGGAGGATCGAGACCCTCTCCGGCGAGATCGCCATGGTTCCCAACACGATGGCGGACGTTCCCGAGGACAAAGTATCGCAGGTAATCCACCTCATCGACGCCTTGGAAGACAACGACGACGTACAGAACGTCTACGCCAACTTCGTGCCCCCCGAGGGCGCGACGGCGGGCTGACTTTCCCGATCCAGACCGGCCGCAATACGGCCCGGCCGCATGCGTTAAGCGATATTGGACGATGCAAGGCGAACGGCTGCGGGAAACCATCGCGTCGGCCCAGGCGGGCTCAGCCGATGCATATAGAGCCCTGCTAAGGGTTTACGGCCCGCGACTGTACGGGTATTTCTACCGGGCAACGCGGAACCATCACGACGCGGAAGACCTGCTGGGTGAGATATCGTTGCGGCTGGTTCGCCGATTGAAAACCTATGACGAGCGAGGCCGGTTCGATCCGTGGCTCTTTCGGATCGCGGCGAACATGGTCCGAGACCGCATCCGGCGCATCAAGACGGCGCCGTCGGCCTTGAGTTTTTCCTTCGGCGACGACGAGAGCGGCGCCTCGCCGATCGACCGGATCGCCGACGACGCGGCCCCGGTGGACGCCGCGGCGCTGGCGGCCGAGGCGTCCGGGGCGCTTCAGGACGCCTTGGCGAAGCTGGACGAGCCGACGCGGGAGGTGATCCTGCTGCGGCACTTCGGCGGAATGAGCTACAAGGAGATCGCCGAGGTGTGCGGTTGCCCGCTGGGGACGGTGCTGGCTCGTGTGCATCGCGGCCTGAAGAAGCTGCGAGTAATCATGGATACGTGAGATGACCCTGAACGACAGACAATGGCAGCGCGTAGCCCGCGGCATGGATGGCGAGGGCGTGGAGCTTTCCGCCGAGGAGCGGTCGGTGCTGGAGGAAGTGCGCGCGGCCGAGCAGGCCCTTCTTGGGCGGCTGGATGTAACGCTTCCCGCCGGCGTGCTGGCGAAGGCCGAGCGTCGCATGACGGCCGAACTGGCCCGCCCGCGCCGGGGCATCCGCTGGGTGTACGGGGCGGTGGCTGCGGCCGCCGTGGTGCTGATCGTCGCCGGCTTGCTTCCCCTCTTGCCGCCAGGGTCCGTGACCAATAAAGACGCGGCGGACCCGCTCCGGGCCGCCAGCACGGAGCAATTGCTGAACTCCGTGGCCCTGACGGAAGTCGAGGCGGAGGTGGCCCTGCTGGATTCGCAGTTGTCGGAGTTGGAGGCGGATCTGTGGTTGTCCAGGGCGCCGGAGCCGGGCGAAGCGAAGATGGACTCCATCGAGCAGCAACTGGATGACTTCTGGCTGGACGGCGGCGCCTCGCTGCCGGAGATCGAAGGCTGACAGACAGCCGAGGATATGCCATGAACCGCAAGGCAATCGTAATGATGATCGCGGCGATGATCGCGGCGGTGTCTTCGACGGAATGGGCGCGGGACGGCGGCCCGGACGCGGAGCACGGCCGCGGCCCTCGCCGGACGAAGGACTCGTCCGCGGAGACCCGCCCCGACGAAGAGAAGCCCCGGCCTCCGCGCGGCGGCTGGCGGGGCGGGCCGCGATTGACCGAGGAGCAGGAAGAAGAACTGCTGGCGGCGATCAAGAAGTGGATGCCTGAGCGCCACGCGCGGCTGGCGGCGCTCAAGGAGAGCAACCCGGGCCGGTATGCGGCGTACCTTGCCGGCGTGTGGCGCTGGTACCAGGGCTTTAAGCAGATGCCGGAGGACGTGCAAAAGGCGACCATCGCGCGGCAGAACGCCCACGTGCGGATCGGCGTGCTGCTGGAGCGGGCCCGCGAGACGGAGAGCGAAGGCGAGCGGGACCGCCTCCGCCAGCAGATCGCCAAGCAGGTCGCGGTAATGTTCGACGCCGAGCAGGTGGAGCGGGAGTACCGTCTCTCGCGGTTGGAGCAGCGCATCCAGGATCTGCGCAAAGAACTCAAGCATCGCAGCGAACAGCGCGAGAAGATCATCGCCCAGCGCGTCCAGCAGTTGCTCTCCGGGGAGCATAAGCCGGACGAGAAGCCTCGAAACCTGGGCATGCTGCATCCGTGAGCCGACCGGCGGCTTGCCCGGCGACGCGCGCGGTCTCTATGATGGGGGCATGACCCGTTCGGAACCCAATGCATCCAAGGCCCGCCCACCCGGGGCGGATGACGTGCTGCGCGCGTTCGACAGCCCGCTGGTGGACCGCATCCGCGTTGAGGGCAACGTGTGGCGGCTGAAGCACGGGGAAATTCTCCTGCCGCGGGAATTCGGCTTCTGCCGGGGCGTCAAGCGAGCGCTGGTGCGCGTGGAGGAAACCTGCAACCGCTACGCCGGCAGCGCCAAGCGCATCTATCTGCTGGGTCAGATCATCCACAACCCCTACGTTAACGAGCACTTTCACCGGCGGGGCGTGGTGATCCTGTCCAACGAGCAGCGCCAGGACGTCGAGCGGTTCATCGGCCCGGAGGACTGCGCGGTGATTCCGGCGTTTGGCGTGCCGCTGCCGATCGAGCGCCGGCTGGAGCGGATCGGCTGCGAGATCGTCGATACCTCCTGCGGCGACGTGCGTCGGCTGTGGAAGTGGGCTGAGCGGGCGGCGGGGGAAGGCTATGGCGTGCTGATCTTCGGCAAGGGCGAGCATGACGAAACGGTCGTCACCCGCAGTCGGCTGGACGCGGCCGGGGGCAAGTACGTGGTGGCCGGCAGTATCGAACAGGTCCGCCGCGTGTGCGATCGGATCACCGGCCGGCTGCCGGCGGGTCGGCTTCGGGAAGGACTGCCGGGCCTCGTGGCGAACGTCGATAGCCTCGAACCGTTCGGACGACTGGCCCAGGTCTCGCAGACCACCATGCTCTACGACGACACCATGGTCGTGCGGGACATCATTTTGCAGGCGTTCGTGGAGCGCTACGGGCGGGAGGAAGCCTCCCGCCGGCTGCAGTTCCAGCCGACGGTCTGCCGCGCCACGCAAGACCGCCAGGCCGCGTCGGTGGAGCTATGCAGTTGCGGCGCGGACGTGGTGATCGTGGTCGGCGGGTTCGGCTCGTCGAATACCCGCAACCTGTACCGCCTCGCCCGGGAGCACACCTGCGCGTACTTCATCGAGGGGCCGGAGGCGGTGGCCTCGGCGGAGGAATTGCACACGATCGACGCGGCCGGAGAGACCCCGACCGTGGCGCGAGACTGGCTGCCGAAGCGCCGCCCGCTGCGACTGGGCGTCCTGGCGGGGGCCTCGACGCCGGAGGTCGTCGTCGGCGATGTCATGGAGCGGCTGGCGGAGTTGATGGAAGCCGGGGCGGGCTGACGGCTCAGTGCAATTTCGCCAGGTTCTTGGCGTGGGCGTAGAACTCCCGGTCGAAACCGGCGATGTCCGCCGTAATGTACGTCTCGAAGAGCTTGCGCCCGGCCGCTCGGGAGAACGCCCGTCCGCGAAGACGGGCGAGGTCCGGGCCGATGGTCCGGGCGAACCGCCCCGCCTCGGCGTCTTGGAGCATGCGCTCCAGCCCCGCGCGGTGCTCCGGGCGGGACCGCAGAAAATGCACGAGCGCCCAGAGCTGGGCGTAGTATCCCACGGCGGTGTAGGGGTTGTGGGCCACGGCGTCCCCGGCGTCCATCGCCAGCAGGGCGTCGGCGGCGATCCACCGGCCGCCGCCGATCACTTCTCGCAGCGTCTGAAAACGGGAGAGATTCCTCTCCGGCGTGAAGCGGACGCTCTCTCCTTGTAGCTCGAAGCCCTCGGCCGTCACGCACAGGCCTTCCTCCGCCCACATGGGCAGGGGGTCTTTCAGGCGGCGGTCGAAGAACTGGTGCAGCCCCTCGTGCGCGGCGATGGACAGCGTGTGCGGGCCGATGTCCCAGAACACGCACACGCCCTCGTAGCAGTACCCGCCTGCCTGGATGGACAGGTACAGGTCGATCTGCTCGCGCACCACGTGCCGGGTGAGGGCGGCCCACTCATTGCGGGAGCCGAGCATATACAGGTCCATGGGCCGCTCGACCTCGCGGGCGGGCAGGCCGGTGAGCTCCAGGTAATTGCGGTGGGCCGCCTCCATGTAGCCGGGCAGGTAGGTGCGCAGCATCGGGCGGTCGGCCGTGGTGTAGATACGGTAATGGGCGGACTCCAGCAGCAGGCCGTCGGCGTAGGGCGTCTTCCAGGGGCGCGTGCTCATGCGGACATCCAGCGAGGAACGGACGGTCTTTGGCTCCGGTGCGGGTTCGCAGCCGACAGCCGGCAGGGCGGCAAGAACGGCCGCCGCGAGCAGGAATCGTCCGTGGCGAGGCAGGTGTTTCATGGCGGCTCCAGTGCGCCCGGTCAGACGGCCGGGCCGGGAGGAAAAGCGTTGGCCCCTGCCGGGGGCGTGGGTACAATTCTAGCCGCGATTGCACCGAGAACCAACGCCACTTTCCCCCGCGAGGCAAGCCTGCCGGGGTAACGCTTGCAGGAGAGACCTGATGAGAATCCACACGGTTGTCGCCACGGTGCTGTTGGTGTTCGCTTCTGTCTGTGCGGCCGGGGAGGCGCCGCTGGCGGACCGTCTGCCGGCGGGCACGCTGCTCTATGTCGGCTGGGGCGGACGCAGCCTCGCCTTCGACGGCTCCATGTTCGGCCAGCTCACGCGGGACCCCGGCGTCAAGGAGCTTGCCGGTGCGATGCAGACTCTGATCCGCGGGGAAGCGCCCCCGTCATCCCGCGGGATGATTGAGGCCGCGTGGGACCTGGGGGCGATTTCCTGGCAGCACCCGATGGCGATCGCGCTGACGGACATCCGAACGCCGGAAAACGGGCCCGAGGCGGTGGTGCTGGTGGAGACCGGCAAGGACCGCGAGGAATTCGAGAAGCACGTGGCCAAGCTGCTGGCCGGACTCCGCGGCGCGGACGGCCCGCCGGAGAAGAAGCTCACCCTCGGGTCGGTGACCTACAGCCAGATGCAAGCCGCCCCCGATCAGACGATTTCCTGGGGATACATCGAAACTCTGTTTTTCCTGTGCCTGGGCGAGCGGACGCCAGAACAGATCATCAACTTGGCGGAGGGCAAGACCCTCAAGGCGAACGCGGGTTTCGCGGCCGCCTACAAGCAGGTGAGCGGCGAGACGAACCAACTGGCCGTCTATATCGACACCGACGCGCTGCGCAAGAAACTCCTGGCCGGCATGGAGGCGGAGGAGGAACTGGCGAAGGAGGAACTGGCGGAGGCGAACCGCGCCCTGGACTCCCTGGGCCTGGGCGGGGTGTCGTGCATGGTCGGCTGCGTGCAGATCGTCGATCGCGGCATGCTCACCAAGGTGCGCGTGCGGACGCCGGCGCCGCACCGGGGCGTGCTGATGCCGCTGGCGGGGGCGAAGGTGACGGAGGCGGACCTGGCGGATGTGCCGGCCGACGCGGATTTCGTGCTGGCCGTGAAGCTCTCCCCGCAGGCGGCCTACGCGGAACTGCGCCGCGTGCTGAAGCAGATCGATCCGGCGCTCGATGCCGAATTCCAGGAGGGCCTGGCCGCGGCGGAGAGCGAGTTGAAGGTGTCGGTCTACAAAGATCTTCTCGCCCCGCTGGGCGACTCGTGGGTGCTGTCCAGCGCGCCGAGCCAGGGCGGCTTCCTGACCGGCACGGTGCTGAGCGTGTCCGTGAAAGATGCCGACGCGCTGGGCAAGGCGCTCAAGAAACTCGAGGAGTACGCGGCCGAGCAGTCCGGGGGCCATGTGACGTTCAAGACCGTCAAGGCCGGCCGGGCGGATGTGCGGTACGCGGCGGTCGCGCCGCGGAGCCCGTGGGATACGCCGATACCCGTGGCCCCGGCGTGGTCCGTCCACAAGGGGCGGCTGTACCTGGCGGCGTGGCCGCAGGTGGTGGTCTCGACCATCGAAAACGGCAACGGCAATGGCGGCGAGAACACGGCCAGGAACGAGAAGCTGCTGAAGGACGAGACGTTCCTGAGCCTGCGGAAGCGCGTGTCGGCGGAGGCGTCGATCGTGGCGTACCTCAACACGCCCAGCCTCACACGGCAACTGTACAATATGCAGCTCATCGGCGGCACGATGGGCCTGGGGCAGGTATTTCGCGGGGCGGAATTCCGGCCGATGTGGCCGCTGCCGCTGAGCCGCCTGGAGAAGTACACCTGGCCGGAGATCAACGCGGTGTCCTCGGACAAGGACGGCATCCTGTTCGAGGCGTACGGCTCCGGGCCGTCGTTGGGGTCGATCCTGCCGGGCATGGCGTTGGGCGGAGCGGCCGCGATCGCCCCGGTCGTGGTCGAGGCGAGGGCGAAGGCCAAGCAGACTGTCTCGATGTCAAACCTGAATGGGATCAGCAAGGCCATGATGGTATACGCGGTCGAGAGGGCCGGGGAGACTCCGGACAGCTTCGCGCCGCTGATCGAGATGGGGTTTATCAGCCCGCGCTTCCTGGTCAGTCCGGTCAGCGGGCGGAAGCCGCCGCGGATGAAGGACGGAGAGATCGTCGGCGAGGTGGACTATGTGCTTGTGGAGGGAATGAGCTCCTCCGCCCCGGTCTCGATGGTCTGGGCGTACGAACGCCCGGAGAACTACCAGCGCAAGGGAACGCTGGTTCTCTTCTGCGATGGGGCGGTGCGGTGGCTGGAGATGGTCGCCTTCGAGAAGGCCCTCAACGCCACGCGGGAGTACGTGAAGAAGGGCGACGGTAAGGAAGCATTCTGAGCCCCGATGGTCGCCCTCGCCTTGGCCTTGCCGCCGGTTGCCGGCTACTTGATCTTCTTGGCCAGTTCCGCCGCCACGCGGGCGGCGTCGCCGTTGATCTTCAGCAGGCACCACGCGGCCGAGGCGTTGGTTAGCAGGCTGTGGCGCTCGGGGTTGTTCAGCAGTTCGGCCAGCAGGCCCGCCGCGGAGGGCGCTCGGTTCTTGCCGAGGGCCAGCGCGGCGTCTTCCTGAAGCTCGGCATAGGGGCGGTCCAGCAGGGGCCTCAGCAGTTCGGCGGCTTGACGATTGTTTGTGTGGCGGATGCCCGCGGCCGTCGCCCGCAGCACCGGGGTGTAGCGGCCGGCGAGGATTTCCTTCAGCCCGGCGAGGGCCTCCGGCGTGCCGAAATCCGCCAGGAATGTGGCCGCCTTGGCGGCCTGGAGGTGCTCGGGGTACATCTGCGAGCTGTCGGTGCGCGTGGAGCGGATGTAGCCCAGCAGGGCCGGGACGTAGGGCTTGGCCTTGTCGGCTTCGGCCTTGCGGTCTTCCTCGGCCCGCATGAGGATGTAGCGGATGGCGATGGGATGGGCGGCCACTCGCTCGCCGCGGAGGTTCTTGACCACCAGGGCCCGGGTGGCCGCCCGCGTGAGGGCGGCCCCGCCGCCGGCCGCCCGGGTCAGCTCAAAGCGCGCCAGCGAGGCGATGGCGCCGCTGGCGTCCTCTCCCCCGGCCAGCGACTGCAGGTAACTCCGGGCATCTTTGCGGTCGGAGAGAAGCTGCAGCAGGTGCGCCTGGAGCACGATGTTGCTGGTCTTGCCGATCTCGAGGGCGAACTTGCGGGATATGTTCGGGTCGATGGCGGCCAAGGCGATGTACGCCTGGTGGCGCAGGGGCGCCGGGCGGTCGGAAGAGGCGATCGCTTCCACCAGTTCATACGCGCCGGACATCTTCTGGGCCGTGATCTGCGCGAGCATGCGGGCCAGCAGTTCGTCGGGCGTCTTCGGGTCTTCGGCGAGTTTGCGGAGCGGGGCAAGCTGCCCCCGCTGGCCGAGGCCGAGCAGGGCCGTGCGCGCCAGGCAGGCGGCCGTCTCGTCCTTGGCGTCGGCGATCCGTTGCAGAGCCGGCTCGGCGAGGTCTTGGCGCTTCTGCTTGAGCAGCGCCAATGCCGCCAGCGCGCGGATGGATTCGTCGTCGTCCAACAAGGCCTGCTGCAGCAGGGCCGCATTGGCCGCCTGGAGTTGGACGAGCTGGTAGAGAACCTCCGCGCGGACCTCCGCGGAGCCTTCCTCCCGATAGCGCTGGATCAGGGCGTCGCGGGCGGTGTCGGTCTCCAGGGCGGCCAGGGCCCGCACGGCGAAGAGGCGGTAGTCCGCGTCCACGCTCTTCAGGCACGCCAGCAGCAGCGGCTGGGAGTCCGGGTCTCGCACGGTGCCGATGACGCCCAGCACGGAGCGCACCTGCTTTTCGTCGTCCAGGGCCTTGTTCAGGAAGCTCACGGCCGGCTTGGAGTTCTGCCCCATGGCCGTGGGGGTCAGCGGGAGAACAACGAGCAGCAGAGCCATGGTTTGTCGCGCGGTCATACGGACTCCTCTTCGGAGGGTGAATCATATCCGATGGCCCGCGCAGTGCAACGCTCGGCTTCCGGAAGCCGCCTACGCCTTCGCCCCTTCGTAGTCCTCGACGCGCGGCTCGCTCACGGCCTCCAGCAGCATTTCGACGATGCGGTCCGGCGTGATGCCCTCCGCGTCGGCATTGAAGTTGGTGAAGATGCGGTGCCGCAGGACCGGCTTGGCCACGCCGCGGACGTCCTCGGCGGACACGTTGAACCGCCCGTTGAGCAGCGCGAGGCTCTTGGCCCCGAGAATGAGATACTGCGCGGCCCGAGGCCCGGCGCCCCAGGTGAGGTAGTTCTTGGCGAACTCCGGGGCCGTGCCGTCTTCCGGGCGGCTGGCGCGGACGAGATTCACCGCGTAGTCCACCACGTGCTGGCTGACGGGGATCTTCCGCACGATGCGCTGCAGGGCCAGCACGTCCTCGGCGCTGAGCACCGGCTCCGGCTCGCCGGAAATGTCCATCGTGGTGGTCTTGACGATCAGCCGCTCCTCGTCGCGCGAGGGGTAGTCCACCTTCACCATGAACATGAACCGGTCGAGCTGGGCTTCCGGCAGCGGGTAGGTGCCCTCCTGCTCGATGGGGTTCTGCGTGGCCAGCACGAAGAACGGCAGGTCCAGCGGATAGGTCTGCCCGCCGGCCGTCACGTGGTATTCCTGCATGGCCTGCAACAGGGCGGCCTGCGTCTTGGGCGGCGTGCGGTTGATCTCGTCGGCGAGGATCACGTTGGAGAACACCGGCCCCTTGACGAAGCGGAACTCCCGCTTGCCGGTGGTGCGGTCTTCCTCGATGATGTCCGTGCCGGTGATGTCGGACGGCATCAGGTCCGGCGTGAACTGGATGCGGTTGAAGGAGAGCTTCAGCACCTGCGCCAGCGTCGAGATCATGAGCGTCTTGGCCAGGCCCGGCACGCCGACCAGCAGGCAGTGCCCGCGGCTGAGCAGGGCCTGGAGCAGCAGTTCGATCACGGCGTCCTGCCCGATGATCACCTTGTGCAGCTCGGCCATCATCTTCGAGCGGGCGGTCTTAAGGTTCTCGATAATCCGCACGTCGGCCGGCTGTTTGTGCTCTTCGCTCACGGTGACTCCTTTCCGCCGCTATGTACAACGCGGCGGCGCCGCCGAAGGTACCGCAAAACCTTCGCCCCGCCAAGACCGCACTTGCGGCAGTGTCATCGGCAGATAGTAATGTCCGGTCTTCGGCATACCGCATCTTCGGCATACCGCACTTGCGGCGGGAACGGCGCTTTGGTAAGCACAAGCCGCCGGCGCCAACCGCGGCCGCAAGGTGGACACGCAACGACTTGCGGCCCCCCTGGCCGAATACGGCGCCGGCGACCTTCCCCATCCCACGCGATCCGTTGCGAACGTGTTTGGGCGGGTCACGCACGACTTTTCGATTGTCCTGGTCCTGGAGCCGTTTGGCTTGTCTATCCCTCCGCCGGCCGCTATGATAAACCTGTTCGCTAGGGGCGTTCCGCCGGGCATGGCGGGACTGAGAGTGACCCTTCGAACCTGATCAGTAAGCCGCGGGCCGACGCCGCGGCGAACTGCGTAGGGAAGCGGACGGACCTTGCATGCCTTTTCGCTCGTTCCGTTCCCCACGCTGGAAAGCGAGTTCCACAATGACGCAATTGCAGCAGGCAAAGGCCGGCGTGGTGACGCCGCAGATGGCCGCCGTGGCGGATGCCGAGCGGCTGGAGACGGAGGCCGTGCGGCGGCAGGTCGCCTCCGGGCGGATGGTGATCCCCGCCAACCGCGTGCACGTGGCCGGGTGCGGCGGCGGGGCGAAGCTGCAGCCGCGGGGCATCGGCCGGGCCGCGACCACCAAGATCAACGCCAACATCGGCGCCTCGCCGGACAGCTCCTGCCGGGACCTGGAGCTTACCAAGCTCCAGTGGGCCGTCCGCTACGGCGCCGACGCCGTGATGGACCTGTCCACCGGCGGCGACCTGGACGCCACGCGAGAGTACCTGCTCGCCAACGCCACCGTGCCGATCGGCACCGTGCCGATCTACTCGATGATCGTCGAACGGCCGGTCGAGGAATTGACCGTCGAAGTCATCCTGGCCGCCATTGAAAAGCAGGCCCGCCAGGGCGTGGACTTCATGACCATCCATGCCGGCATCCTGCGAGAGCACCTGCCCGCCGCGCACGGCCGGAAGATGGGCATCGTCTCTCGCGGCGGGAGCCTGCTGGCCAAGTGGATGGCGACCCACGGCCGGCAGAACCCGCTCTACGAGGCGTTCGACGAGATCAGCGCCATCCTGGCCGAGTACGACGTGACGTACTCGCTGGGCGACGGCCTGCGGCCGGGCTGCCTGGCCGACGCCTCCGACGAGGCGCAGTTCGCCGAACTCGACGTGCTGGGCGAACTCACGCACCGGGCCCGCGCCGCCGGCGTGCAGGTGATGGTCGAGGGGCCGGGGCACGTGCCGTTCGACCAGATCGAGATGAACATGAAGCGCCAGGCGGAAGTCTGCGACGGCGCCCCGTTCTACGTGCTCGGGCCGATCGTCACGGACGCTTTCCCCGGCTACGACCACATTACCTCGTCCATCGGCGCCACGGCCGCGGCGTATCACGGGGCGGCGTTCCTGTGCTACGTGACCCCGGCCGAGCACCTGGGCCTGCCCACGCCGGAGGATGTGAAGGAAGGCTGCGTGGCGTACAAGATCGCCGCGCACGCGGCCGACGTGGCCCGCGGCCTGCCCGGCGCGAGAGACTGGGACGACGCCATCTCCACCGCCCGCGCCGGCTTCGACTGGCGCAAGCAGTTCGAGCTGGCCTTCGACCCGGACCGGGCGGAAGAAATCCGCCGCCGCGACCTGCCGGACGCCACGGAGGAGTACTGCTCCATGTGCGGCAAGGAATGGTGCGCCGTGCGACTAAGTAAAGAGGCGTCCGAGGCCGCCAACCGGTAGAATACCCCCCGAATCCTCGGCGGAGGGCGACTCGCAGGTCCACCCGCCAACCGTGCGGTCTGCGTTTGCGGACAAAGGAGAATGCCCCGTGTTGACGCCCATCAGCCCCGACAGAAGCAAGTGGATTTCCGAGAAGATCGCCTCCATGACCCTCGAGCAGAAGGTCGCGCAGGTCATCGGCCTGCACTTCGCCGAGCGAACGATCGACCAGGTCGGCGAACTCCTCGACCAGTACGAGCCCGGCAGCATCCTCGGCGGCGGGGGAGGCAAAGACCAGGAAGGCTCCCATCGGATCAAGGAACTGTTCGAGGACTACAACGCCCGGCACGAGATTCCGATCCTGCTGGCCGGCGATTGCGAGTCCGGCGCGGGGGTCCAGGGCGCCAGCACGTCCTTTCCGTGGGCCATGGCCGTCGGGGCGGCCAACGACGAGCAGCTCGCCTACGAGATGGGCCTGGCCACCGGCATGGAAGGCCGGGCGTTCGGCATCAACTGGACCTACTCGCCCGTGGTGGACCTGGACTACAACCGCAACCCGATGTGCGTGGCGCGGTGCTTCGGTGAAGACCCGAAGCACGTGGCCCGCATGGCGCGGGCGTTCATCCGCGGCTGCCAGGAAGACGGCAACATGGCCTGCACGGCCAAGCACTTCCCCGGCGACGGCATGGACGAGCGCGACGCCCACGTGATGGTGCCCATCAACCCGATGAGCCGCGAGCAGTGGAGGGAGACCTACGGGTACGTCTACCGGGAGGTGATCGACGAGGGCGTGATGTCGATCATGATCGGCCACCTGGCGCTGCCGGCGTTTGACGACTCCGCCGAGAGCTTTATCGGCCCGCCGCCGGCCACTGTCAGCCGCAAGCTGATGGTGGACCTGCTGCGTGGCGAGCTGGGCTTCGAGGGGCTGATCGTCACCGACGCGATCGACATGATCGGCTACGCCTCCCGCATGCCCAAACCGCGGCGGGCCGTCACGTGCCTGAAGGCCGGGGCCGACATCGCCCTGCGGGCGGAAGTGCGGGACTTCGAATGGGTCAAGCAGGCCGTCGAGAGCGGGGAATACCCCGCCCGGCAGCTCGACGAATCGGTCCGCCGCGTGCTGGAGACGAAGGCCCGGCTGGGGCTGCTGGACGGCAAGGCCGCCCCGGACGCCGCCGCGCGGAAGCAGCGCTTCGAGACCGCCTCCGTTCGCATCTGCGAGAAAGCGCCGCACGTCGCGCGAGACGTGACGGGCCTGCTGCCGCTGACGCTCTCGCCCGGGGCGAAGGTGCTCACGATCGACCTGCAATTCACCGGCCAGCTGCGCGGACGGGTGCAGGGGTTGGCGACCATCCCGGAGGAACTGGAGAAGCGCGGCTTCGACGTGAAGCACATGGTCAGCCCGCTGCACGGGGAGTTCGACATCTACCCGTATATCGACGAGTACGAGGCGATCTTCGTGAACTTCCACGTGCCGCCGCGCTACGGCACGATGCGGATGCACAGCGAGATCATCGACGCGCTCTGGAACGGCTGGTGGATGGACCACGGCAAGGTGGTGTTCACGTCCTTCGGCAATCCGTACACGCTGTGGGAGCTGCCGTGGATGCCGAACTACATCAACATGTTCAGCAACACCGCGGCGTCTCAGCGCGCGGCCGTGAAGGTCTGGCTCGGCGAGATGCCCGCCGAGGGCAAGTGCCCGATCAAGCTAAATGGGTTCTTCGACATCGAAGTATAGCGGGGGCGGTCCGGCGCCGAAGGCCGGCGCCCCGTCGTGATACCGGGAAATGTGTGGCGGGGGTTGCCCGAAGTCGTCTCCGTCGGGAACCCCCGTACGGCCCGGCCTGTTCAAAGAGAAGCGGAAATGCGAACTCCGCGACGCCGGCCAAGAGACAACAGCGGCGCTGTCAGTCGCTGTGGCCCTCAAGTAATTTCCTGATGGCGTCTCTGTGCTCTTCTGGACAGTAGTACCTTTGAAAGCTCTCTGGATCGGTCAGGGCGCGCAAACGCTTGAGTGCGGCGGTGATCTCTGTAGTGCTGCCCTCCGGTTCGGTCAGAAAGATCGACTGCTCCTGCTCCTTCTCCTCCCAACGGTAGGGCTTGTAGACGCGCACTCCCGCTTCATCCTCCAAGAGATACGAATTTGGGCACGAGGAGAAGGGCTCCCCTTGTCCACGCAAGTACTCGAAGGCTTCATTGATCGTGAGGCCGGCATCCATCCCTGTCAGAGCCCTCTTTGGGCAGACGGCCTTGAACCCGTCACGGTTTATGAACCGTGTACAGAGGTCACTGAGTACTATGTCGTCGCTGGCCTGCCATTCGTCTATCTGGCTCAGAACGTGACATTCGCGAAGACGCAGGTACTGGTCAACCGATACCGCATCGTTCTCAAAGAAGGGCCGCATCGCCGCACATACCTTCGCGGGAGGGACGACCTTCTTCGCCCGAAGCCAGATAGCCTCCAGAAGCTTCTCGTAGCCCCGTGTGGTCTTATGGAAGTAGACCGCCTGGTACATGTAGTACCTCGCGAAGATGTATTCCTCGATGGCGTACTTGCTCTTCTCGGGCCAGGCCAAGTGGCGCTCCGGCTCCGTCTGCCCCTCCTTACGGGGCTCCTCGGCCAGGCGCATGGTGCGCAGCAGTCGCAGATAGTCGAACTTGCCATACCCCACGCCCGCGAAGTGGCTGTCCCGCAAGAGGTAGTCCATCCTGTCGACATCG
>Ga0102959_1000109_pt1 | contig 26972 bp, 26 predicted proteins | sample SalPonF2_B_D2_MG_FD_84520 | JGI IMG/M metagenome (GOLD analysis project Ga0102959, IMG submission 84520) | Salt pond soil microbial communities from South San Francisco under conditions of wetland restoration - Salt Pond MetaG SF2_B_D2_MG ...
CCTTCTCCAAGGAGGAACTCTTGGATTACGATCTCACTCAAGATGTTCTAAAGACACTTTTTGAAGTCCGTCTTGTCTGTCCCGAGGATTCGGTGGGGGAAGAGGGATTAGGGAGATTGATATTACCTTAATTATTAAGGCACTCATTTCCCGGCTTGGACTTTTGGGACAGCCTCAATTCTATTTATTCAATAATTTGGCATTTCTCAACCGTCACCAGGTCCAGCGATAAAGGGTTTTAGAACGTTGTACCCAGTGCGGATTTTCGGCAGCATATCGTATCCGCATATCCACAAAAGGCCAGAAGATGCTCGAGTAAATACGGCTGGGATAAATATATTCGGTGATACCTGATTTCGATTCCACGAGACCTCTATGTTTGATCCTGAGGAACGCATCACTTGAATAGCGCCGGTAGAACGGACCGTTATCCAAAAGTCGGGATTGCTGAATATGGACTTCTGCCTTCGAAGATTGCAATATAATCTTGCGAGCCGTGTGTAATCCAAATAAAGTTAATCCCTTATCGCTCGGTTCGATATCCTCAAAAACTTCTGCCACTTTGCTATTTTCTCTGTTGATCAGCCACGCACAATGTTGTTCGTTCTGCTGACGGTTCATCATATAATACACAAGGGTATATTCATCAAAATGAAACCGTCCCCAGTACCACTCTTTAAACTCACTTCGCATTGGCTCGTATCCCATATTGTGATCATGATATCCCCTGCCCTCAAAGCTGATTTGCCGGGAATCTTCCTTTTTAACCAAAATTTCAATATCTCCATGGACCTCTGCTCTTGGCTGCACTAGATTCCACTGATGACCATCCGTTTTATCGTTTTTGGGACCATTAAAAAGCGGGCCTTCAGCAATCGGACTTACAAAACGAATCGAAGCTCGTAATGCATCCCCGCTGGGCAACTCTTCCTCTAATTCCAGTAAATATTTCAAAGTATTGCCGTCAATATTGCAGTTCATCTTATGCTCCCCGATTTTCAGCATAGGTCGATCTCCCCTAAAACTACAACGCTGTTCCTCGAACTCCGTAAAGCTATAATAAATGGGGGCTCCCTCTTCATAAATTGATACACTGACGGCAGGATAAGCCTTTGCCTTTGGATTTTTCGTTGCATCTTCGAGCGCTCTTATATATCGCGTAGAAAAAGGATTGCCCTCATAAAAGATAATCACAAAGCTATAGGTCTCATCCAAAGAAATTGCATCAAAATACCACCACTCGTAACTGCCGGGATTGGGCTTTTCACTTCGTACATCTAACTGAGGATCCGAAAAGATATTCATAGACAGCCAATTAAACAGTTTGATAATTTAGCTGCAACTGTGATTAAGAATTAGGGCTTTAGGTTTGATCTTAGGCTCTTCCATCCTACCTTTCAGCTATGACGATTTTACTTTACATAGCGCTTGTTTATCTCCTTCTGACTTCGGCGATATTGTATCGCAATCGGTCAGACTTCGAACCATTGAAATCGCCCAGTCACTCATATTTTAACGATGAAGCCCCAGGAGTGAGCATCTGTATTCCCGCCCGTAATGAGGAGTCCTCTATCGAACGGTGTGTGCGTTCCGCCGTCAGTCAAGAGTATCCCAATCACAAGGTTTATGTGCTCGATGATGAATCCACCGACGGAACCGCTGAAATTCTTAAAAGTTTATCCGGCGCTTATCCTGATAAGTTGACGATCCTGACCGGAAAGAAAAAACCTGAAGGCTGGCTGGGCAAGTCCTGGGCCTGTCACCAACTTTCTCAAGTCGCAACAGGTGATATCCTGGTATTTATTGATGCGGATACCTGGCTGGATCAACAGACCATTGCACGCCTGCTACGCACCATGGGCCACGATGTTATAGATTTTGCTACTATTTGGCCTGAACAAAACCTGGGGACTTTCTGGGAAAAAATGGCTATCCCCTTAGTATATTTTGCCCTGTTGACATTACTGCCAGTACGTTATGTCTATCGAGCTCCCAAATGGCTCCCTCCTTTTCTAAGAGAAAAAGTGAGTCCATTATTTGCTGCTGCATGTGGCCAATTTATGGCTTTTAAACGAGAGACCTATGAAGCCATCGGCGGGCATGCATCAGTTAAAGACAAAGTAGTTGAAGATGTTGCACTGGCAAAAAACATCAAACGGGCAGGTTATTCCATGAACATGTATTATGGAAAAGCGACAGTAAACTGCCGAATGTATTCATCCAGATCGGAATTGTGGGAGGGGTTCCGTAAAAATTTCCTGGCCGGATTCGGCTATAATATCCCTTTCTTTTTCGCGATGGGACTTTTGCACTTCCTTACGTTCGTCCTGCCGGTCATCGCCCTGCCCTTTCTAATCCCTACGGCTAATCCCAAAGTGTTGATTATGGATCTGACTGCACTTGGCTTGATGCTGGTTCAAAGGATGATGATCAATCGCTGGTTCAACTGGAATATTCTATACAGTTTACTGCATCCACTGGGCGTTTGCTGGTATGAATCGCTGGGCGTGCGTGTTTTGTTAGATTACGTCACTAACGAATCAACATCCTGGAAACAGCGCAAGATATAATCTTTATCAATTGCTCAGGATAACAACTTGACTAACAGTGGAAAAAGAACACTGCTTTATTTAAAAACTTCTAGGGGCCTTTGCAAAACCGACCTTATTGATCAAGCTTTGATCTTGAACAAAATTCCTGGTTTTTCAAAGGACTCTTTTACATACTCTAAAAATGCTGTTTATTTTTATCTCCAAAGTATCCATATTGAATTAGATGAAGAAAGAGATCAAGAAATATCTGCGCTACCTGAAAATTGAGCGAAATGCCTCGCCGCATACAATCACTTCGTACAAAAATGATTTAAATCAATTTGCGGATTTTTGTGGACGCTATTTCGAAAAGGATGAGAACCAATTACGTCTGGATGTTATTGAGCGGATTACTATCCGGTTATGGCTTGGGGAACTTTCTGAACGCGGCCTGGCTAAAAGTTCTATAGCCCGTAAGGTAGCTGCGATTCGTTCATTTTTTAAATATAGCTTTAAACGCGGATTTATAGAACAGAATCCAGCTCATCTGCTTATTGTACCCAAAAAGAAAAAGACACTGCCCAAAACAGCCAATTATGAAGATTTGAATCGGATGATGGAATTGGCTGAAGGTAAATCGGCAGAATCAGCACAGCACCGTGCCATTTTGGAAGTTTTTTATGGCACCGGAATACGACTCAGCGAACTGGTCAATTTAAATCAAGAGGATATCAATTTCAGGCTGAATCAAATTAAAGTGCTGGGTAAAGGGGCCAAGCAACGAATAGTCCCTTTAGGCAAACAAGCTCAAAAAGCATTAAAAAATCATTTAAAAACAAAGTCCCAGCTTTATGGCAAGCGAACAGATAAAGATGCCAGGAAGGCGGTTTTTCTGGCCGCCAGCGGCCAGCGAATCTATCCGCGCGCTGTACAACGAATTGTTAAAGATTATCTGCAACGTGCCAGCGAAGTTACGCAAAAGAGTCCCCATGTGTTACGGCATAGTTTTGCGACCCATCTGCTCGATCAAGGAGCAGATTTACGAGTAATCAAAGAATTACTGGGACATGCGAATTTAGCAGCAACACAAATTTATACTCATACTTCAGTTGAACGACTGAAAAACGTTTACGAATTAGCTCATCCGAGAGCTAAAAACTAAAACAAATTAGGAGGAAATTTTTATGAAAACGACTTTCACAGCCCGACATTTTGAACCAAGCGACGAACTACGCACTTATGCCGAAGACGCTGTGCAAAAATTGGATCAATTTTATGATCGTATTTTAACCTGTGATATCATTCTCGAACCAGTTGCTGATGACGACACGCCTCAGCAGGCCGAGCTCAATGTGAAAGTACCCCAAAAACTATTAAACGCTAAAGAGCAAGCTTCTTCCTATGAACAAGCAATTAATATGGTGATCGAAAATATAACTCGTCAACTCAAAAAGTATAAAAAGAAAACACTTCACCAGCGGTAAAAATATGGCTTTCGGTAATCACGAACCTATTCCCAAAAAAGAAAAAATTAAGGTTTCATATTTGGTTGAGCGTTTAAAAGAACGCGTTCAAATTGAAATCAAACCTTTTGTTGCCGAAGATAACAGCAACCAGCGTTATATCACCGAGGCGGATCTTCACCGCCCCGGTCTGGCGCTGGCAGGATACGTCAAGCTCTTTACTTATCAGCGAATTCAGGTAATCGGAAATACGGAAACCCGGTATCTGAAAAATCTATCTGAAGAAAAGCAGAAAGAAGCCTTTGCTAATTTAACTCAATTCAAGATACCGGTACTGTTTCTGACCGACAGTAATAAGTTGCCGGAATATTTATTTGATATGGCCAGGGAAGCTGGAATTCCAGTATTTGGTACTAGCCTGGAGACAACACAATTCATGCACCTTATTCGCGATTTTCTGGAAGACCAGTTTGCTTTACAGACGATGGTGCATGGTTCAATGGTTGACGTCTATGGAATTGGGATACTCATCGCCGGTAAATCAGGTATTGGCAAAAGCGAAGTTGCCTTGGATCTTGTAGAGCGCGGACATCGTCTGGTTGCCGACGATGTGGTAATCCTTACAAAGAAAAGCAATGTTTTAATGGCCTCAGCCACCGAGATGAACAAACATTTTATGGAAATCCGAGGTCTGGGCAGCATTGACATTATGTCTATGTTTGGTGTTCGTGCTATTCGCTATCAAAAACGACTGGAAGTCGTCCTCGAACTTTCGCTATGGGATGAATCCAAAGATATCGAAAGAACCGGATTAAACCGGGACACCAAAGAAATTCTAGGCGTAGATATCCCTTTAATTAATCTGCCGATTACACCGGGAAAAAATATTACCGTTATTGCCGAAGTTATTGCTATGAACTACCTGCTTCGTCACTATGGATATGATGCGGCCGAAGCTTTTCAGGATAAAGTAAAAACGCACATTGCCGACAAGAAAAAACCGGGGGATATGCCTCAAAGAGCCATAGAATACTTTGAAGGCGATGTAGAATGATCAGATGTTCTATTTTTGAAAATTTATTATAATCCGTACCTTCTTTTTCTGTAACAAACGGCTTGTTGGATCCTCTTGTAGTTGGATCAGTTAGAATAAAAAATCATCTATGTCATTAAACAATTATTATTACTACGACGAGCAACAGTGTGAGTTCAAGCCCGTTGAGTACAATAATTTAGAACGTATCATCTATACAGCCAGCCTGTGGATTCTTAGCGGTGTTGTACTTGCAGGAATTGGCATTTCCGTTCTTTCCTACTCGATAGGTACCCCTGCTGAAATCGCGCTAAAAGCAGAGAACCAAGAGCTTAGAAGCCAATTCAAAAAGACAAAAAAAACAATCAAAGGGCTGGATAAAAAAGTAAATGAGCTTGCCCAAAATGATAACGAAATCTACCGGTCGGTTCTGGGGATGGATCAAATTTCTTATGATGAACGAAAAGCCGGTGTTGGTGGCGCTGATGTATATTCAAAATTTGATGCATATAGTCAAAATACAGCCGACATTTTAAAATGGACGGCTGAAAACCTGGATAACATGGAACGCACGGTTAATATCCAGAAACTCAGCTTTAAAGAAATTAAGAGTTATTACAACCGGAATAAGAAAAAAATGAAGCATATCCCGGCTATTAAGCCGACAAAGGGTATTATTTTAAGTGGTTTTGGGATGCGTTATCACCCTGTGTTAAAATATAGGCGAATGCACAACGGTCTTGACTTCCGGGCTGACGTTGGATCGAAGGTTTATGCTACCGGTGATGGAGTCGTTAAATATGCCAAACGGAAAGGCACATTTGGTAAATTACTGATTCTCGACCATGGCTTCGGATACGAAACGTATTATGCGCACCTCTCCTCTTTTGCTAAGGGTATCAAACCCGGTACGAAAGTTAAGCGTGGCGATTTGGTTGCCTTTACCGGCGCTACGGGATTAGTGGAAGGTCCCCACCTTCACTACGAAGTCCATAAAAACGGCAAACCTATCGATCCTATTAACTATCTGTTTGCTGATACGAGTCCTCAGGAATATCTGATGTATAAGGATATTGTGGAGAACAACAACAAGTCGATGGATTAGACTTCGGATATCTGGATGGCTTTACAGGACAATGTAATATTAATTGCCAAACCGAATTCAATATAACATCGATAGAGCTGACTGATTTTTTGCCCTCATATCTAAATGATTCTATTCTTGATCGCTGAAATACCGTTCTTCTACCATATCTGCTTCGCGAATGGAATTGTGTAACCATTTATACCGGAGGTGAAGTTTTTCATCTTCGTCAAGTTCCCAAGCACTACATTCTTTGCGCAAACGGGTAGAAAGTTCGTAAAGACAAATGGCCGCACCAACCGAAATGTTAAAACTCTCACTAAACCCCACCATAGGTATTTTAGCGTATCCATCGGCATTTTCGAGAGCATAATCTGATAAGCCCGTATATTCAGCACCAAAAACCAAGGCGGTCTTTTGATCCAGCGATACTTCATCAATACTCACCTCATCCTCATGGGGCGTTGTTGCTATAATCCGGTATCCGTGATCCTTCAGATACCGATAACACTGCTCGGTATTATGGTTATCCGACTTATTATACTTTTTTAGTGATATCCACTGATCCGCTCCAATCGTCACTCCCTTAGTGGGATTAAAATCATTTTTATTTTCAATAATATGCGCATCCTGAATCCCAAAACAGTCACAACTTCGAAGCACAGCACTGGCATTATGCGGTTGATAAATATCCTCTAAAACAACTGTGATGAACTTCGTTCTGTTAGCAAGCACTTGGTTGATTTTTTGCCAGCGTTCTTCAGTGACAAACATGCGAAGATACCTAACCAAATTATTTTTCAATGCTTTATCCATAAAATAATTACAAACTTAGGTGTTTTTAGTCCTCAAGATATGTTATAATTATTAAAGCTACTTGTCTTTCTACTAAAAAAGGAGGTCTTATGCTTGTGCGTGATATATTAAATAGTAAAGGGAAAGAGGTTTATTCGATATCGCCCGATAAAACAGTTTATGAGGCTATTGTCAAAATGGATCAGCTGGATATTGGTGCTTTACTTGTCTTAAATGATCAATCTCTGTTAGGAATTATAAGCGAAAGAGATTATCGGAGCAAAGTCATTTTAAAAGGGCGTACTTCCAAACAGACCAAAGTTGGAGAAATTATGTCCACCGATGTTTATTATGTTTCTCCTACGGATTCTGCAGAAATGTGTATGTCTATTATGACTGAAGAAAAAATACGACACTTACCCGTAGTTGAAAATGAAGATGTTGTAGGTGTCGTATCTATTGGTGACCTCGTAAAGGCGATCATCTCAAAACAAAAAGTTGAAATTTCACATATGCGCCATTACATACAGGGCAGTTATCCGGTCTAGTTAATCGCTGCACCGAATAATAAACCCTTTTTTACGGACCGTATCGATATATTCATCTTCCGAGTGACTGCGGATTTTCTTCCGCAGATAACTGATATATACGTTAATGTAATTAGTCTGCGTATCAAAATGGATATCCCAGACATTCTCAGCGATTTCTTCCTGGGTAACAATCTTATTCTTTCTTTTCAGGAGATAAACCAGAAGATTAAATTCGTTATTAGTCAGATCCACTTTAGTACCGTTTACACTGAATTCGCGATCCAGCATATTAACTTCTAGTTCACCACAACTGAGAATACGGTCGCCGTTTACCTCGTTACTTCTACGGTTAATAGCTTCTATTCGAGCCAGCAATTCCTCAGTGTCAAAAGGTTTGGTAATATAGTCATCCGCACCAACTCTCAGGCATTTAATTTTGACATCCGTTTCCTGTTCTGCAGAAAGGATCAAAACCGGAGTTGTTATCTCTTGCTCGCGTAGAATTTTACACAGGTCAAATCCATCTCCATCCGGCAAGCCTAAATCAAGAATAATTATATCATATGAATTCCCTGTAGCTTGTTTTTCTCCACTGTGGTAGGTATCCGCCATATCAACACTATACTCATTTTTTTCAAGTACCGCTTTTACAAGTGTTCTGACGGACGGATCATCCTCGACGACTAATACATTCATGACAACAAATATTTCTCTTTTTGAAACCCATATTTCTCACATAAGCTGAGTATAATCATCTGACAATAAATATGCTAAGTTTATCCTGTTTAATTTTCAAGGCAATTTTTATTTAGCTGATTTTATTAGGAATATCCTTCCATGGATAAAAACCAATTCTTGGTTTCATTTAAGAATAAACTACTTAATCTATGAGTTTCATCCAATTCTCGGAATGATACGTTTGCGCCCCATTGCGAAAGCTGTTCACAACATTTTTTCTGTGGTTCACTTTTTACACTATCATCTTTAGACCCATGCAGCGCCAACACATTCATATGCTGATAAGAGCCTTTATTAGCTTCAAAAACTTCGGTTTTAATACGGGCTCCAATAACGACCAAATCATTAACGTGCTTCCATCGCGAAAGAGCAAAATATCCGGCTAGATAGCCGCCCATCGAATAACCAAGGATTGCTATTCGGCTAACAGTAATTTGATTTAGGATATCATCTATCGTCTCCTGTACAAATTCGGAGGCTAATTCCAGGGATTTAACAAATTGCTTTTGTTCCCCGTCATACAGATACCAGGAACGCCCCCAGTTTTCTACTTTTTGGGTATGCCGGCGATCGTAAATAGGATAAGGTCCCTGAATAAAAAGATGATAAGCTTCGAGCTGCTGAAGTTCTTTTGTTAATTTTTCAAACTGTTGCAAATTTTGATTGAACCCATGTAGATAAACAATGAGTGGTTTTTGTTCATGCGCAGCGCCGGTTTCAATCAACTTATATGGAACTTCTACCTTAAATGACCTTTTGCCGGAAATTAATACCTCTCTTTTTTGTTCGGCCATTAATTCATATCTATCAACTTGTTAATATTTTCGTGTCCTCCCATTACCACTAAGCGATCATTGGGACGTATTTTAGTAGAAGGTTCTAATACCCCTAAAATTTCAGCCTCCTGATGAGCCGTTCCTGTCAATTGTACATCGCTCTTTTTCAATCGTTTGATGGTCAACAGGTTAACATTATAACGCTGCCGTAATTTTAAATCCGAAAGCGAATATCCGTGCATATCTTTAGGAGCATCTATTTCGTAAATGGCAATATCTTTGCTTAGTTCAAAATAATCGTTCACCGAAATATGGATAAGCTGAGCAGCCATACGCTCTCCCTCATCTTTTTCGGGATGGATTACCTCGTTAATCCCAATACGATTGAGGATAGCTTCCTGTGTATCACTCCCGGCACGAGCTATAATCCGATTGACCCCGGCCTTTAACAACTCCATACAAATGAGCACCACCGGCTCAAAGGCTTCTCCAATACCTACGACCACTACGTCAGCATTAAAAACACCGTGTTCTGCCAGCATGGCGGGATCTGTACCATCAAACTGTACCGCCTCAGACACATACTGTTGTATTGCTTCTACCTTCTCAAGATCATGGTCAACAGCCAGAACATATGCTCCAAGCCTCGATAACGACTTGGCCAGCGAAGAACCATAGGCCCCTAGTCCAATTACACAAAACTGTTGATTTCCATTATTAGCCATAAAAACACATAAAGTTTGATTTAAGCAACGATGACACTCTCATTAGGATATTTATATTGCCGTTTATCAATACGTTTAGCAAAAGCAAGAGCCAGAGTCACACTTCCAACCCTGCCAATAAACATAGAAATAGTAACAATAAGTTTACCCCAATAAGAAAGATTTGCAGTAATCCCCCGTGATAATCCACAGGTTGCAAATGCAGAAAATTCTTCAAATAGTAAATCTAAAAATGGTAAATGTTCGGTTATAGTCAATAGCAAAGTAAAGATAAACAAACAAACGGCAGCAAGCGTAAAGGCTGTTAATGCTGTAAAAATAGTTGATGTAGGGATGGTCTTCTTAGCAAATTCTACACGATCATGTCCCCGTACAGTTGCCACAACAGATAATAATATGACCGCTATGGTTGTAGTTTTTATACCGCCGCCAGTGGATGCCGGAGAGGCGCCGATAGCCATAAGAGTAAGAAATACAACCGAAGTACTTACATGTAACGCACCAATATCAACGGTATTAAATCCAGCCGTCCGCGTACTCACACTCTGCAGGAAGCTGATGAGCATCTTATTTCCAAATGAATACCCGGCCAACACATTATTCCATTCCAAAATGGCAAATGCCAAAGCTCCGCCCACAATCAGTAATGCTGTTACTAGCAATACCAAACGGGCGTGGACCGACAATTTTCTATTTCTGATCTGACGACGTGGATTTCCTCTCAGAAGCTCCCAAATAGTTGTAAAACCTAAACCACCAAGAATAATCATCACCATTGTAGTGATATTAATTCCAACATTTACGGTATTGCCATTCCCGGCCAAGTTTGCCGTAAAGGTTGAAAAGCCGGCATTACAAAATGCTGATATAGCATGAAAAATAGAATGATAAAGCCGGGTTTCGGGGTTGGGAATCGTATTTGTCCAGCTGAAATAATAGCCCATCACCCCGATTGTTTCAATAAAAAGAGTCATACCGATAATGCGCTTGATCATGGCAAACGTCTCCTGTGCTCGATCTTCGCTAAGCACATCTTTTAAAAACATCATCTGGCCCACGCCCAACCCACTACTTATAAAAAGCGCAAAAAGGGTGGCAAAAGTAATAATACCAATCCCTCCCAGCTCGATCAGAATCATTATAATGACTTGTCCCAGTACGGTGAATTTGGTGGCAGTATCAACTACAATCAGTCCGGTTACACACACAGCGCTGGTTGAGGTAAATAAGGCGTTAATAAATGATAGCCCCTGTCCACCAACTGTGGCGCGAGGCAGCATCAAAAGAAAAGCACCAATCAATATAATAGTTAAAAAGCTTCCTACGATGATCTGGGCAGGGTGCCGTTGTAACGATAATAGTATGGGCGCAGCCTGAATAAATTTGGCTACAACGAGTAGAACCAAGTAAATCTTTGTCAAGGCAATTAAAGCCGGGAAAGCATTATTGATCCCAAACAGATGGCCGATTAAAATGACAATGCTGTCGAGACCCAAAACATAAAGAGTGGTTACAAATAGTAATAATCCAAAAAGAATAGCTTCCAGGATATGACTCTTGATTAGGTCCTTGCGTTGCGATGTAAATAACATCCGGCTTAAAAAGAGAATAGAAAAGCCGACCACGATAAATGCATCAAGATACTCTACAACTTGTTCGTAATCCGGAGATAATTTAAATCCAACCGACCCAATTAAACTTATCAGGGCCAATATCATCAGTATAATGCTAAAGCCCCGAAAATAAGGCCTTAGTTTTAGATCAAGATCATATAACTCAACCTCGACATCCTTAAATTCGTTACGATATTTTTTGTACAGCTGACGCCCCCGAACAACGAGCGTTATATATATTTTTTTCCAATCTTTTGGTAAACGCATGGGTCCAAATATAAAAAAAATCTCCTTCCACACATTATTTACTTTCGGGATTTACAGCTTAGCTGCACACTCTTTTTCACAACTATTTGAAAATCAATGAGTAATTCTTAAATGCAATCCACTAAATTACTATTGGGATTTACAGTCATCACTATTACTTTTGAGCAAAATCAATAACGGATTGAAGAAAATATTCTATTATGGCAAACGTACGCACTGATTGGACAAAAGACGAAATTGCAGAAATCTACCATACTCCCCTGATGGAACTCATTTACCGTGCAGCTACGGTTCATCGAAAACATCACGAAACCGGTGAAGTACAAGTGTGTACTCTGCTTTCAATAAAGACGGGCGGATGTCCCGAGGATTGCGCCTATTGCCCGCAGTCAGCCCACCATAATACCGATGTTGAACCGGGCAAGATGCTTGACCGTGATGTAATTCTTTCGGCCGCTAAAAAGGCCAAAGAGGCAGGGAGTACTCGTTTTTGTATGGGAGCAGCCTGGCGTTGTGCCCGCAGTACTAAAGATTTTGATCATGTGCTGGAAATGGTCAACGAAATCACGGATATGGATATGGAAGTCTGCTGTACGCTGGGTATGCTCACCGATGAGCAGGCTGCAAAACTGAAAGAAGCCGGGCTTTATGCCTACAATCATAACCTTGACAGCAGCGAAGATTTTTATAATCGCATTATTTCGACACGTAAATACCAAGATCGACTAAATACAATTAAGCACGTCAGGGAAAATAACATATCTGTCTGCTGCGGGGGGATCATCGGAATGGGAGAAACCGATGAGGATCGAATCGGGCTAATTCATAATCTTGCTACGATGCCGGAACATCCGGAATCCGTGCCGGTAAATGCTTTGATCTCTGTTGAAGGCACTCCTCTTGAAGACCGTCCGCCGGTACCCTGGTACGAAATGGCGCGAATGATTGCCACTGCACGTATCACCATGCCGGATTCGATGGTACGGCTTTCCGCCGGTCGCGTAAACCTGAACATGGAAGAACAAGCGCTCTGCTTTATGGCCGGAGCCAATTCGATCTTTACCGGCGAAAAACTGCTCACGACCAAAAATAATGAACTGAGTGAAGATATGAAGATGTTCGATATCCTGGGATTAACGCCCCGCGAAGCATTCAAAAATGCGAAAGAAGAGCACATTCCGGATCAGGTAGAAGCTGCAGAGTAGCTACCCTGTAAAAATATTACAGATCTTCATCGTAATGTACTTATCGGGAACGACGAACTAAGGATAGTAGGTTATCAGTAGATAACATTTTCTTAGCTAACCCTATAAATTTATCAACCTTCATCGAAGATCTGTATGAGAATCCTACTAACTGGTGTTACGGGATACATCGGCAAACGTTTGCTGCCGGTTTTACTTAATGATGGGCACGAAGTAATTTGTTGCGTGCGGGATAGAAAACGATTTGATTCGACTAAATATCAAAATAATCGCATCAAAGTTATTGAACTGGACTTTCTTGAGCGCTCCTCGATAGAAGTAATCCCGGATAATATCGATGTAGCCTACTATCTCATCCATTCTTTATCAACAGTCGAAGATAATTTCGAAACACTGGAACGAAAGTCCGCCGAAAATTTTAGAGATAGAATCCAACAGACGCAAACTGAACAGGTTATCTACTTGAGTGGTATCATCAACAGTGATAAGCTTTCTAAACATTTGCATTCCAGAAAGCAGGTCGAAGAAATTCTTTCAATAGGAAAATATCATCTTACAACGTTAAGGGCAGGTATTATTGTAGGTTCGGGAAGCGCTTCTTTCGAAATTATGCGTGATTTGGTTGAAAAGCTTCCCATTATGATTGCTCCAAAGTGGCTAAATACCGAGACGCAACCTATAGCTATCCGAAATGTCATTGAATTGCTGTATGGAGTGCTACTCCGGGAAGAAACTTTTGACCGAAGTTTTGATATCGGTGGATCAGAGATCCTAACTTATAAGGATATGCTGCTGAAATTTGCCAAAGTTCGTAATCTGAAAAGACGTATTATCACTGTACCGGTGATGACGCCCCGCCTCTCATCCTATTGGCTGTACTTCATAACGTCCATCTCTTACCACCTGGCCGTAAACCTGGTAAACAGCTTGAAAGTTAAGGTGGTATGTAGGGATAATAGACTGCAAGAATTGTTAGGCATTAAGCCCTTATCTTATGAAGAAGCTATACGCTTGGCATTTGATAAAATAGAACAGCAAGAAGTACGCTCAAGCTGGACAGATGCCTTAACTAGTGACATACTCAAAGAAGGGATTTCAAAACTCATAGAAGTTCCGATATATGGTTGCTATCAAGATAAACGGTACCATTTAATAACGAATAAAAAAGAGGTACTAAACAAAATATGGGCAATAGGCGGCCAAAACGGCTGGTATTATGCAAACTGGCTTTGGAATATCAGGGGATTTATCGACAAACTGTTTGGAGGGGTTGGTCTGCGAAGAGGTCGAAAGAATAATTACACTATCTCAGCAGGTGATTCCCTTGATTTTTGGCGGGTTTTATACGCAAATAAGAAAGAGAAACGTCTGCTTTTATATGCTGAAATGAAATTACCCGGAGAAGCTTGGTTAGAATTTAAAATAGCAGATGACAGGCTTTACCAAATAGCTACATATCGCCCATTGGGAATTCTGGGTAGAATGTACTGGTATATTTTACTACCTATCCATAAAATTATTTTTAAAGGAATGATTAAATCTATTGCATCGGTCGAAGCCTGAAATATTATTCCTATCCAAATAATGCTCTCTAAACTTGTTCAATCATTTGTTTACATTTCATATAATATAGTGACTTTATGATTTTTATTTATTCACATAAGTAACTTTATAATGGAGAATGCTAAAAAAGTATTAGCGTTAATTGGCTGGATTCTCTTATGCAGCCTGGCAGGTATTTTCGGAGCTCAGTTCGAACCCGGGACGTGGTATCAGCTTCTGACCAAACCGGCCTGGACACCACCTAACTGGATATTCCCAGTAGTCTGGCCTATTCTCTACATCTTAATGGGAATTTCGGTGTGGCTCATTTGGAAGATGAAAAATACCACGCTTCTACAAACAGAATTCACTTGGTTTTTCGTGCAGTTAGCTTTAAATGCTCTATGGTCTTGGATCTTTTTTGGACTACATCTCATTGGCACGGGCTTAGCTGAAATTCTATTATTATGGATTTCTATCCTATTTACAACGCTCCTTTTCTGGAAAAAGAATAAAACTGCAGGTTTTTTGCTTTTGCCATATCTTTTATGGGTTGGCTATGCTTCGGCTTTGAATTTTGCGATATGGCAGCTAAACTAAGCTTATAATCATTGTTAATTCGAGGCGCTATGTATCAACAATACGACTATATTATAGCTGGCGCGGGAGCAGCCGGATTGAGTCTGGCATGGAAGATGCTACAAACGCCTCTTGCTGAAAAAAAAGTACTTATTGTTGATGCCGATCTGGACCCCCAGAATGATAAAACCTGGTGTTTTTGGGATAATAGTGAACCCCCGTTTTCGGATATTATTTATCATACCTGGAACCAGGTGGAAGTGAATAGTTTTGGAACCCTCTCCACCCAACCCCTGGCAGAGTTTTCTTATTACAGCCTGCGAAGCATCGACTTTCGAAAAAAAATTCTGACTACGATAAGAGAGAATCCCAATTTCGAATTATTGGAAGCGTCCATTTCGGATTTAACTACCTCTTCCGGTAAAGCTGTTCTACACAGTGCCAAACGAGTTTTTGAGGCGGAATATATTTTTCAAAGCTGCTTTGCCCCTCCCCAGATACAAGAAAGTGACCTTCATTACCCTCTGCTACAACATTTTCTCGGTTGGGAGATAAATACTCATAAATCGCTTTTCGATGCTTCAACTTTTACACTTATGGATTTTGATGAGACTTTTGAAAAGGGATTGGCTTTTATCTATCTATTGCCATGGTCATCTCAAACGGCCCTTGTCGAATACACTATTTTTTCCGATCAGCCTGTTGAACAAGAAATCTATGAAGAAAAGCTCTCTCTTTACCTGAATAATCGCTTCAACCTAAAACCCATTGACTACAGTATCAGCAGGATGGAATTTGGCAAAATTCCCATGCAAGATCGTCCTTCTGTGGCCTGGTATAAACCACGCATATTGAATTTGGGGATCTCGGGTGGTATCACTAAACCATCTACCGGTTACACCTTCAAACGAATTCAAGATCATACCGACGCCCTTATAAATGGATTACTTAAAGATGGCAAACCTACTTTCGAGGCTCCATCAACCTGGAGATACAAAGCTTACGACCTCTGGCTACTACAAATAATTTATGATCATCCCCCTGACGCCCTGGAAGTATTTTATCATTTGTTTCGCAATAATTCTGTTGATGAGCTCTTTCGCTTCCTGGGAGAAGAAACTACTGTAAAGCAAGATCTGAAAATTATGACAAGTGTCCCATATTTTCCTTTTCTTCGGGCTATCTGGAAAACAAAAGATCGCCTGAGAGAGCTTTAGAGGAAAAATATTCCTAAATCCTTCAGAAAATCGTCAATCTTTTATTCCAATTCATCTGTAATGTCACTCAAAGGCGGATCAAAATCTTCCTGAAAAATCTCAAATGGGATTCGGTATCCTACCTCCTCTTTTACATTACTTTCTTCAATAACCTGCTGATAGGTTTCGTAACAATCCAAAGCATCTTTGAATTTTTGGTAATCTTCATCTGAGACTTCCACCCAACAGTCAATATCCTCAATCTTGGAAGATTTTAAATTGAATTTGCCTTCGCCCTCATCTTCGCTGTAGTGGGTAAAGAATACCAACCTTCTGAGATAGTCTTTGTTCTGTCTCTTTTTTAAATCACAATATGCACTTTTAACCGCAGCATGACATACAAGATGATCTTCGAATCCGCTAATGCCGTGTACGGCGTAAGTCACAACTACGCCTGGTTTAATTTTTTCAATTTGGTTTTGTATTACCTCTTCGATATCCACAGGATCCATCTCTTTGAGCCCGCTGTCGGGCAAATCAAAGACGGTCATACCGCTTAAATCAAGTACTTCTTCTACGCACTGCATCTCTTTGTAGCGTATTTCTCCCATCTCTTTTTTATTAACCCCCAACCTGAATCGCTGTTTGGTAGCCTCTCCCTTTGTAAGTGTAAACAAATAGACTTCATGTCCCTGACGGCGTTGTGCAGCAATAGCGGGAGCAGGTCCAAATGACTCATCATCGGGATGGGGAAAAATGTACAGAATTTTCATAGCCTATAATTTTTAAAGTCTCATTATTTCAATTATAAAACCATTTACCGACGGTTAAAATTTCAATAAGATATTATAATAGAAAATAAAAAAGCCTGATATCAATTATCAGGCATAAAGTTAGAAATAGAGGCCTTTGAAAAACCAGGAATTTTGTTCAAGATCAAAGCTTGAGTGAATTCGGAACCGGAGCTTATTACGTATAAGTGAGGATTTCGAATTCACGAAAATGCAGAGCCTGATCAATAAGGTCGGTTTTGCAAAGGCCTCTAATAAATAGCTATTGTTTAAGCCGTACTAGCAGGAATTGAAATATCGGTATTTTCTAAAACCGGTTGCTCAACCTTGGTATCACTTTCAACAACGCCATCCCGCAATCGGATAATGCGTCTCGCATGATTGGCAATATCATTTTCATGAGTGACCACAAGTACTGTATTTCCCATTCGGTACAGCTCTTCAAAAAGCATCATAATTTCTTCCCCTGTCTTCGTATCCAGGTTACCAGTGGGCTCGTCAGCTAAAATAATTGATGGATTATTTACCAGAGCCCGTGCAATAGCCACCCGCTGGCGTTGTCCCCCAGACAGTTCATTGGGCTTGTGATCGATGCGATCCCCCAAACCTACCCGTTGTAAGGTTTCGGTAGCGCGGCGATGGCGATCAGAGGTTTTCATGCCTGAATAAATGAGCGGGAGCTCTACATTGGACAAACAGTTAGTGCGAGGCAACAAATTAAAAGTCTGAAAAACGAAACCAATTTCCCGGTTTCGAACTTCTGCCAGTTCCGAATCTTCCAATTCACTGACATCCTGTTCATTCAAAATATAGGTGCCGGACGTCGGCGTATCCAAACAGCCAATCAAGTTCATCATCGTTGATTTACCCGAACCTGAGGGACCCATGATTGCTATGTATTCATTTTCTTGGACATCAAAAGTAACCCCATTCAAAGCTCGTACCTCTTGGGTTCCCATCTGATAAATTTTCTTCAGGTCCTTAACCTGTATAATTGCTTTCGACATAGTAGTATTTAGTTATTTAAGGCCATTTGCTTGAACTTCTTGTTATTTACGTTCACTTTATCGCCATCAGATAATTCCTTTGACAGAATACGGTAACTACCTACCACAACTTCTTCACTGGCTTTCAATCCAGAAAGAATCTGGATATGGGTATTATCACTAATGCCTGTTTTAACTTCGCGGCGATGTGCTACACCGTCATTCACAACAAATACAACTTTACGCAAATCTTCTTTGGGGATAACCAGATCCTCATCTACTGAGGTGCTGTCATTTTGCTTGGCTTTTCCATTTTTATTTGTGGAGCTATTCTTATCCTTGGCAAAATCACGGACCGTTACAGCTTGAATGGGCACTGATACCACATTATGAGCTGTCTCTGTTTGGACATCCACCGTGGCCGACATCCCGGGCTTAAATGAAGGCACGAACTTGCCTCCCGGCACTTCATCCTGCGTAGCACGCTGAACCATCTCTTCTCCCGTCATATCCAGGTTGTGGGGAGTGGTAACTCTGATTTTAACCTCATAATCAGTGACTTGCTCGCTAGTGCCTGCACCGGATATTTCAGCTGAATTGGCGATTTCTGTCACGACGCCTTTAAACGTTTTCTCTGGATAGGCATCCACTTCGATATTTGAGGTATCGCCCACCGAAACATTTACAATATCATTTTCATTGACCTGTACCTGTACCTCCATCTGATCCATCTTTGCAATACGCAACAGTTCAGTTCCAATAGATTGGGTATTGCCCAATACTCGCTCTCCCAATTCTACCGATAACTTACTTATCGTTCCATTTCGGGGAGCCCGAATAATCGTTTTGGCCAACTCCTCTTTGGCTTGATCTAACTGGGCTTCAGAACTTTGTACTTGGTATTTTGCAGCCTGATAATTCGCTTTCTGCGCCTCATAATTCGACTTTGACTGAACAAATTCAGCTTCCGATATCGCATTTGTCTCATGAAGTTTTTTATTCTGTTTGAAGACAGATTCTGCTTCCAAAAGATTAGCTTTCGCCTGCTCCATACGTGCCTTTTGAGTAAGCAGCGTTGCATTCGTCTCTTCAATACGGGCTTGATAAATATCCGGTCGTATCCGAACCAGCAGATCGCCCTTTTTAACATAGTCACCCTCCTTAATGGGCAATTCCGTAATCTCACCCGACACTTCGGGACGCAATATCACTTCCACTTCCGGCTGCATCTTTCCCGATGCAGAAACCTGCTGCGTAATCGTTTTTAGCTTGGCTTCTGCCGTTTCCACTTCTTTACCGGCCGTATCTCCGCCAATCCATCCCAGTGATTTTGCCAACACCGCACCAATCCCAAAAACGACAATTAGCGATATGCCGAATATGAGTAACTTCTTGGTTGCCGATTTTTTCTTCTTAGTCATGAAAAGCCCTCTTAATAAATTATTGCAGTTGTATATTTTTGTCCAGTTTACCCAAATAATAATTCAACAATTTCTGCTGGAACATGAATTGAAGAATAGCTTGAGCACGATTCGATTGTGCTTGAACATATTGGGCATTGGCATTGCTCAGTTCTACTAATGTACCGGCGCCAACCTGGTAACGTTCTTTTTGCGTTTGATACGATTTTTCTGCTGCCTGCAACGCTTTCTGCGTGGATGTCAATTGGGTAGCATATGACTGATAATCATTATAAGCCTGACGCACTTCTTGTAATACACTGTACTTTAAATTCTGATACTGCAGCTTGCTATTTTTATAATTTATTATTGAACTCTCGACATTGAGACGGGTATTCAGATTATTGAAAATAGGTACATTAACAGAAATACCGATATACTTATTTACGTTTTGCGTAAAAAACTGATCATTAAAATTAACAGTTCTGGTTCCACCACCGGCGGCACGTACTCGATATGTATCAAAATAATTGGAACTGATGCCAAAATTTGCCGAGATACTCGGGTAATAATTTGCTCGCGAGAGTGACAAATCTTTTTGATTGCGCTCTATTAATAACTTTTGAGCCCTTAGATCATTACGATTGGCAAGAGCCTGATCAATCAAATCTGACAAACTCAACTTCTGCGGTGTTGGACTCAATTCTTCCAGGTTGGGTGCTTCAAATGCATAATTTTTTTTCGGATCCAATTGCAGAGTGCCTACTAACTGTGTTTTGCTATACGATAAATTGTTTTCGCGTTGGGTAACAGTCAGCTCATCGCTGGCAACCGTTGACTGTTGATTATAAAGATCAACAGTTGGGCGGGACCCTACATCAACCTGCGCCTTTACTTGTTTTAACTGTTCACGTGCAGAAGCTAAATTTTCTTGAGCTATCTTTAATAACTGTTGATTTAAAACAACCTGCAAAAAACCGCTCGCAGCATTAAAGATGACCGTTTGCCGGGTTCTACTTTTGCTAGCCTGCCGGTAATCTTCATTTATATTACTGCGTCGCAGGTTAATAATATTGGTAAATCCCTGAAATATTGTTAAATCGCCGCCAATACTACCTGAAAGAGAATTTCGTACAGTGTTTTCGAGTTGCAGCGTAGTATTATTAAACTGCTGCCCTTTGGTGGTTTGCCCTCTCATATTACCACTCACGGAGGGTAAGAAATCTGCTTTGGCCCCTAAAACCTGCTTTTGAGCTAAGCCCAGATTGTTTTTTGCTTGTTTTAAGTCACTGCTATTTTTAAGTGCTGTATTGATAGCTTCCTGCAGCGAAATTTTTACCGTATCTTGGTTTTGGTTTTGCGCTTGTGCAGTAAACGACAAAAGCACCCCAACGAAGAGTAATAGAATCCCTTTACGCATATCTATAGTATTTCTTTATTGAAATTATTTTTTGGTTTGCAATTCGTGTCTTTACACGAACTATGATAAAAATAGTTACAGTGAGAAAAGGTTATTTTACGTTAAAAAGTTAAAAGGTGGGTTACGTCTTTATTCTGATTGTCCATTTGTAGATGATAAATGTTCTTCCGCTTTTCTCTCCAGCATATCTTCTATGTAATCAGTAGCAAAAGAAATAGCCTTTTTAGTTGCCACCTTCTTTAACTCGGATAAAAGTGCATTACTAACCTCTCCGGTTGAAGAACTCGAATTCCCAGACTTTCCCTTATGTCCCAGCAAGAATCCAATTAATACAGAAACACCCACGGCAGGCACCGGATATTTTCTGATCATCTCTTTAGGATTCAATTTACTGCTGACGTCATTGCGCACCTCGTCTAATGAGTTATCCAATTCTTCTTGAATTTGATGCAGCTCAGCTTCAAGTTTTCGCTTTTTCTGTTCCAGCTCGTCGATTTGATCTTTTGCCATGATACTTTTCCTATTCTTCAGCTTTGGCTGATTCTGTAGATTCAATCTTTTTCTGTTCCATTTCACCATCTTGGCTGATAGCCTTAATAACCTCAGACTCAAACTGTTGCTGCAGTCGTTCAAAAAGCCCTTTGGGTTTGAGATACATAAATAGACCGCCAACTAGTAAAAGAGGCAATGATACTAATACAAATCCCAAACTTTCACTTTCTAACAAGTTTCCCAGGTAAATAGCTAAGGCAACCAGTAAAAAACATAGACCACCTAATAATAAAAAAGCACCAACCGAGCGCTGAATTGAGGCTGCCATCCAGCCAGAGACATACTCTCCGGTATTAAGCATCATCAACTCAATACGTTTCTCGAAATATAGTTTTAAATCAGCTGAAATCGCTCGCAGCCGCTGCCCCAACTGATCTCTGGCCTTCTCTTTCATAATATTTATTCTTCTGTACTAAGCAGCTTACCTAAAATATAGCCGGTAAGCAGTCCGCCAGCTATACTCTTAACCGGATGTTTACGAATAAGCTTTTCGGCACGATGTTTTAATTCGTCAACCCGTTCAATTAATTCTTCATCATTCATTATCCGACGGCCGCGGTCAAGAGCTCTGTCTAAACGATCATTTAAATTTTCTAGTATCTCTTCGTCCATAGTTATCAATATTGTTAGATAAGCGGTATCATCTGTTTATTAATTATAAGGAAATATCGGGACATAACACACCCCAGCTTATGGTCGATGACAAAAAAATAAGTTTCATTACTAATTGCCTAACTCAGCCATTTTTAGCTTCAATCCAGCGTCCCATGTATTTGGTACTTGCCATCGAATGATGCCTCAACATGCGCCCGGTAAAATTTTTTAATCGATGCTGAGCCAAGTTGTCCCGCAAATAAGCAATCTGCTCTATCAAAGCAGGGCCAAACTTCTCTTTGTTAAACCTTTTATTAATAATTCCTACGCCATTCTGTTGCGCTCTTTCCCAAGCCGATTTGTTGGTATAAAGCTCAATCGCCGCGCGAGCTATGTCATCAGCATCATCCGCTAAAGCTCCACACCAGGGCAAATCCCCGGCCAGACCCTCTGCCCCTACCGGAGTCGTCACCGTGGGTGTTCCGCACTGCATAGCCTCAACAAGTTTGCCCTTTAATCCCGCTCCAAAACGCAGCGGTGCCAAGCAGACTTTCGCCCTGCCGATTACCTTTTTGGCATCTCCTGCCCTCCCTTCGATATAAAATCCGTTTTGTGGCGAATGTAACTTTTGGGCTTCTGCGGATACGTACGCGCCATAGATATGCAATTCGGCCCTGCCTAAAGAGTTTCGAACCTGGGGCCAAATTTCTTCCTTAAGGTAACAAACCGAGTCCCAGTTTGGGGCATGACGAAAATTACCTATCGTTACAAAATGCTCCCTTGACTCGAAAGACCGCCATTCTTGTATCTCTGCTTCCCCGATCGGATCAAGTAAGAATGGCACATATTGAAAGAGCTCTGAATCGATTCCGAAGACATCCCTTAGCAAATCTATTTCTGTTTCAGATATGATAAGCGATAAATCACAACGCAGGATACTGGCAATTTCTCGTTCGGCAAGCTTTGATGAAAGCAAATCCGACTCAGAAAATAACCTTCCTTCATCAACAGCTTCGCGACGGGCCTTTCGCAGGCAATGTAAATCTTCGGTATCCAAAATACGTAAAGCATCGGGACATTGTTCTGCCACCCTCCATCCGAATTGCTCTTCAGTCACAAAGCGATCGAATATTACAGTGGAAGGTTGCACATCAGCAACAAAATCGTCAAAGCTGGAACTGTTGATGGCAATATTTTGGGTATCGATCCCGTGGTCTGACAAATCAACCATATATTCGGTTTCGGCCGAGGCGCTGGCAAAAGTTATTTTCCAACCTTGCGACTGAAACAAAGAAATAAGCTCCATCATACGCAGGCCTGCTGCAGAAGAGTCTGGCTCCGGCCAAATATATCCTATGATAAGTAGGTGATGATTTTTATTCATTAAACAAATCGTACTTCTCTATTAATAATGATGGAGGATATCATGAACCAATGTCCAGTTTAATACTAACTCCATAGCAATAAATCTCTCCCTGTCCCAACAAATTCCGGTGGAACAAGAAGAGATTTTACCGAAAGATCGCTACTTATTCTTAATAAAACGGCTTACTATTTTTTCTTTACGTACTTATTATACCAGCTTAGATAGCGAACCAGTCTATCTCTTTTAAAAGATGGTAACGTAAAGCCGTGATGCTGTCCCGGATAGACTATCAACTTGGTATCTACTTTGCCGATACGCTTCAGGGCCTCATACAATTGTTCTGAGTTAATCAGCGGCACATTGAAATCTTTGGTACCGCCCATTAATAACGTAGGGGTCGTTATCTTTTCAACATCCCAAAAAGGAGAAATACGATCCCAGGCTTTCTGATGTTTCCAGGGCAATCCAAGCTCTTTTTCCCATTGCAACTGGTACTGATCATGTCCATAATTCGATGTATAAAGCACCTCGCTGGCCCCGCTAATCGCCGCTTTAAACCGGCCTGTCTGGGTGATCACATGATCGGTAAGAATGCCGCCATATGACCAACCACCTACGCCTAACTGATCGGGATCAGCAATCCCTTGATCAATAGCATAATCAACGCCGGCCATCACATCCTCAAAATCTTTGTCACCCCAATCGGCCCATATTGCCTTTGAAAAAGCCTGTCCATAGCCCGAAGAGCCCCGCGGATTCACGTTAATAACCACATATCCATTAGAGGCAAAAAGCTGAGCATTAAAATTAAATGCAAAGCTAAATTGAGCAACCGGTCCGCCATGAATTCGCAGCAGTGTTGGGTATTTTTTTCCTTTTTGATAACCAACCGGAAGCGTCATAAATCCTTCGATAGGTGTTCCGTCTTTGCTTTTAAAATGAATATTCCTGACATCCGCCAAGTCAAGCGAATCCAACAGTGTTTGGTTGGTATGTGTAAATTGATTCAGTTTCCCATCCTGATAGGTAAAAACTTCTTCGGGCAACTGTGTTTTTGTAATTAAAGCAGCAATATTCCCATTCGGACCAAGGTCGTAGGACCACAACGACAGCTCTCCATCAATCACGCGTTTCAAATTTTGTCCATCGATATCCACTTTAGCTAACTGCTGCTCGCCACTGTCTTCCAATCCAAAATAAATGGATTTGCCATCTTTAGAAAAGCGCGGCGATCGCACATTCCGATCCAGCTTGGGAGTCAATATCGTGGAGGAACCCCCATTGGCGGGAGCTATAGCCAACTCACTTACATCGTACCACAAGAGTTCGGGTTGACGGGAAGTAACATACGCGATCTTGCTGCCGTCGGGTGCCCATGCGGGGGAATGGTCCGGACCATCATTCGTGGTAACCCGGCTTGGATTTGCTCCCATATCGGTATTATTGGCATCAACAACCCAAATATCAGTATTACTATTTCTATCGGGCACGTCGGTCCGGTTGCTCACAAAGGCAATACGGTTTCCATCGGGGCTCCAGGCCGGATCCGAATCGTTATATTCGCCGGAAGTTACCTGCCGGAGTGAATCCTGGCCAAGATTATAAACATAAATATGCGTATGCAACGTATCTAAATAACCGGCATAATCGCGTTTGAACTGCAAGCGAGTAATAACGATGGGCTTAGGTTTGTCCTTTTTATTTTTAGTGCTATCCTCCTTTTCATCCCGGGACATTTCTTTAATGACGAGCGCAAGCTTTTTTCCATCCGGGCTCCAGGCATAGTCTTTGATCCCTTGCTTCGCATGAGTCAACTGCCGGGCTTCCCCACCCTCGCGATTTAAAACCCATACCTGGTTCTTCCCTTTATCCCGCGATGCGGTAAAAGACAAATATTTGCCATCCGGGCTCCACTGGGGATTGCTGGAATTCGTCCCTTTCATCGTCATAGGGATCGGGTTCCCACCCTTAGTCGATTTCATCCAGATGCGCGTTTTGGATTCGTCATCTTTCAAGCTCGTATTAGTAACCGTATAAGCAATCCATTTGCCACCCGGACTTATTTTAGGAGAAGAAACCCCTTTAATCCGAAATAAATCGTTGATTTCTAACGATCGTTTTTGAACTGCGTTTTGGGCGTATCCAGCCGTAGAAATCAGCAACAGACACAATAGGTACCCTAAACTTTTTGATAATTTTGTCCTCATAAAATTAACCCCTGTCCTCCTTATCGTTGTAATTAGGTTTTGGCTATTTCAACAAAGCCACCTTAATTAAATCATTTTTTTGATTTCCCAAAAATACTTCTCAGATGCTCAGACTCGAATGAGGAAAATGTTCCTGAATTGACTTCAACAGTTTTTCGTGGATAATCGCATTACCAGCGACAATGCGTTTGTCAAGCAACCAATTATCATCCCCCTGCCAGTCCGAAACCTTGCCCCCTGCTTCTTTGATAATCAGCGAAGCCGCAGCAACATCCCAGGGGCTCAAGGCATATTCATAAAAACCGTCGAAACGTCCCGCAGCTACACAGCACAAGTCATAAGCAGCGGATCCCGGCCGCCTCACTCCTTGTGAATTCTTTAACAACCAGTGAAAAAACTGCACATAATCATCTACCAGACTCATATCGTTGTACGGAAATCCCGTTCCAATCATTGCATCATCCAATTCATCAACAGAAGAGACATGAATTGGCTTGCCATTTAAATAAGCTCCCTTGCCAACAATGGCAGTAAAATATTCTTGCCGGCTTACCTCCAGCACAATTCCCATTTGTGGTTGTTGGTTTTCCCAAAGACCGATCGAAACACAATAGATGGGAAAGCCATGAGCAAAATTCGTCGTGCCGTCGATAGGATCGATAATCCAAGTACGCTCGTCAGGCACTATTTTTTCGTGGGCCGTTTCCTCAGCCATAATACCATCATCAGGAAACTCACGCCTAAGTATAGTGATTATTTTTTCTTCAGACCTGAGATCAGCTTCGGTTACAATATCATTTTTTCCTTTAAAATTGACTGAAAAATTATTGTTGACTTGATATTCCTGAATAATTTCGGAAGCGGCATCCACTGCCTTTCGCGCAATCTGCAACTCGGTTGTGTAATCTGACATACTTTTATGGTTCAATTCAAACAGTCAAAATATATAGAAGACTTACAGCTTTAATTATTCTCGTTCATGCTTCATCTTATACTCAAAAACCTTTTCGGAAACTTTCTTAGCGGCGCCAGAATCAGGATCGGGGAACAACTCATCAATAGGCGACTGCTGTAAAATGGTACGCTGCCGTCCAGCCTCTTTCATCGCTTTCATCACTTTTTTTCGCTCCTCCCCTTCAGCCTGATCATATCGCTGGTAAAGTTCTACTTGCAAACGATCCAGATAATGAATTTTCAAAGCTTTCAACGCTCCCTTGGCTGTCCGATAAGGATTTTTATCCTTCTTGTATTGCACTCCAATTTTTTCGGGATGTCGTTCGCTTACCGTATGCTCTTCGAGCACTATTTCTCCCACCAATTTTGGATATGGATGCTCGCGGTCGGCATAAACTTCTACCGAGACTTCCTTTTCATCTTTATATCGCTGAATGATATCCTCATAAAAATCTCTGAGCTGCTCATCTTCAAACTGTTGCCCATTGCATTGCGAGCCGATATAATCAATCATATCCCGACTATACATCAGCATCAGGCGAATTAATTCTTTCTCGTAGTTAGGACGCTTTTGGGGCTTTTCCGGCTGTTTCTTTCTGGGTGTTGTAGCCGCCTGTTCATTAAA
>Ga0102959_1000110_pt1 | contig 26791 bp, 20 predicted proteins | sample SalPonF2_B_D2_MG_FD_84520 | JGI IMG/M metagenome (GOLD analysis project Ga0102959, IMG submission 84520) | Salt pond soil microbial communities from South San Francisco under conditions of wetland restoration - Salt Pond MetaG SF2_B_D2_MG ...
GACGCCCGGTCGGCCCGAGACGATGCCGTAGGCGTCCGCGGCGTGTGCGGCCGCCTGCTCGTGGGCCATCGTCACGTGCGTCAGCCCGGAGTCGTAGAGCGCGTCGTAGACCGGCATGATCGCACCGCCACCGATACCGAACAGTACGGAGACGCCGGCCCCTTCGAGCGCCGATACCACCGCCTGGGCACCGGTCTGGACTGGCGTTTCTGTCTCCGGTCGTTCGGTCAGCGTCGATGGTGCGTTGTCAGTCATGTCCGTCTGGTCGCTCGGTCGCGGTCGTCCGCGACCCCGGTCGCTGTTCGGGTGTGATACGTGTCCGGCCAGAATGGGGTGATGTAGGGGCGGTTATGCCCCTACAATAGCGAGCACGACGGCGCGCCTGCTCGTCCCGCGAGCGCGGTCGGTCGCGTCGTGGCGTCGCATACGTCCTTTTATGAGGACGGGTTCGACTATAACCCTTGCCTGGGGTGCAAGCTTTGCCTGTGCCGGCGGCGACGACCGGGCCGACCGCCGGTCCGGACCGCAGTCGGCTGTCGGGTGCGGCTACCGGCCGACCCACCAGCTGCTCGCCGGGCGCTGCCGACCGCGGGCGGTCCATCTACGTCCGGACCTCCTCGCGGTGGTCGACCTCGACCTCGCGGGCGAAGCGCTCGAGGTCCCGCATGGTGACCCGCTGTTTCCCCGCGCCGTACTCCTTGACCTGGCGCGTGACCTCGCGGACCTCCGCGGTCGTCGGGCGGTAGCCCGCCTCCTCTAAGCGCTTGCGGACGGAGTGGGTGCCCGTGTGCTTGCCCAGCACCAGTTCGCGCCGCGCACCGACCATCTCGGGGGTCATGACGCCCGGCTCGAACGTCTCGGCGTTCTCGATGACGCCCGCCGCGTGGATGCCGCTCTCGTGGGAGAAGGCGTTCGCGCCCACGACGGGCTTGTTGGCGGGGACCGGCACGTCCGAGCACGCCTCGACGAGGCGCGACAGCTCCATGATGCGCGTCGTGTCGATGCCGGAGTCGATGCTGTAGATGCTCTCGGCGGCCATGACGACCTCCTCGTAGGCGGCGTTCCCGGCGCGCTCGCCGATGCCGTTGACGCTCACCTGGGCCTGGTCGGCCCCGGCCTCGAAGCCGGCGAGGGCGTTCGCCCCGGCGAGCCCGAAGTCGTCGTGCGTGTGGACGTCGACGCGGGCGTCGGTGTGCTCGCGGACGAACCGCACCATGTCGGCGAAGCGCGTCGGGGTCGCCACCCCGCACGTGTCGGGGATGTTGATCCAGTCGACGCCCGCCTCGCTGACCGCCTCGACCACCTCGGCGAGGTAGTCGTGGTCGGTGCGGGTGGCGTCCATCGGGGAGAACATGACCTCGACGCCGGCCTCGACGCAGCGCTCCACGCTCGCGACCGAGCGCGACTTGACCTCCTCGCGGGAGGAGTGCATGGAGTCCTCGATCTGCACGTCGCTGGTGCTCGCGAAGACGTGGACCATGTCCACGCCCGAGTCGAGTGCGGCCTCCACGTCCTTGTCCACCACGCGGGCCAGCCCGCAGGTGGTGGTGTCCGTCGCGGCGGCGATGTCGCTCACGGCCTCGAACTCGGCCTCGGAGTTGACGGGGAACCCCGCCTCGATGACGTGGGTCCCCATCTCGTCTAGGATTCGCGCTATCTCTCGCTTGTCGTCGTAGGAAAAGGAGGTCCGCGGCGTCTGCTCGCCGTCGCGCAGCGTCGTGTCGAAAATCCGTACACCGTCTATCTCTATCTCCGAGCGGTTAGCTAACGTACCCTGGAAGAACTCGGTCCCCCGGACTCGCACCGGGGATGTCGTTGGGTGACATCGTGTCTGCTTTGAACTGCCCCCTCCTATTTAAACGTGTCTCTGTGACAGGTACACGTTCGTTCATCGGCGGGGAACGCCTTCGCGCTCCTCGGGGAAATCGACAGCAAGCGCCCCGTCAAAGGGGACTTTAGGACCTTATATCCATCCCGACACCCGACGTTCGCGTTCGACAACAGGGTTCCGGTTCGTCGGTCTGACCGGGCCGGCACGCGCGCTGGCCCGGGCCAGCGCGCGCTCGCGAGGATTAGTCGTAAGTCGTGAACCGAAACGGCGTCGAGCGAACCGGGGGCCGAACACCGTCGAGCGAATCGTCCCGGAACCGAATCAGACGCCGCGGCCCTGGAGCTTCTCCTCCTCGGACAGGTCGACGTTGGCCTCGCCTTTCATCCCGGCCCCGACGTTCGAGGCGATGTCGGCCAGCCGCTCGGGGTCGTCCCAGTTGTTGACGGCGTCGACGATGGCCCGGCCCATCCGCTCGGGGTCCTCCGCGCCGAAGATGCCGGAGCCGACGAAGATGCCGTCGCAGTCGTGGTGCATCATGAGCGCGGCGTCGGCGGGCGTGGCGATGCCGCCGGCCGCGAAGTTGACGACGGGGAGCCGCCCCATCTCGGCCGTCTCGTGGACGAGCTCGGCGGGTGCCTTGATCTCGCGGGCGTAGGCGACGCGCTCCTCGTGGGTCATGCCCTCCAGCTTGCGGATGGACCCCTTGATAGTGCGCTGGTGGAAGACCGCCTGGTTCACGTCGCCCGTCCCGGCCTCGCCCTTGGTCCGGATCATCGCCGCGCCCTCGTCGATGCGGCGGAGCGCCTCGCCCAGGTCGCGGGCGCCGCAGACGAACGGCGAGGTGAACGGGCGCTTGTCGATGTGGTAGTCGTCGTCGGCCGGGGTGAGCACCTCTGACTCGTCGATCATGTCCACGCCGATGGCCTCGAGGATCTCGGCCTCCTTCGTGTGCCCGATGCGGGCCTTGCCCATCACCGGGATGGAGACGGCGTCGATGATGTCGGCCACCTCGGCCGGGTCGGCCATCCGGGCGACCCCGCCGCGCTTGCGGATGTCGGCCGGCACCGCCTCCAGGGCCATCACCGCGACCGCGCCCGCCTCCTCGGCGATCTCGGCCTGCTCGGCGTTCACGACGTCCATGATGACGCCGCCCTTCTGCATCCGGGCGAACCCGCGCTTGACGAGTTCGGTCCCGTGTTTCAGCTCCTCCAGGTCGGTTTCCTCGGCCATGCCGTGACGTTGCGGAGCGAGCGTCTAATCGGTTGCGGAACCGGACCCGCCCGCGCCCCCCGACCGCCGGTCACCTCGCGTCCGCCGGGGACCGGTCCGGCGTCGCCCCCTCGCGCAGGAGGAACTCGTAGTAGAGCGCCATCGCCTCGGCGGCCTGGCGCCAGTGGTCTGCCGTGTGCATGTCGTGGAGCTCGACTCCCAGGAGGAAGCGCAGGGCTTCGGGGCTGTAGCCCGACTGACCCTGGTGCGGTTTCTGCGGATACGACGGGTCGCCGAGTGCGGCCGCAATCTCCCGGACCTGGGAGCGGAGAAATGGTGTCCAGTAGTCCCCGCCGACCTTGTGCCTGCGCCACGCGGTAGTGCGCTCGCTGGCGTACGGACTCTCGACGTCAACGGCCGCGGCCCGACGCTGGAAGGCGTCGTAGACGGGCGTCCAGTCGGCGAACCGGAGCCGTCGCTGGTCGAGGTCGCCGTCGGCGGTGTGCGCTGCCTCCACCCGGTCTTTCGCCCAGAGGGCGTCGACGAGGGCCTCGGCCGCCTCGCGGTCCCGCCGGTCGTGGTGCTGGAAGTCCCGACAGACGGCCATCGCCATCCGCGTCGCCGTCGACGACGGGGCACGGATCTGTGTGGTCATCGGTGCTCGCCGACGTTCGTTTCACGTTTGTACAATATGATAATTACTACTCGACTGAAAGTGAAGCGGCGTCCGCCCGTCGTCCGGCCCGACCGCCGGAATCGGTACTGCTTTACCGTCGCCTTCCAATCCTGCCGGCAGATGCCGGACGTGCTACCGAGCCGGGAGCCCCTCCCCCGGTACGTCGCCCCGCTGCCGGAGCGCCTGGAGTCCTTCGGTCTGCGGTGGGCCTGGCTCGTCGTCGCCATCAACCTGGCCGGGACGGCGTTCGGGTTCTGGTACTACGTCCCCCAGCTCTCGGCCACGAAGTCGGTGCTCGTGTGGCCGCTCGTCCCGGACAGCCCGATGGCGACGCTGTTCATCGCGGCGAGCCTGGCGCTCTGGAAGCTGGGTCGGAGCCGGGAGTGGGTGAACATGCTCGCCTTCTTCGGCTGTCTCGTCCTCGGGCTCTGGACGCCGTACGTCCTGCTCGCGTTCCGGAGCGGCTTCTCGTCTCTCCCCTGGTACATGTACAACTTCCTGTTCTGGAGCCACCTGGCGATGGTCGTCGAGGCCTTCCTCATCCACCGCTACAGCGAGTTCCCGGTCCGCGCCATCGCGGTGGCGGTCGGCTGGTTCACGCTGAACGTGGTCGTCGACTACTTCCTCCCGATCGTGGGGACGCCCCACCACACGCTCGTTCCCGGGCAGACGTTCGCGGGGACGACGACGCGGGGGACCTTCCTCGGCCAGCCGACGTTCGACGGCACCATCACGCACGTCTTCCCCCAGCACAACGTCGCGGCGGCCGGCGCCGTCGTGGTGGTCGTCCTGGCGACGTTCCTGGCGTTCTCGACGCGCGTGGCGAAACTGGAGACCCGGCTGTCGGGGTGAATCGGGTCCACGACTGGAGAGGAGAATCAGTGACTCGAAAACGGGTGCCGCCTAGGTCGGCACGCCGTCCGGGGGCGGGACGGGTCCCCCAGAGCCCGTCCCGCGCTCACACTGCCGCCCACAGCTGTACGGCGGCGTTCGTCACTAACACCGCGACTCCTTACAAACTCGTTCTCTAGATAGCTAGACTCACCGCGCTCGGCGTCCCGATTCCGGCGGTAGCGGGGCGGTTCGGTTCCGTCGCCCGCGACGGGCTCGACCCGGGTCTGTCGCCCACTATCGGGACGGCCCGGGCCCGTCACCCGCGACGGGCTTGACCCGGACCTATCGCCCACTACCGGTGCGTCCGGACCCGCCGTCTCGCCCGTCGTCGCTCGTGTGCGCCCGGACCCAGAGCTCGCCGATGCGCGAGAGCGTCGTGCGGTAGGACTTGCCCTGCTCTTCCTGCTCGATGTAGCCTTTGCCCCCCGGGCCGAGCCGGTCGACGTTGTAGATGACCTTCGACCGGAAGCTGTCGGTGTACTCCTCGTTGAGCTCGCGGGCCAGCGTCTCCGCGAGCTCCGAGACGCTCGCGAACTCGCCGTGCTCGCCCAGGGTGAAGAGGATGAGCTCCTCGAAGGGCTTGACGTTCGAGAACGACGCCACGGGGAGCTCGACGATGTGGCTGTCGCCGATCCGCTTCGCGCCGATGGTGGTGCCGCGCTCGTCGAACTCGTCGAGGAGGTTGCGGGTGGTCTCTAGCTCGGCGGCGATGCGCTCGACGTCCACGAGGGGCTCGTCCTGGCTCTCCCTGGCCCCCTCGGCGACGTCCGCCAGCAGGTCGCTGGCCTCGCGGAGCGCCTCGGCCAGCTCCGTCTCCAGGTACTTCTCGGGGGCGGTGTAGTAGGTGTGGATGCGGTCGCGGTCGTCCTGGCGCTCGACCATGATGGAGTGGGCGGCGGTGGCGAAGGCGAAGCTCACGGTCCGCGGCATCGAGGAGACGTTGACCCAGACCTCGTTCCCGGCGTCGAGTTCGGCGTTGATGAGCTCGTAGGCCTGCTCGAAGGCCGCGTCGTAGTCGTAGACGTCGGCGACCGTCATCCGGTCGGTGTCCGCGCCGAGCAGGTTCTCGAAGTCCTTCTGGAGCTTGCGGGAGAGGTGCCGGGAGTACTCCACGTTCGCCTCGCTGCCCACCGCGCCCTCGAGCAGCACGACCCGGTCGACGGACAGGCGCTCCCGGACGAGCGGGGCGATGAGCCGGTCGTAGTCGAACCCGACCGGCACGATGTGCGTCTGCATGGCTGTCCGTTCCCGCGAGCGACAGTTAAGGGTTGCAGTTGCGGGGCGTCGGGTCGGCTACCCCAGGTTCGTGACGTCCGTGCTCCCGCACTCCGGGCACTGCGTCAGCGTCCCCAGGGGCGGATGGTGGACCCGCGACCAGTTCCCGTGCCCCGACGGTGCCTCGAACCCGCACGCGCGGCATCGTGAGTTCCCCATCGTCTCACCCGTTCGAACGTTGGTCGACCGGCACAATAGGCGTTTCTCGGGTCGAGTCGTCGGCCTCGCCGTCACGCTCGGGGGCTTGCGACGACGTCGAAACACCGGATGTACTCCGTTGTACGTCTCTGTTCGTCATTGTAAGTCTCTGTAAACCACCGCTCTCCGGGTGTTTCGGGCGAATCTGCGGTCGACTTTCGCCCGCACCCGCCGAGGCACCGGCCGATAGCGTGCCACCGGCAACCGACGACGATGTGCCACGGGCAACCGCCGACGGACCATGCCGGGAACCGAGGGGCGGCGCTGAGCGTGGTGGGCCGGCCGCAGTTTGAAGAAAATTATTCTTCAATAGCGTATAAAGTTGGCCAATTTCCGTTATACTTAAGTACTGCTCAAAGATACCCTTCGATACTACACATGGCACAGGAGACAGTCACGGTCGCCCAGGTGATGGACCGTATTCCCATCGGTCGCTTCCACCGCAGACTGCTGGCCATCTGCGGGAGCGCCTGGGCCTTCGACGGGATGGAGGTCATCGTCATCAGCTTCACGCTGCCGGCGCTCATCTCCGCCTGGGGCCTGACCGGCCTGAGCGCCGGGCTGCTCGGGAGCGCGAGCCTGATGGGCATGATCTTCGGCAACTGGGGGTGGGGCTGGTACGCCGACCGGTACGGCCGCAAGGGGGCGTTCCAGTGGACCGTCCTCACCTACTCGGTGTTCACCGGCCTGATGGCCTTCGCGCCCGGCTTCTCGGTCGGCTTCGTCCTCCGGTTTCTCACCGGCGTGGGCCTCGGCGGCGCCCTCGCGGTCGATACGTCCTACCTCTCCGAGCACCTCCCGACCGACCGCCGCGGCCGCTACCTGGTCTACCTCGACGCCTTCTGGCCCGTCGGCAACCTGCTGGCCGTCGGTCTGGCGTGGCTGTTCCTCTCGGTTCTCCCGGACGGCGGCGTCATCACCCTCCCCGTCGTCGGCGCGGTCGCCGGCTGGCGGCTGCTGTTCGTCGCCGCGGCCTTCCCGGCCCTGCTCGTCTTCTTCATCCGCTCCGGACTGCAGGAGACGCCGTACTACCTGGCGCTAAGGGGCAACGTGGAGGCCGCCAACGCCCGCCTCCGGGAGATCGCCGCCATCAACGGCCAGCCCTTCGAGGGAATCGACGCCGACGCCGTCGAGCGGACCCCGCGCACGACCGTCTCGCGCCTGTTCGCGCCCGACCTGCGGCGGCAGACCGCGATGATCGCCCTCGCCTGGTTCGCCATCAACTTCGGCTACTACGGCGTCTTCATCTGGCTCCCGAAGACCGTCGACGCCGCCGGCGTCGTCGGCAACATCTACGTCTACTTCGTCCTCATCGCGCTGGTCCAGCTCCCCGGTTACGCCAGCGCCGCCTACCTGGTCGAGCGCGTCGGTCGGCGGGCGACGCTCGGGAGCTACCTGCTGCTCTCGGGGGTGTTCACCTTCGTCTTCGCGGCCGCCATGCCGGGCGTCGGCGTGCTCGGGCTGGGTCTCTCGGGCGTCTGGCCCTTCCTCGTCGGCCTGCTCGCCGCCAGCTTCTTCGCGCTCGGCGCCTGGGGGGCCATCTACGCGTACACGCCGGAGCTCTTCCCGACGGAGGCCCGCGCCACCGGCAACGGCTTCGCGGGCGGCGTCGGCAAGATAGCTGCCGTCATCGGGCCGATCCTGGCAGGCGCGCTGGTCGACACCGGCTACCTCGCGGCGCTGGCTCCCCTCGCGCTCGCGTTCGCGCTCGGGGGCGTCGTCGTCCTGCTCTTCGGTCGCGAGACGAAGGGCGAACCGCTCTTCTGAGCCGCGCGGCTTCGATTCGTGACGATTCTCCGACCGGAACTCGGCCGCCGCGTCGGGTGGTCCGTCGAGGCGGCCCAACCGTCGGGTTCCGGGCACCGGCGCCGCGTTCGGAACCTGTCCGGTGGGAGTTACGACAGGTATATCGGTCCCGGTACCCAACATCAAACGGAGAAGAACGGACGCCCCGCACGGGGCAGTGTCTCGAATGGATGATACGGCCAAGTACCTGATTCACGCGGATATCGCGACCGACGGCGTCGTGGAGCGCAGCGACGTCGTCGGCGCCATCTTCGGCCAGACGGAGGGCCTGCTCGGCAACGACCTCGATCTGCGAGATCTTCAGCAGTCCTCGAAGGTTGGACGCATCGACGTAGAGATAGAGAGCCGCGACGGCCAGTCCTACGGCCGGGCCACCATCGCCAGCAGCCTGGACCGCGTGGAGACCGCCATCCTCGCCGCCGCCCTGGAGACCATCACCCGCGTCGGTCCCTGCCGCTCCCGGGTCGCCGTCACGCGCATCGAGGACGTGCGGGCTGCGAAGCGACGCGAGGTCGTCGACCGCGCCAAGGAGCTGCTGGCCACCTCCTTCGACGAGAGCGTGCTGTCGAGCGACGAGATCCTGACAGAGGTCCGCGAGAGCGTCCGCGTCGAGGACATCACGGACTACGAGGGTTTCCCCGCCGGTCCCCGCGTCGCCGACAGCGACGCCATCCTGGTCGTCGAGGGGCGGGCCGACGTCCTCACGCTGCTCGGCCACGGCATCAAGAACGCCGTCGCGGTCGAGGGGACGAACGTCCCCGAGGAGGTGGCCGACCTCACCCGCGACCGCACGGTGACCGTATTCCTCGACGGCGACCGCGGCGGCGACCTCATCCTCCGCGAACTGTCGCAGGTCGGCGACGTGGACTACGTCGCCCGCGCGCCGGCCGGGCAGTCGGTCGAGGACCTCGACCGCCGCGCCGTGACCGAGGCGCTCCGGAAGAAGGTCTCCTTCGACGACGCGACGCCCGTGGGCGAGGCGGCGACCGACGGGAGTGCCCGGCCGGCTCCGGCACCCTCGTCGAGGGGGTCCGGATCGGCGGCGGTCGTGGAACGACCGGACGACGAGACCGCGACGATGGAGACCGCGACCGACGAGCCATCGGTCGAGGAGGCTGCCGACCCGACTGCCGAACGAACCGACCGCCGATCCCCCGATGAGTCGGCCGACCCGTCCACCGAGGAGACCGCCGACGCCACCACTGGGGACACGGGCGAGGAACCCGAGGAGGCGACGACGCTCGCGGCGCACGTCCAGGCGGTCATCGGGGCCGGCTCGGGGACCGCGCGGCTGCTCGACACGGACTGGTCCGTGCTCGAAGCGGTCGATGCGGACGGAGCGTTCGACGCCGTCTCGGCCGCCGACGAGGTTCCGGCCGCCGTCGTCATCGACGACGCGGTGACCCAGCGGTTGCTCGACCTGGCGGCCCAGCGCGGCGTCGGTCGCGTGGTCGGTCGCGAGCGCAGCCAGTACACCAAGCGTCCGACTGCCGTCCGCGTGAACACGGCCGCCGAGCTGCTCGGCGACAGCTGAGGCTGACTCTTCTGGATTCGTCTCTCGCGATTCGAGCCGACGTCACAGGACGACGACACCGAGTGCGAGAGCGAGAACGGCCCCGGCGATCGCGCCGACCGCCGTGGCGAGGAAGTTGACCGCCTGGTTGCCGAGCCTGCCGCCCTCCACGGTCGCACCGAGGAGGCTGTCGGCGGTCATGCCGACCAGCCCCGCGAGGACGATGACGAGCGCCCCACTGCCATCGACGTCGAGCAGGAGGTAGCCGAGCAGGGCGACAACGACGGCACCGGTTGCGCCGGCGACCTCCCCCTGCCAGGTGACGCCACCATCGGTTCCCGGCGGGACGGGCTCGAGGGTCGTGAGGAGCCGTGGGCTGTCGTACAACCCGCCGATCTCGCTGGAGAGCGTATCCGAGAGCGCGGTGGCGACGCTGCCGGCGAACGCGTAGCGCAGTACGTCGCCGCTCAGCCCGAGCTTGGGGCTGGCGGCGAACAGGAGGACAGCGACCAGCGCCGCCGCCGAGTTGCCGAGGACGTTACCCGACCCGCGCGCGCCGCCGCGCTGCTCGGCGACGCCGCGGGCGGCCTTCTCGTCGTAGCGGAACTTCGTCGAGAGTCCGCCGATGCCGAAGAAGGCGATGAGGATGGCGAACCAGCCCCAGCCGCCGAGCACGACGGTCAACAGCCCGAGGAAGACGCCGGTGAGCATGCCGGGGACCGAGGCGGTCTGCAGCGCGTAGGAGGCATAGCCGAAGGCGAGGGTGACCCCGAGGCCGACGAGTACCTGCGGCCAGCCGACGGGCACGGTGAGGTCGGTGAACAGCCAGAGCAAAAGCGCCACCGAGAGCATCACGAGCGGGTCGTCGCGCTCGACGAACACCGCGTAGAGCAGCGCGGCGAGCAGCGCACCGCTGGCCGCGACGAAGAGCGTCCTGGGGAGCGTAGTGACGCCGAGCGTGCCCTCGATGGAGAGGACGACGAACTGGCCGGCGACGGCCGCGAGGAACCCGGCGACGACGAATCCGGCCGTCAGGACCATGGTCTCCTTCGAGCGGGTGGCGACGAGCCGCCGACCCAGGTCACCGTAGCCGACGACGAGCAGCGTGGCGACGAACACCGAGGGTGGCATGCCGAACACCGGGAGGAGCAACGCCAGTCCCGTGGCTGCCAGGGCGAAGCTCATCAGCCCGTGGAGGCGGCCCACCTGGCGGTCGCCGGGCAGCGCGAACAGCTCGAACAGGGGACCGTCGGTGACCGCGAACGCCGCGAGTGCGGCGAGCGCGAAGGGGACCGCCAGGGTCCGTCCGAGCACGGGGGCGGCGAGCGAGAGCGTCGAGACGGCCGCGAACGCCGCTGCCCGCCGGAGGCTCGTCGTCACAGTAGTACGGGGTTTACCAGTGGCGTACTTAATGGTCCCGGACCCGTCGTCTCCGCGTCCGACGAAATCGGCAGGCGATCTCAAGCCGAAGCGGGTCTGGGTTCTGCTCCGTCGTCGGGGGACGCCGACTCGGCCCACGTCCAGACCGAGGCCGACCGGGTGACTGGGGAGCGCAGAAGCCGCAGAACCGCCGGTCGCGCGTCGCCGACACCGTCGGGCAGTGCCGGAAAGATGAGGGCGAACAGACGGCGGGTGGAGTTCCCGACACGGGTCGCCGTACAACCGCTTCGTTCGCGCCGGGACGAGCGCTAGCGCATGGTGGGCCTCCCTGGTCCCGTTCTGGGTGATAAACCCTCGGGTGTGGACTGGTCACTGGGGAGGGGTTCGATGCCGCGCAGTCACGGCCGATCCCGAGGGGTTTAGGGTCGCGCCCCGCGAACCGGGTGGCGTGGGTCTCTACGACCGCTACCTGGCACTCCGCGTTCGCCGGCACGAGGCCGCGCCGCCCTCCCACGTCGCGCTCGTCATCACCGAGCGGGACCTGCTGGAGCAGGGCGCCTACGGGACGCTCGCGGACTTCTTCGGCTGGGCGTTCGACTACGGCGCGGAGCGCGTCACCGTCTACGTGAGCGTGCTCGACGAGGCCGCGGCGCCCACCCTGGTCCGGGAGCTCGGTCGGGTGGACGCCCCCCGGGAGATCGCGGTCCGTGGCCCGGCCGACACGGAGCGAGCCGACGCCCCCATCCAGGTGAGCGTCGGGCTGGGGGGTAAACACGAGTTCGCCAAGGCCGTCCGGTCCATCGCCGGGGACGTCGACGACGGCGTGGCCGTCCCCGAGGAGCTCACCGAGTCCGACGTGGAGGCACATCTCGTCTTCCCCGAGGAGCCGGACCTGGTCATCAAGACCGGTGCCGAGCGGCTCTCGGATTTCATGATCTGGCAGTCGGTCTACTCCGAGCTCTACTTCACGGACGTCAACTGGCGGGACTTCCGCAAGCGCGACTACCTCCGGGCGGTCCTGGACTACGAGAACCGCCAGCGCCGGTTCGGCCGCTGACCAGGCTCGCGCGTCGGTCTGGCCGCGGACCTCCCGACGGTGCGGATACGGCCGGATTAATAACTCTCCTGCGGGAAGTTACCAGACCTTACCAAAACGACCCGGGTTCGTAGCAGGTGGTTTGATACTCGGTCGTCGTCTCTGCACGGCCATGACGGATTCGGAGACGTCGGCCGACGACGCGGTTCGTTGTGACGGTGGCGACGGCTCCAGCCGCGACGGCTCCGACGGGGTCGGCGAGCACGGCCACGACCACGACCACGGCGGGGTCGACGAGTCGACGAGCAACCGCACGCTGGCGCTCGTCGCCGCCATCAACGTCGTCGGCTTCTGCCTCGAACTCGTGGGCGGGCTCCTGTTCGGCTCCGTCGCCCTGCTCGGCGACGCCGTCCACATGCTCTTCGACGTGTTCGCCTACGGGCTGGCCTTCCTCGCGGCCTACACCGCCGCCGAGTACGACCGCACCAACCGCTGGTCGTACGGGCTCCACCGCCTCGAACCCGTCGCGGCGTTCGTCAACGGCGCGCTGTTGCTCCCGATGGTCGGCTTCATCCTCTACGAGTCCTACCACCGCTTTCTCGCCCCCGTCGGCATCGACCCGACGAAGACCATCCTGCTCGCCGGGGCCGGCCTGCTCGTCAACGTTCTCTCGGTCGTCGTGCTCCACGGCGACGACCTGGGGCTCAACGAGCGGGGCGCATTCTACCACCTCCTCGGCGACTCCGCGGCCTCGGTGGCGGTCATCGTCTCCACGGCGGTCGTCGCCCTGACGGGCGTACAGGCGGTCGACCCGCTGACGGCGGTGCTCATCGGCACCGTCGTGCTCTGGTCGGCCGGCAAGGTGCTCGTCGGGAGCGGCCGCATCCTCCTGGACCGGAGCCCGGTCTCCACGGCGGAGCTCCGGGCGACCCTGCTCGACGTCGACGGCGTGGAGGCGGTGGCCGACCTCCACGTCTGGCAGGTCTGCAGCCGGCTCACGGTGGCGACGGTGGCGGTGCAGGACGCCCCCACGGACCTGGAGGACCGCTCGCGAATCCAGCAGGCGGTCCACGACCGGCTGGCCGCCCTCGGCATCCAGCACGCGACGGTCGAGCTGACCGACGTGGACGGGCGGGTGACTCGCCAGGTCGAACACGCGCACTGATAGAAGGTGGGGACCGACAGCCGGACCGACCCGCCCCAGCCCGCTTTCAGGGGTCAGTCGGCCGTCTCCTGCTCCTCGGCTTCGACCGCCTCCAGGCCCTCGCCCTGCGGGAGGTACTCCCGGAGCCGCGAGAGCACGTCCCTGGCCTCCCGGAGCTCCGTGTCCGTCACGGCGTGGACCAGCGCCAGGGCCCGCTCGGCCCGGTTCCGGCGCCAGGACGCCTCCCGGGACTCGTAGGTCCGGATGGCCCGCAGGAGGTCCACCTTCGAGAACTCCGGCCAGTAGGGCGCACAGAAGAAGACGGCGGCCTCGTTGCCGTTGGCGTGCCAGGGCAGGAAGTTCGAGGTCCGCTCGTCCCCGCCCGTCCGGATGATGAGGTCCACGTCGCGGACCCGGTCGTCGTGGAGCCGCGACTCCACGGCGGCCACATCGATGTCGGCCGGTTCGAGGTGGCCGTCCGCGACGGCGCGGCTCACGTCGCGGGCCGCGCCCAGGAGCTCTGCCCGTCCGCCGTAGGCGAGCGCGACGTTCAGCGTGAACCGCTCGTAGCCGTGCGTGCGACGCTCGGCGTAGGCGATGGCGTCGCGGACGTACCCGGGCAGCCGCTCGGTCTCGCCGATGGCGCGGATCCGAACCTCCTCTTCGTGGACGCGCTCTGCGTCGGCGAACTCGTAGAGCTTCTCGGCCAGCAGGTCGAAGAGCTGGTCGCGCTCGGCAGCCGGGCGGTTGAAGTTCTCCGTCGAGAAGGCATAGAGCGTCAGCTCCTCGACGCCGAGTTCGGCACACCAGTCGATCATCCGCTCGGTCGTCTCCGCCCCGGCACGGTGGCCGTCGTGGGCGTCGCCACCGTGCTCGCGCGCGTACCGACGGTTGCCGTCCTGGATGACCGCGACGTGAGCGGGGGCACCGGAGATCTCGCGCCTGAGGAGGGACTCGTAAGCCGCCTGGAACCGGCGGCGCAACCAGCGTCGCATTGGTTCTATCCTCCACGTCTACCCGTATGAGCTTTGTGACCCGTGGCGGTCGGCCGGGCGATCGCTCGACGCCGACGCCCGTCCATGGGCCCGACCTCGGCCGTCCCCCCAGCGTTCGAGCGGACGAATCGACGCCGCGCGGGACCGGGCCCCGACTGTGGCAACGCTGGAATCACGGCCCTGGCCGCTCGGGTCGGCGGTGCGCCCCGGCTCGGGGTGGTCCCCACCGGCTGTAATTCTGTGTAAGTCTATGTAATTCTGTGTAACCCCTGCCAGCGACCGGGTTCGGCGCTTCGTCGTGGCCGTCGCGGCGGGGTATCGGTGATTCGGGCGATCGGGGCTGGCCGACGATGGCACCGGCGGTCGGGGATAACCGACGGTTGCTCCGGCGGGCGCGGAGGTGTGGTGTGTGTTTCCAGCCCGCATATTTATGGTCTCCCGGTTGCACTGTGGACCTACGATGGCGAAAGGTACGGTCGCCTTCTTCAACGACGACGGCGGCTACGGCTTCATCGAGACTGACGACCGGGACGACGACGTGTTCTTCCACATGGCGGACGTGGGTGGCCCCGACCTCGAGGAGGGTCAGGAAGTCGAGTTCGACATCGAGGAAGCGGACCGGGGCCCCCGTGCGGTGAACCTCAAGCGACTGTAAGCAGGTCCGACGGCCGGGTCAGGAGGGCAGGCAGTGACGGCGCTGGAACGTCGAAGCCGGAAGTCGCGGAACCCACACTCGGTCGGTTCGTCCGTGGGTGGTCGGCCGTCGAACAGTCGTCGCCGCGCAATCGCAGGGCGTAAAGCCCCGCTCGCTCGTAGGGTCGCACATGACCGGGGCCATCGACGAGGACCTCTATCGGCGCGCCGTCGAACTGCTGCGACCGGGCGACATCTCCCTGGAGGGGGCGGTCGTCCACACCGACTACGGTCCCGACGAGGAGAGCATGGTCCACCAGGCGACCATCGAGGTGGGGGACGTCGTCGCCGAGCACGCCGGGAAGGGCGACACCTGGGTCTACTCCGGGAACGACGACTCGCGGTTCGGCCTCAACCAGCACCAGGGGCTGACCATCGCCGACGACGAGTTCGTCTGGGAGTGCCAGCAGCTGCTCCGCGAGGGGAGCTTCGACGTCGTCCTCTACTGGGAGACGACCGGCGACCACGAGGCCGTCCTGGCCGACATCCGCGACGCCGGCTACGACACCGTGGGCATCACCGAGGACGGCTTCGAGGGCCAGGCGTGAGCGGCTGTCGCCGTCCCGCCGGCGGTTCGCCAAGTGGAAGCCTTTACGTGCGGCCGGTTCAAAGGACTGACAACGAACGGGCCGGATTCGCGCTGGGGCCAGCGCGACCCGGCCGACGGTGGTCAGCGTGAAACCAGGAACAGGTGTCATCTCGGGCGTCCGTCTCACCCACGACCGGGCGGCGGTGGACGCGCTGTCGGCGGCCCGCGGTGACGAACGGGAGACGCTCGCTACGCTGTGCGACTCGCCGGCCGTCGAGGAGGCCTTCGTCCTCCAGACCTGCCACCGCGTCGAGTGGTACGTCGTGACGGCCGCCCCGGAGGCGGGCCAGCACGCGCTCGCCGATTGCGGTTTCACCCACCCGCAGGCCATCGCGATGGGTCACGAGCAGAGCCTGCGGCACCTGCTCCGCGTGGCGGCGGGGCTCGAATCGCTCGTGCTCGGCGAGGACCAGATTCTCGGACAGGTCCGCGACGCCGTCGAGACCGCGCGGGACGCCGGTGCCGTCGGCGCCGTCCTCGAGGAGGCGCTCACGAAGGCCATCCACGTGGGCGAGCGCGCGCGCACGGAGACGAGGATAAACGAGGGCGTCGTCTCGCTCGGCAGCGCGGCCGCGCGCCTGGCCGCCCGCGATCACGACCTCGCGGGGGCGACGGCGGTTGTCGTCGGCGCGGGAGAGATGGGGACGCTCGCGGCAAAGGCGCTGGCCCGGGAGGACGTGGCCCGCGTCGTCGTCGCCAACCGCACGGAGACGCGGGCGACGGACCTGGCGGCGACCCTGCCGATCCCAGCGGAGGGCGTCGGACTCGACGCTCTCGAGACCGCGCTCGCCGACGCCGACTTCGCCGTCGCGGCCACCGCGAGCGACGACCCGGTTCTCGACGCCGACGCGCTCGCCGACGCGGGAGAGACGGTCGTCGTCGACCTCGGGCAGCCGCGGGACGTGGCACCGGTGGCGGCCGACCTGCCTACCGTGACGGTCTACGACCTCGACGACCTGGAGCGCGTCACCGACGCGACCCGCACCCAGCGTCGGGATGCGGCCACCGAGGTGGAGGCGATGCTCGACCGCGAGTTCGAGCGCCTGCTGGGGCAGTACAAGCGCAAGCGCGCGGACGAGGTCATCGCGGCGATGTACGAGAGCGCCGACCACCTCAAGGAGCGCGAGGTGGCGACCGCGCTGTCTCGGCTCGCCTCCGACGGTCCGGTGACGGCCGAGCAGCGCGAGGTCGTCGAGGCCCTCGCGGACGCGCTCGTCTCCCAGATCCTGGCCGCCCCGACCAAGAGCCTGCGCGAGGCGGCCGCCGAGGACGACTGGACCACCATCAACACCGCGCTCCAGCTGTTCAATCCGGAATTCGAGGGAACGCCGTTCGCGGTCGACGCCGAGCCGTCGGAGGCGGGGCGAGCGGCGTCGCCGACCGAGGCAGACGCCGCGAGCCGTCAGTCGGCGTCCGCCGAGTCGGGCGAGGACGACTGACGGTCCCACCCGGCCGGCGAACGCTTTCCTGCCCGGGGGGCCCGCGCGGCCCGCGTGGACGACGAATTGTTTTGGCCCTGGCGCCCCTCTGGCCACCCATGGCAGACCTGCTCACCGACGACGAGATAACGAACCGACTGCCCGACGGCTGGACCCTCGAGGGCGAGGAGATCCGGCGTACGTACGAGTTCGACGACTACCTCGACGGCGTCGCCTTCGCGAGCCGGGTCGGCGAGCTCGCCGAGGAGCAGTTCCACCACCCGGAGCTCACCATCGGCTACAAGACCGTCACCGTCGCGTTCACCAGTCACGAGGAGGGCGGCGTCACGGAGCAGGACCTCGACATGGCCGCGCGGTGTAACGACCTCGGGTAGTCGCCGGGCCGATGGACGCACGCTACGTCTTCCGGGTCCGGTTCGGGCTCGACGTCCGGGCGGACGTCTCCATCTCCCCCGACCAGTTCGAGACGCGGCTCTTCCGCCCGGCGGCGCCGCCTGGCGAGCCGGGATGGCGCTTCTTCCGGGACAACCTCTGGCGCGGGCGGCTGGCCGACGAGGCGCACTTCCGTCGGCTCACCGGGGACGCCCTGGGCGTCCCGGTCGTCTCGGTCATCTACCGCGCGTTCGAGACCGACGAGGAGTATCTCCAGGCCCTGCGCGAGGAGATCGGCGAGAACCTGGCGGCGTTCCGCGCCGACACGGTCACCGAGGTTCTCTCCAAGTACCTCGGTAGCTCGATAGAGTTGCGGTGACCACCCGAACCTCACTCCCCTTATGGGATGGCGGCGGGCGAGGTTCCGTCTCGATCGGGGCCGACCGTTCAGCACGGAAACATGTTCGCCCGGTGGAGACGGGCGGCGCCCGCGGCCGCGTCGACCGCTCGACGAACTGTCCGTTACCGCTCGGTAACGGTCGTTACTGCGCCGTAACGCCGGTTACTGCGGCGTAACGGACGTTGCGCGCGACCTTGCGTGTCCATAACAATGTGCGAATCAGACATCCGTCCTGTCGAGAATCGCGCATGCAACTCCAGACGTTCTCTCTCCACTGGCCCACCGCTGCACCGCCGACCGACGGCCGACGCGGTCGGCTCGCCGTCGCCGTCCTCGCCCTGGCGCTGAGCCTCCTCCTCGTGTGCAGTGCGGCGACGGCCGGGCTCCTCGCCGGCACGGTGTCCGCCGTCGGCTCGACGACCGCCGGGACACCGGGCCCGACGCGCTCGAGTTCGCCCACGAACGCGACGGTCCAGCGCGCGTCCACGAACGTACTCCCGTCCGCCCGCGCGCCCACGAACGAACAGTCGTCTGCGCGCGGGCCGGCGACGACACCGCCAGTTGGACTACGGTCGCTCGCCAGCGCCAGCGCCACGGTCCGCGGCGGGAGCGCCGGGGACCGCGTGGGCTGGGCGGTCTCGGCGACAGGCGACGTGAACGGCGACGGCGTCCCCGACCTGGTCGTCGGCGCGCCGGGACACGACGTCTCCGGCGTCGGCGACGAGGCCGGTGCCGTCTACGTCTTCTACGGGCCGGTGGCCCCCTCGAACGTCTCGACGGCCGACGCCGACGCCGTCCTGCTCGGCCCGGCGGCCGGCGACCGCGCCGGCTTCGCCCTCGCGACCGGCGACGTGAACGGCGATGGCGTCGACGACCTCGTCGTGGGCGCGCCGTTCGACGACGAGGGCGGCACCGACGCGGGCGCGGCCTACGTCGTCTTCGGCGGGTCGCTCTCCGGTCGCCAGTCGCTCGCCGACGCAGACGAGAAGCTGGTCGGCGAGGCGGCCAACAACACGGCCGGCTTCGCCGTCGCCGTGCGGAGCGTCGCGAGTCCCGACACCCCCGCCATCCTCGTCGGCGCGCCGACCGGCCCGGCGAAGCTCGACACCGGCTCGGCGTACCTCCTCTCCGTGGGCTCGCGCTCCGGGACGACCGCCCTCGCCGACGCCGACGCGAAGCTGAACGGCGCGACCCACGGGGACCGGGCCGGGAGCGCGCTCGCCTGGGCCGGCGACGTGACCGGCGACGGGGTCCCAGACGTGCTCGTCGGGGCCCCCCGGCACAACGGCAGTGGGCCGCGGACGGGCGCGGTGTACGTCGTCCCGGCGACCAGCACCGGCGTGGCGAACCTGCGGGACGCCGCCACGGCCACGCTCGGTGGCGTCGCGGCGGGCGACAGCGCCGGCTTCGCCCTCGCGGCCGGCGACGTGAACGGCGACGGGGTCCCCGACGTGCTCGTCGGCGCGCCCGGGAGCGACCGTCGAACCCGAGACGCCGGGGCGGCGTACGTCGTCTACGGCTCGTCGTCGCTCGACGGGACCCGCTCGCTCGACGCGGCGAACGTGACGATCACCGGCGAGGCGGCGGGGGACCACGCCGGCTGGTCGGTCGCGGCCGGTGACGTGGACTGCGACGGCACGGCCGACGTGCTCGTCGGCGCGCCGTTCAACGACGCGGTGGCCACGAACGCGGGAGCGGCCTACGTGCTCTACGGACGCGCGAGTTCGGGCGGGTTCCGGGCGGCCAAGTTCCTCGGACGGGCCGCGGCCGACCTCGCCGGTTGGACCGTCGAGGCCGGGAACCTGACCGCCGACCACGCCTCGGACGTGCTGGTCGGTGCGCCCACGAGCGACGCCAGGAGGGGGCACGGCGCAGCCTACCTGACGCCCGGCAGCTGCTCGACGAACGCGAGCAGGACCCGGCCCGCCGACGGACGCCTCGGCGACAGCGGAGCCATCGTCCACTCCCCCGTCTCGCACTCGGGGAGCGCGCGGTCGGATACGCCGCGGGGGACGTCGAGTTCGCCGCCGGGAGCGACCGCAAGTCGGGGGCCCGGACCGGCCGTCCAGGAACACCGTGGTGGGTCCCACACCGGGGACTCCGCCAAGCGCTCGCCGAGCGGACCGGGCGGGACCGGGTCACGGTCCTCCACGGGCGATTCGAACGTCGTCGGTTCGGCCGGTCCGGGGACAGGCAGCGGGTCGACCGGACCAACGACCGGCGGTACGTCGGGAGGCGGCGGGAATCAGGGCGGAGAGCCCGGTGGGAATCAGGGCGGAGAGCCTGGTGGGAAGACCGGCGACGGGACCGGAACCGGCGGCGGCCCGGCGGGTGATGGGGGTGGGAACGGCGGGCAGTCCGGTAGCGGGAGTGGGGGCGGCCCTGCACCCGCGCAGCGACAGTCGCTCACCATCGTCCAGCACCAGTGCCAGCGCCAGACCCCAGCCGGTCAGTCCCAGACGCAGTCCCAGGGGCTCGTCGGCAGCCAGCGCCAGGGGGTCGGCGTCGGGCAGTTCCAGGAGCTCTACGTCGAGCAGACCCAGTGCCAGCAGCAGGCCGGAGGCGACGCGGCGCAGGTCCAGCGGCAGTTCCTGGTGGTGGAGTTCGCGGTCCAGCGACAGACCGGGACGACGACAGGCCAGCACCAGTCGGCGTCGGTCGGGTCCGACCAGTCACAGCGCCAGCGCGCGACCGACGCGGGTCGGACCCAGACGCAGATCCAGGCGTTCTCGGTGACCTTCCTGTTCCAGCAGGCGCCGGTCGGCGGCGCGGCCGCGGTGCTCCACCGCCAGTCCCAGCACGTCCACGTCAGCCAGACCGAGACGCAGGCCCAAAGCGGGAGCGCCGACCAGGCCCAGCGCCAGTACCAGCGCGTGACCGTCGTCTACCAGGGACAGCGCCAGGTCGTCGCCGGGCACGAGTCCCAGACGCAGTCCCAGTCGCTCGCCGCGAGCCAGCGCCAGGCCCAGGCGCGGAACGGGACCACCAGTCGGCAGGCCGAGGCCCAGGGCGTCGGACTCACCCAGGGGCAGAACCAGACGCAGAACGGGACGACTGCGACCCAGCGGCAGAACCAGTCGCTCGTCGTCGACCAGGGCCAGCGCCAGCGCCAGCCCGGCCAGCGCCAGCGGCAGAACCAGACGGCGGCCGCGAACCAGACCGCGAGGGAGTCGGGGGGAAACCAGACGCAGAACCAGACCCAGTCGCTCGCCGCCGGACAGCGACAGACCCAGTCGCGTTCGACCGGCGACGCGAACTCGACGAGCAACTCGTCGGTCGGGGTCGAGCAGGCCCAGCGCCAGCGCCAGGCGAACGACAGCAACCAGTCCCAGACCCAGTCGCTCGTCGCCGGCCAGCGGGGAGCAACACACCAGTCACCGACCACCGAGCCGACGGACGCGAGCAGTGCCAGAGCGGCGGACGGGAGCGAAGCCAACGCGACGGCGAACGCGAGCGAGGCCAACGCGACGGCGAACGCGAGCGACGCCGACCCGGCTCCGAACGGAAGCGACCCGTCCGGAAACGCGTCGGTCACCGGCGCGAGGGCCGGGTCGGGTCCCGAAGCGACGAGCGCGAACGCGACGACGGAGAACGCATCTGCGAGGAACGAGACGTCGGCCGCGCCGAACGAGACGTCGGCGCCGCCTAACGAGTCGACAACGCCGACCGAGACGACGACCATCGGTGCGTCGAACGGAACGACGGCGTCTTCGACGCCCACGACGGAGTCTCCGAGGACCACGACCGGGGACAGCCAGTCGACCACCACCGGGCCCAGTACGTCGACCACGACGGCACCCAAGACGACCACTACTTCCACGGCGACAACGACGGCGCCCACCACGACCACGACGGCAACACCGACCACGGCGACGGCAACACCGACCACGACGAGGCCCACGACGACGCCCAGCACGACGACCACGGCAGCACCCGCGACAACGACAACGACGCCGCCGCCGACGACACTGACGACTACTACGGCGACCACGACGACCGTCGAATCGGCCACAAGGACGGGGACGAAGAGCGAGTCGACGTCGACGGGGTCGGTGAACGAGACGGCACCGGCGAACGGCACGACGTCGTCGTGAACGAGCGAATCGCTGCGCTGATCCTGATCGGGGGTGTGGCGGGCGTCCGGTCGGTGGGTCAGGTCGGTTGGTCCGGTCGGATTGCCAGTCGAGCGTCGTCTCTGCGCAGTGGGGCGACCCGTTCGCGTCCCCTGTCAGGTCGGGAACCCGGTACGGAGGGCTTTTGTGCGGGACCGCGGCCGGCCCACGCCGGGACGCGGACGGCGGCGGCGGGTCGTGCCCGGCCTTCGGTCGGCTCTCTCCGGCTACCCGGTGCCGGCCGGTTCGTAACTCGCGTTACCGCGCCGTCGGAACGGCCGTAACCGGCGTTATCGGCTGGTTCGAGGGTCGTAACCGCCGTTACGTCGGGCTCTCTGCTCTATAACAAAGTGGCGCTCAGTTGAACTGACTGCGTGCGGCGACGTATCGCCGCCGAGAACGCATGATAGACAGACCGAGAGACGCGTCACTCCGTGGCGTCGGGATCGCGCTGTTCACGGCGGTACTCGTGATCGGCTTCATCGCACCCGGCGTCGCGGCGGCGCAACCAACTTACCAGTGTACAGCGAGCAATCAGTACCAGTCGGTCGCCGTCGGCCAGTCGGCGATCGGCCACCAGACCGGCGTCGCCAACTTCCAGTGGCGGATGCAGTACCTCGCCGGAAGCGTAAACCAGCAGCAGGCAGAGCAGGGAAGCGGGAACTGTCAGTACCAGGGCGCGGGCGTATCCGCACGGCAGTCCATCCAGCAGGAGACCGCCGTGGGGGCACTGAACTCCCAGATCGGTGCCCAGGGTGCCTCGGTCCGGGAACAGCAGTCCCAGCGGGTCGGGAGCGACAACAACGCCCAGACCGCCATCGCCCTGGTCAACGTCGAGCACGGGCTCGTGCAGGTCGTGGCGTTCGGCATCGGCAACTCCCAGACCAGCCAGCAGTCGAGCGACTCGTCCACCGGCCAGTCCCAGTCAGTGACCGACGGGAACTACAACGTCCAGGACGTCAGGAGCGCCCAGAACGCCCAGCAGCAGGCGGCCCAGGTCGTCCTGTTCGGGAACGCCAACTCCCAGCAGAACGACCAGAACGTCGCACAGGGCGACGCGCAGAACCAGCAGGTCGAGAACGGCAATCTGAACGGCCAGGGCGCCGGGAGCTCCCAGACCGCCAGGGAGTACTCGGCCCAGCTCATCATCTACGGCTCGAACAACGACCAGTCGAACTCGCAGAACATCGACCAGACCAACCAGCAGAACCAGCAGGTCGCGAACGGCGACGCGAACCTGCAGGTCGCCTCGAACGACCAGTACGCCGCGCAGACGAACGGTCAGCTCGTTCTCCTCGGTGACGGCAACTCCCAGGAGAACCACCAGAACGTCGCGCAGATCAACCAGCAGAACCAGCAGGTCGAGAACGGCGTGCTGAACGGGCAGGGCGCCGAGAACGGCCAGACGACCGAGCAGACCAACGACCAGTCGGTCTGGGGCGGCGACGGTAACGCTCAGTCGAACTACCAGGGCGTCGATCAGCTCAACGGCCAGAGCCAGCAGGCCACGAACGGCGGTCTGAACGGCCAGGGCGCCGTCAACGACCAGCAGATCAACCAGGAGAACCAGCAGAGTGTCGCGTTCGGCGACAACAACGACCAGACGACCGACCAGAACGGCCAGCAGAGCAACGACCGGACGCAGACGGTCGAGAACGGCAACCTGAACGCCCAGCCCGGCACCAGCGACCAGTCCGCCTCGCAGACCAGCGAGCAGAAGGTCCGGAACGGCGACGGCAACGTCCAGTCGAAAGCGCAGTCGACGGACCAGCTCAACGACCAGAGCCAGCAGATCTCCGGCGGTAACCTGAACGTCCAGAACGGGGACAGCAATCAGGCCGCCTCCCAGGACGGCCAGCAGCGGGTCGACGGCGGGAACGGCAACGTGCAGACGGACCCGCAGACCGTCGCCCAGGAGAGCGAACAGAGCCAGCAGGTCGATACCGGCAACCGGAACACCCAGTCGGCCGGGAACGACCAGTCCGCCGGTCAGAGCAGCGACCAGAAGGTGACCGACGGGAGCGGCAACGACCAGTCGAACGCCCAGAACACAGAGCAGCAGAACGGCGAGCAGACCGAGGGGGGGCAGGTCGGCCAGTCTCTGACCGTGACGAACGGCAACGGCAACGACCAGTCGGCCCAGTCGGGCCAGTCCGCCGACCAGAGCAGCAAACAGGACGTCAAGCACGGCGACTCGAACGCCCAATCGAACGACCAGAACGCCGACCAGGACAACACCCAGCAACAGGACGTCACGAACGGCAACGGCAACGACCAGTCGGCCGGGCACGACCAGTCGGCGTCCCAGGACAGCCAGCAGTCGGTCGATTCGGGCTCCAGCAACTCGCAGTCGAACTCGCAGAACGCAGAACAGGAGGCCAGTCAGAGACAGAGCGCCTCGGACGGGAACAACAACGACCAGTCGGCCTCGTCGAGCCAGTCCGCCGACCAGTCGACCGAGCAGAAAGCGACCGGCGACAGTGGCTCCAGCCAGTCGGCGAGCAAGTCGAGCAACCAGGAGGCGACGCAGGACCAGCAGGCCAGCGGCAGCAACAACGACCAGCAGGCCTCCCAGAGCAGCGACGTCACCCAGAGCAGCGAGCAGCAGACCGGCGACAGCGCCAGCGGCCAGCAGAGTTCCGACCAGTCGGCCAACACGGACCAGTCACAGAGCCAGTCCTCGAGCGGGTCGGACAACCAGCAGTCTGCCGACCAGTCCGCCTCGGTCGACCAGAACGCCGAACAGGCCAACACCGAGTCGGGCCAGGCCAACGGCCAGTCCTCGAACGTCGACGTCACGCAGTCCCAGACCCAGGCCCAGTCCGGGAGCGGGAACGACCAGAGCTCGTCGTCGTCGGTGAGCATCAGCACCGACCAGTCGCAGTCCTCGAACGGGGACAACGCGGACAGTACCGACAACACCGACAACACCGCGAGCACCCAGAGCACGAACGGCACCGCCGACCAGTCCGCGATGGTGTGGATCGGTCACGCGATGGACGCCGCGCTCTGAGCGTAAGCCGGGCCAAACGGACCGAACGGGTTCGCACTCGTTCTGAAACCCGGCGCGAACGAACACCTATTTTCGGAAACGTGTCGGTACCGACAGTCCCACGTGACGACTCGAGACCGTATGTACGTCGGGGAAGGTGCCACCGGAATCGCCCGATAGCGGCCCGAGTAACCAGGGCGGTGTCCGGTGGTCATCCCGTCCTGTCTCCGTGAACGATACGAAACAGTCGCCTCGGGTTTTATCTCTGGGAAGTGACGTGCCAGGTGCAGTGCAAGACCGGATGAGCGTCCAGCGGAGCGCCTCCGCGTTGTCCAGAGAGCGCGTCGAACACGCACTCTACAACCTCCGCCGGCGCTACGTCGTCTACTACCTCTCCCGGAACGACGGGATCGCGAACCTCGACGAGCTCTCGACGCAGGTCGCGGCCTGGGAGAACGACGCGCCCACGGACAGCGTGCCCGACGACCGGTGGAAGTCGGTCTACAGCGCGCTCCACCAGACGCACCTCCCGAAGCTCGAGGAGATCGGCCTCCTCTGGTACGACCGGGAACGGACTCGGGTCGAACTGACGCCCCGTGGGCGCAACCTCACCCTCTACCTCGCGTCCGACGGCTTCACGGCGAGCCCGTGGCCCCACCGCTATCTCCTGGTCTGTGCGCTCGGCGCGCTCGTCGGCGTCCTGCTCTGGCTCCACGTCTCGCCCGTCGCGGACCTGGCGCCGCTGGCCTGGCTGGCTATCTTCCTGGGGGTGCTCGCCGGGGTGACGGTCGCCCACGTCCAGTCCCGCCGCCGATGGTACCACCGGTTCAGCGGCGCGCGGCCGGACTTCTTCCTCGAGTACGACGACTGACCGGCGGAACCGGGCGTCGCGGCTGGTCGTGGGTCCGGTAGCCGGGTCGACGGTCGGCGTCGGCACGGTCGGCACGGTCGCCGCCCGGACAGACAACGTAACGGTCAGTTATCGATGGCCCGTTGTGTCGATTCCACGATCTGGTCTGTCGATCTCCGGGCCGTCTCGCCGACTTACAAGGACTTACGCTAGATTACGAAGGCTTACAACCCGTCGCGTCCGGCGACGTCGTCGTTCTCGTGGTCGGGAGACAGGACAGCCGCTAGACGAACGAAAACCGGGACGCTGCGGGACGTTCCGACTGCCGCCAGGCCCCGTCGTGGCGACCGTGGGTAGAACGCGACTACTCGATTAACGGGGACGTACTTATAACGGCGGCGCGCGTACCGCACAGGTCCCGATGGTCCTCCACAGCTACGACGTCTGTCTGTTCGACCTCGACGGTACCCTCGTGGACGTCGAGTGGTCGTACGTCCGCCGGGTGTTCGACCGGGTGGGCGACCGCCTGGAGTACGCCTTCGCCGACCACGAGGCCGAGGCGCTCTGGCACGGCCTGGGCGGCTCCCGCAACGCGCTCCTCCGGCAGTGGGACGTCCCGGTCGAGCCGTTCTGGACCGCCTTCGACGACGTCGCCGACCCCCGCTCGCGCGCGGCCGAGACGTTCCTCTACGACGACGCCGCGTTCGTCGGCGATCTCGACTGTCCGGTCGGCCTGGTGACCCATTGCCCCGCCCCCGTCACCGCCGAGGTCCTCGCTGACCTCGGCATCCGCGACTGGTTCGACGCCGTCGTCTGCTGCGGCGAGGACACCGGCTGGAAGCCCGACCCCGCCCCCGTCCAGCGCGCGCTGGCGGACCTCGGCGTCGACGCCCGCCGCGACCTGTCCCGGGGCGGCCGCGGCGTCCTGGCCGGCGACAGCGCGAACGACGTCGGCGCGGCCTGGAACGCCGGCCTCGACGGCGTCCACGTCGAGCGCCACGAACCGGGCAGCCGCGGTTACTGCGTCCTCGGCGACTATCGCGTTTCTTCGTTTGCGGACCTGCAGGTCGCTGCCGACGGTGGTCGGGCGACCCGGAAGTAGTAGTAGACCTCGTTTCGGTCTCGTCGATAGTCGTTAGTCAGATCCATTCAGGAAACTCCGCACTTGCTGAAACCACCTCGAAAGCCCCGACGCCCCTTTCGATCCCACCTCAGTGGATGCCCAGGCACCAGCGGAGGGTGGGATTGAAAGGGGCCGGTCGCTCGACCCGTCCCCGGGCGACGTAAGCACCGCAGCGAAGTGAGGAGCGCAACGAGCCCCGGACGGTCGAGCGACCGGGGGCTTTCGAGGTGGTCCCAGCTGTTTCGAGACGAACACTAGCGAGAC
>Ga0102959_1000111_pt1 | contig 26746 bp, 22 predicted proteins | sample SalPonF2_B_D2_MG_FD_84520 | JGI IMG/M metagenome (GOLD analysis project Ga0102959, IMG submission 84520) | Salt pond soil microbial communities from South San Francisco under conditions of wetland restoration - Salt Pond MetaG SF2_B_D2_MG ...
CGTCCTTAGAGACCAGCGGCTGGGTATTCTTTCGGTCCCAACTCCGGGCAAAGTGCGCCAAGCCGACGCCGTCACTTGCCCACGGGTTGGCCCGAAGAGAGGTCTCGCCCCGGGTTGCCTCGCACGGGGGAACCAGGTCTCGCAAGGCCGCCGCTTTCGACATGCCTTGCCTCACTATGCCGCAGATCCTGCTCATGGGGTCTCCTCCCGAGCCGCCCTCGCATTGCGGCTCCGTACCAGCTTACGCGCGATGCGCCGCCGGTCGGGCTTCGGCAGCAGGCCGAACCATGCGATCGGCAGGAAGCCGAGCATCGCCAGCAGCACCTGCACGCCCAGTTGGCCCCAGGTCTGGATGTCTCCGAGCAGCCGCACGGCGTAGCATACACCGGCGAAGGCCCCGCCGGCAACGAGGGCCGCTCCCTCGCAGCGGGCGAGCATCCGGCCCAGCCGCAGGCCGGCCTTGCGGTGGCCGAGCCAGTGCAGCAGGGGGTAGCTGGTCACCACCCGGGCGAACAGCGTGCCGCAGGCCACGCCCGCCATGCCCCAGCCCAGCCCGATCGCCAGCAGCAGGCTCAGCCCCAGGTTGGTCGCCGCTTCCAGCACGGTGACGGCCGTGGTGTGACGCACGTGCCCGGTGGCCACCAGCAGGGGCGAAACGCCCATGTTCATCAGCATCAGCAGTTTAGACCCGGCCAGGATCGACATCACCATCGCCGCGCCGCCGACGGACTCGGCCCCGATTTCGTCTCCCATCCACACTTGGATGAACGGCCGCGCGAAGAAGAGCACGCCCACGTACATCGGCAGGCCGAAGATCAACGCCAGGCGGGCCTGCCGCCAGTAGTACCATCGGGCGGAGTCCATGTCCCCGGCCGCCACCGCCCGCTGCACCGCCGGGAAGAAGGTGCCCGTGATCTGCCCCAACAGCGACTGGGAGTAGTAGATGCCCATCGCGCCGATGGCATAGATGGCCACGGCCTCGACGTTCTCGGCCCATTCCATCACCAGCAGGTCTGTCTGGCCGATGATGCGGACGGAAATGGACGAGATGAACGCCAGCAGCCCGAAGCCCATCAACTCGCGGGCCCGCGCGCGGGAGAAGTGCAGCGGCCAGACGCGAAGCTCGCGATGCACCCACCGGGCCAGGGCGTAGTTGCCCAGGCAGGCGAGGACGTTTCCGCCGACGGTGGCGGCGGCCAGGCCCGCCAGGCCCGCGCCGGCCCGCAGCAGCAGGATGATGGCCGTGGTTCGCGCCACCAGGACGAGCAGGTCCACGCCGCGCGTCAGGTCGAAGCGGTCGTGGGCGGCCAGGACGCTGGAGAAGATGGAACTACCGGCCGTGATGAGCAGGTTCGCCGCCAGCAGCGGCAGCAGCCACCGCACCGTGGCGCGCTGGTCGTCCGGGATGGACTGGAACACGTGCGGGAAGACCGCGCCCAGCACCAGGCCGAACAGGATAATGCCGGCCCCGACGACCGCGAAGAAGCCCAGCCCCGCGCGGATGGTCTCGTCCACGCCGCGGCGGTCGCCCTTGCCGAGGTACAGGAAGATGTGCCGTCCGACGCTGGAGCGGATGCCGAGGTCCAGCACGCCCATGTAGCCCGCCACGGCCATCAGCAGGCTCCACACGCCGTAGGCCGGCTTGCCCAGCGTGCCGACGATGAAGGGCGAGAGCAGGAATGTCACCACCAGCGTCAGCGCGAAGCCGGTCCAGTTGAGGGCCAGGTTCCGCGCGTGGGTCCGCGCCCCGCTCACGCGCCGACCTCCACATCGGCTTGCCGCAGGCCTTCGGCGTAGCGGCGGCGCAAGACATCGTTGGCCCAGCGGAAGATGTGAGACGCATTAGAGATTCTGTCCCATGGGCGAGTTCGCTTCCGCCCGATGCCCGCGCGCGCGAGGACATTGGCCCGAATCAAGCGGTCCACCAGGCTGAGCCTGCGGTACAGATTCGCCTTGCTCCGCCCGACAACGGGCAGCCCCTTTCGCTCACGCCAAGCGGCGTAGCTGATCTGGGCGTCCGGCGAGAACGGCCAATGCAATTCGGCCGTGATCTGCGTGTTCTTCTTCCGCAGGCCGAAGGCGTTGCGCGGCACGCCCTCCGTCTCGAGAATGCGCCGGGCGATGGGGCGGTCATAGTCGCTTCCGAGCGTCCAGGGGCGCATTTCCTCGGACCGGCTGATCCCGCGGAGGTCGGCGATGGACTGGAGGCCCCAGACCGGCACGGGGCAGTGGAGCACCCCGGCCAGAAGACGCCATTCCGTCAGTCCGGAGCCGGCCAGACTCGGGCTGGCGAACGGGTTCTCCGTTGGGCCGTCAATGGCCCATGCGGCGTCTCCGTGGCAGCCGCTGGCGAAGACGCACACCGGCTGGCCAAAGCGGAACTGCGTCCAGTTGATCTCCAGGGCCATTCCGCAGGAGGCCCATACGGCTTCCTCGTTGGGGTAAAGGTCCTGGCGGAGGCCGTATGTCTCGCAGGTGAGCCCAAGCGGCCCGGCGACGGCTTCGCCGGAATCCGCACCCCGCCATAGGCTGTTGGATTGCCCGATGGTCACGGCGCGCGTGGCGCCCATGTGCCGGGCGGCCCAGGCGGCCACGCCGGAATCATAACCGGAAGAAACGCTGGCCAGGACGTTCGCCGAGTGGTTTCGGTGCGGGTCGGCGGCGTTGGCTCCGATGCGCTCGGCCGCCGTCCGCAGGAAGTCCTGGTACTCCGCGAAGTGCGCGAAGCCGTCCACGTCGAGAGGCTTCGGTTCCTCCCGCAGGCGGTCACCGTCCCAGAACTGGTTGTGGAAGTACGTCAGCGTCACTTCGCCTTCGGTGGTGGGCAGGTTGCGGACGGTGGCGTGCAGACCGAACCGCGCGCTGCGCATGTCCGTGACGTAATCGTGTGTGTCGAGTAGTCCGTCCCCCGCGACGGCAAGGAGCGCCGGAAGAGAGTTACTGACCAATGCGCGATCCGTGCGTTCCGTGTGCCAGAGGCGGTCATAGCGCGAGCCGGAGCCGACGAATACCGCCCGACCGCCCCGGAGGCGGACGCCGCTGCCGAAGGTCAACCCGGTCCGGTCGAAGCCGCCCTCCGCGAACGGTCCCGCCCATACGGCCTCGCAGGCAAACCCCTCTCCCCTCTCCACGGCCGGGCCGTGGAGGAGGAGGATTTCCCGTGAACCCCGCGCGCAGACGGCCACCCACGCCAGTTTCGGCCATTTGGCTACCGGCATGGGATGCAAGCAGAGCGGTTGTTGCACAGTTGTTTCGGGCATCTGCTTCTTCTATCGGCCGCAAGCGCCGGCCAGAAACTCCTCCGCATTTTGGCTCGTCAGTTCTCCGCCCATGATGAGCCGCCACGCCTGCCAGTAGAACAGAAGCCGGCGCGCCGCCCGAACAACGTTGTCTTCCCTGGCCCGCCACCGAACGATTTCCCTCGCGCCGTCGGCGTCCAGGGAAGGATGGTCGATCGGCGCCGTGTTCAGCACGGCCTGCAAAAGCGGGTTGGAGGGTCGGTGAGCCAGCAGTTTCGCCATCCCCGGCAGCATGCGGATGCGGTTCCAGTAGTACTTCGCAAGATGCAGACGGTTTGTGCACCACGTCTCCGCGGTCGCGCGGTTGCCGGGCAGCACGCCCGCTTCGCTACAGAACGGAACGGTGTAGGCTTCCGGGAACACTTCGGAGTAGATCCGGCGATACAGTTGGTGCTCTTCCCAATCGGCTTGCGTGAGGTACGGGGCGTTGAGAACCCAGATCCGCCGATCCGTCCCCGGCACGAACGGAAGCACGCGGTTGGCGAATACCTTCAACGGGTTTGGGGCTGTTCGGTTGGCCGAACGGTTGCGATACATGAACAGTGCAACGCCATATGGATTGTCCGGGTAGCCCTGCACCTCCCGGCGCAACGCGTCGGTATACGCGCCGTGCATGGCGTCCACCGCATCTTGCGTGAAGACGCGCCGCGCGGTACGCCAAGGACGGGCATCGCGGTCCACGGCCTTGCTTGCGAGGTAGTGTTTGAAACCGTGAAATATCCACGGCGACAGCGACATGCCCAAACTCAGGCCGTCCCATGCGGCGCCCATCGAGGGGTCCAGCATTTCCGCCACCTTCGCGATGAACAGCGACAGGCTTGGGGTGGCGACTTCATTCCGGATGAGATAGCGGAGATAGTTCGGCTGGTCGTAATACTTCTCGGGGGGATGGACCACCCGCACGGTTCCGACACCCATCCGCAGGCCAATTCGCCGCGCCAGCCTGCCTTCCGAGCCGAGGAAGTGCCCGCGGAACTGCACGTTCAGCGCGTCGGCCCGCAGGCCGTTGCGCTTCAGGACGCAGAGGATGAAACGGGAGTCGAAGCCGGCGGACAGCATGATCGTGGAGCGATCCGCGTGTTCCGCGTAGCCCCGCACGTTGTGGGAGACCGTCTCCACGATGCCGTCGATGTCCGCCTTGGCGAGCGGGATGCCCCTGATGTCGGAAGGGGGCTTCCACCAGAACTCCTGTGTCAGTTCGTCAGTAGCCGGGTTGTAGCGGAACATCTGACCGCGAACGCGGCGAACTCCGGTCAGTTGGGTGGCGTCACTGATCGTGTGGCCGAATGCGATGAACGCCCCCCAGCCGGCGGCGTCTGGCTCCGGCGCGCAAAGTCCGGCCAGACTGAATGCCTTGATCTCACTGGCGAAGGCCAGCCGTCCGCCGTCATGCATCCAATAGAGCGGCTGGATCCCCGCGAAGTCGGTGACGATGTGCAGAGCGCCGGCTTCCGCATTCCACAGCATGGCCGCAAATGCACCGTCGAGTTCCCGCAGAGACCGCGCCGCTTCCGCGTCCGGAAGTTCAACCGCGCCGGCGAGGATATCCTCAAGCCGGCCTTCCTTCACGGGTACGCCGGCGACGGCCAGCACGTTGCCTCCCGGAGACCGCCGTAGCATGGCGAGCTTTGACTCGCAGCCGGGCCGCGTGACGATGCCGACGGCGCCCTGTTCGAACTCGACCACGGAGAATTGCTGCTCTTCTTCCAGCGCCATGGCCTCCGCCATGCGGCGCGCGACGTCGGCGTGGTCCGAATGACCGGCGCCCGTACTGAAGGCGAATTTCATGCGGCGCCTCCCTTCTGGGAGGGGGCCTCCCACGTGCGAACCAGCGCCATGAACTCCTCTCGCATGCCTCCGGCGGGGCCTTGGACTGTCTGGGCCGCGTATTCGTCGTTGCCCTCGATGAAGCTCGGGCCATCCGGCGTGATGGCGATATCCCAACCGATCGTACCGATGCCCCACATGAAGCGGTGCAGCAGGCAGGCCATTTCCATCGCTTCCGTAAGGAAGGGCATGCTCCGTCCAAGAAAACGGACGCCTGAGTCCGGATGCTGATCAGTGCGGTTTCCAAACTTTGGGGCGTACAGGCCGTATCGCATAAGTGTGCCGGCTTCCAGATCAATCCCGATCACCAAGCCGCCCGTGGACCAGTTGTCTCGATGATCCCCGCCGGCGCCGACTCGGAGGGACGCCCTCAACACCTTCGGCCCATTGGGCGTGGCTACCGTCGCCATGCGAATCGTGTTCACGCTGGACGGGTGTATCTCGGCGACGGCCGGGTGCTGCTTGACCCGACGCTGCAGCATGAAGTCCTGCCCGATGCCCGTCTGCCGCCGAATGTCCTCCGGCTGGACCTGTTCGCCGGCCAATTCCACCCGTCCGGCCCGGCTGCTAAGCGGGAAGACGCGCTGGCCCATGTCCACTTGGTTGTCTTTCAGGAACACGTCGAGATCCCGGCGCTGCAGTTCGTCCAGGCCGGTGATGCGGCCTGAGTCAAACCAGTAGAGCGAATTGCCGAAGCCGCACGCCTCGACCTCGGGCGTGGGAATGCCCAAGCCCTTGAGGTACTGGCTGAACACCAGTTTGTGGCGCAGCAGGATCGAGCCGTCGGCACTTCGCCCCGTTGAGTCCTTTCGCGTGCTCAATCCGATGCGCCGGGCGTTGAACCGGTCGCGCACCTTGCGGAATTCATTGTTCGTGAAGTAGGCGCTGAGCTTCTCTCCGCCGGCTCGGTCCAGCCCGTAGAAGTAGTAGTGGACTTCGACCTCCTGGCGCCGCAACAGCAGCCAGAGCAAGTCCACCAGTATGCGGAACTTCGACTTCCTGGGGCTCTCCGGATAGTACGTGCGGTTCTGGTTATCGTCCCAGATGAGGCGGCGGACCCGCCCCAGTCTTCGGGGCAGGCGCCAGAGAAACTTGGCCGTCTTGAATATCATTCGGAACCCTCGCCATGGGAGTTGCCCTCGCGTTCGCCTTCCGGGCCGTCCTCAACGGGGATGATGCCGCGAATTTCCTTGGCCGGCACGCCGGCGACAATCGTCCACGGCTCGACGTTACGGAGTACGACGGCGCCGGCGCCAACCACGGCCCCCCGGCCGATCGTCACGCCTGGCATGATGACCGCGTGCGCGCCGATCCATGCATCCGGCTCGACCGTGATGGTTTTGCCGAAAGTGACCATGGGTTTGATCTCCGCGCAGAGGCGCAACACCGAATTCTCCGGGTAGCTTGAGGAGACGAACGTCACACGAGGGGCGACGGCGACGCGGTCTCCGAGGATCAGCGGGGGTGGCTCTCTCCGTGTGCCCAGCACGAGCACCCCGGCGCCCACGTGCACGTTTTGGCCCATCTGCACGCCGGTCCGTCTCAGTAGAAGCCTGCGGAGCCTTTGACAGGAGGTGAACGCGGACTTCTCCCGCATGGCCCGAGCGGGATAGAGCCAGTAGAAGGCCCAATACCAAGCGTACCCAGGCCCGGACGTGATGAGGTTCTGCAACAGTTCGATGAATCTTCGCTTTTTCATCGACCGTTCCTTTCGGCCAAACTCACCTTGTCCCAGGCGTCTAGCAGCTCCATGAATTCCCGCCGGATTCCGCCCAGGGGGCCCTGCATCGTGATGCCCGAATACTCGTCGTTGCCCTCGATGAAGCTCGGGCCATCCGGCGTGATGGCGATGTCCCAACCGATCGTCCCGACTCCATACATGAAGCGGTGCAGCAGGCAGGCCATTTCCGTCGCTTCCCTGAAGAAGGGCACGTCCCTTCCGAGGAAGCGGACGCCCGTGTCGGGATGGGCTTCCACGCGCCGGCCGTACTTGGGAGCCAAGAGGCCGTACCTGCCCAACGTACCGGACTGCCGATCAATGGCGACGCCCATGCCGCCCGTGGACCAGTTGTCCCGGTAGTCTCCGCCGGCGCCGAGCCGCAAGACGGCCCCGAGCACCTTCGGCCCGTCGGGCGTGGCGACCGTCGCCAGGCGGATCGTGTTGACACTGCCCGGGTAGAGTTCCGCCATGAGCGAGTGTTGCTCGATGCGGCTCTGGAGCAGGAAGGGCGAGCCGGCGCCCGCCCGCCTCGGCACGTCCTCTGGTTCGGCGGGCTCGCCGGCCAACTCCAAGGATCCGCCGGTGCAGCGCAACGGGAACACACGTGCGCCTTGATCCACTTGGCAGTTCTTGACGAATACGTCCAGGTCGCGGCGCTTCAGTTCCTCCAGGCCGGTTTCCGTGCCCGTGTCGAACCAGTATAACGAGCGGCCGAAACCGCATGCATGGACTTGTGGCGTGGGGAAACCCAGACCCATGAGGTATAGTCCGAAGACGATCTTATGCCGCAGCAGGATTACGCCATCTGCGGTGCGGCCCGTGTAGTCCCTTCGCTCCCTCAGACCGATGCGCCGGGCATTGAAACGGTCTCGCACCTTACGGAACTCGTTGAAGGAAAAGAGGTTCGAGTCGTCCGCGTCTTGACAGTCTAGGCCGTAGTAGTAGTAATAGAGCGCCACCTCTCGGTGCCGAACGAGCCACCAGAGCAGGTCTTTGAGAATGCGGAACTTCGACTTTCTCGGTCTATCCGGGTGATAGGTGCGGTTGTGCTCGTCATCCCACACCAGCCGGCGGATCCGGCCGAGACGGCGAGGCAGCTTCCAGATGAATGCGTCAGGGCCGATCATCGTGCGTCCCCCAGTCCCGCGGCGCCGAGCTCCGCGCCGATTGCCTCCACCTTCGCCGGCCAGGTTTCCGAGCGCATCGCCTCGCAGCGCGCGCGGCGGGCGGACGGGGCGTTGTCTTGCAGCGCCGCGGCGCAGGCTGCTTCGAACTCCGCTTCGCCGTCGGCCACGCGGATCAGGTGCTCATACAGCCGCACTTCCGGCATGGGCGTGCTCACCACCGGCAGCCCGGCCGCGAGGTACTCCCGCAGCTTGATCGGATTGACGGCCTTCGTCAGCTCGTTCACCCGGAAGGGGATCAGCCCCACGTCGAAGCCGCGGCAGTAGGCTGGCAGGCTCTCGTACGGCCTGCGGCCGAGGAAGTGCATGTTCGGCAGCGCCCGGTGCTCAGACAGGTCGAACGTCGCGTCGCCGATCCACACGAAGCGCCACTCCGGCCGGCGGCGGGCGATGGCCGCGCACAGCTCGACGTCCACCCAGTCGCGAATGAGCCCGAAAAACCCCAGCCGCGGGCGCGGAATGCCCGCCAGGTCCGGCGGCTCCGGCAGGTTGTCGCGCGTGGCCCGCGCGAAGTGCTCGTAGTCCACGCCGTGCGGCACGAGCACGGTGTTCGGGTTGAAACCGCGCTTGGCCTCCTGCAGCACCGAGGACGTGGTGACCACCAGGTCCGCGCGGCGGCAGAGGTCTTGCTCCTCGGCCAGGACGCGGGCGGTGTCGTAGCCGGTGAACATCGAGTGATCGTCCACGCAGTAGTACACCACCGCCTCGGCGGCGAACTCGTCCAACACGTAGCCGATATCCGGCGTGAAGGTCCACACTTGCAGCGGCCCGCGCCGCACCCGCGCCAGGGCGGAGCGCACCTGCGCGACGAGCAGCGCCCGGTTGAGGCGCATCGCGGCCGGGCTGGACGGCAGCGGGGCCACCAGCGGCGTGAGGACGAACAGGTTCCGCCGCGGGCTGTGGAGCCCCTCGGCCACCTGCCAGAGCTTGCGGGCCATGTAGAGCATGTCCGAGCCGCTCGCCGAGGGCGCCCGCGAGGCGTGGTAGTTCACCCACAGCACGACGTTCCGCTCGGCCAGCAGGTGCATCACGTGATGCTTGCTGGTCGGCGGCGCGTCGTAGCCGCTGGCGAAGCACAGGATGGTGCGGCCTTCGATCATTGCCCGCGGGTTCTCCTTTTGCTATCGGGCGACGGCTTCCGCGGCCGGGGCGGATGCATCGGCCGTCTCGCACAACCGCCGGCACGCCGCCACCAGCGGCGCCAGGCGGCCTTCCCAACTGTACAGCCGCAGGGCGGTGTCCCGCGCGTTGCGGCCGAGGCCTTTCCGGAACTCCGGCTCCCGGAGCAGGCGGAGCGCTGTCTGGCCCCACTCTTGCGGCGCGTCGGCCTGCAGCACATCCGCGCCGGGCGTCACGTCCAGTCCTTCCAGCGCGGCCGATGAGCCGATCACGGCCTTGCCCGCGGCCATCGCTTCCAGCACCTTGTTCTGCACGCCGCGGGCCGTCCGCAACGGGGCGATGGCCCCCGCGGCGCCGTGCAGGTACGGCCGGACGTCCGGAACCTCGCCGGTGACCTGGATGCTTTCTCGCCGCGCCAACCGCTGAACGGCGGGCGCTGGGGCCCGCCCGACGATGACAAACGCGGCGTCCGGCGCCTCTTGCCGAAGTTCCGGCCACACGTTGTCCGCGAACCAGCATACGGCTTGCACGTTCGGCGGGTAATCCATCTGCCCGACGAACACCAGACCGCCGCCGGCTTTCTCGGCTTCACTCGGGCGGAAATAGTCGCAATCCACGCCGTTGCCGACCGGGATGACACCGGCCCCGGCCTCGCCCAGCAGGCGTTTCTCCGCCTCACTCGTCACGAAGACCGCGCCGCATTCGCGGATCGCTCGCTCTTCCAGCCGCCGCACGGCCGCGGCTTCCCGGGCGTACAGCCACCGGCGGGGCGGGGCGGCCTGCTCGGCGTAGGCGGCCCACTTGGCGCTGTCCACGTCCACGAGGTCCATCGCCTTCGCCGCGCCGCTCAGCGCCTCGATGTACGGCAGCACGCTGGAGCAGAAGCCGAACACCAGGTCGAACGGCTCGGACGCGTGCAGGGCTTTCAGTTTTTGCATCAGGTCCGGGCAGCGGAAGTAGCCTTCCGTGGCGGACCGGCCGGCCAGCAGGCTCATGCCCGCGCGAATGCGGCGGGCCGTGGCGGTTGCCCGCGCGGTGACGAGGCGAGCGCCGCAACTCGGCGGCGGCTCGGGGGCGGCCGGTTCCACGCCAGCGTGGGCGGCATACGCCACCGTAACGTCAAAGGCCGCCGCCAGGGCGCGGACCTGGTTCCACGCGCGAATCCGTTCCCCTTTGTCCGGCGGATACGGCGGGCGGTGCGGGATGTAGAGCAGGCGTTTCAGTGCCGCGTCTCCCGGCTTTCGGGCTTGCCCGAGCATCGCCCCAAAATCAGTAGTAGTTGTACGAATAGCTGCCGGCCTGCTCGGTCTGTTGGTTCAGCACCAGCCCGGCGACGTGGATGCCCGCCGCCCGCAGCAGCCGCACGGCCTGCTGCACGGAGTCCGCCTTGGTCTTGTTGGCGCGGACCACCAGAAGCACCTCGCCGACCAGCCGGCCGATCATGCCCGTCTCGGCCACGAGATTCATGGGGGGCGTGTCGATCAGCACATAGTCGTACCGCCGCCGCAGGTTCTTGAACAGTTCGGCCAGCGAGGGCCGCGTGATCAACTCTCCCACCTCGTTGCCGGCGGCCTTGCCGCACGAGATGAAGGACAAATTGGGGTAGGCCGTCGGCTGGAGTACGTCTTCCATCTTCACTTCTCCGCGGAGAAGTTCGGTTACGCCGGGCGCCCGCTTGCCCTTCAGCAGGCGGGCCACCTGTCCGCGGCGGAGGTCGCAGTCCACCACGACGGTCTGGCAGTCCTGCCGTTCGGCCATGACCAGGGCGAGGTTCAGGCACGTGACCGTCTTGCCCTCCCCGCTCACGGAAGACGTGACCACGTGGCAGAACTGCTGGTTGTTGCACTGGGCCAGCAGATTCGTGCGCAAGGCGCGGTAGGCCTCGGCGTTGCCGCCGCCGCGATCGGCGTGGACGCAGAGAAGGCTGGAATAGTTGGCGTTGCGTACTCGGGGCGGCGGGGCGGCTTCCTCGGGCGGTTGGGCCTCCGCCGCGGACCGCGCCGCGGCGAGAGCGGCCTGCACGGGCCCCGGGCCCTTCGGCTCGGCGGCGGGCTTCTGCTCGGTGGGCTTCTGCTCGCGAGCGGCCTGCTCGGCCTGGCGCCGCTTCATGGCGTCGGAAACGCTACCCATGGTGGGCCTCCGTGGATGAGAACTCCCGGCCGGCGGGGCGAGTACCGGAACTCCGCAACGGCCAGCAGGTCATGTCTCTCAGTACGTCCTGGACAATGCCACGGGTGATCTCATGCTCGCCACGGGCGTAGCCGATCAGTAGGGCGTTGTCGCACAGCACGTTGATCAGGCGCGGCACGCCGTCGGTTGCGGCGAAGATTTCCGCCAGCGCCTCGGGCGTGAAATGCACGTTCGGTTCGCTGCCGTTGGCGGCCACCTTCAGGCGGTGGGGCACGTAGCGCTCCACGTCCGCGCGGTCCATGGGCAGCAGGTGGTAGCTCAGCACGATCCGTTGGCGCAACGGCTCCCACTGCGGCTCCAGCAGGCGTTGGCGCAGCTCGGGCTGGCCGATGAGGACGATCTGGATCAGCCGCTGGCCGGAATCTTCCCAGTTCCACAGAAGCCGCAACTCCTCGAGGGAAGCGGCCGGCAGGTCCTGCGCTTCGTCCAGCACCAGCACCACCAGTCGGCCGCGCTGGTTCATGCGGACGAGATGCGCCTCGAGCTGCTCCAGCAACTCCAGCTTGTCGGCGCGGGCCTTGATGTTCATGCCGATCTCGCCGGCGACGGCGCGGATCAGTTGCTTGGCGGACTGGGCGGGGTTGCGCATGTAGGCGGTGTGGGCCCCGGCGCCGAGGCGGTTCTGGAGGAGGTTGCCCACGAACGTCTTGCCCGCTCCCACTTCCCCGGTGATCAGCACCATGCCCTTTCGCTGCTGGGTGGTGTAGGTCATGTTCGCCAGGGCCTCGGCGTGGCGGGCGCTCTCGAAGAAGTACCGTTCATCGCAGACCAGTGCGAAGGGAAATTCCTGCAGGTTATAGAACTCCAGATACATCGACTACGGGCCTCCTGACGGTGCGACGGGCTTGTCCCACTGGCCGGCGGCCACTTCCTGCAGGAAGCTGACCGGCGCCTGTTTCCACCGCTTGTGCTTGTCCGGGAAGCGCAGCCAGAGCACCACGTTGAGGGCCACCACCAGCAGGCACGCCAGCACCACGGCCCAGACGGCCGGCCACACGAGCAACCGCGCCAGGAGTGTGCGCATTTTTCCGGCCGGGGTTGGTATCCGGCCGATCGCCCCGTGCACGGGCACGTCGAAGTGCGCCTCCGCTTCATCGACGGTGCGGATGGATTGATCGGTCTTGTGCAGCAGGAACACCACGCCGGCGCCCGCACCGCCCGCCACGGCCAGGACTCCGCCCAGGATCACTATCAGCGATGGCGAGGAGGGCAGGTGCTGGGGCTGGGCGGCACTGACGGTATCGTGGTGGGTGCGGCGCTTGGCGGACTCGGCCGCCAGGGCCATCTCCACGTCGGTGTAGCGCTTCTGCCATTCCATCAACTCGGCGCGATGGTCATTGATCACCTCGACCATCTTGTCGTATTTCTGGCGGACCGGGCCAAAGTTCGCCTGAAGGTCCGTCAGCCGCTGCAAACGGCTCTCCAGGCGTTCGATTTCGTTGTCGGCCACTTCCAGGGAGACCTGGATCTTGCTCAATTCCATCTCCAGGTCGACCGATTCCCCCTGCTTGCTGAAGACCTTCTGGGTGATGACCTCTTCTTCGGTTTCATCGATCAGCGCCTGGATCCGCTCGAGTTCCCGCTGCTGGGCCTGCACTTCCGGGTGGGCCGGCTTCATGCCCCGCACCTTGAGCATCGTCTCCAGAACTTCCTCCGCCTCGCGGAGCCTTTGCTCCAGCAGCGCGAGCTTGGGGTTTCGGCCCTTGACCCACTGCACCGGTTGGGTGGAGGGCTCTTCGCTGGCGGTTCGGAGTTGCTTGAGTTGCTCTAACTGCTTTTTGGCCAAAGTCTTCTGGCGGCGGAGGACATCCAGGTCCGCCGTGATGCGCATGATCTGCTCCTGCAGCACGTGAGGCGAACTGGGCATCATGCCCGCGTTTTCCGACTCGAACTTGAGCAGCTCCGCGTTGGCCACGTCCAGTTGGCGGCGGCACCGCTCGACCTGCTTTTCAAGGAACTCTTTGCTGTCCCGCAAGTTATCGACAATCTTGGCGCTGACCCAACTGATGTAGTTGTGGACCACGGCGTTGGGGATCTTCTGGGCGAGCTCGGGATCCGGCGAGGAGTAGGTTATCACTATCAGGTCGACCTGATCGGACTGGACCTCCCACTCGACGCCGATCTTATCCTGCACGCTCTCCACGATCCGGCGGCGGGCCCGTTCGCCTTCCTCGGTCAGCAGCCCATCCTCTGAGCGGGGCAGCCCGCGGGTCATGCCCAGTTCCTCGACGACGCGCTCCACGGCCCTGCGCCCGGCTATGTCGTTTCGCAGCGTGAGCTTACGGCTTGCGAACGATTCGCTGCGGGCCCCGGTCAGGTGCTCGGAGGCCGGGTCCACGCGGCGCATGAACTTAGCCGTGCCCGTGTACTGCACGGGAACCATCGGGGCGACCAGCAGGCCGATAATCGCCGCCAGCGCCGCCGAGAGAAGGAAGATGCGCCAATAGCGCAGAACAATGCGCAGCGCAACAGAGATGCCGTGTTGTTCGTGCTTCGCCATGGACCCTCGCCTATTGTCCGGAGAACGCTCCCTGCACGGTGGACGGCACCCGCACGGCTTCCAGCACCGGCCGCACCGGGAATAGCAGGTTCTGCAGGAACAGCCCGACCTCCGCCGGCGGGTTGGCCGGCACGTAGACCACGTCTCGCGGCTGGAGGAGCACGTTGTGAGACAGGTCGCCCTTGGTCACCATGTCCATCAGGTTAATTGTAAGAACCTGGCGCCCGTCGACCAAATCGACCGGCTGGGTGGTGGGGGCGGACGGCTGGGTGGCCGCGAGGGCCTCCTGCACCCACTCTTCCGGTTCATAGCCTCCGCGTTGGGGCGTGCCGCCGCGGACCAGCTTGATCCGCTCCGGCCAGGCCAAGGTGGTCGGCTGGGTGACGGCCAGGATGTCCAACAGCGTGTCGCATCCGGTCCATGGCTGGGGGCCGGGCCGGGAGACCTGCCCGAACACGTAGATCTTTTCCGAATTATAGGCCGTCACCTGCACCGTCGCGTCGACCTGTTCGTAATACTGCCGGGCGGCGGCCATGATGGCCTCTTCAATCTCACGGGGCGTCTTGTTCGCCACGAACACCTCGCCCAGCAGGGGCAGGTTGATCTTGCCGTCCGGGGTTACCTGTTGCCGCTGATTGTGGATTTCCGGCACGTGCAGGGACGTGACGGAGAGCACATCCGGCGGGAGCACCCGGTACTCGGTGGCCGCGATGGGCGCCGGGCGCTCTTCCAGGAACTGACGGAGTTGAGCCATCTTCTTGGCGTTGTCATCGGCGCAGCCTGCCAGGCAGGCCGCCAGAACCCCCAACCACGCGAAGAGCATTGCCTTTTTCATAGTGTTGTTCCGATCAGGTTGAGCCGTAACGATGTACGCGGACCGACAGCGCCCGGTTCGAGGGCTCTTTAGGAGCCGGGCTGGCCGACCTTCCACCCGCCGGATGGTGCGGAAAGCCCCAATCCGGCCCGATTATACGAATGTAGATATACGGCGTCCAGATGCTTTTGGCATTGTAAAGGAACGGAACGCCGTCATCTTGTCGTGTTTATCGGTCATTTCGGTCCGCTGGAACAACCATATCTTCGGTCCTGATTGAGGGTTTTGCCTCACGATTCCGCGGGGCGTATCCGCCCACGGCGCATTCCGAAAGCATAAATCTTGTTTATCCGACAGATGCTCACTGGGGCGGCGTGGGCTTCGGCGCCGCGGGCCGGCCGGATTCCGGGCGGAATCTCCGCGGATACCGGCTCGGCGCAATCCGCAAATGGCCCTATAATGGCGGTCCAGTCGTCCCGGCGATGGCGCCGGGCTAAGAATCCTGGGGTCATCACAATCTGCAAGCGTGGGCGGCCGGGCGCGGGCTCGGGCCGCCGCACGGAAACCGTGAGGAAAGGAACGCAATGAATCTCACCGAAGACCGCTACAGCAAGTATGCCCTGGTGCGCGAGATGATGGACACCGTGGACGTCGTGCGAGGCTTCGACGGGCGACAGACCGAGTCCGTGGCCGCGGAAGTAAAGGCGGCCGGGCGGCTGCTGATGACCGGCGAAGGCTCCAGCCGCATCTTCCCCGCCAAGAACGCCATCCGCAAGGCCCTCACCTGGGGGCTGGACGTGCAACTGGCCACCGACGGCTCGCGCCAGTCCGCCCAGTACGACCTGTCGAGCTTCGCGGTGTTCTGCGCGTCCAACTCCGGCCGGACGAAGGAAGTGATTCTGCTGGCCAAGCAGCTCGCCGCCGCCGGAAACCGCCGGCGCTTCGGGCTGACGGCCAACGAGGGCACGCTGCTGGCGGAGGCCGTCACGGAGACGTTCGTGCTGAAATGCGGCTGGGAGCAGGCCGTCGCCGCCACCAAGAGCGTGGTGGAACAGGCCCTGTTCTACCAGTCCATGCTGCACCACATCGCCGGGACAGACATGGCCGCGGACCTGGCCGGCCTGGACGCCGCCATCGAGCAGGCGCTGACCGCGCAGATCGACGCGGAGATTGTCCGTAAGGCCAGCGCCGCGCCGACGATCTACTTCGCCGGCTACAACGACGGCGTGGCCGAGGAACTTACCCTCAAGACCAACGAGATCACCCGCCGCAAGAGCGACTTCCTGGAAGGCACATACGCCGTGCATGGCATTGAGGAGGTCATGGACCCACGGGACATCGTGTTCGTGGTGGACCCGATCGAGGAAGAGATCGAGAAGTTCCAGGAGGTGCTGGTCCAGGGCGTGGGGCTGACGGTCGTCGCCATCGCCGACCGGGACACTCCCTTCCCGACTATCCGCGTGCCGTCGGCCGGCGAAATGGCCCCGGCGGTGCACCTGTGTGTCGGCTGCAACCTTTTGGTGGAGATCGGCTTGGCGTTGGGCATCGATCTGGACAAGCCCGAGCGGGCCCGCAAGGTGGGCAACGAGCTGATCGTCTGAAGTCCCTTTCGCCGCGACGCGAGCGTTTCACGGCGGCGCGCGGGCAGCCGTGCGCCGCCATTCGATAAGGAACAGAACATGCCGGATGTAAAGGTGATACCGACGGAGCAGTTCGGGCACGGCTTCATTCCCGCCGAGCACCTCCCCCGCGGCCGGGACGAGCACTACCTGCGCAACAAGCAGGCCAAACGCCCGGATGGGCACTGGCGGAACCTGCGGGCAGACGAGATCGAGACGCTGGTGAAGAACGGCAACTCCTGCGACGACTGGGACCTGCTGCTTGCGCGCGACCCGTTCGACCCGCGGCAGATCCGCAACTGCGACTTCCACGGCCTGGTGCGCCTGGGCAGCGTGCGGGCCGCGGCGTTGGAGCACCACGAGCTGCAGATGCCCGTCGGCATCACCAATTCGCGGATCATCTCCTGCGACATCGGCGACGATTGCGCGATCCACGACGTGCGGTACCTCGCGCATTACATCCTGGGCGACAGCGTCATGCTGCTGAACGTGGACGAGATGCACACCACCAACCACGCGAAGTTCGGCAACGGCATCGTCAAGGAAGGCGAGGAGGAAGACGTACGCGTCTGGCTGGACGTGATCAACGAGACTTCCGGCCGGGCGATTCTCCCGTTCGACGGCATGATGACGGCCGACGCCTACATCTGGGCGCGATACCGCGAAGACCGCAAACTCCAGAAAATGCTCATCGAGATGGTGCAGCGCCGCTTCGACAGCCGCCGCGGCTTCTACGGGATGGTGGGCGACCGCTGCGTCATCAAGAACACGCGCATCATCAAGGACGTGCGCGTCGGGCAGTGCTGCTACATCAAGGGCGCCAACAAGCTCAAGAACCTCACCGTCAACTCCAGCGCGGCGGAGTCCACCCAGATCGGCGAGGGCGTGGAGCTCGTCAACGGCATCATCGGCCTGGGCTGCCACGTGTTCTACGGCTGCAAGGCCGTGCGATTCGTCCTGTGCGACAACTCGCACCTGAAATACGGCGCCCGGCTCATCCACTCGGTGCTGGGCAGCAACTCCACTGTCTCCTGTTGCGAAATTCTGCACAACCTCGTATTCCCCGCCCACGAGCAGCACCACAACAACTCGTTCCTGACGGCCGCCCTGGTCAAGGGCCAGAGCAACATCGCCGCGGGGGCGACGGTCGGCTCCAACCACAACAGCCGCGCGAACGACGGTGAGATCGAGGCCGGGCGCGGCTTCTGGCCGGGCCTGTGCGTCTCGCTGAAGCATTCCTCGAAGTTCGCTTCCTTCTCGCTCGTGGCGAAGGGCGCCTACCCGGCCGAGTTGAACGTGCCGCTGCCGTTCTCGCTGGTCAGCAACAACGAAACGGCGGGGCGGCTGGAGATCATGCCGGCCTACTGGTGGCTGTACAACATGTACGCCCTGGCCCGCAACACGTGGAAGTTCCTGACCCGCGACAAGCGCAAGACCAAGGCCCAGAACATCGAGTTCGACTCGCTCGCGCCGGACACGGCCGAGGAGATATTCGCCGCCCGCCGGCTGCTGGAGGTGTGGACGGCCAAGGCGCACCTGCGCGCGGCCGGCCGACAGAAAAGGCTCAGCGAGAGCAAACTCGCCGCCATGGGCCGCGAACTGCTCGCCGGCGACCCCGCCGAGGTGCGCAAGCTGGAGGTGCTGGGCGAAGGCGTCGAGAAGTCCCGCCGCGATGTGCGAATCGGCAAGGTGGCCGAGAGCTACCGCGCCTACGGCGAAATGCTGCACTACTATGCCGTCAAGAACCTGCTGGACTACCTGAACGAGACCCCCAAGGCCACGCTCGCCTCGATGCGGCGCAAGCTCGCGGGACAGCGAGAGACGCGCTGGGAGAACCTCGGCGGGCAGCTCGCCCCGGCCGGGCAGGTGGCCGAACTGCTGTCCGCCATCAAGTCCGGCAAGCTGGCCGACTGGGGGCAAATTCACGAACAGTACAATCGCATGTGGGGCGAGTATCCGCTTCTCAAGCGGAAGCACGCGATGGCGACGCTGCTGGAGCTGCTCGGCGAAGAGCGGCTCACCGCCAAGGTGTGGGCCGCCGCGCTGGACGAGGCCGTGCGGATCCAGAAGTACATCTGCCGGCAGGTTCGCTCCACCCGCGCGAAGGACTACGACAACCCGTTCCGCCGGGCGACGTTCGCCAGTGAGGCGGAGATGCTCGCCGTCGTCGGCAGCGTGGACGACAACAGCTTTGTTCAACAGACCGAGGCGGACACCAAGGCGTTCCTGGCCCGCGTCCGCAAGGCGAAACGCCTGAAGTAACCTCGCGGCCGGGCGTGCGGCGCTTTGGCCCCGCGCCGCGCACGGCCTCAGATCAGTCGCAGCATCGCCGCGATGGTCCGGGGGGCCAGGCGGTAGCGGGCGCCTTTGCCCTCGTAGAAGCCGTGGGCGCGGATCAGGTGCACCGAGAGCGGCGTGAAGCGCACGGTGGTTCCGGTACGGGTGTCGGTCAGTTCCGCCTCGCCCTTGGCGAAGACGCCCTCGCCGGGCCAGGGGCTGGGGATGCGGCCCATGGCCTCCGTGTACACGGCCGAGAGGTCCTGCTGCACCTCGACGGGCGTGCCCATGGCCGCCATGGCGTGGCGGAGGACGACGGACAGTTCGTCGGCGATTTGCTCGTGCGTGAGGCCCATGCCGGCGACGGCCGAGCTGTCGGCGTCGATGATCTCCGGCAGCGGGCGGCGGTCCTCGCCCAAGAAGCCCTCCAGGCACAGCACGCCCGGCTGCATGCGCTGGGTTACTTTCTCGTGCAGGGGTGTGAGTTTCATGGTCACCTCGGGCGACAGCTACCACACGGAGAGTCACAGAGACAGGGTTGTGCAACTCCGTGTCTCTGGCCCTCTGTGCGGAATCCTGCCGCTACGCGAATTTGTCAAAGTAGATCCGCTCGTCCGGGATGCCCTTTTCGTGGAGCACCGCGATCGACGCGTCGATCATGCCGGGCGAGCCGCACAGGTACGCTTCCAGACCGTCGCCGGAGTCCACGTGCCGGCCGACAACCTCGGTAATCAGCCCGCGCTCGCCGTCCCACTCGCCTTCCGGCTCATCGCCGGAGAGGGCCGGGATGAACCGGAACCACGACAGCTCCTCTTCCAGTTGCTTCATCTCGTCCAGGAAGAACATGTCCCGTTTGGAGACGGCGCCGAAGAAGTACCGCGTCTGGCGCTCGATGCCATGCGTTTTCATGTGCCGCAGGAGCGACCAGAACGGCGCCATGCCGCTGCCGCCGGCGATCCACACCATCGGGGCGTCGGTCTCGCTCAGGCGGAACTCGCCGTACGGGCCGGTGAAGTGCACATCGTCGCCCTCGGAGAGGTGCTGAAAGACCCACGTGGTGCAGATGCCGCCCGGCACGAGCCGGACGATCAGCTCCAGGTGCTCGGCGTCTTCCGGCGGGCTGGAGATGCTGTACGCACGGAAGACCGGCTCCGGGTTGCCCTCGTAGGCGGGGGCCTCGAGCTGCACGTAATGGCCGGGCGTGAACTCGATGCGCGGCGGGTCGATGAGCTTCAGCCGCAGTTCCTTGATGTCGTGCGTGAGATCGCGGATTCGCTCGACCTCGGCGGTGAACTCCTGGACGAGCAGCAGCTCCTCGGGGATCTCCAGCTTCACGTCCTCGCGCACCTTCACCTGGCAGGAGATACGGATGTCCTTGGCGATCTCCTCTTCGCTCAGCAGAGGGGTTTCCGTCGGGCTCAGCGGCCCGCCGCCGGCGGAGATCTTGCACTTGCAGTACGCGCAGGTGCCCCGGCCGCCGCAGGCGGAGGGGATGAAGATGTTCTCATTGCGCAGGACGGCCAGCAGGCTCTCGCCCCCGCGGACGTCGAACTCCTTGGCGCCCTGGTTGACGTCGATCTTGCATTGGCCGTAGTTGACGAGGTACCGCTCGGCCACGATCAGCAGCGTCGCGAGCAGCACGCTCAGCGCCGCCGACACGCCTGCGGAAATCAGGATGATGTAGAGTGCGGTCACGTCTTGATCACTCCGCTGAAGCCCAGGAACGCCAGGGCCATGATCCCGGCGATGATCAGCGTGATGCCGGGCCCGTCCAGGCCTTCCGGAATGCTCGCGCCCTTCAGCCGGTGGCGGATGCCCGCCATCAGCAGAATGGCGATCATCCAGCCGGCCCCCGCGCCGAAGCCGTAGGTCAGCACCTGCAGCGCCCCGAAGCCCGGGCCGAGCATGTTCACCATGAACAGCGACGCGCCGAGGATCGCGCAGTTCACCGTGATCAGCGGCAGGAAGATGCCCAGCGCGAAGTACAGTTTCAGGCTGAGGCGCTCGATGAGCATCTCCATGAACTGCACGAACCCCGCGATGATCACGATGAACAGCAGCAGTTTGAGGCTCTCGGCCGGCACGCCGTACACCTTCAGCGGCTCCAGCACGTGGGCGTACAGCAGCCAGTTCAGGAAGACCGTGCCCGTGGTCACGAACACCACCGCCAGGCCCATGCCGGCGGCGCTTTTCAGCTCCCGGCTGACCGAGAGGAACGGGCACATGCCCAGGAACCGCGTCAGCAGGATGTTGTCCGTAATGGCCGCGGAGATCAGCACCGTCAGCAGGAGCATGCCGAAGGAACTGTCCGCCTGGGCGGCCTGTGCGAGCAGGGGGGTCATTTCTCGCCCTCCTTGGAGGCGGCGGCCTTCTCGCGCTTCAGGTCATACGCCCGGGCCGCCCACACCATGATCGCCAGAACGAAGAACGCCCCCGGCGGCGTGACCATGATTGTCCATGGATGCACGTCCACCGGCAGGCCGTAGCCCAGCACCGAGCCGAAGCCCAGCACCTCCCGCACCAACGCCACGGCCAGAAGCAGGGCGGAGTAGCCCAGGCCCGCCCCCAGCCCGTCGGCCATGCTCGCCAGCGGCTTGCTCTTGGAGGCGAACGCCTCCAGCCGCCCCAGCACGATGCAGTTGGTGATGATCAGCCCCACGTACGCCGCGATGTCTTTGTGAATCGCCGGAAAGAACGCCCGGAAGGCGATGTCGACCATAATCACATACACCGCGATGATCAGCACCTGCACCATGATCCGCACCCGCGCCGGGGTGTAATTGCGCAGCAGGCTCACCGTCAGGCCGCTCATCGTGGTCGCCCAGATCAGCCCGAAGCACATCAGCATGGTGTTCTTGACGAGGTTCGTCACCGCCAGCGCCGAGCAGATGCCCAACACCTGCCGGAAGATCGGGTTCTCCGGCCAGAACTGCTGCCAGAGCGCCTGGCGGGGCCTGAGTTGTTGTTGTCCGTTCGGCATGGCCTACTGCTCCTCTCCGGCCGGCCTCCGGGCTTGGGCGGCGGCCATCGCGCGGCGGAAGGCGGCGATGTTCTCGTTGACGAACTGCGAGACGGCCTGCGAGGTGCCCGTGGCGCCGGTGATCGCGTTGACGTGCCGGCCCTTGCGCGGGTCGGCGTCGGACTCCACCGGGTTCTTGTCGATGTAGATGTACCGCCCGTCTCGGCCGGGGTCGGCCAGCCGGATGCCCTGGAACTGCTCGCGGAACTCCGGCTCGGTGATCCGCCCGCCCAGGCCGGGCGTCTCCTGGTGCTGCAGGAACGCCACGCCCAGCACGGTCTGTGCATCCGGCGTGACGGCCATCCAGCCGCGGATGCTCGCCCAGAAGCCGATCCCCTCCAGCGGGAAGGCGTAGCCGACGACGTTCTCCGCCGCCAGCGGGTCCGGCGGCGGGGCGTCGGCGGGCAGGTCTTGCTTGTACGCCACCAGCAGGGGGATGTTGCGCCCGGTTTGCGGGTCCGTGATGTTCACCGGCCGGCGGCGCGGGTCCGGCGCGTTCTCGTCCGGCACGGCCGCGTACGAGCCGGCCACGCGGGTTTCAAAGAGCCGGGCGATCTCCGCGTCGGACTGCGTGCTCACATCCGCCAGGCGGAAGATGTCCACCACCGCCCGCTCGGTCAGCAGCCGCTGGTTGCGCTCGACGATGCCGGCCGTGCTTACCTGCAGCGCCACGATGGCCGCGGTGAACACCGCCGCCACCGCGCCGGCGTAGAGAATGATGTAGCCCGGACTCGGCTGTTTTTTGCTCACGCCTTCGCCTCCTCCGTCTTGCCGCGCTTCCGGCGGTCTTCCAGCCAGCCGGCGCCGATGTCCAGCCACGGCCCGACGAGGTTGCCCAGCAGGATGCCGAACGACGCCGACGCCACGAACACGTTCCGCCAGCGCAAAAAGACGGTCATGAAGCCGATGAACAGGCCGTAGCCGATCATGGCGAGCTTCTTCTTCGGCGCGGAGACGGGGTCCGTCACCATGAACACGAGCGCGTAGAGCGTGGTGCCGCCGAAGAGGTTCACCCACACGGGCGACACGCCGCCCACGCCGTCGTAGCCCAGCACGTGGCGGAACAGCACGTTCGCGCCCAGCACGCCCAGCAGCCCGCTGAGCATCAGCCGCCAGTTGGCGGTCTTGGTCACCAGCAGGTACACGCCGGCCAGCACCACCAGCAGCGCGCAGCCCTCGCCGATGCTCCCGGCCGAGAGGATCTGCGTGCCGCCGTTGTAGAGCCCGCCGATGTTGCCCAGGAACATCTCCAGCGGGCCGGTGGCCTCGTGGAAGGTGTCCCAGGACACGTTGCCGCGCATCACCTCGCGGCTGAGCCATAGCGGCGAGGCCTGGCTGACGGCGTCGGTCACGCGCTGGTTGGACGCGGCGAGGTAATCCGGAAGCGAGTCCAGTTGCCGCCACGACCAGCGGCCGAAGCCGCCCGGCAGGCCCCGGAATACCGGCACGAAGGCGTTGGTCATCTCCTCCGGGAAGCTGATGTACAGGAACGTCCGGCCGAGGATGGCCGGGTTTACGAAGTTCTTGCCGAACCCGCCGAAGACCTCCTTGCCGAACAGGACGGCGACGAGGGCCCCCACGGCCGCGATCCAGAACGGGCACGTCGGCGGCAGGGCCAGCGCCAGCAGGAAGCACGTGACGAAGTTCGCCTGGGAGATCGGCTTGTTGCGCCGGCCGGTCATGATCCACTCGGTGAGGAGCCCCGTGCCCTGCACCACCGCCAGCAGCGCCAGCACCCGCCAGCCGAAGAAGTAGATGCCCGACAGGAGGATCGGCGTGAGCGCGATGACCATCCGCTGCATGTTCTTCTGCTTCATCCAGAGCATGCGGCGGTCGCCCTTGAGGTAGGACATCAGGGCCTCGGGCAGCGGGGCGGAGGAGTCCTTTTTGTCCGCGGCGTTCGCCATTCGGTTCCCTGACTTCTGTTCCACGGATTACACGGCGACGACAACGGCTTACCACGAATTACACGAAGACAGCACGAAATCCACGGACTGCCAAAGAGGACGGGCCCGCCAGAGAAGCGAGTGTGCCTGTCCCCGGGCCGCGAATACTGACCTGGTTTACGGACTACACGGATTCTGTCGATTCAGCGACGACGGCGCGAGCATCGGTCTGCTCGGGCTATTCTATCCATCGTGCATGCCGCATCTCAAGTAATGGGCTTCGTTTGCCGTCCTTGCTCCGCTCCGGGTAACCCCGCCGGCCCATGCACCCGGCCGAAGCACCCCTCCCTCGCCGTAGGGCAGGCCCGCAAGGGCCGGACCGTCTCACCGGTCAAGGGCCTTCTCCGGCTCGAAGTCGACTTCGGGTTTCCTTAGAGAAGTGTGCAGAAATCTTGTCGCCCTCTTGGTGTTTGCGGCTTCGCCTGGCGGTGTCCCGCTGCATTGACAATGCGGCGGCATCGCCTGCTTCGCCGTCCTCGCCAGGCTCTTGCTCCCCGACGAACAGGACAACAATCTTTTCACATAATAGTTTAGCAAGCAGTGATTTAGCTTTTACGTGTCGCTAGTGGTCTACCGGCTCGCCCAGCAGGCCCTTCATCATGGAGACCTTGTCTTTCATCTGGTCTTCGGTCTCGGCCTCCAGGCTCAGCCGCAGCAGCGGCTCGGTGTTGCTCGGGCGGACGTTCACCCACCAGTCCGGGTAGGTGCAGGTCACGCCGTCGAGCCAGTCGACCTGGGCGTCGGAGAACTTCTCGGCGATCTCGTCCATCTTCGCCTTTTTGTCCTGCACGGTGAAGTTGATCTCCCCGCTGTGGCTGTACTTCTTGAGCGGGGCCACCAGTTCACTGAACGGAAGCTGCTGAGACGAAATCACCGTCACCGCGGAGGCGAAGGCGATCGCGCCGCTGTCGCAGTTGAAGTTGTCTCGGAAGTAGAAGTGCCCGCTCAACTCGCCGCCGAACACCCCGTGCCCGTCGGCCAGGGCCTTCTTCATGAAGGCGTGGCCCACGCGCTCGCGCCGCGGCACGCCGCCGGCGGCGCGGATTTCCTCCGCGACGACCTTCGAGGAGCGCAGGTCGTAGACGACCATCGCGCCGGGATTGTCTTTGAGGAAGTACCGCGCCAGCAGGGCGGTCATCAGGTCGCAGCGGACGGTCTGGCCGGTCTCGTCTACGAACATGCAGCGGTCGGCGTCGCCGTCCATGCAGATGCCCAGGTCCGCGCCATGCTCCAGCACGGCGTCCTTGGTCATCTGGAGGTTCGCCTCGACCAGCGGGTTGGGCGGATGGGCGAACTCGCCGCCGATCTCGAAGTTCAGCGGGATGATGTCCAGGTCCGTGCCGTCGAAGATGGCGGGGAACATCTTGCCGCCCATGCCGTTGGAGGCGTCGACCACCACCTTGAGCTTGCGCGGCATGCGGAAGAACTTCAGCACGTGCTTGCGGTACTCGGCCCACAGGTCGACCTTCTGGGCGGGGGCCACCGACGCGCTGGCGGGCATCCGCCGCAGCGTGGTGACGATGTGCTTGATCTCGTTGAGGCCGGTGTTGCCGCCGACCGGCCGGGCCCGCACGCCGGAAATCTTGAAGCCGTTGTACTGGATCGGGTTGTGCGAGGCCGTCACCTGCACGCCGCCGCACGTGCCGAGGTGGTTGATGGCGAAGTAGATCATCGGCGTGTCGCACAGGCCGATATCGATGCAGCCGGCGCCGCTGGAGGTGATCCCCTCGGTGAGGGCGGCCGACAGCGGCTCGCTGTGCGGGCGCATGTCGTGGCCGATGACGACACGATTGCTGGACGCCTGCCCGCGCTCGTAGCCGCTCAGCAGGCTCCGCAGGAACTGCCCCGAGGCGTGGCCGATCTTCCAGGCGAGGTCTTCGGTCACTTCCTCGCCGTAGATGCCGCGGATGTCGTATGCCTTGAATACCTTGTCGATCGCGTCCATGGCCTGGTCCTTCCTTTGAGTAGGATCGAAAGGGATTATTCGTCAACCGGCCGCCAAATGCAATGATTCCGTCCGGGCCACGGGGCCATGGATGCCGCGGGCGCGCCGGACGCGACGACAACAGCCACAACCACGGCTCGCCACGAATGACACGAATGGCCACGGATACCACGAATGGATCAGGGGCGACGGCGACAACCACAACCACGGCTCACCACGAATCGCACGAAGGCGGCGCGAACCCCACGAAGCACTCTGATCGGCTTGTCCGCGTGAAGGCCGCGGTGATTCGCGTCATTCATGGTGGGCCGATTCGATTGCGGTTGGTATTGCGGCCGGCGTCTGCCGGACTTGCGGCGCCTGTTCGCGCAGTTCGTCCCTCCGGAGCTTGTAGAGGTAGACGGACACGCAAAATGCCGCGGCCGCGCCGAACAGGTGCCACAGCCAGTGCGTGCCGATGGCGGCCAGCAAGGCGGGCGGGTTGGCGTCGGCCGCGCGAGACCACAGCGCCGCCAGGAAGCAAACCACGCCGGCGGCCGGCCAGCGCCAGTCTCGCCAGCGGTGCTTGCGGAGCACCAGCAGCGCGGGGGCGAGGATCAGCAAGGCCATCGTCGAGTACGAAACGCCGATGGCGATGTTGCGGGGGAGCTGGATATGCCGGGCGCGCACCATCCAGAAGGTCAGCCGCTGGACGAGAAGGAACGGCGGGACCACCAGCAGCGTGTGCCACCACTTCGGCAGCACCCGCAGCCACAGATACACGGCCGCGGCCACACACAGCGCGATGATCGGGAGGATGTCCATCGCCAGCCACACCCAGTGTGCCCGGAAGGCGTGATACACGCTGCCGCCCAGCCAGCCCACCAACAGGAGAGCCACCGCGGAGGTGAGGAACGGGAATTGCCGGTACCGCCCGCGCAGGCGGATGAGCCAGTAGGCGGCCATGGCAAGAAACGCCAGGTTGGACGCCACGGACCACGGCTCGGCCAGGAACGCCTCGAAGTTGCTCTCCGTGTAGATCGGCCCCCGGTCCGGCCCGCGGCCGTTGGCGACGTCATTGGCGGCTTGTGCGAGGATCATCAGCATGGGTTGTCGCACCATATTACCGTGATTGCTGGGCAAGTGGATGAAGGAAGCCCGCTCAGGTACAATACGCCCGCCATGTCCTCCACGTTCGATATTCTCGAAGCGGTCGAGCAGGCCGGGGCTTATCCGGAAGGAGAGGTCGTGGCCGTGCGCTTTGGTGGGGGCGTGCCCCCGGGGCAACCGTGGGGCGGGGCGACCGGC
>Ga0102959_1000113_pt1 | contig 26524 bp, 25 predicted proteins | sample SalPonF2_B_D2_MG_FD_84520 | JGI IMG/M metagenome (GOLD analysis project Ga0102959, IMG submission 84520) | Salt pond soil microbial communities from South San Francisco under conditions of wetland restoration - Salt Pond MetaG SF2_B_D2_MG ...
ATTAAGGTTAACGCGTTTACCGGTTAGAGTTAACAGCTGGTAACCTGCAAATAGCTTTTGTGTCATTCCGCACAACGATGCGGAATCTCGTTCGAGCAGTAACGTTGTTCAAATGCTGTGTCATCTAAAGATTTTCACCTCTGCTAGATGCTGAATCAAGTCCAGCATGACATGGATGGATTTTTAACCGGTAAACACGTTAAGGTTATATCAATCTCCCTAAATCCCTCTTCTCCAAGAGGGACTTAAAAAGTGTCTTTATGGCATCATGAGTGAGGTCATAATCCAAGAGTTCCTCCTTGGAGAACGAGCCTGTCCAGGAGGATTGCCATTTCTGTTTTATCTATAGCCTAAAATATTACGGTTTTCAATTTATTATTGTGACTTTTGGGACAGTCTCAAGAGATGAAATTTACTAATATAAGGCACTTTTACAAGACTTAAGGCATCCGCCATCCATCAGAAATAAAAATTTAAGCCAAAAGTAATAGCTTGATAAGGCAAACCGTCATCATTGACGGCAATATCACCCTCAAGGATAATCGCTGATTGGCTGCTAAATGGCACATCAAATCCAACTGGTAGCATAAAAGCATTAAGCGTTGAATTATTAACAAAAAGCGGTTCATAACTAAGTCCGCTGTAAATGCTTAACGCAATCAGATTTTTGCTAAGGATGCCGGAAAATTTCAATCCAATATCAGTAAAAGAATACACGCCACCAATGATGGAAAAGGAAAGCGGATCGGTTGGTTCTCCGGCAAGCTGATATTTAAGATGGCCGCCGATATACGTATCACGATCATCGAACAGCCCTACTTTCCCTGCAATCGAGAGGTTCGGCTGAACCCCATAAACACCACGAAACATCAGCATAAAATTGTCTGAATCTGTATAAATGATAGGTTGTATGCCCAAATTAAACTGTCCGGGCCGGACTGTCTGGGCATCCGAAAAAAAGCCATCCTGAGCTTTTAAAGTTTGGAATCCACCTAAAAGGAATACCAATAAAACCAAAAAAACTGTACCAATCTTTTTCATATAGCCTACTTTTATTGCGATTTCTAATATTTCTTAAAAGGGATAGAAAAACATTTGTTCCCAAATAAACAGCGGCCACCTAACTGGAAAAAAGCTGTTTTAGCGAGAAACCACGCTCTTGAAAATGTTTGCTTTTTCTCTTAATTCCCCTCGTCATTTTTTCCTGTGGATTTTGTCTCACCCTATCAAAGACGCGGTTGCCTATTCGGATCTCCATCCTGTTCAACCATGACCCCCTACCCTTTTGACGTGCAAAACGGATAATTCGAGCCAATAAATAGAAGATGAAAAAGACAACAATAGTAGCTGCAATTGTAGGCAATGGGTGCCGATACAGATTCGTATTAATCCGCTGTAGAAACTGGACAGCCTCATTTAGTGAACCCATAAACCGGTCTATTGCTTCAACCCCATAAGTTTGCTGGAACACATCTCTGCCCATATGACTATAATCACTGATCAAATAGCTCATCCTTTGGAATTTTTCAGGAACCTCCAACAAGTGCCGAAGTCCATAAGATATTGAGGTAAATCCGGTACCGATCCGCACTCCAAGCGATCCAGTTGCAGCAAGCGCAAACCATCCCGCTACGATTGCACAGACTTTAAATCCCCATTCAACAACAAAAAGCAATAATTGATAGCCAAGCCTTCCAAGCTTTTCCAAGTCCATTTTTTCCTCTTCTCTTCAATATTAAATTTATCGAAACCAAACATCGCGGATAATTTTTAAACCATTACCCCAAGGTTTCCTATATTTGCCTATCTATTGATAAGATTAACGGCAAAGGCATTTGTTACATGTTTACAAAACGCGTAATCCCCTGTCTGGATATCAAAGATGGCAGAACGGTCAAGGGCGTAAACTTTGAAGGTTTGCGAGATGCAGGGGACCCGGTAGAACTGGCTCAACGCTATTCAGATGAAGGAGCCGATGAACTGGTTTTTTTAGATATCACTGCTACCAAAGAGAAAAGGAAAACCCTCGTTGACCTCGTTAAAAAAATTGCGCTCAAAATTAATATCCCCTTTACCGTGGGGGGCGGAATCAACAGTATTGAGCAAATTGCCAAACTCTTGCATGCCGGAGCCGATAAAGTATCTTTGAATAGTGCGATTGTGCGCAATCCGGAATTAATTAATAAAGCCGCACAGCAATTTGGCTCCCAGTGTATTGTAGCTGCCGTGGATGCCAAACGAATTGACGAACAGTGGACCGTTTTTATTTCCGGGGGATCTAAAAAAACGGATAAAGATGCTTTAAAATGGATCAAAGAAGTGGAACAACGCGGAGCTGGTGAAATCCTGCTGACAAGTATGGACCGGGATGGAACCAAGCAAGGTTTTGATTTGGAGCTACTGGCTAAAGTGAACGGATTTACCACGGTCCCTGTGATTGCCAGTGGCGGCGCCGGAACAACACAACATTGTGTTGATGCTATCAAAATTGGTGGTGCAGATGCCGTTTTAGCAGCAAGCATCTTTCATTTTCAAGAAATTACGATCAAAAAGCTTAAAAAAGAATTAAAGGCAGCCAACATAGCTGTCAGAGAAACAATATAATTATTTTATTATGATTGATATTCAAACGTTAGATTTTGAAAAAGGCGGTGGACTTATTCCTGCAATTATTCAGGATGCAGATACCTACCAGGTTTTAATGCTGGGCTACATGAATCAACCAGCCTTAGAGAAGACGCTGGAAGACGGGCGTGTTACGTTTTACAGCCGATCCAAAAAGCGACTTTGGACCAAAGGTGAAACGTCCGGTAATTTTTTAGTTTTAGTTGATATCCAGCAAGATTGTGATGACGACACCCTGCTCATCCTGGCACATCCCCAAGGACCAACGTGCCATACCGGCGATCAATCCTGCTTCCACGAGAAAGAGTTTAAACCTTCTGATGATCTCAAATTTCTTTCCGATCTCGAAAATTTGATACGAAGCCGTAAAAAAGAGAAACCAGAAGCTTCCTATACCACCTACCTCTTTGAAAAAGGAGTCGATAAAATTGCCCAAAAAGTGGGGGAGGAGGCGGTTGAAACTGTTATTGAAGCCAAAAATAAAAACCAGAAAAACTTCGTAGGCGAAGTCGCCGACCTTGTCTATCACTTAATAGTATTGCTGGTTGAAAAAGGTGTGTCTCTAAAACAAATTGTAGGGCGACTTCAAGAACGTCACAAAAAGTAAGCATAATTTTTTTGCAGAAGTTATGCTGTCAGCACTCAGCTCTCAGTGAGCAACAGTAAGTTTATCATAATCCGAACAGTACTCATTTTTATTTCATTTGATTGTGTGAAAGTGCTTTAACATTAATTCAAATGAATATCGCCTATGAAATATCGGACACTGGGAGATAATGATTTGAGAGTATCAGCCACTGGTCTGGGGTGCATGGGAATGTCGGAATTTTACGGCACTCCCGATGAAGAAGAATCTATTGCCACCATTCATCGCGCCCTGGACCTTGGCATCAACTTTCTGGATACTGCCGATATGTATGGAGTGGGGGACAATGAGAAGCTGGTTGGAAAAGCGATAAAAGATCGACGTGATGAGGTCGTCCTAGCCACTAAATTCGGCATCGTTCGCGGTGAGAATGGAAGCTTCGAAGGAGTAAATGGTCGGTCTGAATATGTTCGTAAAAGCTGTGAGGCCAGCCTCCAACGTCTCGGCGTGGATACGATCGACCTTTATTACCAGCATCGCTTCGATCCCGAAGTTCCGATCGAAGAAACGGTCGGTGCTATGTCCCAGCTGGTGAAAGAAGGAGAAGTGAGATACTTAGGATTGTCGGAAGCATCTGTCGAAACCATGAAGCGGGCCCAAAAAGTGCACTCTGTCACGGCCTTGCAAACCGAATATTCTTTGTTGAGCAGGAGAGTGGAGGATAAAATATTAGCTGCATGCCGGAATATTGGAATCAGTTTTGTTGCCTACAGTCCGTTGGGACGTGGATTTCTAACGGGAACTATCAAAAAATTCGAGGATCTACCGGAAGACGATTATCGTCGAGATACCCCACGCTTTCAAGGCGAAAACTTTGAGAAAAACCTGGAACTGGTCGAACATATCGAGGCACTGGCAGAACAAAAGGGCTGTACGCCTCCACAACTGGCGCTTGCCTGGCTGATGGCCCAAGGCAACAATATTATACCCATTCCAGGAACTAAGCATCGAAAGTACATCGAACAAAATGCTGTCGCTGCGGATATTAAACTTTCCGATGAGGAACTGGCCAAAATTGAAGAAATAGCTCCCAAAAATGTTGCGGCCGGACCCTGATATCCTGAAGAAAAGATGGCAAGCATTGACTGGCAGTAGCGTGATGAGCGAGGCGTCATACGTAACTGATTAACCAGCCATTAAACCAAAATAATTAGATCAATCTTCCTGTCCTTTATCCAGTAATCGGACAAGGAGATTGCAATACTGCTCAGAAATGCTCAATATTTTTTAACAGATACTATTTTTTAATAGCCACTTTGTATAGCCAAATGCAGAAAAATATGGCCGCGATACCTCCCAGCCAGTTAGCATAAGGGACAAAAGACTGTGGAACAATCCGAAGTGCGTCTGTACTTTCTTGAATCGCAAACGGAATAGCCAGGATAATACCGATCAGGGCTTCTCCTGTAATCAATCCCGAAGAAAATAGAAGGCCACGCTGCTCTGCATTTGTTTCTGCCGCTTCGGGATCCTCTCCTGTTGCCAAGGCTCTTTTCCGCACTTTGCGAGCCGCATACCAGGCAATCATTCCACCAATAAAAATAGGAACGGTAAGCTCTATGGGTAAGTAAATTCCCACTGCAACAGCCAGTACCGGAGCACGAAAATCAGATCCCTTTGCTTCCAGCACTTTATCTAAAATAATAATCCCTACCGCAATTACAGCCCCAATCCAGATCATATTCCATTCCAGGTTCCGGGCAAAAACCCCTTCGGCCACGGATTGCATCAACGTAGCCTGTGGAGCACTCAACATCTCATCTGGATTCATCCCCGGTCGGGGTAGCACGCCTCCCATCCCATAAGCATTAAATAACAAGCTTAGAATAGGAGCAATGACCAATGAAGCGGCAACCACGCCTACAATCTGCATAATTTGCTGTTTGTAAGGCGTAGCCCCAACTAACTGTCCGGCCTTTAAATCCTGCATATTATCCCCGGCAATAGCCGCAGCACAAGCCACCATTGCCCCTACCACGATAGCTGCTGCAGCTGCTGCCTTGGCCTGCTCGGTATCCACCGAAAACTGAAGCTGGGTACCCAACAGTGCCAGCAAAATCAATGCTGTAGCTAAAATCGTTGCAATGGTAACACCCGAAATGGGGTTATTTGATGAGCCCACCAATCCGGCCATATAACCCGCCACCGAAGAAAATAGGAATCCGGCCACCAGCGAAAATAAAGCTCCAACGCCCATTGTGGTCCAGTACAGGCCACTCGTTACCGGCAAGTTGGAAGTGTCAATAACCTGCGTAAAAACAATAAATATCGGGATAGCTAATCCCAGGATTCCCCACATTACATAATTGATCGGCATATCCTGTTCTGTACGCAAAATCGTATGTCCCTGACCAGAACGCGCTTTTTTGACAGCCTCCCATGAGGACATAATCCCGTCTTTCAATGGTTTGGCAAGCGAGATAAGCGCCCATATACCTCCAACGACCATAGAGCCGACCCCCATATAACGAATCTTTTGACTCCAAATCTCCAGTGCTGCCTCATATCCTTTAGAATGCCCCACCACCTGGGCGACGTGAGCCGGATCGGCAAAAGCCATATATAGCGGGATTCCAAACAGCCACGAAATCAGTCCGCCCGCAAATACCATTATTGCGATATTTAAACCAACAATATAACCGACACCAAGCAATGCCACCGAGAGATCTGTTCCCATCCCAAAAATCGATCTGCCAATGGTAATAGAACCGCTTACTGTTCCCGTGAATATTTTCAAGCCGGTCTGACCCAATTTATATATTGCACCAAACAGTCCCGCCAATCCAATTTGTTTAATACCTTGTCCACCTTCTGTGCCGGCTTTCAAAACCTCACCAGTGGCTACTCCTTCAGGAAATTTCAATCCTTGTTCAATAATCAGAGCTCGTCGAAGCGGTATGGTAAATAGGACCCCTAACACACCGCCAAACATAGCAATGGCCATCGTATCCAAGAAAGGAAAATCGGCCCAATAGCGAAGAAGGATGAGTGCGGGCAAAGTAAAAATAACGCCTGCTGCCAACGATTCACCTGCCGAAGCCGCAGTTTGCACAATATTATTTTCCAGTATATTCGATCGTTTAAAAAAACGCAGGATCGCCATTGATATCACTGAAGCCGGTATAGAAGCCGAAACTGTCATCCCCACTTTTAATCCAAGGTAAGCATTGGCACCTGCCAGGATAGCTGAAAGCAACACTCCCAGAACTACGGCTTTTATCGTTATTTGTGGTAGGTCATCCTCGGCCCGAACATAAGGAATAAAATCCTGTGGTTGATTACTCAAACTGTACTCCCGTCTTATTTACGATTTGCCACAAATTAAAAGAACTTGGCGATAAAACAAGCCGAAAATGTAGTATTGTGCACAAAAATCTGTTAGGATAATAACATCGCCAACACGTCTGGTATCACATGTTGTTCAATCATAACCTGTACTAGCAGCAATAGCAGAAGAAAAGCTATAATCCCCACCACAGCCCAATATTTGAACGACTTCCATTCTTCCCATAAGTCAGGGACAGGCTTAGTTTCTTCCTTGCCGGATTCTGATGTCTTTTTAGTTGATGAAAATCCCTTCCTTATCATCGCTCCCCATTCTTTGCTGCCTTTGAGAAAATCGACGAATCCCTTAAATCGCCACCACGTATGAATCTGGCGGTAGCCAATATTTTCTAAAAAAGCGTATAGTGTAAGCAGGCCAACATCTTTAATAGAAGGATATCGGCGATAAGTGAACTCCTCGCAAAGAATGGCAGAAACCGATAAAACCATCCCCAGCAGCACTGCCACTGTAAAAAAGAGAAGGACAAACGTAGAATTGATATTACCCAACGCCAAAATCACAAAAAAGTAAGCAAAGCCGGTAAGTTCAATTACGGGTCCTAGCATTTCAACGAAGAAAAAGTAAGGCATTGCCAGCAACCCCAACCGACCATATTTAGGATTGAATAACATTTTCTTGTGGCGCCAAAGCGTATCGCTAAGTCCCCGCTGCCAGCGATTACGTTGTTTCCCTAGTACCGACCAATCCTCGGGAACTTCTGTCCAGCAAACTGGTTCGGGCAAAAATCGAATATTATAAGGCTCCCCTTTTTCACGAAAATGCTCGTGGAGCTTAACAACCAGCTCCATATCTTCTCCAACTGTATCATGCAGATACCCTCCAACTTCCAGTACCGCCTCACGATCAAATACGCCAAAAGCTCCCGAGATAATGAGCAGACTTTTAAAATAGTCCCATCCAACACGTCCGAATAAAAAAGCCCTTAGATATTCTACGGATTGAATACGAGCCAGGTAAGAATCAGGCATTCCTACCTCTTTAACGATATAATCTTCTATTTTACAACCATTAGCTACCCGCACAATCCCACCAACAGCAATTACATTTTCATTTTCCACAAAAGCCCTAAGCAATTTCATCAACACATCGGGATCCAAAATCGAATCGGCATCAATGGCACAAATAAGATCTTTATTTGCCATATTAATACCCGCATTCAAGGCATCGGCCTTTCTTCCGTTTATCTTATCCACAACAATCAGTTCGCTATACCGCTGCGAACGATATACCTGCTTTATTGGCTCATGGTCTATAGGTAAATTAACTGGAGTAGATACCTCAAATAATTCAAAATGATCTTTGAGTTTGGGCAGCGTCTGATCGGTACTGCCATCATTAATGACAATCACCTCGAAATCAGGAAATTGGATCTGCAAAAGAGCCTCCACGGAAGAGATGATATTTGCCTCTTCGTTATAAGCTGGTGACAAAATGCTTACAGGCTTGTATAACTCCGACCGAAACAGCCCTGTAAGCTGATAAACCTGGAAATACTCTTTCTGTGATTGGATATAAAAATAAGAAATAACAACCAGACCGATATATATGAGGTTTACTACCAAGAAATAGGCAATAAAGAACCAGTTTACCGGTCCCATTTCATTAACAAACTCATATATGTTGATCGATAAATCGGGCATTATTGATTACACGCTTATAATGTATTTACCAACGCTCGGGTATATAATTCGGGATCTTCAAATGATTTTTTGAGAAGTTTTTGACCAGCTTCACCGTTTTCGTCAAGAGCTTTCACTGCAGTATATTTAACCTCGAAATCATCGTCATCTAACAACCGGTAAATGACATCAAGATCTTCTTTTCCACCCAGTTTACTCAGTGCTTCAACGACAGCCTTACGAACTTTGGGATCCGCGTGATTGGCAAATTTTCTGATCAATTCGGCTGCTTCGACATTAAAAAAATCACCTTGCGCTTTAATGAGGGCTTTTAATACCGGGGGATTTCTCCACCGATAGCGGGTTGACTGTAACTTCTCAAAGAAAAAGGGCAGTAAATTCTGATAGCCAAGCTCGATAGCCCCTTCAATAAGAATCCCCACATTTTCAGGCGGTACCTCTTTACTTTTGATAAGCTTTTTTAGCCGTTTGGATTCTTCTTCTAATTGCCCCTGCTGCTTGCTGTGAAACTTATAAATCATTTCCAGTATAGCCATCCGTGAATATTTGGGGGTCTCGGTAATTGCCCTCAAAGCTCTTGCTCTGATGTTCACTTTTTTACTGGCGGTTAAAGCGGAGGCAGCAGAAAAAGCAAGCATAGAACTATCAGAATCCAGAAATGAAACTAATTTCTCAATTATTCGATAATTTATCAGTCGTATATAGCTAAAATAATTACAAGCTTTAATACGGGTCGCGGCACTACCTGATTTTAACTGCTCAAAATGATGATCAAAAATGGGAGGCAAATAAAGCAACTCCTGTAGCTTCGGAACCTCTTCTCCTTTAAGATTCTCCATCATCTCAAAAATAATTTTTTCAAAGACCGCATATTCCAATCCACCTTTATCAAATTTCTCCTCTACTTCTTCACTGCTAATACCTCCGTCTATATACGAAAGTATGATAGGATACCACTTTTCCTGGTACGTTTCGGTAAGTTTGTCATACGTCCAGTGGCGAACCCGGGTTGTTACAGAAGCAAGAAATAAAATTAAGGTAAGGACAAACAGAATGAGCATTACTGTCCAAAGGGCATTGATAGACAGTCGGGTTAAACTATTCTGTATTAAAAATAATAGTCCTGACAATAATGGCTAGTTTAATGCTTTTTGGATACGCATTAGCAATTCATCGGGTTTAAAGGGTTTCTCCATATAATCATCAACCTTAAGGCTAAATCCCTTTTCCATATCTTCTACCCTGCTCTTGCTAGTAAGCATGATTACCTTTGTATCACTGGTATTCTCATCTTCCCGAAGTTGGCGAAGTATTTCAAAGCCATTCATACTGGGTAGCATCACATCAAGTATAACTAAATCCGGCTTTAGTTCCTTTATAGCATCGAGCCCTTCTTTTCCATTTTCCCTATGCTCAAATTTATAACCGCTTCTTTTCAATTTGAATGTTATAAGCTTTGCAATTGCGGCATTGTCTTCTACGACCAATATTAAGATGTCCTTCTCATCCGGCATGGCAAAGTAATTCAATAATTGTGATTATAATTCAAGGGAAAGATGGTTATAATTGACATGAAATGGTAACAATAATTGGAATTAATATCCCATAAGATAAATGCAATTAAATTAACAATTTCAACATAGAGAGCTGCCGGTTCAAAAACCAAAAACAATCGACTTAAAGAGTTCAAAACTTTGATATTTTATCTGACTTCTCAAAAATTTTAGGCTCTAATTAATCCAGCCTTTTCGTCATATAATATTTTTATAGCATTTTTTATGATCATAATTTTGTTCGGGAACTTAAATAGCTCGGTCGTCAAGTTTTTTCAATTTACTACTATCTAGTTAATTGTCAGTATATATAAAACAAACAAAAAATCTTTTGTGATGCCATCCGTTCAGGCTAATAAAATCTTTACGACTGCTTTCCTTGATTGAGCTGTTTTATTACCTTTGTCAACGAATTTTTAATTCAAAACAGCTATTAAATGAAGATAACGATTGACCAACTCAACGGAACCCATATGGAAGCCCAGAACGAAGAAGGTGGACTCATCCGCATCGATGGTTCGACCCGTATCGGTGGCTTGGAAGGCGGGTTTAGTCCTATGCAATTGCTTTTGGCAGGAGTAGGTGGCTGCAGTGCGGTTGATATTATTGGCATCCTGAAAAAACAAAAACAAGATCTTAAAGATCTGAAAATTGAAGTGGATGCTAATAAAATTAAAAAGGGAACGTATTCTGAGTTCAAAACCATTCATATCAAATACATTTTTACCGGGGATTTGGAAGAACGAAAAGTTGAACGAGCTATTAACCTTTCTTTAGATAAATACTGTTCTGTTTCAAAAACCTTGGAAAAAACTTCAGAGATAACTCATAGTTACGAGATAAAATCTTAATCTTTTTAGCGTCTAACAGAACCCATATCCTACTTGATCAATAAGACCGGTTTTGCAAAGGCCTCTATTAATAAACTTAGGCATCTGTTACACATCCCACAGATGCTGATGAAACCAGCTTCGCATATTTATAAAGCGAGCCGCTGGTAACCTGCAGCGGAGGAGCTTCCCAATTTTTACGACGCTCTTCCACTTCTTCGTCCGAAAGATGTAGGTCCATTACTCGCTCATCAGCATCGATAGTGATTTTATCTCCGTCCTCGATCAGGGCAATTGGCCCTCCTACCTGGGCTTCGGGCGTCACGTGACCGATGACAAAGCCATGAGATCCACCCGAAAAGCGCCCGTCGGTAATCAGTGCCACATCTTTTCCAAGTCCGGCCCCCATAATTGCAGCCGTTATGGAAAGCATCTCTCGCATCCCCGGACCTCCCTTGGGGCCTTCATACCGAATGACAACTACATCTCCTTTTTGCACTTCTCCATTCTGTATAGCTGCCAAACTTTCTTCCTCAGAATCATAGACGCGAGCTGTACCTCTAAACTTAGTACCTTCCTTTCCGGTGATCTTAGCCACAGCCCCTTCCGGCGCTAGGCTACCATATAAAATCTGAAGATGTCCTGTTTTTTTTATGGGATTATCGATCGGAGAAATAATATTTTGCTCTTCCAATAAATCCGGTACATCCGCCACATTTTCGGCAAGCGTTTTTCCGGTTACCGTAAGGCAATCTCCGTTCAGATAGCCCTCTTCCAACAACATTTTTTGTACTGCAGGTACCCCACCCACGTTATATAAATCTTCCATCACATACTTCCCACTCGGCTTTAGGTCAGCAAGATAGGGTGTACGATTACTGATTTCCTGGAAGTCATCGATGGTAAAAGGGACATCGGCCGCGTGAGCAATCGCCAGCAGATGCATCACCGCATTTGTGGATCCGCCTAAGGCCACGGTAACCGTCACGGCATTTTCGAGAGCATCCCGTGTGATAATGTCTCTTGGTTTGATATCCTCTTTCAACAACCGAAGAATAGCCTCACCGGCATTATGGCACTCTTCAATCTTCTGCTTGTGGGTAGCAGGAATCGAAGAACTGAACGGCAGGCTCATCCCAAGCGTCTCGATAGCCGAAGCCATGGTATTGGCTGTGTACATTCCTCCACAAGCCCCCGCGCCCGGACAAGCATGGCGGATTACATTTTGCAGTTCGGTCTCATTAATATTATCGGATAGATACTCACCATAAGATTCAAAAGCAGAGACAATATCCAAGTCCTCTCCTTTCCATTTGCCGGGACGAATAGTTCCCCCGTAAATCATAATAGAAGGACGATTGAGTCGAGCCATCGCCATGACAGAACCGGGCATATTTTTGTCGCATCCCACAATCGAAATATTGGCATCATACCACTGGGCACTCATCACGGTCTCGATTGAATCCGCAATAATTTCGCGTGACTGCAGAGAATATTTCATTCCCTGCGTACCCATAGAGATTCCGTCACTTACGCCAATGCTATTGAAAATTAATCCCACCAGCCCGGCATCCCAGACGCTCTCACGAACATGGTCAGCCAAACCATTTAAATGCATATTACATGGATTCCCCTCCCATCCGGTACTGGCGATTCCAACCTGTGCCTTATCCATATCTTCTTCCGATAAACCGGCTCCATAGAGCATCGCCCGAGAGCCGACCTGGGATTCCTGCTGGGTTAATCGGGAGCTGTATTTATTAAGTTTATGAGACATAAAAGGGAATTTTTATAGGTAAATTGATTCCAAATAAATTTTTAAAAAGGGGATCAAAGTTCTGATACTTTCTGCTTAAAAGCTAAAAGAATACTCAAACTAAACAAGACAAAATCAATCACTTATTCAATAATTTAAATTTTATTTGACATAGCATTGACCTTTATCTATCATTCTAACTCTTAATTGAAAGAAACAGCAGTCTTTGATCAAACAAACATCAAATACCATAAATTTTGCTTTGCAGACGGATGCTATTTCCGATTTGCTTGAAGCCGAACGTATGGCCTTGTTGTTTGCTATTTCTTTGATTGTGCTCTCTATTCCAGCTGCTGTTTCTATCTCTTCTGCGGTAGATATAATTAGTATTAACGCCATTCTAGGTATTCTAAATCTAATTATTATCCTACCGATTCTAATTTCTGGCATTATTAACCTAATTCTAATTATTCGCTAACCATAACAGCCAGAGGTTAGAACCTAAATTTCCAAGACTTTTAAAATTTTCTCTGACCTCTGGCGGGAAAAGTATATCCACCAAGTCACATGGAACACGCCAAAGCACAAAAATTCGATACCCAGACAACTCAAAATTCTGAAAATCCACAAAAATCGCCTGAACTGAATGGAGCCGGCATTCTCATTCAAACGCTGAAAGACCTTTCCGTTGATACGATCTTCGGCTATCCGGGGGGAGCCGTGCTGCCTCTTTATGATGAGCTATTTGATGCTCACGACATCAATCACGTATTGATTCGGCATGAACAAGCTGGTACTCATGCAGCAGATGGCTATGCCCGGGCTACCGGAAAACCGGGTGTAGTAATGGTTACCTCAGGACCTGGAGGTACGAATACCGTTACGGGTATAGCTACTGCAGCAATGGATTCTATTCCACTGGTTGTTTTCACCGGGCAGGTTCCAACAGATCTTATTGGCAACGATGCTTTCCAGGAAGCCGACATCGTTGGAATTACACGTCCTATAACCAAACACAATTACTTGGTGAAGGATGTAAATAATTTAGAGCAGGTTATACGGGAAGCTTTTCACGTTGCTTCCAGCGGCCGTCCGGGACCTGTGCTTGTTGATCTTCCCAAGGATATGCTTAAGACGGTAGCTCATTACAGCGGGCTTCGGAAAGTAACCATGCCCAGTTACAATCCTACTAAAGATGGTCACTCCACCCAAATTAAGAAAGCAGCCCAATTGATGAGTAAAGCTGAGAAACCCCTGATTTATGCCGGTGGTGGAGTAGTTTTAGGTGAGGCCTGGAATGAACTGACCGAAATGGCTGAACGACATAATATTCCGGTAACTACCACTTTGATGGGATTGGGCGGATTCCCGGAAGGCAAGCCACAATCTTTGGGCATGCTTGGAATGCACGGTACCTATTATGCAAATATGGCAATTACCGAATGCGATGTTCTATTGGCCGTGGGAGCCCGGTTCGACGATCGCGTAACAGGACGTTTAGATGGATTTTCTCCCCACTCAAAAAAAATTCACATCGATATAGACCCTACTAATATTGGGAAAAATGTGGAAGTTGAAGTACCCATCGTTGGGGATGTAAAACGGGTATTGCCTGAAATCGATAACCAGATGCAGACACCAAATACTAAGGAGTGGTGGCAAGCTATTCACGCTTGGAAAGAAGAGCATCCCTTAAAAGTTCCAAAATCCAATGATTCGATTAAGCCACAACACATGATCGAAGCAATTTCGGATATCACTAACGGAGAAGCCATCGTGGTAACGGATGTGGGCCAACATCAAATGTGGGCGGCCCAGCACTACACATTTAACCATCCTCGATCATTTCTCTCTTCCGGAGGATTGGGCACGATGGGATACGGCTTCCCTGCGGCAATTGGGGCTTATTTTGGATGTCCGGATCGACCTGTTGTTTGCATATCGGGGGATGGTGGCTTCCAGATGACCTCCTACGAATTGGCAACTGCCGTAGAAAATAAAATCCCACTCAAAATTGCCATCATGAATAACCAGTGCCTTGGCATGGTTCGTCAATGGCAAGAACTTTTCTATAGCGAGCGATACAGCCACTCCATCCTAAAGAAAGGTAACCCGGATTTTGTAAAACTGGCAGAAAGTTATGGGGCGGTCGGCTTCCGGGCAACTAATGCCAAAGAGATGGATGAAGTACTCAAAGAAGCTATGGCTATTACTGACCGGCCAGTTGTCATGGACTTCCGGGTTGAGGAACGAGAAAATTGTTATCCCATGGTTCCCGCGGGAGCAGCATTGAATGAAATGGTATTAGGTGAAGAATGATGGCCCCAACACAAAACGGTACAACCACAAAAACTGATAAGCACACGCTCTCTGTTCTGGTGAGCTATAACCTGAATGCCCTGTCACGGATCATCGGCATCTTTAGCAGTAAGGGATTCAAAATCGACAGTATCAGCTTTGGATACGGAAAAGAATCTGGATTGGCCCGAATTACTATCACCACGCATGGTGATGAGCAGATTATCGAACAGATCACCAAACAACTACATAAGATTATTGATGTAGTTACCGTCTCGGATCTTACTTACGAGAATTTCGTGGCGCGAGAGCTAGCATTGGTAAAGGTCAAAGCCACAAGCTCAGCACGATCGGAAATCATGCAAATCGTACAGGTATTCCGGGCCAAAGTCATCGACATCAGTCCTGAAAAACTTGCCATAGAAATTACTGGAAACCAAGATAAAGTCGATGCTTTTCTCGGGATGGTTCGACCATTTGGAATCATTGAAATGGCTCGGACAGGAAGCGTAGCATTAAAAAGAGAATTCAACGGATCGGTTTAACCAATTACCCAACTAATAAACAATAATATTCCAAATGAAAGCAGAAACCTATTATAACGACGACGCAAATCTAAGATATCTAAAGGACAAAACCGTAGCTATTCTTGGCTATGGTAGCCAAGGACATGCCCATGCATTAAATCTTAAAGATAGTGGTATAGATGTAATTGTTGGACTTCGTGAAGGCAGTTCATCACAAGTCAAAGCCCAAAAGGCTGGACTTAAAGTCCTCTCTACAGCCGACGCAGCTAAAGAAGGCGACATTGTGATGGTATTGATTCCTGACCAGTACCAGGCAGAAGTGTATAAAAAAGAAATCAGGCCTAATCTTTCAGATAGTAACGTCTTGGCTTTTGCTCACGGATTTAACATCCATTTCGACCAGATTCAGCCACCTTCGGATGTAGATGTATTTATGATCGCCCCCAAAAGTCCGGGACATTTGGTCCGCAGGGTTTACAAAAAAGGTTCTGGCGTACCCTGCCTGGTAGCGGTTGACCAAGATTACACCGGTACGGCCAAGGATACGGCACTGGCTTATGCCAAAGCCATTGGTGGAACACGCGCCGGTGTCATTGAAACCACCTTCAAAGAAGAAACCGAAACCGATCTTTTCGGAGAACAGACGATCCTCTGCGGCGGCGTTTCCGAGTTGGTGAAAACCGGATTCGAAGTATTGACCGAAGCAGGATATCAGCCGGAAATCGCCTATTTCGAATGTTTGCACGAGCTAAAATTAATTGTTGATCTGATGTATGAAGGCGGCATCGAACGAATGTACTATTCGGTAAGCGACACTGCCGAATACGGCGGACTCACCCGAGGGGCAGAAGTTATCGACGAAGTTAATAAGAAGCGGATGAAAGAAGTACTCAAACGGGTTCAGGATGGCTCTTTTGCTGATGAATGGATCCAGGAAAACAGAGATGGGATCCCCAACCTCAAGGAATTGAGACAACAACTCGGGGATCACAAAATTGAAAAAGTGGGCAAGCAACTCCGGTCAATGATGAACTGGATCGATGAAGAGGAAGAAGAAAGTGAAGTCGTAGAAGTCGCGGAATAATGGGACAAAAAATTCACATATTCGATACGACCCTTCGGGATGGTACCCAAGGAGAAAAAATAGCTTTTTCAGCTAAAGATAAGCTTCGAATTGCTCAACGGCTTGATGCCTTCGGAATTGATTATATCGAAGGCGGATGGCCAGGATCCAATCCCAAGGACATGCAATTTTTTGAATTGGCAAGAAATGTCTCTTTTGATCATGCTAAAATTGTAGCTTTTGGAAGCACCTGTCGTACTAATACGTCTCCTGCTAACGACCAAAATATTCAGCGACTTGTTGAAGCTGGTACACCCGCTGTTTCAATTTTCGGTAAAAGCTGGCTGTTGCATGTTGAAGAAGCATTAAAAACAACCGCGGACGAAAACCTGAAAATCATCCGTGAGTCGGTCGCTTATCTGAAAGCCCATGGAAAAGAAGTGATTTACGATGCGGAACACTTCTTTGATGGCTACAAATCCGATCCTGAATATGCTCTTAAAACGCTTCAAGCGGCAGAATTAGCCGGTGCTGACACCCTGGTTCTTTGTGATACCAACGGAGGCACAATGCCCCCGGAAATTTCTGAAATCGTTGAAAAAGTAAAAGGACGAGTGACAACTCAACTTGGCATCCACGCGCATAATGATTGTGAGCTTGGCGTTGCCAATTCACTTGCTGCTGTGAATGCCGGGTGTATCCATGTGCAGGGCACAATAAACGGCTATGGGGAGCGCTGTGGCAATGCCAACCTTTGTTCGATTATTCCCAATCTTCAGCTCAAAAAAGATTATCGGTGTATCGCGGATAACATGCTGGAAGAACTAACGGTCCTCTCTCATTTTGTAAGTGAAGTGGCAAATATTAATCCGAATAATCGTCAGGCTTTTGTGGGGCAAAGTGCCTTTGCCCACAAGGGAGGCATTCACGTCAGCGCCGTGATGAAAAACGAGGCCACTTATGAACATATCATTCCTGAGGTAGTGGGCAATCGGCGGCGTGTGTTGGTTTCTGACCTTGCGGGAAAAAGCAACATCCGCTACAAGTCTGAACAACTGGGCATCGATTTAGAGACACAAAACGAGGATATCCCAGAAATCGTATCGAAACTTAAAGAGCTGGAAAACAAAGGATATCAATTTGAAGCGGCCGAAGCGTCTTTTGAATTGCTGGTCCAAAAATTAACGAATGAATGGCTGGACTTCTTTCGTCTGGAAGGCTTCCGCATCATCGTTGAAAAAAACGTTTCCGGCGATTTCCGAACGGAAGCTACTATTCGCCTCACCGTAAACGGGCAAACAGAACACTGTGCAGCAGAAGGCAGCGGTCCCGTTCATGCTTTAGATCAGGCGCTCCGCAAGGCATTGCACCGCTTTTATCCCGGAATTAGGGAGATGCATTTGCAGGATTACAAAGTGCGTGTACTCAATCAAAAAGAAGGTACCGATGCACAAGTACGCGTGCTGATTGACTCAGCAGAAGGCGATCAAAGCTGGACGACCATTGGCGTTTCCCGCAATATTATCGATGCCAGCTGGGAAGCGTTATCAGACAGTTTTAATTACTATTTGGCGAAACAGCATCAGAATCTTCACAATAAAAAGGCGATCTAGTATGACTTTTCTACCACTTTATTCATGGCTATTGCTAGGCAGTCTTCTGACTGCTCTAAAACTCGACCAACAGCTACAAAATCAGCTACGAATCATCGTAAAAATTAGGACTAAAATTTATTGCACCCATAACCATGAATAATCAAATTGAAATTTTCGACACTACGCTTCGAGATGGAGAACAATCTCCCGGATTCAGTATGAACCAGGATGAGAAACTGCGATTGGCTCTGCAACTCGAACGCATGCAAGCGGATGTCATTGAAGCCGGTTTCCCTATTGCTTCGGAAGGGGATTTTAATACCGTGCGTGAAATCAGCAAGCATATCCAAAAAAGCACTGTGGCGGCCTTGTGCCGTACGACTACCAAAGATATCGACCGCGCAGCGGCGTCCCTCGAACCGGCTGCAAAACCACGCATTCATACTTTCGTTGCTACTTCTGATATCCACATGAAATACAAACTGAAAAAAAATCGCAAAGAAGTGCTAAAATCAGCGGTTGGGGCCGTCGAACACGCTACAAAATTTTGCAACGAAGTGGAATTTTCAGCCGAGGATGCCTCACGAAGCGATCCTGAATTTTTGTACCAAGTTTTTGAGGCTGTTATTGAAGCTGGTGCAGCAATTATCAACATTCCGGATACCGTTGGTTATGCCATGCCCTGGGAATTCGGAAAATTGATCAAAAATATTCGAAAGAATGTCCCCAACATCGATCAGGCCACCCTAAGCGTTCACTGCCATAATGATCTGGGTGTAGCCGTAGCAAACTCACTTATGGCCATTCGCAATGGGGCTGAACAAGTGGAATGTACGATTAATGGCATCGGTGAACGGGCGGGTAATGCCTCCCTGGAAGAAATCGTGATGGCAATTGCCACGCGTGAAGAGGTAACGAAAACAAATATTGTGACCGAACAGTTGGTGCCCACCAGCAAACTGCTTTCTGAAATTACGGGCCATAATGTACAGCCTAATAAAGCTATTGTTGGCGATAATGCTTTCGCTCATGAGGCTGGTATTCATCAGCATGGCGTATTGAATAACCCAATGACTTATGAGATTATGACCCCAAAATCGGTAGGACTCAAGAGCAACAAAATTGTGCTTGGCAAACACTCGGGTCGATTTGCCCTCAATAAAAAGCTCCAAAAGATGGGCTATACGCTTGCCAAAGAAGAGTTGAATCACGTATATCACAAGTTTACCAATCTGGCGGATAAGAAAAAGATCGTGACTGAAAACGAGCTGCTCACGCTAATCAGTCAATCATTGCCGCAAAAGAAAGTATCCGGGGATAGTACGATGACCTGATAAAACCGCTGTGAGGGAGGTGTACTCCCGAACCACAGTAGAATCGAAGCTCCCTTAAAGCCTGTAATCTACTTTTATGACAAAATCATTTTAAATTCTGAAATCATTAAACAATTACCATTATGGGAATGACTCTCACTGAAAAAATCATAGCAAGACACAGCGGAAAAACGACTGTCGAGCCCGGCGAAAGTGTCTGGGTAGATGTAGATGTTTTGATGACCCACGACGTCTGTGGACCGCCTTCTATCTCTATTTTTAGAGAACAATTTGGAGAAGACGCAAGAGTATGGGATAAGGATAAACTTGTCATTATTCCAGATCATTACATCTTCACCGAAGACAAATATGCTAATCGTAATGTCGATATCCTTCGGGCTTTTGCCGCAGATCAAGATCTGCCCCACTTTTATGATGTTGGATCGGAAGACTATAAAGGCGTATGCCATATTGCACTGCCCGAAGAAGGATTCACTCGGCCCGGCGAAGTCCTGTTCGGCACTGATTCTCACACCTGTACTGCAGGGGCATTTGGACAGTTTGCCACCGGTATCGGCAATACCGACGCCGCTTTCATTATGGGAGCAGGCAAGCTTTGGGTAAAAGTACCAGAGACTATGCGCTTTGTTTTTTATGGGGATTCCATGCCGCCCTACTTGATGGCCAAAGATATCATCCTGCAAATCATCGGTGATATCGGGGTGGATGGCGCCACCTATCGAACGATGGAATTTGCCGGTCCGGGCATAAGCGCTATGACCATGGAAGATCGAATGACGCTCACAAACATGGTAATTGAGGCCGGTGGCAAAAACGGTGTGGTCGAACCGGATATCAAAACAGAAACATACGTGCGTGAACGTACAGATAAATATTTCGAGCCGGTTTTCAGCGACGATGATGCCGATTACCACAGTCTCTATCACTACAACCTGGAAGATATGGTGCCAATGGTAGCCAAGCCCCATAGTCCCGACAACAAAGCCACTGCCATTGAGCTGGAAGGCACAGAGCTGGACCGGGCTTATATCGGATCCTGCACCGGCGGTAAACTGTCAGATTTTGTAGCAGCTGCCGAAATCATTGAAGGCAATGATCTGAAGGTTGACACCTATGTAGTTCCGGCAACGACCGAAATCGCTGATGGACTTGAAACGACAATGGTTAATGGCAAACCGCTTATCGATATCTTTAAGGATGCCGGTTGTAAGATCGGGCAGGCTTCGTGTGCTGCTTGTCTTGGGGGGCCCTCGGATACTTTCGGACGTCTTAATAACGATGAAGTTTGTATCTCAACGACTAACCGGAATTATCCGGGGCGAATGGGATCCAAGCAATCACAGGTTTATCTTGCGTCTCCCTATACGGTAGCGGCCTCCGCAATTTCCGGCACCATTACAGATCCCAGGGCCTTTATCCATCAAACAGTTATTTAGAATATTAATCCCTTTAGTAAAATTATGTCAAAACAGAACAAACCAATTAAAGGAAGAGCATTTGTGCTCGGTAAAAATGTCGATACCGACCAGATTATTCCCGCCGAGCATCTTGTCTATAGCCTGGACGATCCGGAAGAACGAAAATTTTATGGGCGATATGCTCTTTCGGGTGTCCCGGATGAGCAATCTGGACTACCGGAGGGCGGAATTCCTCTCGTGGAAGAAGACAAATTCGAAAGTGAATTCACTATTTTAGTAGGTGGACCGAACTTTGGCTGTGGATCTTCTCGTGAGCATGCTCCAGCCTCGCTGGATATTGCCGGAGTAGAAGCAATTGTAGCTCCAACTTTTGCCCGGATATTTTATCGCAACTCGGTGGATGGCGGCTTTGTAGTCCCTTATGAAAGCATCGAAGACTTGAGTAAAAAGGTTGAAACGGGAGATGAATTGGAAATTGATATTGAGCAGCGAACCGTTCGCAATCTTACCCAAGACGAAGAATATGAGATCCGTCCGTTAGGCAGTGTCGCCGATATCGTAAACGCGGGTGGAATTTTTGAATATGCACGAAAAGAAGGAATGATCACATGTCAGTAAAAGAAATCGTTGTTTTACCCGGCGACGGTATTGGCCCTGAAGTTACCAAAGAAGCCGTCAATATTTTACAAACCGTCTGTAAGAGGCACGGAACCAAAATAAAGACTCGAAGTTTTCCGATTGGCGGAGCCAGCATTGATCGTTTTGGGCGTCCGCTGACCGAAGAAACACTCAAAACCTGTAAAAATAGTGACGCTGTTTTGCTGGGTGCCGTAGGTGGTTCCAAGTGGGATGACCAGCCCAAGGACAAACGTCCCGAAGCAGCCCTTCTGGGACTTCGTAAAGAATTAGATCTTTTTGCCAATTTGCGTCCTATTAAAACATACAAATCATTACTTCATGCTTCTACGCTCAAAAAGGAAGTGGTAGAAAATGTTGACATTATGATTGTGCGTGAACTTACCGGAGGCATTTACTTTGGGCGTCCGCGCTTAATCGAGCAAACCGAATCCGGAGAGCGCGCTGTAGATACGATGATTTATTCCACAGAGGAAGTGGATCGCGTAGCTCACATAGCTTTCGAAACGGCCACAGCTCGTAATCGTAAAGTAACATCCGTCGATAAATCAAATATCTTGGATTCTTCCCGTCTCTGGCGACAGACGGTTAAAGAATCGGCCAAACAATGGCCAGAAATCACTCTCGAACACATGCTGGTAGATAACTGCGCCATGCAGCTCGTCCGCGATCCCAAACAATTCGATGTCATACTCACCGGCAATATGTTTGGGGATATTTTGAGTGATGAAGCCTCGATGATTACGGGGTCTATCGGCATGCTGCCTTCTGCAAGTATTGGCAAGAAATATGCCATGTATGAACCGGTCCACGGATCCGCACCGGATATCGCCGGACAGGACAAAGCCAACCCTCTTGCAGCCATAGCCTCTGTTGCCCTCATGTGCCGCTACTCGCTGGATATGCCGGAAGCGGCCCAAGAAATCGAAGATGCGATTGAAGCAACTTTGAAAGATGGATTTCGGACAGCCGATATCTTTTCACAATCCCCGAAAGAATATTTGTCGAGCACCGAAGAAATGGGCAGCGCCGTAGTTAAACATCTAAATCCGGATTTACAGCCTGGTACATTCTTATAGGATATAGTAACAATTATCTAAAGCAGATGAATCTAGCATAGATAGCCGGCTCCTGCATCTCCTTCCAAACGGGAGACCAAAATCGGTTCATTAAACCCCTCCATTTTTGGAGGGCAGGGGTCTTTCTCCCAAACGACATATAAGAGAGACTTTCTGTAATAAAATTTCACTCTATCTTATTTCTGTAATTGGAAGAACTCCCTCAAAATTAGCCACATTACCATCTTAATAAGATCAAAGGAGAGCAATTATGGATTACAATCGCTCGAAATACAAACTCAAAAACTGGAAAAGCTTTACCTTCCTACATTGGATTATCAATCCGGGATTAGCATTTAATGAGCTTGTTCTCGGCCAGCGTATCCCAAGATCATGCTGATTGATAAAACCAGTAATCGTCATGGAGTGGACCTATGTGCCCTGTCCGCATTGCCATACTTTACATGACGGACGTATCTGGAGTGCGAAAAATGGGACGCATCGCAGAAATTGGTTTGGTTATTATTGTCCGGAATGTGGCAAAATTATCCCCTGTATTCATAATGGACTCGCATTCCTGCTGCTTGCCATAACGTTTCCAATTTGGGGATGGTTTAAAGACGATCTTAAGGAAAAATGGCTTCAAGCCTAACCGAAACGATATGAACATTTACATAGTGATGAAGTTACATACCATAAAGTCTCATGGACTAAAATAGGATTGAAGTTTGGAGCCTTTATGTTTGTCTTCATGGCTTTATTTTTATTGCTCCAACATCCTTCCGATTATTTACAGGTTTTTACTGGTCGTCCTACCTGCGACCGCTCTGGGGGGGGGATTAGCCTTCGGTTTAATTATGAAATTTTGGATGGGACGCAAAGGCAAAGAAGAAAAACAAGGAGCCGGTTAATTTTTTGGGGAATTAAGACTTGCCAATTTTATAAAAGCTGGCAAATCCTATAGTATTCTTACCGCTCGATAGGAGCATAATTTATCCCATAGAGCAAGAGATCATCCCATATATATCAAAGACATGAGTACACCGAAAATTTAGGTAGTAAATAGGACACTTACCTTAAAAAAGGTAGTAATCCCACCGCTATAATTAAATAACATACTCTGATTTTATGGAACGTATGTTAATCTTGTACCGTTAAACATTCTCACTATTGAAATAACACAGAAATTTCGTAGTTTTGCCCCTTGAAGCACTAAATGATTACATGATTATTTTGAATAATTTGCAAGACATATTTACCTGCCTCACTAAGCACTGTTGTGCTATGTCTTGTTGTTGCTGTTGTTGTAGCTAGTTACCGGATAGAATTCAACCCTTTCTTTTTACCGGTGACGCCCACTTGACCTAAATCGTGAACTAGGTCTGCTTTTATCCATCCTAAAACTAAATCAATAAATTTCTATAAAACATTAAAATGAAAACCCTGGAAGCTGTTAAAAAAAATGAACCTTCATTGGAGGACAGAAGCACCCGATTAGGATCATTTATCGGGCAAACGCCTCTTTTCCCAATAGAAAACTTCCATCAAATTGAAAATGTAAAAATCTTTGCCAAGCTGGAATGGCAGCAATTTGGAGGGAGCGTTAAATCGCGGCCAGCATACCGCATAATACGCGATGCTATTAAATCAGATCAACTCACCAAGGACAAACATTTGCTGGATGCGAGCAGCGGTAATACAGGTATTGCTTATGCACATATCGGAGCCGCTTTGGGAATTCCTGTAACGCTTTGTCTGCCGGAAAATGCTTCTGAAGAACGTAAACAGATACTCAAATCGCTAGGCGTTGACCTGCGTTTAACGCCCCGAACCGGGGGGACGGACGAAGCACAAGAAATTGCCCAATCGATATACGAAAACCAAGCTGAAAAATATTTCTACGCTGATCAGTATAGTAACCCAAGTAACTGGAAAGCTCATTATGATACTACGGGACCGGAGATACTCAATCAAACCAACTACCGGGTTACACACTTTGTTGCTGGCTTGGGAACCACAGGTACGTTTACCGGTACCGGCAAGCTATTAAAGGAATATGATCAAAATATCAGGCTTGTGGGCCTGCAGCCCGATATTGCTATGCATGGTCTCGAAGGCTGGAAACACCTGGAAACGGCCCATACTCCAGACATTTATGATGATTCACTTCCGGATGAAATCCAATCCGTAAGCACCGAACAAGCTCATAAAACGATAAAACAAGCTGCTCAGAAACAAGGGTTGCTCATCAGTCCGTCTTCGGCAGCTAACCTTGCTGGAGCGCTGCAACTAGCACAGAATATTGATAAAGGGACTATTGTGACAGTCTTCCCGGATGATGGCAGTAAATACAAGGAAATTCTTAATCAACTATTTTAGGATTTAATATGAAACTTGAAATTAGCTCTGAAGCACTACAAAAAATGCATTCCCATGCTGAAGCTGACTATCCCAATGAATGTTGTGGGTTTTTTTACGGTTTGGAAGGGGAAGTCCGCCAGCTGCGAATTGTCCGTGAAGTAGAAAATGCCAAAGAAGGCAATCAACGAAGACGATTTCAGATTGATCCGCTGGATTACCAAAAAGCTGAAAAATATGCTATCGATCATGATTTGGATTTACTCGGCGTTTACCATTCGCATCCCGATCATCCTGCAGAACCTTCAGAGCACGACCGCAAAGTAGCTATGCCGTGGTTTTCGTACATCATTATTTCGGTCCAGGATGGCAACGCCGTCACTACACGATCTTGGCAACTAAATAACGAACGGAAATTCGAAGAAGAACCAATAGAGATCAAAGAATTTTCAACCAAACAGCAAAACTTAGAAGTATAGAACCTATGGCAACGATCATCATTCCAACTCCCCTAAGAAAATACACGAATCAAAATCGCCAATTTGAAACCTCGGAGGATAACCTTTCCGATGCTATCCAGCAGTTTATTGATGAGTATCCCGATGTGAAGGAAAATCTGCTGGATGAAGATGGCAATGTACGCTCATATATCAAGCTATACATTGGAGACGAGGAAGTAGATCCGGCGAAAAATGGATCAACCGAACTTACCGACGAAACCGAAGTGAGTATCGTACCGGCTATCGCGGGTGGTATAAAATTGTGAATTATCAATTACAAATTTTGTATTCGTAACAGTTTCAAAATTCAAAATCTATCAATAAAACGTTATGAGCAATTGGAAAGACATTGAATTTTCCGGTGAAGAACTGGGCCATTACAGTCGCCACTTGTCCATTCCTGAATTTGGTATGGAAGGACAAAAGAAACTCAAAGCTGCCAAAGTGCTGGCCGTAGGCACTGGCGGACTTGGGGCTCCCATGCTACAATACCTCGCGGCGGCGGGTGTGGGAACCATAGGCATTGTAGATTTCGATAAAGTGGAAGCCAGCAATCTCCACCGGCAGGTGCTTTTTGGAGCTTCGGATGTGGGACGTCCCAAGGTAGAAGTAGCCAAAGAACGTCTGCAGGAAATTAATCCTCATATTGATATACAGGTACACCAGACGAGGCTTACCAGCGATAATGCACTGGAAATCATCAAAGATTACGATGTAGTGGCAGATGGGACCGATAACTTCCCCTCCCGCTATCTCATCAATGATGCCTGTGTAATGCTGGATAAACCGAATGTTCATGGATCTATCTTCCAATTCGAGGGACAGATTTCTGTTTTTAATTATGAGGATGAGGAAGGTACCCGGGGACCCAATTACAGGGATCTGTTTCCAGAGCCCCCACCTCCCGGCTTGGTTCCCAGTTGTGCGGAAGCTGGTGTTTTGGGAGTCCTTCCCGGTATCATCGGCTGCCTGCAAGCCAGTGAAGTGATCAAAATTATTACGGGAATCGGAGATCCCCTTTCGGGCCAGCTCTTCCTCTTTGATGCCCAGGATTTTAGTGCCCGAAAAGTGAAAGTCTCCAAGAATAAAAACAATCCACTTACGGGGGAAAATCCTGAGATTACTGAATTAATTGATTATGAAGCGTTTTGCGGTGTTCCTTCTACTAATGGAGAACAGAAAAAAGGATCCGAAGTGCCGGAAATAAGTGTAGAAGAATTCAAATCCTGGTTGGATGCTGGAGAAGATATACAACTCATCGACGTACGTGAACCGTATGAAGTTGAAATTGCTAATATTGGCGGAGAGCTTATCCCCTTGGATCAAGTATTAAACGAGGCA
>Ga0102959_1000114_pt1 | contig 26501 bp, 29 predicted proteins | sample SalPonF2_B_D2_MG_FD_84520 | JGI IMG/M metagenome (GOLD analysis project Ga0102959, IMG submission 84520) | Salt pond soil microbial communities from South San Francisco under conditions of wetland restoration - Salt Pond MetaG SF2_B_D2_MG ...
AATTCCAGCCGACCCGTCTCGGGAAGGTCGAGGGGGATTAAATTCGCCTGCGACGGCACGGCCCGGTTTGGGACGTGCCGTCAAAACGGTGAAGCCTCGGGGCTTGTCCCCGAGGTACTTCACCCCGTTGCCAGGCTTATGATTCCGGAGCGGGTACCGGTCACTGGGACGCTCGGAAACTGCGTCACCTGGATGCGATACGTGTCGATTCGAGTATCCACAGAGCCAGTGGAATGTCGCTGGCCGTTGGAGTTCAGCCCTGCCAGCTACCACCCGCGGTCCCCGCTCCCCGTCCCGCCCCCGCCCACCCCACCGCGTTCGACGCGCTCGACCCCGACGCGCCCCTCACTCACGCGGAGGGCGAAGCCGGCGTCGCGGAGCCAGGCCGCGGCACGGCCCCGGCCGTGGAGCAGGAGCTCCGGCAGGTCCGCCCGCTCGTCGACGTCCGTCGAGAGCCGGAAGGAGTCGACCTCCGCGAGCGTCGCGCCCACCTCGCGGGCTACCTGCCGGTGGTCCTCGCAGGACGCCCCGTGGTAGTCCACCCGGAAGTCGTCGTGGCGGACGACCAGCGCGTTCGTGCCGCCGCCGCGCCCCGGAGCCATGGCCACGTCGCCCGGGGTCTCGAACAGCCGGTCGAGGGCGTCGGGCGTCGCCAGCGCCAGGTCCGCCATCACGACCGCGAGCGGGCCGTCGGTCCCGTCGAGGAGCGCGTTCACGCACGCCGAGAGCGGTCGCTCGTCCACCGTCACCGGCGCGTCACAGTCGACGGGCGCGGTCGAGACCACCTCGGGGGAGCGGCCCGCCGCCCGGACGGCGTCGAGGACGTCCGCCAGCATCGCGAGCGCGAGTTCGCGCCGCTCGCGGGCGTCGAGGACGTCTCCCAGCCGGGAGTTCGGGCTGGCGGCGTCGAAGGGCACGACCACGCGCATGGGTGAGGGTTCGAGGGAGTGGAGAAAAAGGGTTCGACAGCGGCGACGGGGTGACGACCGGCGGCGGAAGACCGGCCTGGCGCGGGGCACCAGTCAGTCCCGCACAACAGCCGACGTGGTTCGGGTCAGCCGAGCTTGTCGTAGGTCTGGCGCTGGTTGAGATACCACCAGACTGCGCCGACGATACCGAGCAGGACGACGACGCCGGCCCCGGCCATCAACAGCAGCGAAGTCTGCTGCTTGGACGCGGCAGAGCCGTTGGCCTTCTGCTTGGCCTGGCCGGCCAGTCGCTCGGCGTTCTGGAAGTTGCCGTTGTCGTAGGCGGAGATGGCGCTCTCGAGGAGCGTCTGGGCCTCGGACGTGTCCGCGCCGGACGCCTTCGCCTGGCTCACGGCGGCCGAGGCGTCGTCGACGGCCGAGCGGGCCGACTGGCTGTCCTCGGTGTAGGGCCGGGCCGTGACCGTCTGCAGGGTCGAGCTCGTGCCGCCCTGCTGGCTCTCGGTGAGCCGGCTGACCACGATGGACTGGGCCGGGTCGTAGCTCCAGTTCTTGACGGCGGGGACGGTCCCGGTGACCTTCACCGTGAGCTTGTTCACACCGTCCTTCGCGGAGACCGACCGCTCGAAGGCGGGCTTGTTGTACGTCTGCTGCCCGATCTTCGCGCCGGTCTGGTCGTAGGTCGTCACCGTCCAGGTGACGTCGGTGAGGTTCGTCTCCCCCCGCAGCGTCCAGGAGTCGTACTCCGTGTAGAGGTCGGTCACCGTGTACGTCGCGGTCACCTTCTGGCCGACCTGCGCGGTCGCGGGTGCCCCGCTCGAATCGACCGAGACGGCGGCCACCGGGCCGACCACGGCGATGACGAGGACGGCCAGGAGGGCGAGTCTAGAACAGCGGGTCGAGTTCATCTTGGTCGTCCTGGACGAGGTCCTGCAGGTTGGATTCGCTCTTCGACCGGAGCTCTTCGATGTTCTCCTGTGCCTCGATGGCGACCTGCTGGAGTTCCTTGATGCGGGGGACGTTCGTCACGCCCGAGAGCAGGACGACCGAGGCGACCTTGCTCGAGGAGGGGACGGGGTAGTCACCGCCGCGGACCTCCATCGAGCCGGTCTGCTCCTCCAGCCACTTCCGGCCGCGCTCGATGCCCTTCCGGTTGAGGTACGCGGAGGGGCCGGCCATGACGAGCAGCGCCCGCTCGGCGCCGTCGATCTCGCAGGGGAGCGTGAGCCGCCCGAGGGCGGCCTTCCGGACGAGGCTGGTGATGCGGTTGGTCGTGTTGGCGGTGTCCGAGGGGTCCGGGCCGGAGCTTCCGCCGGTGAAGCGGGAGAGCAGCCCGCCGTTGGCCTGCTCGTTCCGGACGGACTCCGAGGCGTAGCCGACCGTGGAGACGCCGCCACCGGCCAGCGTGTTGATGATCTCCGAGGAGTCGACGACGCTCTCGGCGACCTCACCGCCGACCTCGACCTCGCCGGCCCCGAAGAGGATGCCGAAGCGCGTGACGATCTCCTCGTTGATCTCGGCGTAGCCGCTCTCGACGGACTCGCCGGACTTGCGCCAGGCGTCGTTGTCGAAGACGAGGAGGTTATCGACCTCGCGGACGAACGTCTGGAACGAGCGCGCGGCGTTCAGCGTGTAGATGCCGCCCTCGTCCCCGCCGGGGAGGACGCCGAGCCCGTAGACAGGCTCGGTGTAGATGCGTTTCAGGTGCTTTGCGATCACCGGTGAGCCGCCCGAGCCGGTGCCCCCGCCCAGGCCGGAGATGATGAGGAAGGCGTCCACCTCGTGGACCGGGATGTTGTCGATGGCACCCTGGATCTCGTCGATGTCCTCCTCTGCGATCTCCGCGCCGAGTTCGTTGTCGGCGCCGACGCCGTGTCCTTTGACCCGCGACTGTCCGATGAGCACGCGGTTCTCCGAGGGCACGTGCTGTAGCCCCATGAGGTCGGCTTTCGCGGTGTTGACGGCGACGGCGGCGCGGACGATGCTGCTCCCCGCCTTCTTGTCGTACTCGATGAACTTATCGAGGATCTTGCCGCCCGCTTGGCCGAACCCTATCATCGCTAGTTTCATTCTCGGTGCTCCGTTGGGAATACACAGTGCGATAATGATGATAAGCCTTTTGATGCCATCCGTCTGACGACCGTCCGGTAGGCGATTCCTAACCGCCGCAGAGCGCCACCTAACCGGCCCGATTAATGACCTATTAACGACCCGGTTTTCCGACTACAGCACTGCCTTCTTTATAACTTCTGGCCGGACAGCCCGAGGTAGTCGGCGAAGGTCCGAAGGTCCGAGGTTTCGACCCCGAACGCGTCGACGTCGTTGTGGGTGACGGTGTTGTCGACGCCGAGTGCGCGGTACTGGTCCATCCCGAGCGGGACGAACGGCAGGGGGTCGGCGAGCGCCAGCCCGAGGTGCGCCAGCGGCATCGGGACGGGGACGATGCGCACCGGCGTCCCCGACGCGCGGTAGACCAGCCGCGTCACGTCGGCGAGTGTCAGCACCTCCGGCCCGCCGATCTCGTAGGTCTCGCCGTCGTGCGCTGGTTCCACGCAGTCGGCGAGCATCGGCACGACGTCCTCGATCCAGATGGGCTGAAAGCGGGTCGACCCCCCGCTGGGGAGCCCGGCGACGTACGGCGTCGTCAGCAGCTTCGTGAAGGGGACGAACTCGGCCCCGTCGCCGAAGACGACCGACGGACGGAAGATGGTCCTGGCGAGGTCGGCCTCCCGGACGATGCGCTCTGCGTCCCCCTTCGCCCGCAGGAACGCCGTCGGGGCGTCCGGGTCGGCCCCGAGGCCGCTCATCTGCACGACCTTCCGGACGCCGTTGCGCTCGGCCGCCCGGACGACGTTCCGCGTCCCGTCGACGTGGACCCGCCGATGCATCGCGTCGCCACCCGACGGCTTGAACAGCGGCGAGAGCGACACGAGGTTGACCACCGCCTCCACGCCCGCGAAGGCGTCCACGATGGACTCGAAGGCGGTCACGTCGCCCACCGTCCGCGCGACGCTCTCGGACAGGTGGCCGTCGTCGGGCGTCCGCGAGAGCGCGGTCACGTCGTGTCCGCGGTCGGCGAGTTCGGCACAGAGCCGGCTCCCGACGAACCCGGTGCCGCCGGTGACGAGGATGTCCATGCGCCGATACATCGGCCGGCAGACGCGTAAAGGTAGTGGGACGGTGGTCGCGGGGACGGTGGTCACGGGGATGGGTCGCCGGCTGTCAGTGTTCCGAGCGTGCGGAGTGGTCCGGGGACGACGGCGACCTGGGGAGTCCTCGCGCCGCCACGGCGGTCGAACCTCCAATGCTTTTTGCTCCCGGCCGCTACGACCGGGTATGCTCATCACGCTGGAGGGGATCGACGGCAGCGGGAAGACGACGGTCTGGGAGTCCCTCCGCGAGACCTGCGGCGACGGGGTCACCTTCACCCGGGAGCCGACGGAGTCGTGGTACGGGGATGCGGTCCTGCGGTCCATCGCGGACGACGACTCTGACCCGCTGGCGGAGCTCTTCCTCTTCACCGCCGACCACGCCGACCACCTCTCGCGGCTCGTCCACCCGTCCCTGGAGCGCGGCGAGGTGGTCGTCTCCGACCGCTTCTCGGACTCCCGGTACGCCTACCAGGCCGCCGCCCTGGAGGGCACCATCCCCCGCCCGATGGAGTACGTCCGCGGCCTCCACCAGCCGTTCACCGTGGTCCCCGACCGGACCATCTACCTCGACGTGGACCCGGAGACGGGGGCGTCCCGGAGCGGCGTCACGAACAAGCTGGAGACGGCGGCGTTCCTCGCGCGGGTGCGGGAGAACTACGAGCGGCTCATCGACCTCGACCCCGGCCGGTTCGTCCGCGTGGACGCCACCCGGTCGCCCGAGGAGGTCATCGAGCGCGTCGAGACCGTCTTCGAGTCGCTGCTCGACGGGGACTGATGGCCGACCCCGACGACGACTCGGCGGTTGATGGACCCGACCGAGGCCAGCGGGAAGCGGCCGCGGACCGACAGCTCCGCCCCGGTGCCCGTCGCCACGACCGCGACGACCGTCCCGGTGGCCTGGGCTTTCGCCTCCCGCCCATCCGCCTGCCCCCCATCACCCTGCCGCCGCTCGTCCTCCCCGAGGGCTTCCGGGTGGTGCTCCCGGCCCCGGGGGTGCGGCCGTTCACCGTCTCCGGGCCGTGGCTGCTGGCCGTGGCGCTGGCGTTCGACCTGGTCGACGCCGCGCTCGCCGTCCTCGTCGTCGGGCCGGTCGTGACCTGGGTCCGGGTCGTCGCCGGCATCGGGCTGGCGGCGCTGTTCGCGGGCGTCTTCGGCACGCTCTACGCCTGGGAGGCCATCGCGGTGGCGGCCGGGCTCGGCTGGGCGACGGTCCTCCCGTCGCTGACCGCGTTACTTCTGCTCCGCGCTCGCCGGTAGCTCGACTTCCTCCGGCGCGGGCATCCAGAACAAATCGAAGGAGACCCCGAGCGCGAACGGGAGCGCCCACGTGACGGCGAGCAGGGTGCCGTTGTTCGAGAACAGCCCCGACCCGAGCCCCAGGAAGCCGGCCAGGACGAGCGTCGTCACGAGGTAGCCCAGCGGCACGAACACGAGCGTGAACAGCGCCGCGCCCCACCGCGTGTTCATCTGGTACCGGAAGTACCGGGTCGCGAGCGCCGCCAGCGCCGCGTTGACGGACACGATGACGGCGAGTTCCACGAGAGCCGACGCCGAGACCATGGCCGGGAGTAGGGACCCGTGCCTTTTTTCGCTACCGGTAAGTCCCTGGGCCGAGAGGAGCGGGGTATGCACCGAGCTATCGGCGAACGCGACCTCGCCGGCACGGCGGTGTCGGCCGACGACGCGCGCACGCTCTACCGGGACATGGTGCGTGCCCGCCGGTTCGACGAGCGGGCGCTCGCCCTCCAGCGGCGCGGCTGGATGAGCGGCTACCCCCCGTTCAGGGGCCAGGAGGCCTCCCAGGTCGGCGCGGCCCACGCGATGGCCGACGACGACTGGCTCTTCCCGACCTACCGGTCGAACGCCATGCAGCTCGCCCGCGGCGTCCCGATGAGCGACGTTCTCCTCTTCCGTCGCGGCCGCGCCGAGTATCACTCCGGGCACGACCTGCCCATCTTCCCCCAGGCGGTCCCCATCGCGACCCAGATCCCGCACGCGGCCGGCGCGGGCATGGCCCGGAACCTCGCGGGCGATGAGCACGGCGTCGTCTGCTACCTCGGCGACGGTGCGACCTCGGAGGGGGACTTCCACGAGGGGCTGAACTTCGCGGGGGTGTTCGACGCCCCGGTCCTCTTTTTCTGCGAGAACAACAACTGGGCCATCAGCCTGCCGCGACGGCGACAGACCGCGAGCGAGACCATCGCCGAGAAGGCCCAGGCCTACGGCTTCGAGGGCCTCCAGGTCGACGGCAACGACCCGGTCGCCGTCTACGAGGCCGTCGCCGCCGGGCTCAAGCACGCCCGCGAGGGCGAACCCGTGCTCGTCGAGAGCCTGACCTACCGCCAGGGGGCCCACACCACGAGCGACGACCCCAGCCGGTACCGCGACGACGAGGCGGACCTCCCCGAGTGGCGCACCCGCGACCCGCTGGAGCGCTACGAGGCGTACCTCAGCGAGCAGGGCGCACTCGACGACGCGTTCGTCGAATCCGCACGCGACGACGCAGACGAGGAGCTGAAACGAGCCGTCGAGACGGCCGAGTCCGTCGACCCGCCCGCCACCGACGACCTCTTCGAGTACGTCTACGACGACCCGCCGGCCGGACTCCGGGAACAGGAGCAGTGGCTCGACGCCTTCGCGGCCGAACACGACGTCCGTGAACTCGACCAGTAGCGGACCGCGGTGGCTCCCGGTCACGCACGTAGTGGTCCGCTGATTCGACTTCGGGTGGCCCGCTGGTGCGGCCTCGAGTGGTCCGGTCGGGGGCGGCCCGACCGCCGCTCCAGTCACTCCAGACAGATGTACGTCTTCGTGTCCGCGACGCCCTCCATGCCCTGGATGACCGACGACGCCGTGTGGAGCGCGTCGTAGACCTCCTCGCCTTCGACCTCGCTGATGACGTCGTACTGGCCCGCCACGACGTGCGCCTCGGTGACCGTCTCAATGGCTTCGATGTCGTCGCGGACGGTCTCGGACTGCCCGGCGACCGTCTTCACCATGATAAACGCATGTACCATCGTAGACGGGAGTTGTTTGCCACCGGAGAAAAATCTTGCCCGGAACGCAGCGGCAGAAAAACCGGCGATTCGGGAGTTCTTCGACGGGAACGGCCGACGACGCGGGCCGTGCGAAACGGCACAGTGAGCCGCCGCCCCCCGGGTCGCAAACTTATATCAATCCCGCCGGCTTACGGACAGCTATGCGAATCGTGATTATCGGCGCGGGGCGCGTCGGCAGTCGGACCGCCCGCGTCCTCAGAAAGGAGGGCCACGAGGTCACGCTCATCGAGGCGGACCCCGACAAGGTGAAACGGGCCGAGAACGAGGGGTTCGAGGTCATCCAGGGCGACGGCTCCAACGAGGAGGTACTCGACCGGGCCGACCTCGATGCGGCGGACGCCTTCGGGGCGCTCACCGGCGACCTGAACACCAACTTCGTCGCATGCATGGTCGCCAACTACCACGGCTGCCGGACCGTGCTGCGCATCGACGAGGACTACCGGGAGGACATCTACCGGAAGTACGCAGACCAGGTCGACGAGATCGTCTACCCCGAGCGTCTCGGCGCCATCGGGGCGAAAAACGCCCTGCTCGGCGGCAACGTCACCGCCATCGCCGACATCGCGGAGAACCTCCAGGTCGTCCAGTTCACCGTGAGCGAGGAGTCGCCGATGCGCGGATACACCATCAGCGAACTCGAACTGCCCGCCGGCTCCCGCCTGCTCGCGTTCGGCAAGCACGACGGGCCGATGGCGATCCCGCTCCCGGACGACTCCCTGGAGGTCGGCGACCGCATCGCCGTGCTCTGCGAGTTCGAGGCCCTCGAGGACGTCCGGCAGATCCTCGTCGGGCAGGCCGGTCCGGCCGAGAAGCTCGTGGGAGGTGAGTGACGTGGTGACCGCCTACGTCCTCGTCAAGGCGAACACCGGCGAGGCCGACCGGCTCCACGAGGAGATCGCCGCCATCGACGGCGTCTCGAACGTCCACATCGTCGCGGGCGACGTTGACCTCATCGCCAAGGTCGTCGTGGACTCGCCGGCGGACGTGAAGACCATCGCCGCCGACGCCATCCAGGGCATCGACGGCATCGAGGACACCGAGACCTACATCGCGATGGACTGACCCGGGTCCGTCGGACCGGGAAGAGCGTTCTCGCCGGAACACACCCGCTTTTCGCCGCGTCTCGCCACCGCTTCCCGACTCACTACCGCTGCTGGTGGGCGCGCTCGCGGACCGACTGGACGACCGCGTCGTACTCGTAGCCGGGGATGGCCCCCTCGAACCAGGTTCCCTCGACGTAGTTCACGACGGCTCTCGTCTCCGCGACGTACTCGGGACCCGCGTCGCTGACGCTCGTCTCGACGGTCGCCACGTCGCCGTCCCGCGTCACGGTCGGCGGCGTGACGGTCGCCCGGCGGGTGACGCCGCCGACGTCCTCGAGACGGCGCTCGAAGGTCTCGTACCAGCCGTCCTCGACGACGGGGGCGACGGTCTCCCCGACCACGACCGCGTCGAGCATCGGGACGGTGACGATGACCCGGTGTGACTCCTCGCCCGGTTCGACCGCCGCGTCGAAGGTGGCGTTCGTCAGCACGTACCGCTCCTCCCGACGCTCGAAGGCGTCGTCCGCCTCGAACGCGCGTCTGGCTCGCTCGCTCATCGGCCACCTGTAGGCGGTCGACCCGGAAGGGCGTTGCGCTGTCTCGTCGCTGCCTCGTCGACCTGTTCGGGCGGCTGGCGGACGACCACTGAGAGCACCGCCCACCACGGTCGCATTGACTGCCCGAGTGTCGGCTGCCTGGATATCGGCTGTCCGTGCGTCGCCGGCCCTGGTGTAGGCTGCGTGGATGTCGGCTGTCCGGGTGGGGGTCGGCCGTTGCACTGCTGGACCACTTCGAGACGCGCGCACGCACAATGAACAATAATGTCCGCCTGTGACCGTTCCCTGTGGTCACGCCACAGCTCTGCACAGTCGTCGGCGTCGTGGCCCGTCGACCGCCCGTTCCGGTGTCTCCTGGCTCTCGGCGCACACCGACGACCGGTTTCATCCGTCAATCGACGAGTATGGGCTATCCCTCGGAGCAAAAAGACTAATTGGCATCGTCGTCGAGATGTCGATGCCCTCCTTCCCCCACCCCTCTCCGGCGGATACGCGGAACCTACGTCGTGAAGTCGGGGCCTACCTCGACTGTGTGTCGCCCTTACTGACCGGAACTGGACAGGCGACAGCTCCCCGTCTTATTTGAAACGTAACATGCGAGGGAAGGGATTCGAACCCTCGAACGTCTGCACGAGCGGGTCTTAAGCCCGCCGCCTTTGGCCGCTCAGCCACCCTCGCCCGTCTAGAGAGAGTCTCTCCGTGCGAAAGTCGCTTTCGGTACCGCGACGAGTGGTCGCCCTCGACAACGGCCGCGACCGAGGTTGGATTAACGACTCAGAGCGTATATAATATGCCGCAGTCGTCGGTTGCCCCGCCAGTTGTGGCCGACGAGGACCGGGAACGCGGGCCCGTCGCGGACGTGTACCGACATATTTTTAATCAAAGACCCACTTTTCACGCGGTAACCCACTTGGGTAGGGTTCCACATGACAGATGAACGCAAGCGGTATTTCGGCCTGAATCGTCGTCGAGTCCTGCAGGGGATGGGTGCGGTCGGTGTCGCATCCCTCGCCGGGTGTACCGGTGGCGGTGACGGCGGCGACGGCGGCGCCAGCTCCACTACCACTACCACCTCGAGCAACGGCGGTGGCGGCGAGACGACCACCGAGCAGACCACGACGCAGGCGATGTCCGGCGGCACGCTGCACGCCGCCCAGGCGAAAAGCCCCATCGAGTTCGACCCGATTGTCCTGAACGACGTCCCCTCGGCCGAGATATCGGCCCAGGTGTTCGACCCGCTGTACAACTACGACTCGGGCACGAACTTCGTCCCGGTCATCGCCGACGGCGACCCGCAGATCAGCAGCGACGGGAAGACCTGGACCATCGCGCTGAAGGACGCGGCGAAGTTCCAGAACGGTGACCCGGTCACCGCGACGGACGTCAAGTACACCTTCGAGGCGCCGGTCAAAGAGCAGACCGAGAACGCCTCCGAGGTGGACATGATCGACCACGTCGAGGTGGTCGACGACAAGACCGCGAAGTTCCACCTCAAGTACCCGTACGGGCCGTTCATGACGACGCTGACCGCCAGCATCGTCCCGAAGTCCGTGCGCGAGGCCGACAAGAAGAAGTTCAACAAACAACAGCCCGTCGGTGCCGGCCCGTTCAAGTTCACCGGCTGGAGCGAGGGCCAGTCCGCGACCGTCGAGCGCTGGGACGGCTACTGGGGCGATACGATGCCCAACCTCGAGAAGGTCGTCTTCCACCCGATCAAGGAGCCGACGACGCGCCTGACCGCGCTCAAGACCGGCGACGAGGACATCATCAAGGGCGTCCCGCCGAAGCTCTGGCAGCAGATCCAGAGCATGGGCGACGCCTCCATCACCGCGGTGCCGGGTATCAACTACTTCTACCTGGCGTTCAACTGCAACGAGGGGCCGACGGCCGACTCGACGGTCCGCGAGGCCATCGACTACACCTTCTCGATGGACCAGGCGATCAAGAACTTCGTCGAGCCGACGGGCGTCCGCCAGTACAGCCCGGTCCCGCGGGCCATCGCGGAGAGCTGGGACATGCCTCTCGACCAGTGGAAGCAGATTCCCCACGACAAGAACATCGACAAGGCGAAGTCGATGCTCGACGACTCCGATAAGGTCCCGAACGACTGGAACGCCACGATCATCGTGCCCCCGGACGACAAGCGCGAACAGATCGGGCTGACGGTCGCGAACGGCCTCAAGGAGGCCGGCTACAAGGCCAACGTCCGGCGGCTGGACTGGGGTGCCTTCCTCGATAAGTACAACACGGGCAAGGCCTCGGACTACAACATGTTCACGCTCGGCTGGGCCGGGAGCCCGGACCCCGACGCGTTCCTGTACTACCTGTTCTTCAACAAGCTGGCGAACGCGAAGAACGGAACCAACGGGTCGTACTACACCAACGATCAGGTGTCGACCTGGATCGACAACGCCCGGAAGTCCTCGGACCGCAACGAGCGCCAGTCGCTGTACGTCAAGGCGACGACGAAGATCCTGAACGACCGCGCTCACCTGCCGGCGTACGGGCTCAAAAACAGCTTCGGCGTCAAGGACTACGTGAAGGAGTTCAAGGCACATCCGGTCATCCAGTACCCGCTGTCCACGAGCTTCCAGAACGTCTCGGTCAACCAGTAAGACACGGCCGTTCCCAAATTTATCTGGCCGTACGGTCAGAGTACTCCCACTGACCGCAGAAACGGCTCGCAACGAAGGCGACAGGTGATACTCCCGTGGGACTCGCACGCTACACACTCCGTCGAATACTACAGGCGATACCGGTACTGCTCGGTATCGCGACGATCACGTTCTTCCTGACGAACGCCATTCCGGGCGACCCGATAAAGATCATGCTGGGGCCGTCGCCGAGCGCCCAGCAGATAGCCACGATACGGGCGCAGTACGGCCTCGACCAGCCGGTCTACATCCGCTATCTCAAGTACCTCTGGGCGGTCGTCCACGGCGACCTGGGGACGAGCATCCACTTCACCGGAACCCCGGTGCTCACGAAGATACTCCAGCGGCTGCCGGTGACGCTCCTGTTGCTCGTCTCCAGTTTCACGTTCGCGCTGGTGACGGCCATCCCGATGGGCGTCGTCTCGGCGAAGCGCCGTAACAAGCCGGTCGACCACGTCTCGCGCCTCGTCGCGCTCATCGGCGTGAGCACGCCGGACTTCTGGATCGGGCTGATGCTCATCATCCTCTTTGGCTACTACCTCGGCTGGCTCCCGCCGACCGACCTCGTGATGCCGTGGGCCGACCCGGCGACGCTCGAGCACGCGACCACGCGACTCGACGTCATCGTCACGTCGATACAGCACCTCATCCTGCCCACGATCACCCTGGGAACCCTCCAGATGGCGGCGGTGACGCGCATCGAGCGCTCCTCGATGCTGGAGGTCCTCTCCGAGGAGTACGTCAAGCTCGCGCGCGCCTACGGCGTCAAGGAGACCACCATCCTGCGGAAACACGCCTTCCGGAACGCCCAGCTTCCCGTCATCACCATCGTCGGCCTGCAGCTGACGGCGGCGCTCGGCGGGGCGGTGCTGACCGAGACGGTGTTCTCGATAAGCGGCATGGGCCGGCTCATCATCACCGCCATCAACTCACAGGACTACCCGCTGGTGATGGGGACGACGCTATTCTTCGGCCTGACGTTCGTCGTCGGCGTCATCCTCACCGACCTCTCGTATGCCTACATCGACCCCCGCGTCTCCTACGGGGAGGAGGAACCCTGACATGGCACACTCAGACGCATCCGTCGACGACGGAACCACCCCCGAATCGCGGTCGACTACCGGCGGCGTGAACGAGCGCGTCGAGGCCCGGGTCGGGCTGAGCTACACGCTCTCGCAGCTCCGCCGCGACCCGACGGCGATGGCCGGGCTGGTGGTCATCGTCGTCATGACCGTCGTCGCCATCCTCACGTTCGTCGACGCGAAGCTGCTCCACTACTACTTCGCGACCCACTACTGGGTGAACCCGGAGAACGATCCGAGCACGGTGAAGACGCTGATGCCCCCGGTCGGGCTGACGAACATCTTCGGCGAAGGGAGCTGGGCGCACCCGCTCGGGACCGACTACCGGGGCCGGGACATCCTGGTCCGGCTGGTCTACGGGACGCGGATCGCCATCCAGGTCGGCTTCATCTCGACGGCCATCGGGCTCGTCGGCGGGACGACCGTCGGCTCGGTCGCCGGCTACTACGGCGGGTGGGTCGACGACGCGCTCATGCGGGCCGTCGAGACGCTCTATGCCATCCCGTTTTTGGTGCTGGTCATCGCGTTCATGGCCGCGTTCGGCCGCGATCTGACCTACGCCATGGTCGGCGTCGGCATCACCACCATCCCGTCGTTCGCCCGGCTGATACGCTCCCGGGTCGTCAGCGTGCGGGAGGAAGACTACATCGAGGCCGCGCGCGCGGCGGGCGTGCGCGACCGGAACATCATCTTACGGCACGTCATCCCGAACAGCTTCGCGCCGGTGCTCGTGCAGGCCACGCTCCAGATCGGGGTCGCCATCCTCGTCGTCGCCGGGCTCTCCTTTCTGGGCTTCGGCGTCCAGCCCCCGACCCCGTCGTGGGGACAGATGCTCGCCAGCGCCCGGGGCTACCTGCTCCCGGACGCCTGGTACAGCGTCTGGCCGGGGCTGGCCATCCTGCTGACGGTCGTCGGCTTCAACCTCCTCGGTGACGGCCTGCGAGACGCACTCGATCCACGGATCAACAACTGACTATGAGCGAACCACTACTCACTGTACGCGATCTGCAGACCCACTTCTTCACGGAGGAGGGCGTCGTCCGCGCGGTCGACGGCATCTCCTTCGACGTGCGGGAAGGCGAGATCGTCGGGCTGGTCGGCGAGTCCGGCGCCGGGAAGAGCGTCGCCGTCCAGTCCATCATGCGGCTGGTCGAGGAGCCCGGCGAGATCGTCGGCGGCGAGGTCACGTTCAGGGGCGAGACCATCTTCGGCGTCGAGGAGGGGCCGGACGGCGAGCTCCGCGAGCAGGAGTCGATGCTCTCGAACGCCGAGATGCGCGAGCACATCCGGGGCCGGGAGATCGCGATCATCTTCCAGGACCCGATGGAGTCGCTGAACCCGGTGTTCACCGTCGGCGGTCAGCTCCGCGAGTTCATCGAGATCAACCGCGACATGGACGCCGAGTCGGCGAAGGCCGAGGCCATCCAGATGCTCCGCGAGGTCGGCATCCCCGAGGCCGAGAAGCGCTACGACGACTACCCCCACCAGTTCTCCGGCGGGATGCGCCAGCGCGTGCTCATCGCCATGGCGCTGGCCTGCGAGCCGAGTCTCATCATCGCCGACGAGCCGACGACCGCCCTCGACGTGACCGTCGAGGGCCAGATCCTCGAGATGGTCGCCGACCTCCAGGAGAAGTACGGGACGAGCTTCATCTGGGTCACCCACGACATGGGCGTCGTCGCCGAGATCTGCGACCGGGTGAACGTGATGTACTTAGGGGAGATCATCGAGCAGGCGGAGATAGACGACCTGTTCTACGACACCCAGCACCCCTACACCGAGGCGCTGCTCGACTCCATCCCCCGGCCGGACCAGACTGTCGAGGAGCTCGACCCCATCAAGGGCGTGATGCCGGAGGCCATCAACCCGCCCTCGGGCTGCCGGTTCCACCCACGCTGTCCCGACGCGCGGGAGGTCTGCACCCGGGTCCACCCGGGTGCCCGCGAGGTCACCGACGCCGCGGAGCCACACACCGCGGCCTGCCTGAAACACGAGTCCGTCTTCGGGGCGGGCTACACGGAGAGCCAGCCCATCGAGTCCCACGCCGGGGCGAACTTCGGCTCCGGCCTCGCGGCGCGAGGTGGTGAGGTCGATGAGTAGCGAGCGCGCCGCGGGCACCCGCTCCGGCGACGACCCCCTGCTCCGCGTCGACGGGCTGACCAAGCACTTCCGGGACGGCGGCGGCTTCCTGGGCGGCGTCAGCCTGAACGTCGGCGACGACGGACCGCTGGTCTCGCGGGAGACCGAGAGCGTCCGCGCCGTCGACGACGTCTCCTTCGAGATCCGCGAGGGCGAGACGCTGGGGCTGGTCGGCGAGTCCGGCTGCGGGAAGTCCACGCTCGCCCGCGCCATCCTCCGGCTCATCGAGCCCACCGACGGGAGCATCTACTTCCGGGGCGAGGACGTAGCGGAGATGGACACGGAGGAGCTGCGCGCCCAGCGCAAGAACATGCAGATCATCTTCCAGGACCCCCAGTCCAGCCTCGACCCCCGAATGAAGGTCGGCCCCATCATCGAGGAGCCGATGAAGGCCCACGGGATGTACGACAAGGAGGGCCGTGAGGAGCGCGCCCGCGAGCTGCTGGAGAAGGTGGGGCTCGATCCCCAGCACTACAACCGCTACCCGCACGCCTTCTCCGGCGGGCAGCGCCAGCGGGTCAACCTGGCGCGCGCGCTCTCGGTCAACCCCGACTTCATCGTCTGCGACGAGCCGACCAGCGCACTCGACGTCTCCATCCAGGCCCAGGTGCTCAACACGATGCGGGAGCTCCAGGCGGAGTTCGGGCTGACCTACCTGTTCATCGCCCACGACCTCTCGGTCATCCGCCACATCTCCGACCGCGTGGCCGTGATGTACCTCGGGAAGCTGGTCGAGCTCGCCGACAAGGAGGAGCTCTTCGAGAACCCACAGCACCCCTACACGAAGGCGCTGCTCGACTCCATCCCGGTGCCGGACCCCCGCGCGTCCGGGACGCGCGGCGTCCTCGAGGGCGACGTCCCCTCCCCCATCGACCCCCCGAGCGGCTGCCGGTTCCGGACCCGGTGCCCCGAGCTCATCGCCCCGCGGGGCCGCCTCGACCCGAGCGCCGACCCGGCGGACCCGGCGTACGAGGTCACCTACGACTTCTCCGAGACCGAGTGGCGGAACGTCCGCGAGTTCGTCCGCGCCGTCGATCGGCACACGTTCGACCCGGCCGGCGAGCGCGAGCTGCGCCAGCAGTTCTTCGCCGACGCCGAGCCGACCGGGGCGGCCGGTCGCGTCGTCGACGAGGCCGTCTCCCTCGTCCTCGAGGACGCGTGGGACGAGGCGGCCGAGCTGCTCGTCTCCTCCTTCTCCGACCAGAGCATCTGCGCCCTGTCGGACCCCCAGTACGTCGTCGAGCCCGAGCACGGCGACGGCCCGCACTACGCGGCCTGTCACCTCCACCGCGAGGCGTAGTCGGCAGTCGGGCATTCGACAGGGTCCACTCGACTCGGGCACTCGATGCTCCGGACTATCGTGCGGAGCGGTCGGTCACTCGACGATGCGGACCGTCGTCGCGGCTGCGGGGCTCTGCGACCGCGTCGCGAGGAACGCGCGTATCTCGTGGTCGCCGGGCGTGGCGTCCTCCCAGTAGGTCTCGTCGCCGACGCGATTGAACCGGCCGTCCCACCGGCGGCGGACCGTCTTGCGCTCGCCGCCCCGGAAGGTGAGCGTTCCCGGGACCTCGCGGGTGTACGGCCGCTCGTCGCTGGCGGCGAGTTCGCCGTCGACCGTCCAGCCCCAGAGCCGGCGGCGGGGCGTCCGGACGGTCACCGGCACCGGCAGCCGGTTGTGGAACTCGATGTCGATGGTCGTCGTCTCGCCCGGGCGAAGCCGTTTGCGGTCGGCGGCGACGCTGACGACGACGAACCGGTGGGCCAGAAACGAGGGGACGAGTCGCCCGAGCGTCGCGCGGAGCCAGTCGGGGTCCTCCGCGAAGCCCAGCCGGTCGCGGTCGTCGGCGACGTCGCCGATCCGGTCGGCGCCCATCGGCGGCATGGCGGGGAGTCCGCACCGCGCGTACTTCGCCCTGTCGGAGCGCACCGGAGCTGTGCTCCGCCCAGTCGGAGTCGACGGGCGGGCAGGCCGGCCGGCGCGACGGCCCTCGGCCGAACCGACCGCGGCCGGCTCAGGGCAGGCTCGCGATGCGCTCGCGGTAGTCGTCCTCGGGCCAGGCCTTCAGGGTCTCCCCGCTCACCGCTCCGGCCTGGCCGATCCGGAGCAGGACCTTCCCGGCGGCGTCGTCGTCGGGGAACTCTGCGACCGTGACGACGTCGTACGCCCCCATCGTCAGGTAGAACCCCTGGAGTTCGCCGCCGACCGACTCGATGACCTCGATGCCCGCGTCGAGGCGGTCCGGGCTCTCCGCTGTGTTCTCGATGCCTCTCTGGGTGTAGTTCCACAGGGTGATGTCCGTGGGCATTTCACTCGTGCTCCCCGCGTTCGCCCGACGTGGCCGCGAACCTCCCCACCTCCTCCCACGGCGAACGCGTGCTACGAGTACGTCTGGGGCCGTGGTGAGCGTTGACGTGGCGAGAATCGACGGTCGCGGTTCCGCCCGAGACGCGCCCACCCCCGTCTAGTTCCGCCCGAGACGCGTCCACCCGTCTGTAACTCAATGTAATTCCTTGTAAGTCGATGTAATTCAGGGGACGCAGCCGGGGTCAGCCCACGCGAGCCGTCGTGGTCGGTTCGAGCGCCTCGTCGCGGACGGTCCTCGGGTTGGCCCGGCACGAACCGGACTGGTCGCCGTTCTCGGCCTACGCCTCGACGGTGACCGACTCGAGGAGCACGTCCGTCTGCGGCCGGTCGCGGCGGTCGGTCGGGACCGAGCCGATCTCGCGGACGACGTCCATCCCGTCGGCGACCCGGCCGAAGACGGCGTGCTTGTCGTCGAGGTGGGGCGTCGCGTCGAGTGTGATGAAGAACTGCGAGCCGTTGGTGTTCGGGCCGCGGTTGGCCATCGAGAGGACGCCGGGGCCGTCGTGACGCAGGTCGGGGTGGAACTCGTCGTCGAAGGTGTAGCCCGGCCCGCCGGTGCCGTCGCCCTTCGGGTCGCCCATCTGGATCATGAAGCCGTCGATGACGCGGTGGACGAGGATGTCCTCGTAGAGCGGTTCGCCCTCGACGGTCTCGCCCGACTCGGGGTCGGTCCAGGCCTGCTCGCCCGTGGCCAGTCCCACGAAGTTCTCGACCGTGTTCGGGACCTTGTCGGCGTACAGTTCGACCGTGATGTCGCCCTTCGTCGTGTGGAGCGTCGCAGTCGGGTTGGCCATGTAGCCGAGGAGGGACCACGCCGTCAAAACGCTGCCGAAGGACGACGAGCGCGGGGCCGGACTCGCTGGCCGGCGGAGTCGACGCTACGGTGGACGACAGAGCGCCGGGAACGACGAAAATCGGACGAAAGAACCGAATCAGCGCCGCGCCGTGACGTAGAGCATCGGTCCGACGACGAGCAGGGCGATGCCGAGGAACTTGAAGTGGATGGGCTCCAGGCTCGACGGGGTCACGAGGAAGATGACACCGAAGGCGATGAGGTTGATGGCCAGTATCTTCCGCGATTTCAGCGGAAGCGACGCCAGCACCACGAGGATGAACAGCAGTAGTATCGCCTGACCGACGTTGAACGGCAGCAGGAAGTCGTCGATGAGGGGGAATGGGACGAACGGCATCTACAAAGTACTCCCGGCGAGATTCTCTTTAACCTTCCGCTCTGCTCATTCGGCGGGCCCGGTCAGGTCGATCCGGCTGATCCAGCCGAACCAGATGACCGCGGCCATGCCGACGTAGCCGACGACCCAGACGACGTCGCCGACGAGGCCGTAGCCCGCCTCCTTGAGCAGGTACTGGAGCACGCCGGGGACGACGATGCCGGCGACCAGCGCGAGCGCGAGATACCGGTAGGGGGGAAGCTCCGCCATGCCCGGCACTACGCGCCCCGGGTGCCTGAATCACTCGGTTCTATCCTCCGTCTCCCGGCTCACGTCGTCGGTGGTCCCGTCCACGCCCTCTTCGGCGGCCCCGTCCTCCTCGGTGGTCCCGTCCTCGCCGTCTTCGAACTCCCGGGCTCCCTCGTCGATGCGGCCGTCGCCGTCCCGGGCGGGTCCGGCGCTCGGTTCGCCGTCGGTCGGCGCGTCCCCGGTGGTCGGCTCGGTCGGCGTGCTCCCGGACGGTCCGCTCCCCTCGACCAGCGGCGGCGTCCGGCCCCCCGCCGCCACGGGCTCCCCGGTGAGCGGTTCGTCCCTGGCCAGGCTCGGGAGGACCAGGCGGAGGAACTCCAGCGTGACGACGAGGATCAGCGGGCCGAGGAAGACGCCGTACCAGCCGAAGAGTATCGGGCCGATGATGTACGTGAAGATCATCAGCCCGGTGTGCACTCCGTGGCCGGCCAGGATGGGACCCAGCGCGTTCGGGACCACGTCGAGGACGACGAAGCAGACGACGAGGAAGACGACCGGATACCAGAGCAGCGTCGGGTCGTTCCGGTAGGCCAGGAACGCGAAGTAGAGGGTGAGTGGCACGTAGACGAGCTTGGTGATGACGATGGGCACGAACATCGAGATGCCGGTCACGAGCGCGAGCAGCATCGGCAGGGGGACTGTGAGCCCGTCCGGCGCGAACAGGTTCATCCCGTTGTAGACGATGGCGGCGATGAACGCGGTGACGAAGACCAGAAGGAGCGTCCCGTAGTAGACCGAGATTAGGTCGCGGTCCACCGCCTTGCCGTACTCGTCGGCCCGCGACCCAGCGCCGACGATGCCCCGGAACCAGGCGACGATCCGGGCGTCCTCCTTGAGCAGGTAGTAGACGAAGAGGATGGTGAGGAAAGCGTTGACCAGCCCGTCGGCGAACGTCCCGATCACCCCCAGGACGAGGCTGACTGCCGACTGGAGCGAGCCGGTGGCCTGGGCCTCCGTTCGGAGCAGGTCCAAGAGCCCCTGCGGGGTCGTCGGGATGGACGTGATGTCGAAGGTCGGCGAGACGAACCGCAGGATGGTCTCGACGTCGGTGATCTGGAGCGCCAGGAGCTGGCCCACCGCGAAGGAGACCAGGAGCCCGACGACGACGGCCAGCGGGATGGTGACCGCCAGGATGGTGACCAGCGACGCCCGACCCGGGGAGCCGACGATGGGCTCTATCCGCTCGTTGAACGGCCGCGTGCCGTAGTAGAGAAAGAGCGCGAACGCGAACGTCCCGACGAAGTAGTAGCCGACGTACAGCACGGTCCCGACGAGGACGGCTGCCACTCCCCACCACAGGAGCTGTCGGCTATCCGCGTCCCCCACCCGCATACCCGTGACTACGCCACAGAGCCACATAACAGTTCGATGGACCGTCGCTGGCGTGTCGGGGCGCTCGCCGGGCGCGGCGAGCTACTGCCAGGGGTGGGTCGAGGCACAAGAGCTATATCGATGCACATACCTGGATACTGATGGTGTCAGGGGTACAGTAGAGGGCGGACCTGTTCACTCAGGAGGCCTGTCTGTCAACCGTAGCACGATATCACGAAATCGATTCAACGCGCCGACCCGCCCTCTCGGCTCTCGGCACCGTCCGTGAACCCACACGGATTTCTGGGCACGTATTCGTGGTCCAAGAGGCGTCGTTGCGCCGATGTCGGCCACTTCCCGAGCGGGCGACGCTCGTTTGTGTTGTCATCACGTAGCACGAATCCGAGGGAGCGGGGGACCGACCGGGAGTACGCGGCCGTCCGCGCCAGGTGGGCGGAGCTGGAACGGCGCCGACGGGCAGCGACGCGGCTCCTGGCCGGCCTCGCACTCTCCGATTCCCACGCCCACCCGTGACGGTCCTTCGACGTACTTTTTTTATCCCGACGGGCCGAAGGGCGGGGTATGCCCGGGAACGCTCCGGGCCGGTCACCGTCGGCACTGTTCGTCGGCCTCCTCGCCACCCTCCTCGGCGTCATCGGGCACTTTGTCTTCGGGTGGCGCTTCGGCGCGGACAGCGGGCCGGTCCCGGTGACGCTCGGCGTGCCGTTCGCCGTCGTCGCGGTCGGGTGGACGCTCTATCGGCGATTCTGACCGTTCGCGAGGTCCCACGCGATGGTGTCGCCGCCGCCCGAGGCTGCTCGGAGCGCCCACCGACCGCGAACCGCCGGGTTCGCGGACAGGTGTCCGGCACGGGTCGTGTGGTGCGGTCCGCTTCCGTGTCAGGACGTGGTCGCGTCTCGATGTCATTGATTCGTTGAGACAAGAATTCCCCTCGAAAGCAAGAATATATATTTATCAACTGACACTGCACTCGTCGGTCCATGAGTCTGCACGCGTCTCAGACTATCGCGGAATACTGTAAAGAAGCGGCCGGCTCCTACCTGCGAACGGTGTTCCATTACGACAACGGCGACCCCGAGACGCTGTTCATCCGTGACGACGTCGACGAGCAGTACGCCGAGGCGGAGCTGGCCCACTACTTCCGGCTGCTCTCTGCGACGGCGGCGGACGAGGGCGACCAGACGGACGCGCTCCACGTCGGCAACCACCACGGGACGCTCCGTCTGTACGACGACGCGCTCCTCCTCAACTTCCCGCAGGGTGACGGTATCGGGACGCTCATCGCGCTCGACCCCGAGGCGGGCCGCGAGATAGCGACGTTCGTCACCCGGTGTCTGGCACGGCTCCACGAGTCCTCGGAGCAGGAGATTCAGAACGCACCCGACTGGGACTGGCTGTAGGATGCGGGGAGAACGGGTGTCCGTTCGGGGAACTCACTGCTATTCGACCGGGGCGGTCGTTCGTTCGCGGACTCATCGATTGCGGATTTGAACCGACTGGAGACGTTCCTGCTCGCCTCACTTCGTTCGGCTGCGCGGGCGTGCGACTCCCGGGGTTCAAATCAGCGCCCACTTCACGCTGGTCGCGGAGAGGAAACTCCGCGACCGAGCACGCGAGAAGTGGGCCAATGCGGATTTGAACCGCAAACCTCCACCTTATCAGAGTGGCGCTCTACCTGATTGAGCTATTGGCCCGAAGACGCACGTTACCGTACTGCCCGAACACTGTTTAAGCGTTTCCTTTCGGCACCCCCTCGGGCGGTCCAACCTCCGGCGGTCCGTCACCGGTCGTCGTCCTCGAAGTCGATGTCGTAGGCGTCCGAGCCGAGGTCGTAGGTGTCCTCTGCGCCGGCCGAGTTCGGGCCGAACCCGCCGCTCCCACCGGTGGGGCCGTCGTTCGGGAAGCCGAACGTGTAGACGTTGCCGGTGGCGAAGCCGCCTGTCTTCTCGTCGAGGTACGGGACGAGCGCGAAGCGCTTGAGCAGCCGCCGGACGACGTAGCGCGTCGGCGGGACGACCAGCAGGAAGCCGACCGTGTCGGTCACCAGCCCCGGCGTGAGCAGGAACGCGCCGGCCACGAGCAACAGCCCCCCGTCGATGACCTCGTCCGTCGGCGGGTCGCCGCGCTCCATCGACGCCTGGATCTTCCTGAGCGTGTGTCGCCCCTCCGCGCGGACGAACAGCATGCCGACCAGCGCCGTCGCCACCACCAGCACCACCGTCACCTGCCAGCCGAGCAGGCCGGCGAACACGACGAGCAACAGCGCGTCGGCGAGCGGGATGAGCAGGAGCGCCGCGAGCCATCGCAACATGGGCCAACGTGGGTGGTCAGCGCGGTAAAGTCCTTCGGGTAATCGAAGCGCTTTCCCGCCGCGGCGCGAACGCCGTCCCATGGACCCATCCGCCGAGCGGACGAAGGTGGTCTGGCGGGAGTGGGACCCGACCGCGTTCGCGGCGGCACGCGAGCGTGGCTGTCCCGTCCTGCTCTCGCTGTCGGCCCGGTGGTGTGGCTGGTGTCACGCGATGGACCGCGCCACCTACGACGAGCCCCGGGTCGCCGCGAACGTGAACGACGACTTCGTGCCGGTCCGGGTCGACGTCGACCGTCGGCCCCGCGTCCGCGAGCGCTACAACGTGGGCGGGTTCCCCTCGACGGTGTTCCTCACGCCGGACGGCGAGGTGCTGACCGGCGCCACGTACCTCGACGCGGACGGCATGCGCCAGGTGCTCGACCGCGTTCGCGAGCGGTGGGACGAGTCGGGCACCGACGCCGGTCGCGTCCCCCGGGCGCTCCGCGAGACCGACGCCCCCCGGGCTGCGGTCACGGTGGACGTCGAGCGGCTCGTGGCCGGCCAGCTCACCGAGCAGTACGACGACGCCCACGCCGGCTGGGGGACCGACGTCAAGTTCCCGCTGCCCGACGCAATCGAGTTCGCGCTCAAGCGCGAGCGGGCCCAGGCGCTCGCGACCCTCGACGCCATCACGGCGCACCTCTACGACGACGCGGCGGGCGGCTTCTTCCGCTACGCCGGTCGCCGCGACTGGTCGTCTCCCCAGCGCGAGAAGCTCCTCGGCCTCAACGCGCGGCTCGTCGGGGCCTACGCCAGCGCCTACCTCTCGACCGGCGACGACGCCTACCTCGACCCGGCGCGCGGGACCGTCGAGTACCTCACGTCGACGCTCTGGACGGGCGACGCCTTCGGCGGGAGCCAGGAACCAGTACCGGCCGACCACCGCCCGGACGCAGCCCGGGCGACCGGAGCCGACCCGCCCATCGGCGGGACCGCGTTCGCCGACGCAAACGCGAACGCGGCGACCGCCCTGCTCGCCCTCTGCGCGTACACCGACGACGAACACGCCCGTCGATACGCGGCGCGGACCCTCGCGTTCATCGACTCGCGGCTCGTCGCCGACGGCGTCGTCACCCACTTCGAGGGGAGCGACTCGACGTGCCTGCTCGCCGACCAGGCCGCCGTCTGCCGCGCGTTCACGACGGCCGCGCAGGTCCTCGACCCGGCGTACGTCGGCGCCGCCCGGACCGTCGCCGACGCGACCGTCGAACGCCTCGCCACGGACGGGGTGTTCGTGGACGGCCCAGCCGACGGGCCCGGCCTGCTCGACCGCCCGCTTCGCCCCATCGACGAGAACGCGGCGATGGCGAACGCGCTGGTGGACCTCCACGCGCTCACCGGAGTGGGGGAGTACCGCAACCGGGCCCTGGACGCTGTCGGCGCGTTCGCGGGCGCGGCCGACCGCATGGGCGTGCAGCTCGCGGGCTACGCGACGGCGGCCGCGCGCGCCGTTCGCCCACCCCTGCGCATCGCAGTCGCCGACGAGCCCGGGAGCGACCTCAACCGCGCTGCGCTCCGGATGGCCGACCACGAGAAGGTCGTCGTCCCCCGTGCCGCCGAGCACTTCCCCGACGAGGACTACGAGCCGGGCCGCGCCTACGTACTTTCTGGCGACGACGTCTCGGCCCCGGCCGCGACCCCGACCGAGCTCGCCGACCGCGTCTCCGCCTCGGCGGGCTGAACGGCCCCGTAAACCGCCGGTGAGTTTATACCTGGTCTCTCCGAACGGACCGGCATGGCGAGTCTGAGCGACCTCGGGCTGTCCGAGTACGAGGCCCGCGTCTATCGCGCGCTCCTCGACACCGGTCCGGCAACCGCCAAGGAGTTGTCACACGCGAGCGAGGTGCCGATGGGGCGCATCTACGACGTGCTCAACGGCCTGGAGTCCCGGCACCTGGTGCGGAGCCAGACCGCCAGCCGGCCGAAGAAGTACATGGCCGTCGAGCCGAGCACGGCGCTCGACCGGCTGCTGGAGGAGAAGCGCCGCGAGCTCGACGAGCGTGCCGAGCAGTACGAGGCCGTCGTCGAGCAGCTCCAGCGGGACCTCGACGCCCCCGAGCCGGTCGGTGACGAGGGCTTCTGGACCGCCGCGCTCGGGCCGGACGAGTCGCTGACGCTCTTCCTGGAGCGACTGGACGCCGCCGAGGACCGCATCATCATGATCGCCAGCACGCCAGCGGCGGGCTTCGACCTGAGCGCCGTGAGCGACCGCGTCGGCGACCACCTCGAATCGGCGCTCGACCGCGGCGTCACCGTCCAGGTGCTGGTCTCCCGGGACCTGGCCGTCACCGTCCCGGCGAGCGTGGGCGAGCGGTACAACACCCTCGCGGCGAGCGACGGCTTCTCGCTCCGGGTGACCGACGACGTCCACGGGAGTTTCACGCTCATCGACCGGGCGGAGGTCTGCATCGAGGTGGCGAACCCGCTCGACCCCGGCGAGGCGTTCGCGCTCATCGACCTCAAGGACCCCTCCTTCGCGAGCGACGTCTTCGAGGAGTTCGAGCCGCGGTGGGAGGCCGCGACGCCGCTGTAGTCGGGAGAATAACTTGCGCTGTCGGGTCGCTCGCTCGCCCGTTCGGTGTTCGCCGGTTCAGCGCTCGTTGACTTCCCGGCGCAGGTCGGCCAGCGTGGCGATGCGCTCGGCGTGCGCGTTGTGCTGGTGGATGGACTCGTCGTTCGACTGCTTCATCGTCACGACGGTCTCGTCGTCGAGCTCGGGGAAGGCGTCGACGACGCCCTCGGCCATCGCGCGCACGCAGTCCTCGACGAACCGGGCGTTGGCGTGGGCCCGGTAGGTCATGTGGTCCTCGTCCGGGCGCTTCGCGAGGTTGTAGATGCGCGCGCTCATCGAGTCGCGGGCGATCTCGACGAGGTCGATGAGGTCGACCTCGGGGCGTCCCGCGGTCTCGACGGTGAGCGTGGCGTGGCCGCGCTGGGAGTGGCCCGCCTGGGGAACCTCGTGCAGGAACTCGGCGACCTCGGCCTCGTCGACCCCGAGGTCCCCGAGCTTCTCGCGGGCGCGCTCCTCCATCATCCCCTGCGAGCAGGGACAGACCGTCATCCCAGTGACCCGCGCGCCGATCTCCTCGCGGGTCGGCTCGCCCTCGGCGGCGCGGGCGCTGGCGACGATGTCGACGGTCCCCTGGGTCGGGCGGTCGCTCTCGGGCGTCCTGGTCGAGAGGACGAGTTCGGCCTCCATCGAGACGGTCGCCTGCGAGGTGTACTCGTGTTTCTCCAGGAGGCGCTCGGCTGCCTCGCCGCAGACGTCCTCGACGCGGTAGGCCGGCTGGCTCACCGCCGACTCGAGGGTCTCGTCGATGACCTCCATGTTCCGGCTCATGTCGATGCCCTTCCGCCGGCTCGGGAGGTCGACGAACACCTCGAACTCGGCCATCAACACGATGGGTCGCCGGTCGTCGCGGGCGAGCTTTACCAGTTTCTCGACGCCGGTGACCCCGACCTGGCTCAGGCCGACGGTCACGTCCGGCTCCGAGGCCTGAACGTCCGGCAGCTGGTGGCTCATCGGCTGTGCTTCGGTCGGCGCGCGATTAGGCCTTTCCCTTCCGGTAGGTCACTCGAGCTTGCCGAGCGCGCCGAAGAACTCCAGGCCGGGGCCGGCGACCCGTGCCGGCTCCGGCGCCGCGCCGAGGTGGACGATGTCGGGCGTCTCGACCCGCACCCGGTCGCGGCCGTCGCTGACGACGAACGCGTGTGGCGCGTCGTCCGCCCGGATCGTGATAACGGCGTCCTGTCGGACCAGGAGGGGGGGCATCGCGTCCACCGGGGCCATCGGCGAGACGACGAACCCGGCCACCCCGGGCTGGACCAGCGGCCCGCCCTCGCTCAGGTTGTAGGCGGTGCTGCCGGTCGGCGTCGCCACCAGCAGGCCGTCGGCGTGGCTCGCGACGTAGAGGTCGCCGTCGATCCTGACCTCGACGCTCAGCCCGTGGCCGTGCCCGCGCTGTGGCCCCTGCACGACGACCTCGTTCAGCGCGGGGGCGAGCGACCAGCCGGCGTCGCCGCGGGCCTGGAGACGCGGCACGGTGGTCGAGCGGACGGCCCCGGTCTCGCGGAACCGGCGCACCTCGGCCCGGACCGCGTCGATGGCCTCGCCCGGGGCGACGGCGTTGAGAAAGCCCACCTCGCCCAGGTTCACGCCGAGGACCGGCACCGTGTCGGCGCCGTGTGCCGCGTAGAGGAAGGTGCCGTCCCCGCCGATGCTGACGACCAGGTCGCAGTCCGCGAACTGCTCGATGGCCGTCCCCGTGACGTCGAGCGCGTCGGCCGTCGCCTCGTCGACGACGACCGCCACACCTGTCTCGGTCAGCGTCTCCCGCACGTCCGCGGCGAGGTAGGCCGCGTGG
>Ga0102959_1000115_pt1 | contig 26138 bp, 23 predicted proteins | sample SalPonF2_B_D2_MG_FD_84520 | JGI IMG/M metagenome (GOLD analysis project Ga0102959, IMG submission 84520) | Salt pond soil microbial communities from South San Francisco under conditions of wetland restoration - Salt Pond MetaG SF2_B_D2_MG ...
CTCACCGGCGTGGGCGTCGAGACCCACCAGCGAATCGCCCGCGAGTTCGCGGCGGTCGACCGGGGGAAGATCATCCACGGCAAGGGCGTAAACGACTGGTACCACAACGACCTCGGCAACCGCTCGATCCAGCTGCTGGTGACCCTGACGGGGAACCTCGGCCGGCAGGGGACGGGCTTCGACCACTACGTCGGCCAGGAGAAGATCTGGACCGTCCACGGCTGGCAGACGCTCGCGTTCCCGACCGGCAGCGTCCGGGGCGTCCCGACGACGCTGTGGACCTACTATCACGGCGACATCCTCGGCCACATCGACCCCGACACGCGACGGCGGATCCAGGCGGCCGTCGACCGGGGGTGGATGCCCGTCTACCCCGAGGAGCGACCGGACGGGACGCGACCGGACCCGTCGGTCATGTTCGTCTGGCGGGGGAACTTCTTCAACCAGTCGAAGGGCGGCATCGCCGTCGAGAACGTCCTCTGGCCCAAACTCGACCTCGTCGTGGACCTCAACTTCCGCATGGACTCGACGGCGCTCTACAGCGACATCGTCCTGCCGGCGGCGAGCCACTACGAGAAACACGACCTGTCGATGACGGACATGCACTCCTACGTCCACCCGTTCACCCCGGCGGTCGAACCGCTGGGCGAGGCCAAGACTGACTGGGAGATTTTCCGCCTGCTCGCCGAGACGGTCCAGGCGGTCGCGCGGGAGCGGGGCGTCGAACCCATCCAGGACCGCACGTTCGACCGCCAGATCGACCTGCGGACGATCCACGACGACTACGTGCGCGACTGGCTGGCCGACGAGGAGGGAGCGCTCAGGGACGACAGAGCGGCCTGCGAGTTCGTCCTCGAGCACTCCGAGGAGACGAACCCCGCAGATTCCGACCAGCAGATCACGTTCGACGACGTCGACGAGCAGCCGCGGCGGTTCCTGGCGACGAGCGACCACTGGACCTCGCCCATCGAGGACGGCGAGGCGTACGCGCCCTGGAAGCGATTCGTCCAGGAGAAGAACCCGTGGCCGACGCTGACGGGTCGCCAGCAGTACTACATCGACCACGACTGGTTCCTCGAACTCGGAGAGGAGCTCCCGACGTTCAAGGAGCCCCCGACCCTCCAGTCGTCCCGGCGCTACCCGCTACGCTACAACACTCCCCACGGCCGTTGGTCGATCCACTCCACCTGGCGGGACAACGAACACATGCTCCGACTGCAGCGGGGCGAGCCGCTGATCTACCTGAGCCCCGAGGACGCGGCGGCGCGGAACGTCGAGGACGGCGACACCGTCAGGGTGTACAACGACCTCGACGAGCTCGAACTCCAGGCGAAGATCTATCCGAGCAGCGAGCCCGGGACGGTGAGGATGTACTTCGCCTGGGAGCGCTTCCAGTTCCCGAGCCGCGGGAACTTCAACACGCTCGTCGGCATGTACATGAACCCGACGCAGCTCGTCCGGTACCCCGCGGACTCCGGCGAGCACCTCTCCTTCTTCCCGAACTACTGGGGGCCGACGGGCGTGAACTCGGACGTGCGCGTCGAGGTCGAACTCCTCGAGAAGCGGGCGACGAACCGGGAGACGACGACGGCGGAGCCGGGGAACGAGACCGCAACCGGGAACGAGACCGGGACGACGGCGGAGCCGGAGAACGCCACCACGACGACGGCCGGGCAAGGGAACGAGACCGCGACGACGGCGGAGCCGGAGAACGCCACCACGACGACGGCCGGGCAAGGGAACGAGACCGCGACGACCAGGTGGAACGAGACCACGGCCTCCGGCGTGTCCAGCGGAGACGAATCGACGGACCCGTCGGGGGAGCGACCTCCGGGAGGTGAAGACCAGTGAGTTCGCCCGGGGGGAACGCCACGCAGCAGGACGGCGGCCCGAGCACCGGCACGCGGTCGGGTGACGGCACCGAGCCGTCGCAGGGCGACGGCGTCGGCCTCGCCGAGGGGATCGACCACCAGGTGGCGATGGTGATGGACCTCAACAAGTGCATCGGCTGCCAGACGTGCACCATCGCCTGCAAGACCCTCTGGACCGACAGCGGCGGGCGTGACTACATGTACTGGAACAACGTCGAGACCCAGCCTGGGGAGGGCTACCCGCGGAACTGGGCGGAGGGCGGCGGCGGCTTCACGTCGGCCGAGCAGGCCGCAGATCAGTCCCACGGGAACTATCGAGCCGGCCAGCTCCCCTCGGAGGAGGACTACGGCCGCGCCTGGGAGTTCAACCACGCGGAGCTAATGTACGACGGGAGTGACGCGCCGCTCCGGCCCCAGGGGGAGAGGCCCGAGTGGGGGCCGAACTGGGACGAGGACCAGGGGGCGGGTGAGTACCCCAACTCCTACTACTTCTACCTGCCGCGCATCTGCAACCACTGCACGCATCCCTCCTGCGCGGAGGCCTGCCCGCGCAAGGCCATCTACAAGCGTGCCGAGGACGGCATCGTCCTGGTCGACCAGGAGCGCTGCCGGGGCTACCGCTACTGCGTCGAGGGCTGTCCCTACGACAAGGTGTACTACAACGTCCTCCGCAAGCGCTCCGAGAAGTGCATCTTCTGTTACCCGCGCATCGAGGGGGCCGGGCCCTCCGAGGGGACGACCGGACTGGTCGAAGGCGATGCGATCCCGCCGGCCTGCGCCACGGAGTGTCCGCCCCAGCTCCGGATGGTGGGCTACCTGGACGACGAGGACGGACCGATCTACAAGCTCGTCGAGGAGTACGGCGTGGCGCTCCAACTTCACCCCGAGTTCCAGACCATGCCGAACGTCTACTACGTCCCGCCGTTCGCCCCGCCACAGCTCTCCGAGAGCGGCGAGACGGTCGACGTCGACCGCATCCCGCGGTCGTTCCTCGTCGAGCTGTTCGGCGAGGGGGTCCACGAGGCGCTGGACACGATCGAGCGCGAGCGGGAAGCGGTCCAGCGGGGCAAGGAGAGCGAGCTCATGGACCTGCTCACGACGAAGAACCCGGCCCGGCAGTACCGCCTGGAGGTGTTCAACCAGTGACCGACGCCGGCCGGCTGGCCGCGAGCGGCCGGGTGCTGCTCGCGGCGGCTCTCATCGCCGTCGCCGCGTTCGTCCCGACCCTGGTCGGAGCCCGGGCCGCGAACGAGATACCGACCCTGTCGGCCTCCCAGGAGCAGGCGCGAGCCCTCTCGCAGCCGACCGCGGCCGCGTGGAACGACGCGCCCCCGGTGAGCGTGCCGCTGTCGAGCGCCCCGAGCACCGTCCCGAACGCGAACGACACCTCCATCGACGTCGTGAACGTCCAGGCCGCCCGGTCGGACACCGAGCTCTTCGTCCGCCTCTCGTGGGCCGACGGCACGCGGGACCCGAACGCCGCTGCCCTGCCGAACGGGACGCCGCAGGTGGACACCTTCGGGGACGCGGCGGCGGTACAGCTCCCGACGAACGCCTCGGCCCAGCCGGGCATCGCCATGGGCAGCCCGGCCTCGACGGTGAACGTGTGGTGGTGGAACCGACTCGTCGGCTCCCAGGAGGTTCTCGCGGGCGGGCCCGGAACGGTAACCCGGTTCCCGAACGACACCGTCTCGTCGAACGCGACCTACCGCGACGGCCGCTGGTTCGTCGTCTTCGAGCGGAACCTCTCTATCCGGGGCGAGAACCGGACGGCGCTCGACGCGAACCACGACCTGAACGTGGCGTTCGCCGTGTGGAACGGGTCGAACATGGAACGGTCGGGCCGGAAGTCGGTGAGCGAGTGGCACTACTTCCCGTTCGGTCCCGGCCCGCAGGGGCCGCCGTACGAGACGGCACTGTGGATAATCGCCGGCGTCGCCATCGTCGTCGTCGTCTCGGTCACCGTCGAGGCCGTCAGGAGGGGGGGCTGACCGTGCCCGGCGGCACATCTGGCGGGAACGTGGAGCCGGGCACCCCGGGATTCGACGAGCAGGCCGGCGCCCGCGGCGGTGTGTACGGGCTGCTGGCCGCGGTCTTCCGGCATCCGGACGAGGCCCTCCACCGGACGCTCGTCGACGGCGACCTCGTCGCGGGACTCATCTCGCTCGTGGAGCGGACGTCGCTCCCCGTCCGCGTCGACGTCGGCGACGAGGCGACCGCGGACGACTTCGAGACGCTCTGTTCGAGGTACAACGACCTCTTCGAGCTGGGATACGCCGAGTACACGGACCGGACCGACGGTAGCCTCTCTACGACCGAGCCACCGGTTCCGCTCTACGAGTCGGCGTATCGCTGCGACGCCTCCTGGACGGACGTGAACCTCGACCTGGCCCGGGCGTACGACTACTACGACCTGGAGGTCGACGACTCGGACCGGGAGAACCACGACCACCTCCCGCTCCAGCTCGAGTTCGCGGGCTTTCTCGCCCGGCGCGAGGCGGCCGTGGACGGCTCGTCGGCCGCGGCCGCGCGCCTGGACCTGCTCGACCGCCACCTCCGCATCCTGATCGAGGGCGTCGCTGATCGGATCGCCGACGAGCCGGGAACCGGCGTCTACGGCCCCCTCGCGACGTTCCTCGACCGGTTCACAGCCGCAGACAGGCGCGACCTGGCCGAACGGCTGGAGGTGGACTGAGTGGGCCCCGACCTCTCGACGGGGGCAGAGGACAGCGTCGAGGACGCCGGGCCCGGGGGCGGCAGCCAGCCGTCGGACCGCCGGATGGCCGCCGGAGGTGGGGTGGGGCACGTCGCGACGGCCACGAGCCTGCCTCGAGTTCGGTCGCCGTCGACCACGCTCGGCGGCATCGCGTTACTCGGCGTCGGTCTGCTCGCCGCGGCGCGTATCGCGGTGAACCTCCCCGGGTCGGTGGTCGGTGCCGACCTTCAGCGGTGGTATCCCCTCCTCCACACCGCCGCGACCGTCGGCCCGGCCGCCGCCGCCATCGGCCTCGGCGTCGTCGCCGACTCGGCGTGGCGCCGGGTCGGGCTGGTCGCAGTCGGCGTGTTCGGTCTGCTGGCGACGGTCTCGCCCGGGGCGGCCCTCCCGGCGACGGGGGTGGTGGTCCTCGGCGGCTGGCTGGGCGCGTTACCCCCCACTATCGACGGCGCTCGGACGGCGGTCTCCGGGCGTGGTATCGTCGCGACCGCGCTCCTCGCGGGGCTAAGCTGCTCGCTGGTCGGCTCCGCCGGCGTCGCTCCCCCGCTCCTGCGACCGGTCGGCAGCGTGCTCTCGCTGGCCGGCGTCGCCGTCTCGCCGCTCTCGCTTTCCACCCGCCCCCGGACGCTCGACTGGACTGTCGGCGCGATTGTCGCGGCGGGCACCCTGTTCGCCGGGACCGCTTCGCCGTTCGTCTCAGGGGCCGTGATGCTCGTCGTCGGTGGAATCGTCCACGTCCCGTTCGTCCTCGTCGTGGCCGCAGTTGGCGGGGCCGGAATCACCGTCTCGGCCGCGCTGGCGCGGGGAGACGGCGCCGGTGTGACTGCCGGCGCGCTCCTCGTGGTGGCCGGCGTCCCCTACACGCTCCCGCGGGCGCTCGGGGTCGTCGTCGCAGCGACTATCGTGGTGCGTCCCGTGGCGACCAGGAGTGAGTCGGCGTGACCGGAGACGACGTAGCGGAGTGTGGCTGCGACGAGCACGCCTGCTCCTGCGGCGGCCAGAGCGAGTCCCAGGACACCGGCGACCCGGCGGACGGGCCGCCCGATCCGCAGCTCGACCCGACGCGGAGCCCCGGCGTCGGCGGCGGCGGTCCGGCGGGGCTGGCGGACATCGAGGTGAGCCGGGACGTGACCATCGGAGCGGCGACGCCCGCCGACCTGACGGTGAGCGACACCGCACCGGTCGCCGACGAAACGACCCGGTCCCTGCTCGTGAGATTGATGGGCGACGAGGCGGTCGAGCGGGGCCGCGCGGCGCTGGCCCTGGCCGACAGGGCGGCCTCCGAACGGGTCGTCTCCGCACTGGCGCGGGCCGCACGGACCGACGACGACGCGGACGTCAGGCAGTTCGCGGTCGAGGCGCTCGGGAGGCTGGCCGACGAATCGGTGGACGCCACGACCGTCGAGACGGCCGAGGCGGTCTCGCTGGCGGCGACGCGCGACGACGACCCCTGGGTGCGTGCCGAGGCGGTCGTCGCGCTCGACCGGCTGGACCGCGCGGCCCACGCGGACCGACTGGCGGCGGCGCTCGCCGACGAGCACCACGCGGTCCGGCGGAACGCCCTCATCTCGCTCTTCAAGCGGGATGGCGAGGCGGCGCTCGACGCGCTCCTCGACGGGGCGACGGACCCGGACGACCGCGTCCGCGAGTGGGCCGCCCACATGCTGGCCGGCGTGGACGACGCGCGGGCCACGGCGGCGCTGCGGCGGCTCTGTGCGGACGACGTCGAACTCGTCGCGGTGACCGCCCGACACTCGCTCTCCGTCGATTCGGCCCGCTTCAGGCGGCGGTTCACCGGGGCGCTGTCGGGCGGTCGAACCGTCCTCCCGGGCGAGGACCTGCTGAACAGGCAGCCAGACCTCTGAGCGCCCCGTCGGGGCGGCGGACCACGAACGAACCCATGACCGACACCGAATCCGAACGGCGAACGCGGGTCGAATCGGCGCTCCGGGACGTGCGGGACTCGCGGAGTGGTCTCAACGTCTTCGAGGCGGGCCTCGTCGACGGCGTCCGCATCGAGGGGTCGAGAGCGATCGTCGAAGCCGACCTCGACCGGTTCGACCCGCGGACCCGGCGCGACGTGATCGAGAGCGTGCTGGCGGCCACCGAGGGCGTGAGCTGCATCGAGCAGGTACACGTCGAGCCGTCGAGGGTGACCGCAGGCGACCGGGTGACTATCGCGGAGATCGACGCGGTGATCGCGGTGGCGAGCACGAAAGGGGGCGTCGGCAAGAGCACCGTCGCGACGCACCTCGCGGCCGCGCTCGGGGCGGACCGGGACGTCGGCCTGTTCGACGCCGACCTGTTCGGCCCGAACGTCCCCTCGCTTCTTGGCGCCGAGGGCCCCGTCCGAACGGACGACCAGGACCGGCCGGTTCCAGTGTCGGTGGGCGGACTGGAGGTGATGAGCGTGGACTTCATGACCGACGACGGGGCGCTCGCCTGGCGCGGCGCGATGGCCCACGAGGCGCTCTCGGACCTGTTCGGGGACACCGCGTGGGCCGACCCGGACGTGCTCGTCGTCGACCTGCCGCCGGGGACGAGCGACGTCGTGCTCACGACGCTCCAGGAGGTGCCCATCGACGGGGCGGTGTTCGTCACGACGCCGTTCCACACGAGCGTCGCGGACACCCGGCGGAGCGTCGAGCTCTTCGAGGAGAACGGCGTCCCGGTCCTCGGGACGGTACTGAACATGGACGGGTTCGTCTGCGAGGCGTGCGGCCACGACCACGACCTGTTCCCGGGGCCGGATCCGACGTCCGCCCTCGACGTCCCTGTGCTGGGGCGGCTGCCGTTCGATCCCGACCTGCAGCGGCGGGTGTCGTCGGGCGATCCGCCGCCGGTCGTCGCCTCGCTGGCGTCGGCTATCGAGGACGCGCTGGACGGCGTCGAACGGATCGACCTGCCGGCGGACCCCGTCGACATCAGGGGAGTGGACGCCCAGCAGCGGGTCGACCGCGTACGCGAGGCGTTCGAGGCGCTCGACCCCGGCGAGACGCTCTACCTGGTGAGCGACCGCGATCCGACGCCGGCCGGCAGCTTCCTCGTCGACCTGCTCGGTCGCGAGGGCGACCCCACGGACGAACTCCCGGGGTTCGCCGTCGACCGGCGCGGTCCGGCTGAGTGGGCCCTCCGGGCGGGTCGCCCCTGAACGGGCGGGCGACCGGGAGCCTCCATCCCCGCCTACGCGGGCTGTGACCTTTCCGTGGCCCGGCCGGGTCCCGGCGGTCACGATGACCGCCCCCTCGTCGGGCGACGCGCTAGCTCTCGCCGTCATCGGAGGAGTTTATACCTGGACGACCGCACCGTCGTGCATGGAACGGATCGTACTCGGGAACACCGCCTTCGAGGGGAAGAACGACGTCTACCTGTTCGACGAGGACGGTGAGACGGTCCTGGTCGACACCGGGGTCGCCACACCATCGACCCGTCGAGAGCTCCAGGACGGACTCCGGTCCGCGGGCGTCACCTTCGCGGACGTCGACCACGTACTGGTGACCCACTGGCACCAGGACCACGCGGGGCTCGTCGGCGAGATCCAGGCAGAGAGCGACGCGACGGTCTTCGTCCACGAGGCGGATGCGGCCCTGGTCGAGCACGACGAGGACGCGCTCGACGCCCTCGAACGCCGGCAACGGGACTGCTACGAGGAGTGGGGGATGCCCGCGGAGAAGCGCGAGGAGCTACTGGCGTTCTTCGAGCGGAACGCCGGAAGCCGGGGCGAACCGGCCACCGTCGAGCGATTCGCGGACGATGACCGCATCGAACTCGGTGGGCGCGTGTTCGAGGTCGTCCACGCGCCGGGACACACGGCCGGCCTAACCTGCTTCGTCACGGACCTCGACGGCGACCGGGTCGTGCTCACCGGCGACGCCATCCTCCCCGTCTACACGCCGAACGTCGGCGGGGCGGACGTCAGAGTCGAGGCCCCGCTGGCGAAGTATCTCGAGTCCCTGCGTCGGCTCGCCGACGCGGAGTACGACCTGGCGCTCCCGGGCCACCGCGACCCCATCGACGACCCCACCGAGCGGGCGACCGCAATCATGGAGCACCACGAGGAGCGCGCGATGCGCGTCCTCCGCGTGCTCGACGAACGGGGGCCGAGCGACGTCTGGAGCGTCAGCGACGCCCTGTTCGGGTCGCTATCGAACGTACACATCCTACACGGGCCGGGCGAGGCCTACGCCCACCTCGAACATCTCCACCGGACCGGCGCCGTCGAGCGGGACGGACGGACCTACCGCCGCTCGGAAGCAGCCAGTGACTGGTCCGGCCTCGCGCTCGACGAAGCGAAGTCGCGGTGAGCCTGGCTCGGACCCGTCGATAGCCGGGCAGCGGCTTCGAATCTGCCGACAGCTCGATCAGTCGATGGGTATCGTCGTCGCCTGCTCCTCGACGGGGACCTCGACTTCGTTGCGCCGCATGAACGGCGGGGTCCACGGGTCGTTGTACTGGAGCAGCGTCGGTTCTCCCACCGGTTCGACGTCGTGGGCGATTAGCTCGTCGAGGAGTCGCCGACGGTGCCGGTCGACCCGGTTCTCCGTCGCGTACCAGGAAAACTGGGCGGCCGCGACCGTCCGGGCTGGTTCGACGACCAGTCGGACTGCAGGATCCGTCGGCGTCGGAGCCGTCTCGGGCGTGTACTCGGACGGGAGGTAGAACGCCATCGTGACGGTCTCCCCGTCCGTGGCAGTCCGGACGGGCGAGGTCATCGGGACGCGGGCGCTCCCGGCCCGCAGTGGCTGCTCCGACGCCGAAACGGCCCGCCTGACGTCCCGGACGGCCACCGGCGCGGTCATCGCGACCGATTCGCTGCCCTCGTTCGCACCGGAGATGTACTGGAAGAGGCGACGGAACGCAGTCCTGCGGTCGGGTGCCGTCGTCTCGACGAAGATGGTGCGTGGATAGCGGCGGATCTCGACGTCGTCGAAGCGTTCGACCGTCTCGTAGGGGACGCGTGCCGTCCGCCGCGAGGAGTACACGCCCCAACCGATCCAGAGCGCGAGCAGGCCGCCAGCGGTCGCCAGGGTCGCCTTCGTTCGGGTGCGCATGGGAATTAGACGGCCGTGTAGACCAAAAAGTGGGTGCCTGACTGTGAAGTGCCGGACCCGGGCCGTTCCGGTGTGCCCGGTTCAGGCCTCGACGCCCTCGGCGGCGAAGGCGTCTTTGAGCTTGGCCTCGTCCTCCGCCGAGAGGTTGGTCCGGAGCACCTCGGGCTCGAACGCTTTCAGCTCCTCGACGACGCGGTCCGCGACCACGTCCTCGACGAGCAAGAAGAGCGCGGAGTTGCCCGGTTCGATGGTCTCGCTTACCTCCTCGATGAAGTCGTCGTCGACGCCGATGTCGGTGAACTTCCCGGCGAGCGCCCCGGTGATCGACCCGATGGCCAGGCCGAGCCAGGGCATGAAAAAGAGGAGGCCGATGAGCATCCCCCAGAACGCCCCGCCGAGCGCGCCGGCGCCGACGAGGCTCTTCGCCTGCTTTACGTCCACCTTTCCGTCCTCGTTCCGGACGACGACCGCCGCGTCGTCGAGCGTGACCAGCTGCTGTTTCTGGAGTTCGATCAGTCTGTCTCTCACGTCGAACGCCCCCGTCACGTCGTCGAAGGCGAGTACGATCAGTTCACTCACGGATTTCCCCCGTGAGGGATTCGACAGTTGACGGTATCACTGCGCCGTCTCGCGGACCAACTGGTACAAACGAGTCGACGAACCGGAAAGTACGACCGTTCGGTCGGGGTCCGTCCCCGGTCGGTCGTCCCCGCTGGCGACACTATCCAGAAGCCATCGGGAAGTTTGTATCTGCTTTCCAACTATAGGCAATATTTACATAATTTACACGCATCTTGGTTGTCGGATGTATCCACGAACAATCCTCCTCACGATCGTCGTCGTCCTCTCGACGGTGGCGGCCGGCACGGGCGGCGCCGTCGCCAGCCACAGTCCGAGCGGACAGCCAGTACAGCAGGTCCAGCCAACCTCCTTCCGACCGGACGCCGTGGTCAACAACTCGACGCACGGCGAGTACCGCGGCTTCGAACCGTCCAGGAACGAAACCCAGAAACCGGTCGAACTCGAAACCATGCCGTCGAATCTGACGGGCGGGACGAGTGCGGCCGGCGGCGCGAGCGCGTCGTCGTCCATCGTGATGGACCCGAACGACTCGGACTCGCCCCTGGTCGGCACGACGAAGTACTACCTCGGCTCGGACGTGAACGGCTACTACTTCAAACAGTTCACGCTCGTCGCCCTGGGCGACAACGTCGAGGTCTGGGTCGCCAACGACCTCGGCTGGCCGGCCGGCGACCCGCGGGCCGACCTGACCGTGACCGAGGCCCAGGCCGAGGCGCTCGCCCGGCAGTTCGATGGGAACATCTACCCGACGGAGTCGAAGCTCTTCGGGCGACCGGCCGCCCGGAACGGCTCCGACGCGCTGCTCTCGCAGCTCGGGCTCGTCCCGCCGGATTACTACCAGACCGACAACGGCACCGGTCGCACCGTGCTGCTCGTGGACAACGTCCGCGATAAGAACTACTACGACCCCAGCTACCCGCTGTACGTCGCCGGGTTCTACTCGCCGACCATCCAGCAGTACACCGACCGGAACGTCATCACCATCGACGCCTACGGCTGGAGCTCTGTCGGCGGCCCGACCGACCGGGTCGGCAGCGAGGGCACGCTCGCCCACGAGTACCAGCACCTGATCCACAACGACCTCGACAGCGACGAGACCAACTGGATAAACGAGGGCATGTCCGACTTCGCGGAGTACGCCACGGGCTACGGGGTCCCGAAGAGCCACGTCCAGGCCTACGAGCAGCTCCCCTCCAACTCCCTGACGAACTGGGAGGACCAGGGCGCGATCAACGTGCTCTCGGACTACGGCGAGGCCTTCGCCTTCCAGCTCTACCTGGACGACCGGTTCGGGACCAGCTTCATCAGCAACCTGGCACACGACCCGGCGAACGGCATCACGGGCGTCGAGAACACCCTCCGGGAGACCCACCAGCAGACCGACTTCTACGGGCTCTTCCAGGACTTCTCGACGGCCGTCGTCACCGACGACATGTCCACCCCGATGAACGACGTCTACCACATCGACGGGATCGACCTCCACGTCAACACCTCCGGCGACGTCGGGACGGCCGGCGCGTGGGGCACGAACTACCGGACCATCGACACGGCCGACCGGGGGCCGATCACCGACGTCACCGTCTCCGGGAAGAACTTCACCGACACGCAGTGGCATACGGCGACTGACCCCGTCGACGGCCAGGGACAGGTGCTCTACAGCGGGTCGGGAAACTTACTCGACCGGTTCGCCATCACGCGCGCGAACCTCACCGGCGTCTCCGACCCGACGCTGCGCTTCGAGACGTACTACGACATCGAACGGAACTGGGACTACGGCTTCGTGCAGGTGTCGACGGACGGCGGTCAGACGTGGCACAGCCTCTCGAACGCCGACACGGACGCCACGCCGAACCCGTCGGCCCACCCGACCGTCAAGGCGAACGTGCCCGGGTTCACCGGCACGACCGACCGCTGGCGGACCGAGACGTTCGACCTCTCGCCGTACGCCGGCAACGACAGCGTGCTGGTCGCGTTCCGCTACACGACCGACTGGGCGGTGGCCCACCCCGGCTGGTACGTCAGGAACGTCACCGTGGCAGGGACGTCGGTCCCGACCGACTCGGTCGCACCGTACCTGAGCCTCCGCGAGGCCCGCAACGACCACCTGGAGTACCAGTTCACCTTCATCGGCGTCAAGGCCAACGGCAACTACCAGGTGATGCAGCTCGACGCGCGGACGTTCTCGGACAGCCAGGAGCAGGAACTCAGGCAGTTCCTCCACGACGGCAACTTCGAGCGGGTCATCGTCGCCTCGACGTGGGCGGCCCACCAGGGCGAGGGCGGGCGCGTGCCCGTCGGCGTCGAGTTCACCTTCCAGGACGCACGGGACAACCGAAACTCCCAGCAGAGCGGATAGCCACCCGTCTGCGGGACCGTCCGGGGGCTCTCGTTCCCTCGACGGACGTCCCTGACCGGCAACCAGATTTTTCCCGACGGCAACACGTCGCGACGAGTGGACGGGCCCACCCCCATCGGGGGCGACGTCGCCCGGACCTCCTCGCTCAGAACGGCGCGTCGCCCCGGCTCGGCTGCTCGGCCCGTCGCCGTCGCTCCATGGGGTTCGCGTGCTGTTCGTCGCCGCCCGGCGGGGTCTGCTCGACCGTCCCGGTCTCCCGGAACTGCGTCTCGAGCCACGCCAGGTCCTCGTTTATCTCGTCGCTCTGGTGGTGCATCGGGTGGACGCGCACCCGGACCAGGTCGAACTCGTGACGGTCCGAGAGACCGTTCCAGGCCCGGAACGACCCCTTGGTGAGCGTGTCGCTCTGGGGGCAGAACGGCGTCGTCGGCGTGAACTCCGCGCGGAGCACCGACGGGTCGTCGGCCTGGACGGCGTAGCGGTAGCCCGCGTTCGGGTGACGGTGGTCGAGGTTGAGCCGCGCGAGGTTGTAGTTGAACGTCATGTCGTACACCCCGCGGTCCTCGAAGACGTCCCGTGTGAGCTCGTGGAACGCGACGTGGTCCGCGCCGTCCAGAACCTCGTGGCCGTCGAGGAACCGGGCGGGGCTCGGGATGTGCTCCGGGACGAACTCGTCGTAGTCGTCGAATAGGTCGTCGCCGCCGAACGCTGAGGAGAACCCGCGCATGTCCCCGCCTACGCCGTCGCCGTCCGTAGACCTGCGCCGGAACATGTTCGCCCGGGACGGCCGAGTGTCCGCGACACGAACCTGACAAATCCGCGATTCGCATCGGACGGATGGTCCCGGGAGCCGCCGCGGATGGAGAACCGTTCGACTGGCCCCGGGTGGTGCAGTTATCGTCCGCCCCGACGTACCCCCAGTATGAGCGTCATCCTCGAGTTCTCGGTGGACCGGGAGGACTTCGCCCTGGGTCAGGTCATCGGCCAGTCGAACGGCGGGACCGTGGAGCTCGAACGCATCGTCCCCGCGGGAGAGGCCGTCGTGCCGTTCTTCTGGGTCGAGAACGACGAGCAGTCCGACCTCGAGGCGAGCGTCGAGGACAGCGACTACATCGAGAACCTCGTCACGCTCGACCGCGTCGGCGACCGGACGCTCTATCGGGTGGAGTGGACCGGCGAGTACGAGGACCTCATGGAGGGCATCACGAGCAGCGATGGGACCATCCTCGAGGCACGAGGAAACGACGAGTGGTTCTTCCGGCTACGGTTCCTCGACCACCAGCGGGTGGGGGACTTCTACAACTTCTGTACCGAGAAGGACATCCCCGTTCGCGTCGGCCGAGTGTACACGCTCACCGAGGAGTCCCTCCAGGGGCGGATGTTCGAGCTCACCGCGGAGCAGCGGGAGGCCCTGGTGCTGGCGCTTAGACGGGGCTACTTCGCCACGCCGCGCGAGACGAACATGGACGACCTGGCCGCGGAGCTCGGCATCAGCCAGCAGGCCTTCTCCGACCGCATCCGCCGGGGCGAGGAGAAGATCCTCCGGAACGTGCTCCTCTCCGCTGACGGCGGCCGGCTCGGCGGGAGATGGTAATTCGCCTGTCTGTACAGGGGTTACTCGTATCGAGAGCGTGCCCGAACGAACGCCTGCGGTTCGACCGGACTGATCGTCGTGCGCTCCGGTCGGACGTGGGGGCGTTCGACCGGCCCGACCGGGGAGCGGGCACCGACCAAGACGGGGTGGTGTGGGGCGCCCGGTCGGAGTGGGACGCGAACAGCCCGGGGGCGTGGGGGCCGCCGGTTCTCCGTTCGACGGTTCCTACAGCTCTCTGCTCGACGATTCGTCCGATTCTCCGCTCGACGAACCTCGTGGCCGAGCCGGCGGGAGTGAGTGTACAACCCATCTCGCTCGACGCGGGACCGCTGGCTCACCCCTTCTTGCAGGACGGCGGACACGCTCCTTTCCGCGGGAGGATAGACACGCTTCCTCACGCCGGGGGTCAGGCCTGCTCGCCTCTCGCGCGAAGCTCCGCGAGCACCGGTTCCGGGTCGTCGACGGTCTCGAACGTCACCGGGTTCCCGTCGCCGACGTCGATGGTCACCACCGGTTCCTCGAACCGGACGGCCTCGACGTCGGCGTAGTCGACCGACCTCGGCTGCCCGTCGGCTGATAGTCGACGGTCGGGGAGGTCCACGCGCACGGGACGGACGGAACCGGCCTCGGTCCCGAAGGCGACCACGTGCGCCGAACAGGTCCGTCGAGGTTCGACCATCGGCACCCGTCCGAGGCCGCGGTCGGCGCGGAGCAGTGTCGAGTCGTCGCTGTCCGTCGCGTGCTCCGCCGCCAGGTCGTCGAGAACCTCCTCGTACCGGCGGTTTATCTCGGCCGTCCCGCGCCACCACGCGGCCGCGCCCACGGCGATGCCGACGAGCAGGATGGCCGCGAGCGGGAGCAGGGCGACCGAGACGAGGTCCGTGACGGCGGAGCCGCCGCGGGTGCCGTTGAGCCACCGGAGCCACCAGGTCACGAGGGCGTTCCCCAGGACGACGCCCACGAACCCCCCACCGGCCACGGTCGTTACCAGGGGGCGCCAGCCCAGCCACCAGAGGACCGCGCGCCGGGTGCCCATCGCCTCGCCGCGGGAAGCGGTCGGGTCGTCACCCTCGGACTGCTGGCGTGGCCGGGTGGTCGTCCCGACCGGCGGCGACTCGTCGGCGTCGGTCGTCGCGCTCATCACCGGCCCTGGGGCGGCTGCCGACATATATCTACGGCCATCGCGACGGCCCGACACCCGATTCGCGTCAGAACCTCTAAGGAACGGGCCGCCCACCTCCGAGTATGACCGACGTGCTGACGAGCGAGGCAGCGCAGTTCCTCGAACTGACGGCCGAACCGGCGGAGCCGCTGCTCCGGGAGATGGCCGAGCACGGCCGCGACCGGGGCTTCCCCATCATCGGCCCCCAGGTCGGTCGGTTCCTCCGGCTGCTCGCGCGACTCGTCGACGCGGAGCGCGTCTTCGAGTTCGGCTCGGGATTCGGCTACTCGGCCGCCTGGTTCGCGGCTGCGCTCCCGGCGGGCGGCGAGATCGTCCTGACCGACTACGACGCCGACAACCTGGCGGAGGCCCGCGAGTTCATAGACCGGGCCGGCTACCCGGCCGAGGTGCGCTTCGAGGCGGGCGACGCGATGGAGACGTTCGCCGCCTACGATGGACCGTTCGACGTGGTCCTCGTGGACCACGACAAGACCCGGTACGTCGACGCCTTCGAGCTGGCGCGCGAGAAGCTCGCGCCCGGCGGCGTCGTCGTCGCCGACAACCTGCTCTCGGGGCCGGCCGACCTCGACACCCTCCTGGCGGTCCTGCACGGCGAAGACGTCGACCACGACCAGGCGCGTGGCCTCGTCGCGTACGCCGAGCACGTCCGCGACGACCCGGCCTTCGAGACCAGCATCGTCCCGCTCGGGTCGGGCGTCGCGGTCAGCACCCGTCGGTGAGGCAGGTCATCCCGCGGCGAGGGGACTGTCGGCAACAGGAGTTACCCGTCGAGTGCGACGAGCGAGCCGCCGCCGCGACGCGTCCCGTAGAGCGTCCCGTCGACGAGGGCGAGCGACCGGACCGACGGACCCTGTCCCCACAGTTTCCGGCCGTCGGCCGGCGCGACGGCGAGGAGTTCGTCTGCGGTGGGGACGTACAGCGAGCCGTCGGCTAGGACGCCGTGCGCCCCGCTCGCCACCTCGTCGGGGCGCTCCCAGCGGAGTTTCCCGGTCGCGGCGTCGCGAGCGCGGAGGACGGTCCTGAACGGGTCGGGCTTCCGGTCCCGGGCGTAGATGACCGCGCCGTCGGTCGCGAGCCTGGAGACGTAGCCCGTGGCGTGCCAGGCGAACTCGCCGGCCGTGTCGAAGGCGTATATGTCGCCGTCGGTGACCACGAACACGTGGCAGGTGGTGGCGACGACGGTCGAGACGTTCGGCGAGAGCGCACCGGAGTCTCCGTCGCCTCGCGGCGTGGTGGCGGTCCACCGGGTCTCCCCGGAGGCGGGGTCGAGCGCGACGACCGAGCCGCCGACGAGGGCCGCGTAGACGCCCGACGGCCCGACCGCCGGCGGCTCCGCGACGGGGTGGTCGAACGTCCGCCGCCACGCCGTCGTCCCGTCCGGCGCGCGGGCGACCAGCCTCTCCCCCCAGGCGTAGATGCGGTCGACCGTCGGGACGACCCGGCCAGCGCTGTCGAGCGACCGCGTCCACCGCTCGGTGCCGTCGGTCCGGTCGAACGCGTACAGTGTTCCCCCGGCCGGGACCAGCACGTCCCCGCCCCGAACCGCGGGGGCCGGCGGTCGCGCCGGGAGCCGCGCGGACCACCGCAACTCGCCCGTGGCCCGGTCGCGGGCCTGGACGGTGTGTCCGCCCGGGTCCGCCCGCTCGGGGCCGGTCGACCGCGACACTTCCCCGGACCGCCGTCGGAGCGAAGACGTCGACCACGACCTGGCGCTTCGAGCGAAGACACGTTCGACGCGCCCTCGGCTGACACCCTCGCTAGTCGAGCGAGACGGTCGTGCCGACGTCGGCGTCGACGGCCCGCTCGTAGACGTAGTCGGCGGTCGCCGCGTCGAGCACCGCCGAGCCGACGCTCTCGACGACGAGTATCTCGTCGTCCCGCTGGCGGCCGCGCCCCCCCTCGAAGGCGGCCGAGAGCGGGAGCAGGTCCACCGCCGAGAGCCCCGCCGCGCGTGCGTCGCCGATCTCGGCCACCTCCTCGGGGACGTCCGCGAACACGCGGGCCGCCCGCTCGAACGTCGTCACGTCGAGCTCCTGCATCGACGCGGTGTACGCGCCGACGGCGACGACGAGCGCCCCAGGGGCCAGCGCGTCCCCGGGAAACACCGGCTCCGTGCTCGTGGTCGCGGTGACGACGACCGAGGCCCCGTCGACGGCCGCCCGCGGGGAGTCGACCGCCGTGACGGGCACGCCGAGTTCGGCGTCGAGGTCGGCCGCGCAGGCGAGCTGCGAGTCGCTCGGGGAGTAGACCCGGACGTCGGTCACGGCTGTCGCTGCGGCGATTGCCCGCGCCTGCCAGCGGGCCTGGGTGCCGGCCCCGAGGATGCCGAGCGAGACGGGGCCGACGGCGAGGTCGCGCGCCGCCAGGCCGCCGATGCAGCCGGTCCGGGCGTTGGTGATGCGGCTGCCGGCCAGCAGCGCCGCGGGCAGGCCCGTCGCGGCCTCGGTGAGGACTATCTGTGCGTTGACCGTGGGCAGTCCACGCTCGGCGTTCCCCTCGTGGACGCCGACGAGCTTCGTCGCGTAGTGGGTCGCCCCGTGGACGTACGCCGGCATCACCAGGCCGGTCCCGAGCGGCTCGTCCGGCGCGTCCGGGTCCAGCCCGGTCCCGACCGGGAAGTGCGGCCGCGGCGGTCGCTCGACCTCGCCGCGCCCCTGCCGGACGAACGCCGCCTCGACGACGGGGAGCAGGTCGGCGAGCGAGAGCAGGGCCGCCACGTCGGCATCGGAGAGGACGCGCATCGTACGACGTCGTTCGTGGACTGTCCTGATAAAACGGGCCGGCGCGAGAAACGGCGTCGGGTTCTCGCGGGCGCGCTTCCAGGCCGGTATCGGCGGATCGGGCCGTCGGTCGGTCACTCGACCGTCCGCACGCCGACCGACCGACCGTCGAGAGCGGCGAAACCGCCGGATATCGGTGACTTACAATGGCTTACAAGGACTTACAAACACGTACAACCGGGGGTGGCGGCCGGTCCGGCCCGGCCCGGGACCGCGTCCGGTCTGGCTGACGGGCTACGTTGCGTTCGTCAGTCGAAATCGCCGGGTCACCCACCCGCAATACCGTGGTCCTCGCTGCGCTCGAACTACGCTTCCCCCACCTTTACCTCCTCACACCCCGACCACGACCCATGCACACCGTCGTCGTCGGCGGGGGCATCGTCGGACTCGCCAGCGCCTACTACCTCACACAGCGGGGAGTCGACGTCACGGTCTGCGAGAAGGGGTCACTCGGGGCCGGAAGCACCGAGCGCTCCGTCGGCGGTATCCGGGCGCAGTACTCCTCGCCGGTCAACGTCGAACTCTCGAAGGCGAGCCTCGACGTCTGGACTTCCTTCGAGGCGACCTTCGACGCGGACATCGCCTACCGACAGCACGGCTACCTCTTCCTCGCCCGCGGGGACGAGACGGCCGCGGGCCTCCGCGAGGCGGTCGAACTACAGAACGACCTCGGCGTCCCTACGGACCTGCTCGCGCCCGCCGACGCACGGGAGTTCTGCCCGGCGCTCCACGACGAGGCGTTCGCGGTCGCCTCCTACGGCCCGGTCGACGGATACGCCGACCCGCACCTCGCGCTCCAGGCCTTCGGTCGGGCCGCCGCCGAGGCCGGGGCGGACGTCCGGACGAAGACCACCGTCACGGCCATCAACCGGGAGGGTGAGACGGTTACCGGGGTCACGGCAGGTGGCGAGCGCCTCGACGCCGACTTCGTCGTCAACGCCGCCGGTCCCTGGGCGGCCCACGTGGCCGACCTCGCCGGCGTCGACGTTCCCGTCCGGCCGAAGCGCAGACAGGTGATCGTCGTCGACCCCGAGACGCCCGTCCCCGAGACGGCCCCGCTCACCATCGACCTCGACACGGGTGCCCACTTCCGCCCGGAGCGCGGGGGCACCGCACTGGTCGGCGGGCACTTCGACGAGGCCGACCCGGACCAGGACCCGGACGGCTTCGACCGGACCGTCGATTTCGGGTGGGCCGGCACCGCGCTCTCCCGCGCAGCCGACGTGGCGGGCTACTTCGGCCCGGACTCCCGCGTCCGACGGGGCTGGGCCGGGCTCTACGCCGTGACTCCCGATCACCACCCCATCCTGGAGGAGTCGCGACCCGGGTTCGTCCAGGCTGTCGGCTTCTCGGGCCACGGCTTCCAGCACGCGCCCGCGACCGGCCAGCTCGTCGCCGAGCTCGTCTGCGACGGCGCGGCCTCCCTCGTGGACGTCTCGGCGCTCGGCAGCGACCGCTTCGAGTCGGGAGACCTGCGGGACGAGCGGCACGTCGCCTGAGTGTCCGGACAGCTGACCTTTATCCGCCAGAACGTCGTAGGTGAGCCGTGAACGTCCATCGCGGCACGCTCCTGTTCCTGGCCGCCGTCCTCGGCGTCCTCGCCGCGCTCGTCTTCCGGCCGTTCCTCCAGTTCGTCCTCGCGGCCATCCTCCTCGGCTACATCCTCTACCCGTTCCAGCGACGGGGCGCCGTCCGCCTCGGTCCCCGCGTCTCGGCCGGGGCGCTCATCGTCCTCGCGACCGTGGTCGTCGTCGTTCCCCTCGGACTGCTGGTCCTCGTCGTCGCCCGGCAGGCCGCGGGCGTGGTCCGCCTCGTCCAGCAGACCGGGTTCGACCTCGCCGCCGCCGAGTCGTTCCTGCACTCGGCGCTCGGCGTCACCGTCGACCTCGCCGGCGTGCTCCAGTCCGCCGGCCAGACCGGGACGATGGGCCTCCTCTCGAACCTCCTCGACCTGGTCGGCGGCCTCTCGGTCGTCGCCAGCGGCCTGGTCGTCTTCTACTTCGTCCTCTACTACCTGCTGAAGGACGGCGCCGACCTGGTCGCGTGGCTCCGCCGGGTCACCCCACTGCCGGCCGACGAACTGGACGAACTCGCCGAGCGCCTCGACCGCCTCCTCTGGGCGGTGTTCATCGTCAACGTCGCGGTCGCCGGGGTCCAGGCCGTCCTGACCGGTATCGGCCTGCTCGCCGTCGGCTTCCCCAGCGCGGTCTTCTGGGCCGTCCTGACCTTCGTGCTGGCGTTGCTCCCGCTCATCGGCGCGTCGGTCGTCTGGCTCCCCATCGGCGCCTACCTCCTCCTCCTCGTCGACCGACCGCTCGCGGGGGCGTTCATCCTGCTCTACGGCACGTTCGTCGTCAGCCTCTCCGACAACTACCTCCGCCCTATGGTCGGCGGCCACGAGGCCCGGCTGAACCCGGGACTGTTCGTCGTCGGCATCTTCGGCGGGGTCGCGGTCCTCGGGTTCATGGGGCTGTTCTTCGGGCCGGTCGTCGTCGGCGCGTTCAAGGCGGTGATGGAGGTCCTCGGTCGGGAGTTCGCCTCGGAGAGCGGCTGACGACCGGCAGGGCGGCCGACGACCGGACCGGCGACGGGCCCGCTCAGATGCGCGCGATGGCCCGCGACCAGACCGGGTCCAGCGGCTCCTCCAGGCGAGCGAGGTCGTCGTCGGACAGCGAGACGTCGAGTGCCCCGACGGCGTCGTCCAGGTGCTCGACCGTCCGGGGGCCGACGATGGGCGCGGTCACCACGTCCTTCTCCAGCAGCCAGGCGAGACTCACCTGGACCGGCGTCGCCCCTCGCTCGTCGGCGATAGCGCACACTGCGTCGAGGACGTCCCAGGCGTCGTCGTCGGCCAGCAGGGGGTCGAGGTACTCGCTCTCGCTCGCCCGGCCCTCGGTCGGCTCCGCGTCGCGCTCGTACTTGCCGGCGAGGAATCCACCGGCGAGCGGCGACCACGGGATGACGCCGACGCCCTGGTCGGCGCAGACGGGAAGCAGGTTCGCCTCCTCGTGGCGTCGCACCAGGCTGTACTCGGGCTGCATCGAGACGAACCGCTCGTAGTCGCGCAGGTCGCTCTCGTAGAGCGCCGTCGTGAACTCCCAGGCGGCCATCGTCGACGCGCCGACGTAGCGGACCTTCCCGCGCTCGACGAGGTAGTCGAGCGCCGAGAGCGTCTCCGCGATGGGCGTCTCGGGGTCCCAGCGGTGTATCTGGTAGAGGTCGATGTAGTCGGTGCCGAGCCGCGCTAAGCTCGCCTCGGCCTGCTCGATTATGTGCTTGCGGGAGAGTCCCGCGCCGTTCGGCCGGTCGGTCATCTGTCCGCGGACCTTGGTGGCGACGACGAACTCGTCGCGCCGCCCGTCCATCGCCTCGCCGAGGATCTCCTCGCTCTCGCCGTGCGAGTAGACGTTGGCCGTATCGAAGAAGTTGATGCCGAGGTCGATGGCCCGCTCGATGACCTCCAGGCTCGCCTCACGGTCGCCGACCATCCAGGGCTGCTCGCTGCCGAAGTTCATACAGCCCAGGCAGAGCCGCGAGACCTCGAGGCCGGTGTCGCCGAGCGTGGTGTACGCCATCTCGACCATGCCTACCACCTCGGCGGAGCGGTCGAAAAACCTGGTGTTCGGCGACGGTGTGACCGGTTTCTCGTCCGGGAGACACGGGTCCTCGGCCAGCGCGCCGAAGGCCGACGTATCTCCGGCGTGACGCCGGGGGTCTCCGTCACTGCCACGAACGCGAAGCGCTTTAGGTGAACGACGGGAACCCACCGACACGATGCGTCGCCTGTTCCTCGCGCTGGGTCTCGTCCTCCTCGTCGGGTTGCTCGTCGTCACCGCCGCCTTCGGGCTCCCCGGCCAGCCGGTCACGCTCGCCCAGTTCGTGCTGACGCTGGTCGCGGCGCTGCTGCTCGTCGGCTCGTGGTTCGTTCCGGCGGGGGCCACCCTCCGCTGGTACCACCTCGTCGGCGTCGGCGACGTCCTCCTCGGCCTCGGGATGGTCGCCGCGGCGTCCCGTACCTGGTTCGCCGGCGCGGACCTGGTCTATACCGTCGCCAGCGTCGGAGGCGGGCTCGTGCTGATCCTCATCGGCGTCCAGTTCGTCCGGGGGAGCGGCTGGTACCGACTCGAGGAGTGAGACTCCCAGCCGAACTCCGGAGGGTCGGCCCGTCGTCCGTCCCGCGGTAACCGGAGCCTTCAACCGCCCGGCGACCAGTTCTCGAGTATGCCAGTAGCCTCCGTCGGTGACGCCGCGACGGCGACGCTTTCGGTCGACCAGTCGACCATCGACCAGTACGCCGCGCTCACGGGCGACGACAACCCGCTCCACCTCGACGCCGAGTACGCCGCAGACGGGATGTTCGGTGGCCCAATCGCCCACGGGATGCTCACGGCTGGCGTCATCAGCGCCGCGATGGCCGACCTGCCCGGCGACGTCATCTACCGCTCCCAGGAGCTACGCTTCGAGGCACCGGTCCGCCCCGGCGACACCGTGACCGCGACGGCCGAGGTGACCGAGGCGCTCGGCGGTGACCAACTCGCGGTGGAGACGACGGCCGAGACGGCCACGGAGACGGTCGTCACGGGAGACGCGGTGGTCCTCTCCATCGAGCACGACGCGTAACCGGGCGAACACGACCTCCGTTCAGTCGTCGGCCGCGGTCGGGCCATCCCGTCCACGGTCGTCGCCGGCCGACGGCAGGGTCAGCGTCAGGAGGATGCTGGCCACCGCGAGGACTGCGACGAGGTCGAAGGCGACGCCGACGCCGACGGTGTCGACGACGTACCCGAACGCCGGGGGCGCGACGACGCCGCCGCCGGAGATGCCGATGGTGACGAGCGCGAAGCTCTTCCCGACGTCGCCCCGACCCGCCAGCGCGTCGGTGAGCTTCGACCGGGCCGGGCGGCTCACGCTCACCGCGCCGATGAAGGGGACGGCCACGAGCACCATCACCACCAGCGGGAGCGACTGCGAGGCCAGCGCCACGCTCAGCACGGCCAGGGCGACGTAGCCGGCGACCAGAATTCGTCGGACGGGGAGCCGGTCCGCGAGGACGCCACCGGCCAGGATGAGCAGCGCGCTGACGACGAGCATGACGGAGACGAGCAGGTTTGCACCCCCCGCCGACAGGCCGTAGGCCTGGAAGAGGATGGGGGCGTACGCCCGGATGGCCCAGCCGGCCATCGAGGTGAGCAGCGCGAGCAGCGCCAGCCCGAGGATGCCCGGCATCGCCGCGAGCGCCCGGACGGCCCCGACGAACCGGTCGCCGAGCGGCCGCCGGGCGATAAGCGTGGGCGAGTCGCTCCGGTCCGGCAGCCGGACCGCGGCGCTCACCCGCCGGTGGACGACCCAGAGGCAGCCGACGGCGAACAGGGAGCCGACCACGCCGATGGCGGCGAGCGCCTCCCGCCAGGTCCCGCCGAGGGCCAGGACGAGGGTCACGACGGCCGGGGGCGTGGCGAAGCCGAGACTCCCCAGGAAGCCGTGGAGGCTGTAGGCCCGGCCCCGCTGGTCGGCGTCCGTCGCCGACGAGATCATCGGGTAGTGCGACGGGTGGTGGCCGGCGATACCGACGCCGAGGACAGCCTGTGAAGCGAGCAGCCAGAGGTAGGAGGGCGCGGCGGCCGTCAGGAACGTCCCGACGGCGCCGACGACGAGCGACGTGGCCAGGACCGCCTCCCGGCTGTAGCTGTCGGCGACGTAGCCGTACGGGAGCTGGAGCGCGACCGTGACGGCGGCTTGGACCCCGATAGCCAGGCCCAGCTGGGCGATGGTCACGTGGAACTCGCCCGAGAGCAGGGTGAGGACGGGCGGCAGCAGCATGATGTAGCTGTGGTTGACGAAGTGCGAGAAGCTGATCAGCCCGACGACCAGCCGCGTCTCGCCCTCGGACTCGGGCAGGGACAGCGCGCGGAGTTCGGCCAGCACGGTTCCGGGTAGACGACGGGGGAAGTAGTGCGTTTCCGTCGCGGAATTCCGTGCGGTGCTCCTGGTACCGCCGACGCAGACGATTTTTCCGATATCGAGGGTGATTTATACAATCGGTTCGACAGACAGGGGGATGGAACCGTCCACCTGGGCCGTCCGCCGCGTGAAGTACGGCGGGCTGGGCATCGCGTTCATCGGGTTTCTCCTGACCCGGTTTACGGTCCTCGCGTCGACCCGGACCGACGAGTCCCTCCTCCGGTTCGTCCTCGGCGACCTGCTCGCGCTCGTCTTCGGGCTGTTGCTCGTCGTCTTCGGGCTCGGGCTGTCGGTGAGCACCTACCGGCGGGAGTACGTCAACCTCGTCGCCTTCTGGTGTGTGCTCGGCACCGCCGTGATGTCCGCCATCACCGTCCTCAGCTTCCTCGAGGGCGAGCTCTACGGGGACCAGTCGATGCTCGCGATCTGGACGCACGGCTTCGTCGCGAACGTGCTCCTCGGGGGCGCGCTCGGCGGCGTGTTCATCGGGATCCGGTCGGCGTCGAACCGGCGCCACCGGGAGACGCTCGCCCGCCAGGCCGACCAGGTGACGGTGCTGAACCGGCTGCTCCGCCACGAGGTCCTCAACAAGATAAACGTCATCCAGAGCCACGTCGACCTGCTCGATTCGACGGACACGAACGCGGCCAGCCCGGGGGCCATCCGCCGGAGCGCAGAGAAGATCGACGCCACCATCCAGAGCGTGGGCTTTCTCAGTCGCTCGACCAGCCGCCAGGAGCCGGTCGTCGAATCGATCGACCTCGGCCCCGCCCTCCGGGCCGAGGTCGAGGCAGCGCGGGAGCGCTATCCGAACGCGGACGTCCGCGTCGAGGGGTCGGTCCCCGACGGGCTGTGGGTGCAGGCCAACAGCCAGGTGGGGACGGTCTTCGAGCAGCTCTTCGAGAACGCGATCGAGCACAACGACGCCGAGACCCCGACGCTGACCGTCTCGGTCACCGCCGACGTCGGAGTAGCGGTTCGGATCGTGGACGACGGGCCGGGGCTTCCACCCACGCAGCACTCGCTTCTGGCCCACGGCGACCTGCCCGAGTACGACGACCCCACGACCGGGTTCGGGCTCACGATGTCCCGCCTGCTCTGCGACCAGTACGGGGCGGACATCGACGCCGAGACCGTCCCCGGCGAACGCGGAACCACCATCACCGTCTCATTCCTCGGCCTCCCCGACGGCGAGACCGACGTGGACGTCTGGACGTCCCAGCACGGCGTCGCCCCGGCGGCGCTGGCGACGGCGGCCGTGGCGAGCCTCGTCGCCGGCGTCGTCATGGGCGAGGTGCTCCAGGTGACCACCGGTAGTCTCGCCATCATCGGCGCGCTCTACGGGGTCCCCACGATGGCCGTCGGCTGGACGACCCACCTCTTTCACAGCGCCGTCTTCGGCATGGGATTCGTAGTGCTCCTCTCGACCCGACCGACGACGGCCCGCTCGCGTGCGAAGTGTGCGGTCTTCGGCGCGGTCTACGGGGTCTCTCTCTGGCTGTTCGCCGCCGGCATCGTCATGCCCATCTGGCTGCGCGCGGTCGGCGTGGCGGCCCCGATTCCGATGCTCGGGCTGTCCTCGCTCGCCGGCCACGTCGTCTGGGGGTTCATCCTGGGCGGCGTCTACGCCGTCCTGTCGGAGCGTGGACCGGGCCTGCCGTCGGGTTGAACTGGATGTTTCCGCGGACGGAACGCCCTTTAAAGCAGCGCGGTAAGAGGGTGTATGGACCCGACGGACGACGGTTCGAGGGGCGGGGACGATGGAGACGAGGGGGGCGATGGACCCGGAACGACGTCGCCGTCGAGTCACGACGACCGCAGCGCCGGCGGGAGTGACGGTTCCGCTGCCTCGGACGACGGGAAGGCCCCCACCGGGGGCGGAGCTGCAGAACGCGGAGACGACACTGGAGGCGGAACTGCCGAGGGCGGAACTGCCGAGGGCGGAACTGCCGAAGGCGGAACTGCCGAAGGCGGAACTGCCGAAGGCGGTGACTGCATCGACGAACACGAAACCGGCACCGACGAACGAGGAGACGGCGTGGAC
>Ga0102959_1000116_pt1 | contig 26138 bp, 28 predicted proteins | sample SalPonF2_B_D2_MG_FD_84520 | JGI IMG/M metagenome (GOLD analysis project Ga0102959, IMG submission 84520) | Salt pond soil microbial communities from South San Francisco under conditions of wetland restoration - Salt Pond MetaG SF2_B_D2_MG ...
TGCACCCTCGTTCGCGGCGTCTTTCAACAACTTACCGACAAGGTGAGTTTCGCAGCCGAGTGGATCGACCGCTTCTTGAACATTCAAAAATTATCTTAAGTACTAAGCCGCCACGCGCGCGCCGCCCCTTTCAATCCCGCCCTCCGCTGATGCCTGCACATCCCTGTTGGGCGGGATTGAAAGTGGCCGACCTCTCGACGTCTCCGCGAGCGGGCACCGGGAGCGCCGCGGACCGAGCGAGTGGGGAGGACCGACCCATGAGCAGAAGTCGAGAGGTCGGGGGCTTTCGAGGTGCTCTCGGCAGATTCGAGCGGGGCTTTCGAGGTGTCTCCAGCGGTTCCGAGACCGCATTCAGCAGAAACTAGCCAGCACCACGACCACGACACCTTTAAAAATTCCACCGGCGTACCGGGAGACGAAACCGAACCGCGCCCCGGTGATATCGTGGAACTCATCATAACCGAGAAGCACAACGCTGCCCGGCGAATCGCAGAGATCCTGAGCGACGGCGCGGCGACGACCGAGGCCCACGCTGGCGTCAACGTCTACGCGTGGGGAGATCGTCGGTGTGTCGGCCTCTCTGGCCACGTCGTCGGCATCGACTTCCCGCCGGAGTACAGCGACTGGCGCAACGTCGAGCCGGCCGAGCTCATCGACGCCGAGGTCGTCACGGAGCCGACCCAGGCGAACATCGTCACCGTCCTCCAGCGGCTGGCCCGTGACGCCGACGACGTCGTCATCGCCACCGACTACGACCGCGAGGGCGAACTCATCGGCAAGGAGGCCCTCGACCTGGTCCGGGAGGTCAACGAGGCCGCGCCCGTCAAGCGGGTGCGCTTTTCCTCCATCACCGAGAACGAGGTCAAAAGCGCCTTCGCCGAGCCCGACGACCTCGACTTCGACCTGGCGGCCGCGGGCGAAGCCCGGCAGATCGTCGACCTGGTCTGGGGGGCCGCGCTGACGCGATTCCTCTCGCTTTCGGCCCGCCAGATGGGCCAGGACTTCATCTCCGTGGGCCGCGTGCAGTCGCCCACGCTCAAGCTCATCGTCGACAAGGAGCGGGAGATCCAGGCGTTCGACCCCGAGGAGTACTGGGAGATATTCGGCGACCTGACCAAGGACGACGAGACGTTCGAGGGCCAGTACTTCTACCGCGACGACGAGGGCAACGAGGCCGAGCGCGTCTGGGACGAGGCCGCCGCCGAGGCCGCCTACGCGGCGCTCGCCGACGCGAACTCGGCGAATGTCACCCGCGTCTCGCGGCGGACCCGCGTCGACGACCCGCCGACCCCGTTCAACACGACGCAGTTCATCCGGGCGGCCGGCAGCCTGGGCCACTCGGCCCAGCGAGCCATGAGCATCGCCGAGGACCTCTACACCGCGGGGTACATCACCTACCCCCGGACGGACAACACCGTCTACCCAGCCGACCTCGACCCCGAGGCGCTCGTCGAGACGTTCGCCGACAGCTACCAGTTCGGCGACGCCGCGAAGGTGGTCCTCGACGGCGACCTCGAACCCACGCGCGGCGACGAGGAGACGACCGACCACCCGCCGATTCACCCGACCGAGGACGCCCCGAGCCCGGGCGACGTCACCGAAGACGAGTGGAGCGTCTACGAGCTCGTCGTCAGGCGATTCTTCGCCACGCTTGCCGACCCGGCCGTCTGGGAGCACCTCAAGGTCGTCGTCACCGTCGGCGAGGGCGACGACGCACACACTTTGAAGGCCAACGGCAAGCGCCTGCTCGAGCGGGGCTACCACGCGGTCTACCCGTACTTCAACACGACCGAGAACTACGTGCCGGCGGTCGAGGAGGGCGAGGAGCTCGCCCTGCGCGCCGTCCGGCTGGAGGACAAGGAGACCCAGCCGCCCCGGCGCTACGGCCAGTCCCGGCTCATCGAGACGATGGAGGCGATGGGCATCGGGACGAAGTCGACCCGCCACAACACCATCGAGAAGCTCTACGACCGGGGCTACATCGAGGACGATCCGCCGCGGCCGACCCGGCTGGCGATGGCGGTCGTGGAGGCTGCCGAGGAGTACGCCGACCTCATCGTCTCCGAGGAGATGACCAGCCAGCTCGAAGCCGACATGACCGCCATCGCCACGGGCGAGAAGTCCCTCTCGGAGGTGACCGACGAGTCCCGCGAGGTACTCGAACGCATATTCGCGGCGCTCGATGCGTCCCGCGAGGAGATCGGCGACCACCTCCAGGCGTCGCTCAAGGCCGATAAGACCCTCGGCCCGTGTCCGGAGTGCGGGTCGGACCTCCTCGTCCGCCGGAGCCGTCGGGGCTCGTACTTCGTCGGCTGCGACGGCTACCCGGACTGCACGTTCACGCTCCCGCTGCCCAACAGCGGGGAGCCGGTTGTCCTGGAGGAGACCTGCGAAGCACACGGCCTGCGCCACGTGAAGATGCTCGCCGGGCGGAGCACGTTCGTCCACGGCTGCCCGCTCTGCAAGGCCGAGGCGGCCGAGGCCGAGGAGGACCTGGTCATCGGTGCCTGCCCCGAGTGTGGGGAGGGCGCGGCGTCGAAGACGTCGCGAGGCGAAGGCGGCGAAGCCGCCGAAGCGGGCGGCGAGCTCGCCATCAAGCGCCTGCAGAACGGCTCCCGGCTCGTCGGCTGCACCCGCTATCCCGACTGCGACTACTCGCTCCCGCTGCCGCGCCGGGGCGAGATCGAGATCACCGACGAGCGCTGCGACGAGCACGACCTGCCCGAACTCGTCGTCCACGGCGGCGACGAGCCCTGGGAGCTCGGCTGTCCCATCTGCAACTTCCGCGAGTACCAGGAGCGCAAACGCGAGAAGGAGGGCCTGGAGGCGCTCGCCGGCGTCGGGCCCAAGACCGCCGCGAAGCTCCAGCGCGCCGGCATCGAGTCCGTCGACGACCTCCGCGCGGCCGAACCCGGGGAGGTCGCCGGGAGCGTCGACGGGGTCAGCGAGGACAAAGTGCGGAAGTGGCAGGCCGAGGCGTAGGCGTCGACGGCCGCCGATTTCCGGGCGGACGACGGTCGGGTTTCGCGGGGATTCCAGCCGGAACCGTGGCTGGCAGCAGAATCAGGGCCGACGCGAGAGCTGTACGTGGTGTGGGCAAGCCGGCCGAAGAAATCGGTCCGTCGGACGAACGCGCTCGGTCTAGGCCGCCTCCGTGGCCTCGACCTCCATCTCTTCGTGCCGGTCGAACTGCCCCTCGCTGAGTGCGATGAGGAGCGTCCCGATTATCGCCAGCGGCATCGAGACGCCGGTCACGATGCCGAGGACGCCCGCCGTCAGACTGCCGTACCAGTTCCGCGCACGGTAGGCGGACCAGCCACCGGCGAACTCGATGATGGAGAACACCAGCACGATGCCGCCGACGACCGCGACCGTCACCGACGTGAACCCGAACAGCGAGGGTCGCGACGCCGCGTACATCAGTGTCACCAGGCCGGTGATGGTTCCGATGATGCCCCCGAGGATTAGCAGGAACCCGCCCGCTCTGTGCGCTCTGTCCGTGTACACTGGGACGATCCGTTCTTGACGAGTGCTCATTTACTCTCCCCCGAAGGGCGATACGTCATCGCGAACCTTATAAATTATCATTAATCTTACCTTAATTGATAGTCGGTCCACCGGCGACCGACCGGCCCCCAGCTGGCCCGACCCGCAGACTACCCGAGACGACCCTCGAGCGCCGTAAGACCCGCTTAGGCGACGGCGCCGGTGCCGCCGAGACGTCGGCTGTCGCTGGAATCGTCGAGGGGTAATCTCTCCGTTCCTCAACCGGTCGGCCTCCGGGGGGTTCGCGCGCGCGGAAATCATCAGATTTATACTGACCTTCGGAAAGGGGGGCGCATGGCCCCCCCAGAACAGGCCCTCGGTCTCGTCAAACTCTGGTACCGCCTCCGGACGATGCGAAGCGCCGACGACGTCGAGGACGTCCTCCTGCGCGTCCTCGACTACGGCGTCGTCGTGCTCGCCGCGCTGGTCATCCAGCTTACCGCGGTGGCCACGCTCGGCCCGGTGTTCGGTTTCGAGGCCTCCGTGACCCCAATCATCTGGTCGGAACTGGCCGTCGGCGTGGTGCTGGCCGCCGGCGTCGCCGGCATCCTCCTCGTCGACGTCCGGCGGACCCGCCAGGTCGCCTGACTGACGTCTCCGACGCGACGAGCATTTTTCCACGCGCGAGACGCCGACTGCCGAGAGGTTGAAAGGGGTCGCCGACCAACCACGCACGAATGCGGCTCGACGACTACATCGAGGGGCTGGAGCCGGACGAGGCCTTCGAGCGGCGGCGGCTCGCCGAGGAGAAGTCCTACGAGATCCTCGACTACCTCGACGGGGTGAAGACGCGCTTCGACTCGGTCACGCAGGGCGACTCGCTGTTCGGGTCGACCGCGCCCTCGGTGTTCGTCGGCCGGACGGGCTATCCGACCGTCTCGACGGGCATCCTCTCGCCGGTCGGCGAGGAGGAGCGGGCCGAGGAGTTCGCCACCTCCAGTGCGTGGTACGGGCGCGGCCTGGAGATCGAGAACGTCCTCCAGTACCGCACCGGCCTGCTCAACTCCCGGCGCTCGGCGAACGTCGACGTCCACGACGTCTGGGACGGCTTCGTCGGCGTCCAGCGCGAGGTCGCCATCGCGGACCGCCCCGTGGACGTGGAGATCGGCCTCTCTGAGACGCCGAACCTGGATTTCACCCTCGACGACATCCAGGCGCCGACCGGCCCCAACGCCCGCGCCGAGCGCGCGGACCTCGCGGAGAACCCCCACGTCCCGCGGGCGGTCCAGAAGACCCTCTCGGACGACGACTGGCAGGCCCAGGGCGCCATGGTCTACCTGTACCGGCGCGGGCTCGACGTCTACGACATCAACCGCGTCCTCTCCGTGGGCGCGCTCGGCCAGCGCGACAGCCGGCGCCTGGTCCCCACCCGCTGGTCTATCACCGCCGTGGACGACACGCTCGGCCAGTACCTCCGCGGGCGGGTCCGGGACTGCCCGAGCATCGACTCGGTCCAGGTCTGGGTCAACGAGTACGTCGGCAACCGCTACTGGGTCGTGCTCGCGCCGGGGCGGTGGGAGTTCGAGCTCGTCGAGATGAAGACCCCGGGCAGCATCTGGAACCAGGACCCGAACGGCGAGGTCTGGATGGGCAGCGCCTCGGAGGGCTTCGAGGGGCGGACCGGCTACGTCGACGAGACCGCCGGCGCGTACTACGCCTCGCGGCTCGGGGTCATAGAGCACCTGGAGTCGATCGGCCGACAGGCCAAGTGCCTGGTCCTCCGCGAGGTCTCGGACGACTACTGGGCGCCGGTCGGCGTCTGGCAGATCCGCGAGAGCGTCCGCAACGCCTTCGAGGGCGAGTCCGGGACGGCCGAGACGTTCCACGACGCCGTGCGGACCATCGTCCCCGAGCTCCCCGTCTCGATGGCTGCCCTCCGCCGCAAGTCCGAACTGGTGAGCGGCCTGCAGGCGGACCTCCGCGACTTCTCGTGATGTCGACGCTCGCCGTGTCGTGTTGCGGATGCTCGCCGTGTCGTGATATCGACCCTCGCCTCGTTTGTGACCACGGCTCCCCGGTTCCTCGCGTTCGCGTTCGGCGTCTCCCTGGCCCGTAATCCCCGAATACCCGCCGGTAAGGTGAGTCGGAGCCGTTGACCACGCGGGCGGAAGCGACGGGTGGCGGGAAACGGTCGGCCCGGGGCGGGAAACGGTCGACCCGATTTATTGTCGTCGTCGCCGCCAGGGGCCGTGGAGGGCCATGCTCAGATTCTCGGTCGGCTTCTCGGCCGCCGTCGTGTTCCTCCTTGCGACGGGATTGCCGGCTGTCGCAGTACCAGCCGGTGTCACGCCGGGACCGGAGGTCGCGCCAGCAGCCGGAGGCGTCCCGGCTGCCCCACCGCCCGAGGCGGCGCTCGTCGAGAGACACGAGCGCCCGACGGCCGCACCTCCACAGCTCAACACAGCGCGCAATCTTACCGTCCGTGCCACACCGCGCAACCTGACCGTCGCGAACGTCACGCTCGAAGCCGTTCGCGTCCGGCGCGTGACCGTGGACCGCCTGCTCGTCACCGATTTCGAGACGGCTCTCGGCACGCAGGAGGAGGTAGCGGGCACGAACTTCACGCTGTTGAACGTCACCGTCACGAACCTCGCGGTCGGGAACGTCACCGGCAGCGAGTCGCTCGTCGCCCCGCTCGTCGGGAACCGGACGCAGAACGGGACCACGGTGATCGACCACCTCCACGTCCACCGGGTCGTAGTCGAGGGGTTCTCTGTGGAACATCAGTCCCTCGGGGCGGCGGAACTGGGAACCGCAGGGAACGAGACGCCCGCCGACCCGGCCCACCGATTCGGACTGGTGACGACGGACCGGCTGTTCGTCCGGGGCGCAACAATCCAATCTCTGCGGTCGACCGGCGCGCTCGGCGCCCTCGCGGCCGACGGCTCGGTCGACAACGGGACGGCCGCGAACCTGCGCGGCGACTCCATCACCGTCGGCGCAGTCACGCTCGCCGCCGTGACGGCGACGCCCCCTCCTGCGGAGAACCGCACCACCGCTCGCCCGACTCGGTCGCCGGCGCGCGACCCGTCACGGGAAAACCTATAATCCGGGCGTACGAGACGCCCCCATGGCCCTGCCCCTCCTCGTCGGCGCCCCCGGCGCGATGGAGCTACTGGTCGTCCTGCTGGTCAGCCTCCTGCTGTTCTCGCCGCTCGTCGCGCTCGCGTACGTGACGCTGTTCAGGCCGGACCGGGTCGACGAATCGCGGCTCGACGACCTCGAAACCGAGGTTTCGCGGCTGCGGGCGCGCCTCGACGAGCGGGAGGCGACGTCGAACCCGCGACCGGACGGCGCGGACGGGGCGACTGCGCCGGACGACGAGACGACAGCCCCGGACGACGAGGCGGGCGTGGCCGAGGACGGGACGGGCGAGTAGGTCGGGCGAGCAGGTCCGGTGTCCCGCGGTGGGACGACGTAGCGGCCGTCTCCTGGGCATAGTTATTCCCCGCTCGCCCACGCAGAACAGGGTATGGGGGAGACACTGCAGTCGGCCGGTCGAGGGCCGACGGTCGGCCAGGCCGTCGCGGCGCTCGTCCTCGCCGTCGCCGTCGCCATCGCCGGGCTCGTCGTCGCAGCGCTGCTCACGCTCACCGCAGGCGTACTGCTGGGGCTCGTCGGGGTACAGCTCGACGTCACCGGGGGGCTCGTCCTCACGCTCGTCCTCACGCAGGGCGTCGCCTTCGGCGGCGTGGCGCTCGGCTATCTCAGGTACCGGGGACTCGGCCGCTCGTTCGTGCCGGCCCGCGTGCCGACGCGTCGGGACGTCGGGTGGGCGGTCGGCGGCTACGTCCTCGGGCTGACCGCGGCAATCCTCTCGGCCATCGCGGTGTTCCTGACGGGCGTGAACGCCGCGAGCAACCAGGTCGCCGAACTCGGTATCCAGAACCCGGGCGTGCTGCTCTGGCTGGTGCCGCTCTCCTTCGTCCTCATCGGCCCGGGCGAGGAGCTGCTCTTCCGGGGCGTTGTCCAGGGGACGCTCCGGCAGACGTTCGGCCCGGTCGTCGGCGTCGTGCTCGCGAGCGCCATCTTCGCCGGCGTGCACTTCTTCGCGCTCACCGGCGGGGCCGGCGGGCGGCTCGTCTCCGTCGGCCTGCTGTTCTTCCCGAGTCTCGTCTTCGGCGCGGCCTACGAGCGGACCGGGAACCTCGTCGTCCCGGCGCTGATACACGGTGCGTACAACGCGACGCTCTTCGGGTTGCTCTACGTCGCGCTCACCTGATGGGTTCCGGACCGGGCCGACCAGTCGGCCGACCCAGCGAAGACGTCGGCTCCGACCCGCCCTACAGCGGGATCGGCAGCCACGAGAGCGCCCCGCTGACGAGCGTTGGGTCGAGCAGCGGGGGGTGGAGCACCAGCCAGTCCAGGAGCATCAGCCCGAGGCCGTGGGCCACCACCGACGGCAACAGCGACTCGCTCCGGTAGTCGACGACGCCGAACAGCGCGTCCGTCGGGCCGGAGAGCAGCAACTCGATGGGCGGCTTGCCGAAGTGGTGGAACGCGTAGAGGATAGGGCTGATGAACGCGGCTTTCACGCCCACCTCGCGGACGCCGACGCAGAGCAGCCCGCGGTAGTACGTCTCGGCGGCGAGCACCAGCATGAGCTGTTTGAGCGCGTGCGGCACGAAGCTCGACGCGGCGGTCGTCGCGCCCCACATCGGGTAGTAGTGGCGGACCGTCGGCAGCGACGAACCCACGATGTAGAAAGGGAGGACGAACGCCGCGAGCAACACGGTGTTCCGGAGCGCCCGTCGGTCCACTCGCCAGCCCATGTGCTCGCGGTAGCGGACGGCCAGAATCCCCGGGCCGACGACGTACATCGCCGTGTCGCGGACGACGCGCCCGGAGAGGCCACTGGAGGACCAGGACATCCAGCCGGCAGCGAGTAGCGCGCCCCACCCGAGGGCGAGCCACACCCAGGGAAGTCGGCTCGCGGCTCGGCGGGGGTTACTCCGCTGCGGTCGGGACCGGTCCGTAGCCGATGACGTCACGGACGGCACGCTCGAACTCGTTCCGGGACTCGAAGTACGGGACGTCGACCTCCTCCAGGACGTCCGAGAGGGCCCGAGGCCCCTCGGCGGTCCGGACGACGCTGTCGCCTTCCTTGCGCTGGACCTCGCTTTTCTCCAGCGCCCAGGTCAGCCGGGAGGAGATCCGCGCCAGGGGTGCGCCCTCGACGGGTTCTCCCTCCCCGAGTTCGACGGCGGGCTCCTCCGCTTCGTCCCCGTTTTCCTCAGCCATGGCCGACGGTTCACCCGGGGCCGGATTAGACCTTTCGATGCGTCCTCCGGCGGGCCAGGCGCTCGCGTCGGCGACCCCTCCGTGGAAACGTCACCGTTCGTGGACCTGTCTCCGGATGGCACGAACGTCCGAGTCTGATGCCGCCATCCGTGCGATGAATCCGCGAATCTCGGGGGGTGCGAGCCGAACACCCGCATCTCGTCCGCCGTGCGTCTGACGCAACACCTTTGGTCCATCCGCGAGACGACACCCGCATGACGAGCCTCGCAGAGGCGTACGACCGACGCGCCGGGGAGGTGAGCCGCGAGCGACTGTTCCTGGGGACGGGGCTGTTCGCCGCCGGTGCGCTCCTCGTCGTCCTCGGGCTGGTGTTCGGCACGACCGGCCTCCTGCCGAGCGTGGGCTACTCCATCGTCGAGGCCCGAGAGATGGCGGGCGTGCTGGCCGGACTCGGCATCCCGGCGGTGTTCGTCGGCATCTTCACCGTGCTGCCGGCGAACCGCGTCCAGCGCGCGGCGGCCGCCGTCGGCGCGAGCCTGGCGGTCCTCGGCGTGATGCTGTTCCGGTACGTCTACTGGCAGCACTGGTCCGGCCCGTCGGGGATGCCCTCGACGCTGACGGTGCTGGTCGTCGGGGTCTACTTCCTCGGCACCATGACGACGTTCTGGTGTCTGTTCACCGCCGTCGCCACGTTCAAGCGCCGGAACGACCCGGGCGGCACCGTCACGCTGACGGTCACGCGCGACGGGGAGACCCGGACCGTCGAGGTGGCCGAGTCGAGCCTCGACGAGGCCCGGAAGGTCTTCGGCGGCGTCGGCATCATCGGGAACGTCGACGAACCGGACGACGTGCCGGACAGCCGGCCGGGAACGCCCGCTGCCCGCGCCCCCGGCCGATCCGGTCCGCACGCGCAGGCGACGAGCGACGGCGGCTCAGCGACGGACGACATCAGCTCCCCGCTCGACGACAGCGAACTCCTCGACGAGCCACAGCCCGAGCCCGCGACCGACCGGTACTGCGGCAACTGCGCCTCCTTCGAGTACGTCCGCACGAACCAGGGCTTCCAGCCGTACTGTCTGTTCCACGACGAGCAGATGGACGACATGGAAGCCTGCGAGCAGTGGCAGCCCAACAGCTGAGGACGGACTACCCCTCCAGTTCGTCGAGCCGCGCGGCCACGTCGTCCCAGTGGCTCCCGCGCCAGAAGTACTGCCCGCAGTCCCGACACCGCCAGACGGGCTCCTCGGCGGGGGACGGGGCGTAGTCGGATGTCGCCCCGGGTTCCCGGTCGTCCGCGTGCGCTCCGGCGGGTTCCGGGACGCGCACCAGCTCACCGTTGCAGGTCGCACACCGCGCAGGCTCGGTGAGCGACAGCTCGAACCCGGCCGCGCGCAGCTCCCGAAGCTGGTCCGTGATGTCCCTGGACCGGAGGAGGAGCGAGCGGTCGGCCCGGGCCGCCAGCTGTGCGTCTCGGGTCAGGAGGAGTCGCCCCTCTCGCTCCGCGAGCGCGAGGGCGGCGTCGTCGGTCTCGGCGTCCCGGTCGAGGGCGTACGCCGCGTCGTAGCCGCACATCCGGAGGTAGGTCGCGAGCTTCCCGAGCATCACGTCGAGCAGGAGCCGGGACTCCGCCGGCGTAAACGCCGTTCCTTCTGTCGAATCGCTGGTCGATTCGTCGGCGGTCTCCCGGTCGCCGGTCGGCTCGTCGGTGGGTGCCATCAGTGGAGGAACGAGCGCAGCCCGTCCACGTCGCGGGTGTTGAGCACGTCGGCGCGCTCGGCCCAGCCGCGGCGGGCGGTGTGGACGCCGTAGGTGACGTTCGCGTACTCGGCGGGGCTGTGGGCGTCGGTGTCGATGGCGATGAGCGCGCCCTGCCCGATCGACAGCTGGACGGCGCTCCCCCAGAGGTCGAGGCGGTTCGGGTTGGCGTTCACCTCGAGGGCCGTCTCGTGCTCGGCCGCGGCCGCGGCGACGCGCTCGACGTCGAACTCGAGGCCCTCCCGGCGGTTGATGAGCCGACCGCTCGGGTGCCCGAGCACGTCCACGAGTGGGTTCTCGACCGCGGCGAGCAGCCGATCGGTCGCCGCGACGGCGTCCTGGTCGAGGGCGGCGTGTGGCGAGGCGACTACCAGGTCGAGCTCCTCGAGGACCTCGTCGGCCACCGAGATACCACCCTCGGCGTCGATGTTGGCCTCGACACCCGCGAACACGGTGATGTCCGCGTCGTCGGTCACGTCACGTATCTCGCCGATCTGCTCGTGCAGCTCCTCGTCGTCGACGCCGACGCCGCCGACCATCCCCGGGCCGGTCGCGTGGTCCGAGATGCAGACGTAGTCGTGGCCGAACTCGGCCGCGCCCGAGACCATCTCGGCGATGCTCGAGTGCCCGTCGGACCAATCGGTGTGGACGTGGAGGTCGCCGCGGACGTCGTCCTCGACGAGCAGGTCCGGGAGCGTGCCGTCGATGGCGGCCTGTATCTCGCCGCGGTCCTCTCGGAGTTCGGGTGGCATGCAGGGGAGCCCGACCGCCTCGTAGACGCTCTCCTCGGTCTCGCCCGCGAGTCGCTCGCCGACGCGCTGGCCCGCGTCCGGGTCCTGGACGTCGCGCACGTCGAAGACGCCGTACTCGTTTATCTTCTTGCCCTGTCGGATGGCGTGGTTCCGCAGGCGGATGTTGTGGTCTTTGCTCCCCGTGAAGTACTGGAGTGCGCTGCCGAACTCGTCGGGGACGACGACGCGCAGGTCGACGCGGATGTCGCCGACCCGCACGCTTGCCTTGTTCGTCCCGGCCTCGATGACGTCGGTGGCCCGCTCCCAGTCGGTGAACGCGTCGATCGCGGCCTCGCCGTCGTCGCTCGCCGCGAGCACGTCCACGTCGCCGATGGTCGCCCGCCAGCGGCGGAGCGACCCCGCGACGTCGCAGCGGGAGACCGGCTCCCGGTCGGCGAGGTACGCGCACACCTCCTGGCCGAGCGGCACGGCGTCGCCGAGCAGTTCTCGCTCCGTCGTCTGCCGCGCGAAGGCGATGTTCTCGAGGATGTTCTCCTCGGTCTTCGCGCCGAAGCCCGACACCTCGCGGATATCGTGGTCCCTGGCGGCGGCCTCGAGGTCGTCGAGCGTCCTGATATCGAGGGCCTCGTAGAGCGCGCCCACGGTCTTTGGGCCGACGCCTTCGACGGCCAGCAGCGCGTCGAGGTCGACGGGGAGCTCCTCGTGTAGCTCCTCGAGTTCGGCGATCTTGCCGGTCTCGACGTACTCGGCTATCTTCTCGGCGATGCCCTCGCCGACGCCCTCGATGCGCTCGACGGCGTCCTGCCCCTCGGCGACCAGGTCCTCGATAGCCTGCGGGTAGTCGCGGACGTTGTCCGCGGCCCGGCGGTAGGCCCGGGGCTTGTACTCGACGTCGGTCGCGTCGAGGTAGTCCGCGAACTCCTCTAAGCGTGCGGCGACCTCGGCGTTCCGGGTCACCGCCTCGTCCTCCGCTCTGTCTCGTGTCCCAGCACCTTCTTCAGGAACCCGTACCAGCGCTTCTGGTCGGCGGTCTCCTGGGCCTGTATCTCGGCCTCCAGGTCCGTAGGGCCGAGCCCCTCCAGCGCGTTGAGCGCCCGGTCGATGCCGACGATGGCCCGGGCGAGCTTCTCGCCCTCCTCGCGGCTGATGTCGTCGCGTTCGATGCGCTGTTTGCGCTGGAGACGCTCGCGCCGGAGGTTGTGCTTGGCGGCCTCGACCTCCTCGCGGCGACCCGCCGGCACGCGCTCCAGGCGCTGTATCTCGAAGACGAACGACCGCAAATCGAGCGGCTCGCCCTGCACCTCGATGGTCTCGGGGATGGACGCCCCCACGGTCGCGCCCTCGCGCTCGACGCGCTCGAGCAGCTGTTTCCGCTCGTACGCTTTCACGGCCGACGGTTCTCGCCGCACGGGCAAAAACCCTCAGTCCGGGACCCGACGGGGCGGTTGGCCCCGAGACCGACGGCTCGACGGCCCGGTCTCGCCCCGTCACCGGCCTTTCAGCTCGTCGGCGAACGCGTCCGCGAGCCTGGTGGGCTCGGGGAGCTTGTAGCCGGCGCAGAGTCGCTCGACCAGGTCGACCGCCGTCTCTGCGCCGACGCGGTGGCCGGGCGAGACGAAAAGCGGGTTGACGTGCCGGCGGGCGGGGTTGGCGAACTGCCTGGACTGGTAGGCGTACCCGACGACTGTCCCGGCGGGCGCGTCGATGCGGTCGTTCGCCTCGATGGCGACGCGCGTCCCGGCCGGGAGCGGCTCGTCGAGGGACTTACGGAGGGTCCCGCAGAGGAGCCCCTTCGCGACACCGACAGCCGGCAGGTCGAACAGCACGCCGACGTGCGTGGCGAGGCCCGCCTGGCGGAAGTGGATGCGACCGCTCCCGTCGACGACGAGCAGGTCGGGGTCGACGGTCAGGCGCTCCAGGGCGTCGACGATGGCCCCGCCCTCGCGGAACGAGAGCAGTCCCGGGATGTACGGAATCTTTAGTGGGGCGCTCCCGCCCACGCGCTCGACGACGCGCCCGTCGCGCACGGCGACGACGGCGCTGATGGCCCGGTCGTCGAGGAACGCCTGGTCGACGCCGACGACGGTCGGCCCGCCTTCTCCGGTCTCGCCCCCGGCGGTGAGTCCCGACTGGTCGCTGCCCTCGACCACCTCGGGGAGCCGCAGGTCGGCCGGGTCGAAGCCGAGGTCGTCCTCGAAACGGGCGAGGGCGGCGAGCTCGCGCTGGAGCGTCTCCATCTCCTCCCTGGAGAGCGAGGGGTCGGGGAGGAACTCGGGGTGGACGACCCGCATCTCAGAACCGGCGGTTGCCGGGGCCGCCAGGCCCGCCCGGCCCGCCGCCGAACTGGAGCTGCTTCGGGGCGCGCTCACCCTGCTGTTTCAGGACCAGCCCGTAGCCCAGGCCGATGGCGAGCCCGGAGAGGTGGGCGAACTGGGCGATGCCGCCCGCGCCGGGCCCGCCGGCGGAGATGAAGAAGACCGAGAGGACGGCGAAGCCGGCGGTTAGCACCCAGAGCGGCATCGGGATGATGAAGTAGAGGTACACCCGCAGGTTCGGGTTCAGGACCGTCAGCACGCCCAGGATGGCCATGATGGCGCCGCTCGCGCCGATGACGGCGGCCGGGGCCCCGACGAACAGCGAGACGCCGATCTGGGCGAGACCGGCGACGGCGCCGCTGACGAGGAACAGCACGGTGAACCGCTTCGAGCCGATGCGCTGCTCGACGACGGGGCCGAAGAAGTACAGCACGATGCTGTTGAAGAAGATGTGGAAGAAGCCGCCGTGGGCGAAGATGGAGGTGAACCAGGTCCAGACGTAGGTGACGTGCCACGTCGTGAGGATGAAGGCGTCGGTCGCCAGTCCCGCCAGCCCGACGCTCTGGAGTATCAGCTGGGCGAGGAACGTCACCCACATCAGCCCCAGGAAGACGAACGTCATGTTGCCGCGGAAGTAGCCGAGCGGCCCGCCGCGGCCCGTGTCGATGCCGACCGAGGAGAGCACGCCGCTCGACCCGCCCTCGTTGGCCACCCCGTCGTCGAAGCCGCTGTCGAAGACGCCGCCGGGGTCACCCCAGTTATCCAGGCCGGGGCAGTCGTGGTTCTCCGGCAGTCGGTGCTCAGCGCAGTAGGTCCCGCCGCAGAGCCGACAGTTGTACGGCATCGGCTCCTGCTCGCCGCACCGGTCACACGTCGCCATTTGACGGGCGTTAGAGTGTCGCGGGGAAAGCGTTTTGGGTACGGGCCGGGGGCACTGTTCAGATTAGCGATGGCCCGCCGAACCTCTCTCGCGGGGTGGGATTGAAAGGGGCCGCGTCCTCGGCGAACCCCGGCGAGGGAAGGACCGCAGGACGCAGTCCGAGGACCGTGGTTCGAAAGAGCGGAGCTCTTTCGTCATCACGAAAGACGTCTATGGCGTCTTTCGAACGACAACAAGTCGCGGGAGTCGAGGACGCGGGGGCTTTCCAGGTCGTCTCGTCCACGAACCCGCCCGTTTCGGTCTTATCTGAACACTACCCGGGCCGGGCCGGCGCGGGAGCCGAATCTGGCGCCACGCGAGCCGGGGCATCTAAACGGGTTGTGCAGACAGGCGTACAGTGTATCGGTCGAGCGCATCAAGCGCCGGTCGCACGATGGGGAACAGTCACACCGCACGAGACGGTACTGGTGACCGCTCGTCCACAGACGGTACTGACCAGCGGCCCCGGACCGACGGCACCGACGACGGGTCGGTCGTCGTCGACACCGGGGACGGACCGGCCGTCGGCGGCAGCCGCGATGGCCTGCCCCCCGCCGACCCCGACGGGCGGCAGCGCGAGGCAGCCGTGACGGTCCGGCCGACGCACTCGGCCGGCCGGCACGTCGACCTCCTCTCCCGACTCCACGCCCTGGACGGGCGACTCGAGTTCCCGACCATCTCGCTCGCCTACGAGTTCAAGGCGTACCTCAACGATGGCTTCGGCCGGCGGCGGTACTACCTCAGCCCGGACCGCCACGGTCCGTCCACGCTACTGCTGAAACGCCAGTAGGACCGGGCAGCGCGGGACCGACCCCCCGCCGTCTCGGTGACGGCGTCGGCGGCGCGGGAGGACCATGAGTTAACTGGCAGCCGTCCGATGTGCCGGGTATGACAGAGGAAACGGTGCTGATAACGGGTTGCTCGTCGGGCATCGGTCGCGCCACGGCGCGGGCGTTCCTCGAGGAGGGCTGGACCGTCTACGCCACCTCGCGGGACCCCGACGACGTCGCTGACCTGGCCGAGACCGGCTGCGAGACGGCCGCCCTCGACGTGACCTCGCCCGAGCAGGTCGCGCAGGTCGTCGAGCGCGTCGCCGACGAGCAGGGGACCATCGACTGTCTGATCAACAACGGGGGCTACGCCCAGCACGGGCCGGTCGAGGACGTCCCCACCCGTGACGTCAACCGGCAGTTCGACGTGAACCTCTACGGCCCCCATCGCCTCATCCGCGCCGTCCTGCCCCACATGCGCCGCGCGGAGGACGGCACTATCGTCAACGTCTCCAGCGTGCTCGGCCTGGTCGCCTACCCCGGGAGCGGCGTCTACGCCGCCTCGAAGTTCGCGCTCGAGGGGCTGAGCGACGCGCTCCGGGCCGAGGTCGAGCCGTTCGGCGTCGACGTGGTGGTGGTCGAGCCGGGCCCAGTCGACACGAACTTCGAGGAGCGCGCGAGACACGAGCTCCGCCGGCTCGACCGCTCTGCGTTCTACGACTCCGTCTACGCCCTCTACGACGAGATGCACGCCGTCACCGGCGTCGGCGCGAACGACCCCGAGGAGGTCGCGGCCGTCGTCCTCAACGCGGCCTCCGCGACGACGCCCGCGCCGCGCTACACGGTCGGCGTCGTCGCCCGCGCGGCCTCCCTGGCCCGGTTCCTCCCTGGCCGCTGGCGCGATGTGGCCTACCGGTTCGTCTCGAGGCTGGTGCGATGATCCGGGGGCGGGAGACCCTGGCCAGGTCGCCCGCGCACGCCCTCGCGCTCGACGCCGTCGAGGCCGGTATCGCGGCGTCCCGCCCCGACACCGTCGTCCGGGAACGGGTCGCGCTGGACGGCGAGCGGCTCGTGGTCGCGGGCGAACCGCACGACCTGGAGTCCGTCGACCGGCTCCTCGTCCTCGGCGGCGGCAAGGCGGCCGCACACGTCGCCGCCGCGCTGGCGTCCGTCCTCGGCGACCGCGTCGACGGCGGCGCCGTCGTCACCAACGACCCGGTCGACGTCCCGCGCGTCGAGGTGCTCCCGGGCGACCACCCCGTGCCGAGCGAGGCCGGGGTCTCGTCCACCCGCCGCGTGCTCGACCTCGCTGCGGGGGCCGACGAGCGCACGCTCGTGCTGGCGGTCGTCACCGGCGGCGGCAGCGCCCTGCTCGCCGCGCCTGTCGACGGCGTGACGCTCCAGGACCTTCGGGCCACGACCGACGCGCTGCTCGAAAGCGGGGCAACCATCCACGAGATGAACGCCGTCCGCAAGCACCTCTCCGCCGTGAAAGGCGGGCACCTGGCCCGCGCCGCCAGCCCGGCGACGGTCGTGACGCTGGCGGTAAGCGACGTCGTCGGCAACGACCTCGACGTCGTCGCCAGCGGGCCGACCGTTCCCGACGGGTCGACGTACGCAGACGCCCTCGACGTGCTCGACCGCTACGACGTCCCCGTGCCGGCGGCGGTCCGGGAGCACCTGGCTCGTGGCGCGGCGAGTGACGTTCCCGAGACGCCGAAACCGGACGACGATGCGTTCGACCGGACGAGCGCCCACGTGCTCGCGGACGGCTTCATGGCGCTCGACGCTGCCCGCCGGGTCGCGGCGGACGCCGGCTTCGATCCACTCGTCCTCTCGTCCCGCGTCCGGGGCGAAGCGCGGGAGGCCGCCAAGACGCACGTCGCCGTCGCCGAGGAGTGCCTGGCGACCGGCAACCCGGTCGAGCCGCCGGCCGTCCTGCTCTCGGGCGGCGAGACGACGGTGACGGTCCGCGGGGACGGGCGGGGCGGCCGCAACCAGGAGTTCGCGCTGAGCGCGGCCCTCGAACTCGACGCGGGGATGGTGCTCGCGAGCGTCGACACGGACGGAATCGACGGGTCGACCGACGCGGCCGGCGCGCTCGTCGACGGCGCGACCGTCGACGACACCCGGGCCGCGCGCGCCGCGCTCGCCGACAACGACGCGTTCGGCTACCTCGACGGCCGAGACGCGCTGGTGTACACCGGCCCGACCGGTACGAACGTGAACGACCTGCGCGTCCTCGTGGTCGGTCAGTCGGGGTGATTCCGGCCGCGGTCGAAGCCGACGGCGTAGCCGAGCAGACAGCCGGCGCCGGCGACGACGACGCCGTACCAGAGGCCGGCCTGGACCGGGTAGCCCCGGGTCACCAGTCCCAGCCAGAGCGCGAAACCGGCGACGGCGAGCCCGTAGCCGGCCCAGCGGTAGCGGTCGAGCCGTCGGTCGAGTGCGCCTGCCATGCCGGCCGTTCGCACCCACCGGCAAAAACGTTAGGCCGCGAGACAGGCCGCAACGAGGCCGAGCATGTCGGCCCCGCGGACCTCGTCGGCGAACAGGGGGACGCGTTTCACGTCGTGGCCACGGAAGAGCTCCTGGGCCGCGGCGAGCGCCCCCTGCTGGACCCGCCAGCGGCGCTGGCAGAACGCACAGCTCTCGAGGTTCGGCGAGACGAACCCGCCGTCCCCGTCCGCTGCGAGCTCGGCGCCCACCTCGCCGGTCACGTCGGCGAGGTCCTCCATGACGCGGTTGACGACGACCGTGCCGACCGGGATGGCGAACTCCTCGAGCCGCGCGCGCAGGCGCTTGGACTCCTCGACGCTCATCTCCTCGGGGACCATGACGATGCGGAAGTCGGTCTTCGTCGGGTCTCGCAGGGTGGCGCGCAGGCGCTCGATACGCTCGCGGAGCGCGTCGAGGTCCCCGAGGTCGTCCGGCTCGGCTCCCCCCGAGCCACCGCCGAACACTCCCCCGATGCTGTCGACCATTCCCCTGAAGCGCTCGCGGAACCGGACGAGCCGGCCGACCATCGAGTCCATGAGCTCGGGCAGTTCGAGCAGGCGGAGCGTATGGCCCGTCGGCGCGGTGTCGACGACGACGCGCTCGAAGCGCGGGTCGTCGAGGTAGCGCAGGAGCTGCTGGACCGCGGCGGCCTCGTCTGCACCCGGCATCGCGCCGCCCATCAGCGGGTCGGCCACGTCGTCGCCGAGGACGTCGCCCAGCCCGCCCATGCCTCCGGCGAAGCCGCCCTCGTCGTCGAACAGGGGCGTCTCCGCCAGCGCCGCGTCGGGGTCTATCTCGACGCCGTAGAGGGGGATGTCCTCGCGGATGCGCGCGGGCTCTGCGGGGACGTCGACGCCCAGGGAGTCCGAGAGCGAGTGCGCCGGGTCCGTCGAGACGACCAGCGTCGCCACCCCGTCGTGGGCGCTCGCGAGCGCCGTCGCCGCGGCCATCGTCGTCTTGCCGACGCCGCCCTTGCCGCCGTAGAGGACGTACTCCGGGCCGTCGACGGCCGGCAGCCCGCCCGTCGTCGCGGCCCGTTCCCGCTCACTGTCGCCGGTTCCGCCGGTGTCCACGACCTCCGGGTCGTCGCCGTCTCCCTCGGGGGACTCGTCGACGTGCTCGACCGGCTCGACGTCGATCTCGGCCATGCCGGTGGTTACGGCCCGGGACTTGTGTACTTCCCGGTCCGGCTCAGAAGTACTCCGCCAGGCGAGTCGCCGCCTCCTCCGCGCGCGGGGTGACCAGGGCGAAGCGGAGCCAGTCGGCCTTCGACTCGCCGAACGTCTCGCCGGGCATCCCGGCGACGCCGGCCTCGTCGATGAGCTGGTAGACGTTCTCCAGGGTGCCCGGGAAGCCGGGGAACCGCGCGAGCACGTAGAAGGCACCGTCCGGGGTCGTGTACTCCGCGCCCGCTTCGTCGAGGGCCGCGGTGAAGGCGTCGATGCGCTCGCAGAGCAGGTCCCGTGCGGACTGGTAGTAGTCCGGGTCGGTCGTCCGGAGCGCGTGGAGGACGGCGTACTGCGCGGGGCGGCTCCCGGCGACGTTCGTGAGCATGTGGCGGGTCCGGGCGGCGTCGGCGAGCTCGGGCGGGAAGACCCCGTAGCCGACGCGGAAGCCGGTGATGGCGAGGGACTTCGAGAAGGAGTTGGTGACGACGCGGTTCGCGGAGTCGAACCCGAGCGCGCTGGCGAAGCGCCCGCTGTAGTCGAAGTGGTCGTACACCTCGTCGCTCACGAGGAGGGCGTCGTGCTCCTCGGCGATAGCGACCAGCTCCCCGATGGTCTCCTCGCCGTAGACGGCCCCGGTCGGGTTGTTCGGCGAGTTGACAACGATGGCCGCCGTCTCGTCCCCCGCCGCCGCGCGGACGTCGGCCGCGTCGAGCGAGCCGTCGTCGGCGACCGGGACGTAGACGGCCTCGCCGCCGAGCATCGAGGTCTTCCCCGGGTAGTAGGGGTAGACCGGGTCCGTGAGGACCACCTCCCGACCCGCGCCCCGGTCGAGGGCCGCCGCCATCGCCAGGTAGTTCGCCTCGCCGCCGCCGCAGGTGACGACGACCTGTTCGACTGGCACGTCCCGGCGGGCGGCGATCTCCGCTCGAAGCTCCGCCAGCCCGTCGCTGGGCGGGTACTGGAAGTCATCGCCGCCGAGGTCGGCGTACTCGTGAAGTCCCTGGCTGATACCCTCGGGCGACCCCCAGTCGGGGTTGCCGCTGACCATGTCGATGACGTCGCCGCCGGCGTCGGCCGCGTACTGCATGACCCGGAAGAAGAGCGGCTCCTCGTACTCCATACGTCCCCTTCTCGGGCGGGGCAGGTGTGTCTTTCGTCGCCGGTAGCGTGTCTTTCGCCGTCGGTAACCCGTTCGGGAGCGTATGGCCGGCGCTCGGTGCGACGCTCGCGAGCGAGCGATCGGGGAGTCGGGTGCCCGAGCCGGGGCGGCCTACCGGCACCCGAATCGTGTTGGCCCGTCAGAACGTTTTTACGGCACATCCACGACCAGACTCGTATGGGGGAGACGGCCGACGAGGCGGCGGTTCGAGCGTACTACGAGTACGTGGACGAGGAGGCATACGAGGACCTGTTCGCGCTGTTCGCCGAGGACGTGGTCTACGAGCGGCCCGGCCAGCCGCCCATCGAGGGGCTGGTCGACTTCGAGGCGTTCTACCGCGAGGGCCGCCCGCTGGAGAACGGCTCTCACGAGCTCCACGCGATAGTCGTCGACGGCGACACGGCGGCCGTCCGGGGCACGTTCACCGGCGAGCAGGACGGCGAACCGGTCTCCTTCGGCTTCGCCGACTTCCACGTCTTCGACGAGTCGGGGGCCATCGCGCGTCGTTATACCTTCACCGACCGCGACACTGTGTAGTCCGTTGGTGGTTGTGGGTGGATTCTGCTGGGGTCGACCTCGGGCAGTTTGGAACCCTCTAGAAAGCTCCGGACTCACCAGTTGAAGACACCTCGAAAGCCCCCGGACACTCGCCCATCCGGGGCTCGCTGCGCCCTTCGGCCTCCGGCCTGCGGTGCTTACGTCGCCCGGGACGAGTCGAGAACCGGGAGAGCTTTGCTCTCCCGAGCAGACGGCGGCGGAGCCGTCCTCAGATATCTCCGATTTCTGATGGGCTGCGGAAGACGCAAAGTGTCTTCCGAACGCCGTCAACGCCCGGTCCCTTTCAATCCCACCCTCCACTGATGCCGACTCCATTCCCAGGGTGGGATTGAAAGGGGCGGCGGGCTGGACGACGGCAGCCGACACAAGCACGCGACCGGGGGGAGCGCGCAGCGAGGTCTGCTCACGGCGCTTCGCGCCGTTCGCATGATTCGAGGCGGCCCCGCCGCCTCGCTACTCCCGAGTCCAGCCCGCCGGGGCTTTCGAGGTGGTCCCAGAACGGGTGACGATCCGAGTCGAGTCGGTGTAGTACGTACCGAATCATCCGAAAATCACCCCAGCGTCTAGCCGGGGATTCATTGTCGTGGTAGGCGTACCGCCGCGTATGCCGACCGACGAGGAGGACCGACCCATCGAAGAATCCCTCGGCGACCGACTGCGCGAGGCCGACCAGACCATCGCAGTCGCGGAGTCCTGCACCGGCGGCCTCGTCGGCTCGCTTCTGACCGACGTCCCGGGGTCGAGCGACTACTTCGACCGCTCGCTGGTCACCTACTCCTACGACGCCAAGCTCCAGGCGCTCGGCGTCAGCCGCGAGTCGCTCGACGAGCACGGGGCGGTCAGCGAGCCGGTCGCCCGCGAGATGGCCCGCGGGGTCCGCGACGTCGCCGGGACGACCTGGGGGGTGGCCACCACCGGCATCGCCGGGCCGTCGGGCGGCACCGCAGAGAAGCCGGTCGGGACCGTCTTCATCGCGGTCGCCTTCGCCGGCGAATGGGGGAGCGGCGAGTCGTACGCGACAGTCGAGCGTCGGCAGTTCGCCGGGACCCGCCGCGAGATCAAAGCGGGAATCGCGCGACGCGCGCTGTCGAAGGTCGACGAGGAGCTGGCGAGCAGGAGCGGCTGAGCCGAGTCGGTGGTCCGAGCGATTTCCGTTACCGCTCCCGGGACGTGTGGAGCCGTCCGCGTCGCGCTGCGACCGGTTGTAACCGAATGTAATTCTATGTAATCTGTTGTAAGTCACCGCAGTCGGCGATTTTCCGGACACCGCCGGTTCGTCGGGGTCGACACCGCAGGCGGGTCGGCCACGACCAACGCCACCGCTCAGTAGACGGCCACGTCGTCGAACCGGCCGTGGTAGGCGACGTGGCGGGGGTGGGTCGGCTCCATCCCCGACAGCAGGACGCGGTCTAGCTTCTTCCAGCTGTTCTCGTAGCCGAGGTGGGCGAACTCGGCGCGACAGCGCAGCGCGTGCAGCCGCCCGGCGCGGTGTTCGACGCGCCGGGTGGCGCCCGACTGCAGCGCGTCGACCAGGTCCGCGGCCGACTCGATGGGCGTCTCGAACGTCGTCCAGGCCTCGCCGACGGTGCCCCGGAGGTGGGCGTAGGAGGACGTGAACGCGGGGAGGTCGAGCGACTGGACGAGCTCGCGGGCTCGTCGGTTTTGGTGGGGCCAGTGTTTCGGGTTGTACGCCTCAACCGCGTCGATGCGCTCGCGGTAGCGGCGGAGTTCCACCTCGCCCAGGCTCACGGTGGCGAAGGTCGGGTGCGGCGCGAGCACGGCGGCGTCCTGGCGGGCGAACTCGGCCATCGCGCCGTCGAGGGTGATGAAGTCCGGCACCGGCTCGGTCAGGCCGACGGCGAGGACGTGCTTGCGCGAGCGCCAGTCACCCGTGAACACCTCGCGGGCCGGGACGACCAGCAGGTCGTCGTCCGAGAACCTCGCGGCCCGCTCGCGGACCTCGGGCAGGCGGACGAAGTGGGGGGCGTAGACCAGCGCGTCGAGCCCGCGGGCCTTCGCCCGCTCGACTACCCGCTCGTCGAGCACCTTCACGTGCATGTCGACCCGGTACTCGTCGGTCACGGCCCGGAGTTCGCAGGCCGGGGATTTGCTGGTTCCGGTCTCGGGCGGGACCTGACGAACTATCATCAGGTCTCCGACTAACAACAAAGTTTATCACTTATCTAAGACAACCCCCCGACATGCCCGGCTGGGAGTGCGCGATAGCGGGTTGTGGGACGGTGTTCGACACCGTCGAGGAGCTCCTGGCCCACCAGGTCAACAGCCACGAGCGCTGTGAGTGTGCGGTCTGCGGGACGGTCGTCCCGGAGGGATTCTTCGCCATCCAGCACGCCTTCGACGAGCACACGCGTGCGGAGTACGTGCGGGCCTACGACGCCGACTCCGACGACATCCGCGAGCGCGAGGCCATCAAGGAGGAGGTCGAGGAGCGCGTCGACGTCGGCGAACTCCGGGCCCGCATCACGGACGGCGGCGACCAGCGGGTCAGCGCCGGCGACTGAACGCGCGAAACGGGTTGCGGCTCGACGGTTTCTCCCACCCCTACGCGGTCGGGTCCTCGGTCCGGTCGCGGAGCTCCGTCCGCCGGATCTTCCCGGTGACGGTCTTCGGCAGGTCGTCGACGAACTCGACCTCGCGGGGGTACTCGTGGGCCGAGAGCTCCGTCCTGACGTGGTCCCGTATCTCCTCTGCGAGCTCATCAGACGGCTCGTAGCCCTCGCTGAGCACCACGTAGGCCTTGACGATGTTGCCCCGCTCGGGGTCCGGCTTCGGGACGACGGCCGCCTCGGCGACGGCCGGGTGCTCGCCCAGCGAGCTCTCGACCTCGAATGGCCCGATGCGGTAGCCCGCCGAGAGGATGACGTCGTCGGCCCGCCCCTCGAACCAGAAGTAGCCGTCCGCGTCGACGTGCGCCAGGTCGCCCGAGAGGTACCACTCGCCGTCCGGGCCGTCGACGAAGCAGTCGGCGGTCTCCTCGGGCTTCTCCCAGTAGCCCGCGAAGAAGCACGGGAAGTCGCCGCGCTCGGCGATGACGCCGGTCTCGTCCGGCCCGAGCGTCTCGCCGGTCTCGGGGTCCACGATGGCGGCGTCGATGCCCGGCAGTGGCTTGCCCATGCTCCCCGGGCGGACCGCCATCGTCGGGTAGTTGTTGATGATCATGTTCCCCGTCTCGGTCTGGCCGTAGGTGTCGTGGATGGTCACCCCCAGCCGGTCTTCGCCCCAGTCGACGACGCCCGCGCTGAGCGGCTCGCCGATGCTGAGCGCGTGGCGCAGATCGAGCGAGACCCCATCGAGGACGTCCTCGTGCTCTCTGAGCATCCGGTAGGCGGTCGGCACGCTGAACAGCACCGAGACGGGGTACTCGTCGAGCAGGTCGGCCCACGTCGCCGGGTCGAACTCCCCCTCGTAGGTCAGCAGGGTCGCGCCCCAGTACCACGCGCCGAGGGTGTTGATGGGGCCGGTGAGCCAGCCCAGGTCGGCCGTGCTCCAGTATAGGTCACCGGGTTGCAGGTCGACGGCGTAGCGCTGGGTCGCGGCCACCCCGGCGACCCACCGGTGTTTGTGCAGGACGCCCTTCGCCAGCCCGGTCGTCCCGCTGGTGTAGTAGAGCAGGGCGTCGTCCTCGCCGCCGGTCTGTGCCGGCTCGTAGCGCCGGCTCGCATCGGCCATCGCCGCGTGGAAGCTCACGTCGCCCCGACGCAGGCCCGTGCCGTCGTCGCTGACGACGATGACGTGCTCCACCGTCGGCGCGTCCGCCAGTGCGCGCTCTATGGTCTCGCGGTTGTCGGCGGTCGTGACGACCGCCTTCGCGTCGCAGTCGTCGAGCCGATAGGCGATGCCGTCCGGACCGAAGCGCTCGTTCGCGCTCCCCCAGACCGCCCCGCGCTTGAGCGTCCCGACCATCGCCGCGTAGTGCTCGGGGATGCGCGGCATGTAGGAGAACACCCGGTCGCCCCGGTCGACCAGGTCGTCGAGGACGGTGGCGAACCGGCTCGAGCGCTCCGCGAGCTCCCAGAACGTCACCGTCTCGCGCTCGCCGTCGGCCCCGGCGTAGTAGAGTGCGACTTTCGACCGGTCCGTGGCGTGCCGGTCGACGGTCTCGTGGGCGACGTTCAGCGACTCCGGGGCGTCCCAGTCGGCCTCCTCGTAGATGTCAGCCCAGGAGAGATCCCGCCGCGCGTGATCGTAGTCCTGCAGGTTGTGATGCGACGCCATGCCCTACTAATGCTCGATGTGGATGATAAGTGTTGGTGGCCGGAACTGTCGTTCGCGGGAACAGCTCCGTCCCGGTCGTCGGGCCTTCCGCCCGCTCGCCTGTTCCGAGGAGCGCCTCGCTTCGCTCGCGGCTCCCTGCGGTCACCGCTCGCCGTTTCGCGGTCCTCCCTGCGGTCGGACCGTTCTCAGCGCTCTTCGGAATCCAGCACCCGGATCTGATCACCCCGAACCGTGACCGGGATGGGGACGGTCGCCTCGTAGAGCTCGACGGTGACCTGGTCTTTGCCCTCGTCGATGCGCTGGACGCGGGCCTTCTCCCCCTTGAACGGGCCGGCGATGAGTTCGACGATGTCGCCCTCGGCGATGCCCTCCACGTCGGGCTTCGGCGAGAGGAAGTGCTCGACCTCGGAGATGTCGCTCGCACCCGGCACGAGGTTCCGGGCGTGCGGGATCTCGTCGAGGACGCGCTCGATGACCGCCTCGTTGTCGGCCTCGACCATCACGTAGCTCGTCAGCGACTCCGGGGCGAGTGCCGCGTGTATCTCCGCCTCCTCGCGGCTCATGATCATGTCCGCGACGGTCTGTTCCTGGCTGGCCGTGGTCTTGACGGCGTACATCACCATGGTCAGGCCCCCGGCACCACGCTCATGACGAGGAAGATGAGAAAGCCGAGCAGTCCGACGAGGAAGATGCCCGCGCCCGCTATCTTCGCGATCTGGGAGAACTCCTCCCAGGACGGCGTGCTGGCGAGCTTCAGCACCCGTGCGTACGATGCGAGGTCGTATGGGACTTCCATGGCGGACTGTTTGGCGTCCTGGCTTTTCTATCTATTGATAAAGACCACGGGCTCCCCGCTACCCGGGGCCAGGCGTCCCGCTCGTCGGGGCACCGTCCCGTGCCGACCGGCCCGCGCCCCACCCGTCGTCGGTCGTCAGTGGGGTCCCCCGCCACGACGACATAAGTTAGTTTAAGTACCCATCCGGCGAAGTTTCAGGTATGCCAATCGACCCGCAGTTCACCGAGAACCGGGAGAAAGCAGGCGAGCACGAGGGCCACGACGTCTGGGGGCCCGTCGAGGAGCCCGAAAAGCTGGGCCTCCACGGCACGCACGTGGCGGTGGACTTCGACATCTGCATCGCCGACGGCGCCTGCCTGGAGGACTGCCCCGTCGACGTCTTCGAGTGGGTGGACAGCCCGGGCCACCCCGAGAGCGAGCGCA
>Ga0102959_1000117_pt1 | contig 25974 bp, 21 predicted proteins | sample SalPonF2_B_D2_MG_FD_84520 | JGI IMG/M metagenome (GOLD analysis project Ga0102959, IMG submission 84520) | Salt pond soil microbial communities from South San Francisco under conditions of wetland restoration - Salt Pond MetaG SF2_B_D2_MG ...
AGAGAAGGTGCCGCTGGACGGGGAGCTTGTTACAGACGAAGCGGCTTTCAATACCGCAGCGCTGACCGGCGAATCCAAGCCGATGAGCCGTAAATCCGGAGAAGAAATCTGGGCAGGATCCATTAACCAGGATTCCCCGGTTCGCATTCGGGTGACGCAAGGATATCAGGATACGAAACTGGCCAATATTCTGTCACTGGTTCGGGAGGCTTCCAAGCGAAAAGCTCCCACGCAGCGATTTATTTTAAAATTTGCTAAAGTATATACTCCAACCATTGTTTGGCTCGCCGTGGCGATAGTGTTTGCACCCTGGCTGTTTGTTAGCCATTATGTTTTTCAGGATTGGTTGTATCGTGCGTTGATATTTTTAGTAGTCGCCTGTCCCTGTGGACTCGTAATCTCTATTCCACTTGGCTATTTTGGCGGGATCGGCGCCGCATCGAAAAATGGTATCCTGCTTAAGGGATCAGATTTTCTGGATCAGCTTCGAAAATTAGATACGCTTTATTTCGATAAGACAGGGACGCTAACGAAGGGAACATTCAGCGTTCAGGAAGTGACTCCTTTCAATGGTATTGAAGAATCGGCGCTGGTGCGACTGGCCGCTTCGCTGGAACAGCAATCGACGCATCCCATTGGAAAGGCCATTTTAAATCGGGCTAATGGATCTGGCCTGGCCAAAGTTGAGGATCAGCAGGAGGTGCCCGGGAAGGGACTGAGGGGCCAAGTGGCAGGCAAACAAGTGGCGGTCGGGAATGAGCAGTTAATGAAACAACTGAATATTACTATCCCTGGGAATGGCACTTTCGATCATCCGCATACGTACATTCATGTAGCAGTAGATGACGAGTATGCGGGATATATCACGATTTCGGATGAACTGAAGGAGGATAGTAAGAAAGCGATTAAACTATTGCGCAATCTAGACGTTAAAAAAATGGCAATGTTATCGGGTGATAAGCAGGAAGTGGTCGATCATATTGCCAGCGAGCTGGAGCTTGATAATGCTTTGGGGGAATTGCTGCCCGAGGATAAATACAACCGGCTGGAGCAGGTATTGTGCTCCAATAAAACAGTTGGTTATGTGGGGGACGGCGTCAATGATGCCCCGGTGATTACTCGTGCTGATGTGGGACTGGCGATGGGCGGCATTGGCTCGGATGCTTCCATCGAGACGGCAGATGTGGTGATACAGACCGATCAGCTTTCCAAAATCCCAACTTCTATTGATATCGCTAATTTCACACATAAAATTGTGTGGCAGAATATTGCCTTTGCCCTGGGGGTAAAGGTGTTGGTAATGTTGCTGGCTGCGCTGGGTATGGCCACGATGTGGGAGGCGGTATTTGCGGATGTGGGCGTTGCCCTGATTGCTGTGGCAAATGCCATCCGCATCCAGCAAAAATCGTATAATTGATTGTGATAACCGCAGAGTGGCGCAAAGGGTATCGCAGAGGACACAGAGAATCCTCCGCGAAACTCCGTGCCAGCCTCTGCTCTGCGGTTAACCAGATATAAAAAATCTGCCGAAGTTGGTTTGCAAAGAAACGAAGTTGCGGTTAATTCCTTTCTTTATACTTGGACGAATCGTGGGAAGTTTAAATTGTAAAAGTATTTATTAGACATTCCTGCGAATGCCAAGAAAAATTAAGGTTAACAGACATACAATATTATTACACTATGAAATATCGATTTCTAGGACGGTCAGGATTAAAAGTTTCAGCACTCTCTTTCGGATCGTGGGTAACCTTTGGTGATCAGATTGACGAGGATGTGGCATATGAGTCGATGAAGGCGGCCTATGATGCCGGTGTCAATTTCTTTGACAATGCCGAGGTTTACGCCGAAGGTCAGTCGGAAACGATGATGGGTAACATTATTCAAAAAGCGGGTTGGAAGCGCTCTGATCTGGTACTCTCTACCAAGATTTTCTGGGGCGGCGAAGGTCTTAATGATCAGGGATTGTCATTCAAGCATATCAAGGAGGGCACCGAAGCGGCGCTGAAGCGATTACAAACAGATTATGTGGATCTGATTTTCTGTCACCGCCCCGATAAATTTACTCCTATCGAGGAAACGGTCTGGGCCATGAATCAGATGATCAAGGAAGGCAAGGCTCTATACTGGGGAACCAGCGAGTGGACGGCCGAGCAAATTCGCCAGGCCTACGACATCGCCCGGCGCGAGCACTTGCGTCCGCCGCTGATGGACCAGCCGCAATACAATATGTTTAGCCGTGAAAAAGTGGAGCGTGAGTTTGCCCGCTTGTATGATGAGATAGGCTTGGGCACCACGATCTGGAGTCCGCTGGCCAGTGGATTGCTGACAGGAAAATACAACGATGGCGTTCCGGAAGGTAGCCGCCTGTCGCTGGAAAAATATGACTGGCTGCGCGAGCGTCTGCTGGAAACAGAAGATGGCCGCGAGATGTTGGAAAAAGTAAAGAAGTTGGCCGAAATCGCCGATGAGGCTGGCATCCCTATGCCACAATTCGCCTTGGCTTGGTGCCTGAAAAATGAGAACGTGAGTACGGTTATCACCGGGGCCTCAAAAGTTGAGCAGGTGAAACAAAATATGAAAGCCATCGATGTGGTTGATCAGCTTACACCAGATATCATGGAACGTGTTGAGGAGGTTCTGGATAATAAACCGGAATCCGAGCCTAACTTTCGCAGTAATTAAATACTAGACTAGCATATTAGAACAGGGATAGGCTCTATTCTACCTATCCCTGTTTTAAAAATTTAATAAGATATTATTTAGTTGCTGCGTTCTCTTTTTGAGCCTGTAATTCGTTTGTCAAAAGTTTATTCAGTTCTTTAAGAAAGTCCTTGCCAGGATGATCAGAAACACCTCCAGTTACCATATCAGACTGTTGGTCTTCTTCAATTTTAATCTGAGTTCGTTTTTTACCAAGTTTCTTAATCGTTAGTTCGGTCATGAACGAAACTGATTTTTTAGCGTTAGGATTAGCATCAAACTTATATCTCTGTCGATAAAACTTAATCCTGTATAAATTATCAGAGATTTTACTTTCGTTTAGTATGTTCATATTTGTATCATTCAAGGCCTGATGAGCAGCATCCAAAGTACGATCAAAGCCATTTAAATATATCTGTGCCTGATGTATATTTGTTGCGGATTTGGTAGAGGCACACGATTGAATTAAAAATAGAGTGATAACGAAAAATATGCTCTGAACGAATCGGTATTTAGAACCCATAGATGTATCCCAATTAAATTAAAGTTGAATAATAAAGAATAGATTGCATTATCAGTGTTGATAAGTTTGATGTCAACCACATAATCATGCGATTGTCAATTTAATATTTCGAATTTGCTAATGCTTGCAAAAGCAAAAATACTAAATAAATTTCCGGTTCTTCTATTCTTGTCGAAGGTTTTTGTTTTAATCTAGAAATGATATCCTACATCTAGTTTGACGGCATATTCGTTTGAAAAATTGGGAGTAGATAATGATAATTCAACTGGACCAATGATAGTATTGGCTCCCAGAGAAAGGGCATATCCGTATTTCATTTGGTCGGATTTGAGATTAAAAGTCCAGCTATTAGACAAATGGACTGCATTCCATCCTCCTGAAAGATAAGTACTATTTGTAAGTTGTAATTGCAGTTCAGAGCGAATTCCCAGCATATTAGCCGAGCGTAATTGTTGCGCAGCAAAGCCCATAAATGGGTGTTGATGTTCCACGAATACGGGATTTTGTGTTAATCCGCCCAAATAATAGTAGTAATGCAGGGGAATTTCCGAATCAGAGGTATATCCGGCAAAGAAAGTATTGTTAAATGATATGCCCTTTAATAGGGGCAGCGAGGAAGTCCAGTTGCCCGACATTTGTAAAAAAGTTGAAGTACTTCCCCACAAGCGGTTCGAGGCTTTTGCCTTAAAGTCCAAAACTTGCCCGCGAGTAGGAAAATTTAGCTGATTTAGGGTCTTATACCTAATCTTGAAGAAGGGGCCCAGCAGAAAATTTGTATTTTCCAGAAGAAGAGTGTTACCGACAGCTTCGTTGAGGCTGTAACCTTGGGCTTCTGCCCCGGCTTCCAGGTTTAGCATATCGAACAGCCGGATTGAAACGGATGGCCTCAAAGATAATTCTTCCACATCGATTGTGGACAAAGCCTGGGTTTGCCTGTAAAAATCAATAGGGGCGTGATAGAAATCGAGTCCCAGGTTTAGGTGGGATAAAGGCGCCAGTGTAACGGGAGCGTTGTATTCAGTCGATAGTTTCAGTATTTCCCCGATACGCAGTTTGGTTGTAAGTCGGTCGCCCCTAAATAGATTGTCGGTCAGTGAAGCGCCGAAGAGTAGAGATGCCTTGTACTGGCTATCGTACCGAACGCTGAACCCTGCATATTCCTGCTCTTTTTGTTGAAAAGTTAAGATAAGTTGTTTGCCATGTGAAGCAGGATCTGATTGCAGGCGATATGATATTTGACTGAAAAAGCCCGAATTATAAAGGCGATTTATTTTTCTTTCTATGCTATGCAATGTTAGTTTGGCCGGTGGCTGCAGATCAAAGGTAACGTCAGCTTGTTTTTTTAACATCCCGTTGATATTGGCAAAATGTACATCAGTTATTAATAACGTATCGTCTCTGGTATAAGAGATAGAATCAAAATGGGATGGGACCACTTGATCGTGATGCTGAAGTAGATAGGTTTTTATTTTAGGAACTACTTTTCGTGCCGCTTCCTCCCCTTTTTTAATGATCTTTTGGGCATTATCATAGCTAAAGCTGGTAAACTGATTGATCTGGGGTCGGATATAAAAATCGGATTTCTCGATCTGCTTCTTATCAGATTCCTGTTGATGAAATCCTACCGACTGAAAGAGGATATCCACAAAAGTATTAAGACTATCTACCGGTTTTATTGGCTTGCCAACATTGGAGGAAATAACCAAATCAGCACCCAGATTATGGACATCCTCGGCTGGAATATTTCGAGATATCCCTCCGTCGATATAGGTTTTGCCATCAATTTTAACGGGTTTAAAAATGGTAGGCATAGCACTGCTGGCCCGTACGGCATCCGGCAGATAACCGTGGGTAAAGGTGTGAGCTTTTCCCGTAGCAAGGTCTGTGGCTACTGCCGAAAAGGGGATAGGCAGTTTGGTGAAATCATGCACATCGTGATAGGGAAGCATCAAACGGTAAAGCAGCATTGAAATATTTTGTCCATCGATTAATCCACTTGGGAGCTGCAGTTTATGGCCGTTAAAGGGAAAGGTTATCAGGTAGGTGTCTTTGCTGGATACGCTATTGGATATATTTTGAGGGTTAATGCGATAGCTGTCATTGAAAAGGATGTTCCAGTCGGTAGAAAGAACGATGTCTTCGATTTGTTTGGGAGTATATCCTATTGCGTACAGCGATCCGATAATAGATCCCATGCTTGTGCCGCTGATCATGTTAATAGGGATCCCTTCTTCCTTGAACACTTTAAGTACGCCGATGTGAGCAAACCCTTTGGCTCCGCCACCGCTTAAGGCTAGTCCAATTTTTAGATGCTTATTACCTTCTGTAGCAGATGGCGACACATGAGTTTGGGCTTCTCCCCCAAGAGGCACCAGCCAGAATAAGATGAACAGCAGGATAATATCTCTTTTCGAGTCTGTGAATTTCATACAGCACTTTGATGAGGACGAGGGTTAATAGCTCTATAAATATATTAGTTGTAGCAACCAATACATATAGTCATTTGCAAGCCTCGGATCATTTTTGGAAGATGATAACCCGTTCTTTTTCGAAAAAAAAGTCAGCCTGTAACTGTCGGGCAATCCATTTAAAGGTTGCTATACTAAAAAAGGTGATATGCGTTTCATCACGTTTGTAGTGCCAGGATGGGAATGCAGATTTAGCAGGCAATAAGTCAGTCATTAATCCCAAGAAACCGCCCGGCTTCAAACAATTCCACAACCGGTTCAAATCGACCATTGGATGGTGCAAATGTTCTGCTACCTCTGTTGCACAGATGAAGTCATATTTCTTTTTGAAAACTGAGCGATCATCCGCAAAGAAAAGATCGTATATATCCATAGAATGACCTGCTTGTTCGAACATAAGGTGCAGCGTAGGGCCGGGACCGGCTCCAAATCGAGTCCTTTTGAATGGTCGGTTAGCCTTTTATTCATTGGCTTGAAAAATTGTTTCAGAAACCGACGATATTCCTTGTCATCGGGATGATTCTCGTGAAGCTTGTAGCGTGCTTTTTCCTCTTGTCGAGACAGGTGGTAAGTTTCAGGCACAAAAACCAATTCGCAATTTTTGCACTGGTAATAGTTTCGTAACCTATCTTCATGATAGAGCACCGTATCACTGTAATTGCATACTGGGCACGTTAATGACATCTAGGTGGTTAACATTTCTTTGGGGTTGATTAGCAGTTCCTGAAAGTGTTCAAGGTAGTGGGCCACATGAAGACCATCCATCAGGGCATGATGGACTTCAATAGAAAATGGAAATTTTAGCGTTGAGGCTTCTTCAAAATATTTACCATAGACAAATTTAGGGACGGAATTATCGGTATTATAATTCCGCGCATGGCTAAAGCTCGTGAACTTGAACCAAGGTAGAGTAGAGCAATGAATTAAATTTTTGGTATGCCTGCTTGGTGATAAACTGCCGTTACCTTTGCGGTGTTTTTCCAAAACTTTTTGAGAATGATCGCAGAATGTCTCGAAACTGGGATCATATTTGAAATAACAAAAACTAAAGGAGCTATCATTATTCAGGATTGTGTGCCCGGCATCCACTCGATCATAAACCACAACGTTATCGTTCTCCAGGCGATATCGGAGAGGTTCAGTTTCATTGGCTGCCTTCAGAGAAACATAAAGAAGAGCCGTTGAAAAAGAACATTGATGAGGATCGACAAATTTAACAAGCGGACCTACATCGAGTTCCGTGCAAACATTAAAAAAGGGATCGTCATAATCCTTAAAAAAAAGATACTGTTCCTTTCTGTACCAGTTATCTATATCTAAGTAATGCATATACAAATTATCGGGATAATTACTGGTAAATTCCATTATTCGTGTACATTCTTCCCTCAATCAATGGGTTTTCCAATCCACGAAAATGAATAGCCACCGAAAATTACGGTTATAGTCATTAAAAAGGCATGATCATTGAAACTATTTGAGACCGTATCCGACTACCGACGGATTTCTCGTCGCATCGCTTCGAAATGACAAAATCCTGGTTTTTCAAAGTCTTCTTGCTAAGTAACAACTGTGCTCTAAAATACAATACCTAGATAATTTAGTGAATTTGCCAGGAGGGTAAAATATTGCAATTTGCGAATTGCAAATCTTGAAATAAGCCCTGATAATTCTTATCCTTATTTTATATGAAAGAACACAAGGGAATGCGTCCACAGGACGTTGTCATATTATTGAAGATTATAGCCTTGGGAGAGCAAGATTGGTATAACAAAAACTTGGCTTCGCAATTGAGCCTCAGCAATTCAGAGGTAAGTGAATCATTAAACCGGTCGCGAATCGGTAAGCTAATAGACGAAAATAAAAAGTCGGTAAAAAAAGAAGCCTTATTTGAATTCTTAGTGTATGGACTAAAGCATGTATTCCCGGTTATACCGGGACGCCTTTTACGAGGTATGCCTACAGCTTATTCTGCACCGGTTCTAAATAAGGATTTTGTAGTTGATCATCCTCATGTATGGCCTGCCAAGGGCCATTCGATGAAAGGGGTTTCAATTAATCCCTTATATTCAACAGTGCCTGCTGCATGTGATAATGATGATAAATTGTATGATCTGTTAGCGCTTTCTGATGCATTGCGCATTGGTAATCGCAAGAGCCAAGTGGTAGAGCTGTTGAAGGAGAAAATTTTTGGTACTGTTAAGCAGTAATAAGTTATTTATGCTTCGCTAGCCCATTCAAAATTTGCTGAACGGGGTAACTGTTCTAATACTTTGAGCATGTCGGGCGGAGGAATACCCAGTTTCCTGGTTTTTAAATTGATCCAAGCCCCATTTACGGTAATTTGTGCCGCTTTTTCACCCGTTTCTTTAAAAATTTCATGGAGGAACGTCCATCGTGCCCCATCTCTACGCATGGAAACTAAAGCACAAGAAACAGTAATGCTTTCTGATAAATGAATTTCGCGCAAGAATTTTGTTTCCTCACGAAACAGGATAGGTCCGAGTCCCAGGTCTGCTATTTCGTCCAGAGACATTTCGTATTCTTTAAATAAGCCCACCCGCGTTTGTGCAGCATAATCATTATACACCGAATGCCGCATATGGCGGTTGGGATCCATATCAGCCCAGATTACTTCATAAGTCTTCTGATAAGGTGTCATTCCATAAACTTTTTTGGCTGCTATTTTCAGTATGCAATTATAGTACAAGTAGGAGAAAATAAAACAAATAATACTAACATAAACATGTGATTGAAAGGGACTATATAAACAAGTATAATATACTATTCAATTAGTAGTAAGAGCGTAAGACGTTGGCTGCGTTCGACATCCACAAAATATAACTTCAACTCAAAGCTATAGAAGCTATCATTAAACGCTATTCATTTTTGTACATACATCTATTGGTGACGGGATTATTTTTGTTGGTTATTTCTTTCAATTCTGCTTTTGCACAACAGGATGTTACCCTTAGAGTTTTAGTTAATTCAAAAGAGAAGGGAACTCCGGTAGTGGGCGCCCAGGTCATGCTGCTGAATTATAATGCCGAGGGGAAAGCCGGAAAGATACAATATGGAGGCGTAACAAATAATGATGGACTATATGAATTTAGTAATGTAGATCCTGGCCATTATCAGCTAAAGGTAACTTTTATAGGATATAAAACATTTACGGAGCCGATAACTATACAAAAAGGGAGACGGATTATCGAGAAGGTAAAATTGGCTACCGACGTAGCTCAGTTAAATGAAATAGTTGTCCAATCGGAGCGAAAGGTAACTACTGGCGAAGCTGGGATAACTAAGATTAATAGCGGAGATCTGGGACATATCCCCACACCGGGTACCGGCGGTGATTTGGCTTCCTATCTGCAAACTTTGCCCGGAGTTGTTTCATCGGGTGATCGTGGAGGTAGTCTTCATATCCGTGGAGGGACGCCAACACAAAATAAGGTCTTGGTTGACAATCTCCCGATTATAAAACCATTTCATATTTCCAGCTTGTTTTCTGCTTTCCCCGAAAAGTCAATCAAAACGGTTGATTTATATGCCGGCGGTTTTGGTTCTAAATATCTGGGAGCTACCTCGGCTGTTATCGATGTAAACTTGCGTCCGGGTAATATGAGAGAGTTCGAAGGCAGTGCCGCTGTAAGTCCGTATATGGTGTCTGTGCAAATGGAAGGGCCGGTTGAGGAGGATCACCAATCGCTGATGTTTATGGGACGAAAATCAGTTATAAACCAGACGGCGCCTATTTTTTCCGGGGAGCAGGGTGCCATAAATTTTTATGATGCTACGGTCCGATATTCTTACCAGGGCAATAACTATACATGCAATGTGACAGGCATTCAAACTTTTGACCGCGGGCAGATTAATCCCAACAGAGAATTAGGATTATCGTGGAGAAATACGGCGATTGGGGCACGTTGCCTGGGTTACGACGAAATCTATAAACACCCGGTTGAGCTTACGATAGGGTATAGTAATTATCAGAATGGAGAAAGTACGCAGGATAAGACAGAACGTTCGTCCGGGCGAACCCAGGTTTTTGCTAAAGTAAATCATAAACAGGATATCTGGGGAATCCCCATTAACTATGGATTCGGTTTTAACTACAGTGTTTATTCAGCGGTACTGGCAGAGCGTTTTACAGACCTCAAATCCTTTCATGATGAAAATCCTATTTTTAAGCTGCATATTTCTTCGGTATGGGAACCAAACGACTATCTTAGTATTCAAACCGGCTTAGGATCGCAGTCGATCATCCAGCTGGCACCTACTATCGAACCCCGTTTGCGTATAGCCATACGTCCGGACGGAACCAATAAACAGAAGATAAGTATTGCCGCCGGTCGTTATTATCAGATGATGTCAGGATTGACGGATCAAAGAGATGCAGGAACTGTTTTTACGGTTTTTAAACCTAATTTAGGTAAAGCAAATCCACAAGAAGCCTTGCATGGCATACTGGGCTATCAGCAGTATATCGGTAATTATTTTAAGGCCAATGTGGAAGGATATATCAAAGATTATAAAAACATTTCAGTCTCAAAATGGACGCCGGTTGCAACGTTGAATACCAAAACGGCTTTGGCCGATGGTCTTGCCTATGGCTTCGATGTTCGACTGGAATACCAGAAGAATCCTATGTATTTCTATTTGGGATACGGATGGTCGAAGGTAAAATATGAGGCATCGACCGATGATTTGGGAGCTTGGATTGATGAACCGGTCTTTTCTTATTATCCGGCCTACGATCAGCGTCACAAATTGAATGCCGTAGCCAGTTATCGTTTTGCGGGCTTTACGGCAAGTGCCAACTGGGAACTGAGTTCCGGAAAACCGTACACCCGTATTTTTGGCTTTGACCTGAGTTTAAATGTGCCTTGGGAGCAGCCTTTAAATAATTCGGGAACAGCAAAGATTTTTTACAGCCGTCCTTACAACGAGAGATTACCCATGTATCATCGGCTGGATATATCGCTGGAACGGAGCTTTCAGCTATCTCCACAACTATCTTTGAATGCAAAGGTGGGAATTATTAATGCCTATAACAGAGAGAATATATTCTATTTTGATGTTAGTTCTCTTCAGAGGGTAAATCAAATGCCACGCATGCCGTATGTGTCGATTCAAACACAATTTAATTGAACTTTTTTAGGATTCAATAGCTATGAATTTCAGAAAACCACCCATTTTTGTTTTACTTTCGGCATTGCTAATAACGGTATTCTTGGCGGTATCCTGCGATAATACGTTGCATCCGTTTAACAAAGACAAAGGGTTGTATTCCGTATATGGGTATCTGGATATCGACAGCGACGTTAATTATATCCGCATTAAAGATTTGAATATGCCTTTTGTAGAAGATTCTACGCGGAAAATTGATGCTAAAGTCAGGTTAACAAATGAAAGAAACGAGGTTTCTCAGACTCTAACAGATTCTGTGGTAGAATTTGAAGGGCTTTATACCCATAATTTTCGTACTACACTGGATATTAATCCAGACACTAAATACCAGTTAACCGTGAAGCGTTCGGATGGTAAAGTAGCCACTGCTACGGCTACGACGCCCAGAATAGCCGATACTAATGTTGATCCGCTAAATGCAGATTGCCGGACTCCAATTACCGTTCGTTTTAAGCCGGTATTAAAAAAAGCTGATCTTTATGTAAGAATAGGTTTCGAATATAGAAATAAAAAATATTGGGTAAATCCATTTTTACAAACTCGAAAGGATGAACCGGAACTTATATATATGCGATTTACTCCGCAGGATATAATAGCTAAAATATTTAGCGATGATAGAGGCAGACCAACGATTGCATGCTATCAGTTGAGCAGTAAAATTTTCTACGTCGATTATATCCATTATGGACCTGACTTTAATCAAGGCAGTTCGTCCGATACGCTGGACATTCCCGGCGGTGCGGGAAAATTTGGTGGGTTGTACAACCGAAGATTTCACTTCCCTATTGATACGACCAATCTTTGCAGAATATGCAAATCGATAAATTGAATAACTAAAAGGGGAAGGTTCAGATGCTACTTTACTAGTTAATGATCTTGTCGTAGGTTCAGGTTTGCATAAGTAAATTATCATGTGTTTGACAAGCTATGAGACCAACCGATATCTCCATTAACCGAACGCTGCCACTGAGCAGCGATCCCAAATTAAGACGTAAATTTAAACTAATTGATGAATCGATTCCTGGAAATATGCGTTGGGGAAAGCTGCTCGAAGAGCTGGATAAATTGGCAGAAGATGTGGCTTTAGACTACGTACATCGTTTTAATGAAGAGGCTCGTGTAGTAACCGCAGCGATCGACGATATCGCTTTGCACACCCCGGCCGATATCAAACGCGACATTTGTTTTCGCGCAAGAATCAATTATGTGGGACGCACTTCGATGGAGGTTGGGATACGCGTTGATCAGGATGGGTTGGAAAATCCGTCGCTTGCTTCTTGCTATTTTACAATGGTCGCCCGCATCGGGAAAGGAGAGAATGCCCGTAGCTTACCTATCGAACCGCTGAAATATAAGGATGAACTCGAAAAAGAACGCTACCAGGCTGCTATAGAGCGCCGTAAGAGTTACCGTAACCAAATGGATGCCCTGCAGGAGCCCCCCAGCAATAAAGAATACCAGATGCTCCGGCAATTACATCTGGCACAGGAAAAAGAGGATTTTGACGGCTTATTGGCCGGTGATTTGGTACGCAGCAGTTGGGAACGAATGTTTCCCGAGCAAGAAAATGTGCCAGAGAAAATATTCGGCGGCTATGTAATACGACGCGCTTTTGAGCTGGCGACGATGCACGCCGAGGAAATAGCCCCTGATCGTCCGGCATTTGTACGTGTAAATCGCATCAACTTTCTGGAGCCGGTGCGTATTGGCGATAAGCTGGATTTCAAGAGTCAGATTATTTATACGGGCAATACTTCAATCAGCATCGAAATAAATATCGAGCGTATAAGTAAAGATCAGGTGACCCGAGCACTGTCCAATACCTGTGTTTTTACCTTCGTAAATGTGGACGAAAATATGCAGCCTCATCCGGTGCCAAAGGTGTACCCCACTACTTATGCTGAAGATGAACGCTACTTAAAATCACACCGCCGGCGCAAAGAATACAAGGAATACAAAGAGGCGCGTGAAAATGAGGATTAGATCGCTGGCAGGTACAATTTGATTGCCAAATTTTTTAAAAAGGGGTTCCGACCCAGACAATACGACCCAATATTTCTATTTCTGATGTTTGATTGAGATCCACAATGACCTTATCAAACTTTTTATTAATGGTAGAGAGTTGCAAGCAGTTATTAGGCAGCCGCTGAATCAACTTCATGCGGATGACATCATCAAAACGAATAACAAATATCCCGTCGATTGAAAGTTGGCTTTCAGTTTTGTCAACCAGTACCAGGCTGTCAGGTTTAATATCCGGGCTCATCGAATCACAGTGTACCCGCATGGCAAAGAGTTGATTTTTCTTTGCCCCCACAATATGATCCACAAAAATATTACAAAGTGGCAGGGATTTGGAAGGATTACTCCATTGCTCCATGGGCAATTTTCCCTCCTCGTCTGATTGTGCCGGTCTCATATCATAAAGAGGAAGGTTTACAAATTTTATCTGATCTTCTTGTTGGCTTTTCTTAGGAAATTCAGTTGGATTAACATTGTCATTCAGGATAGATCCTCTACCTGTCAGTAACCATTCCGGGTTAATAATATTCTCATTTTTGAGAATATTATTAAGGAAATTTATATCAGGTACCGATTCTCCTTTTCGATATCTGTAATAAGTAGCTTGGCTACAGCACCCCTTTTTCGCCATTTGAGATGGTAAAATATCAAGAATTTCCTCGATTTTCTTCAATCTTTCACTAACCATATCATTTTTTAAAAATATTTAACAGGCTATTATTATCAAATTTGATAATAGGTGCTTTTATTAATATGATATTAGCATTAATTATTGCAGTAAATATCAATATTAGAGTAATATACGTAGGCTTTTTTTGCAACTCTCATTCCTACATCGGTCAAACTCTATATCAGAATTGAATGAGGATTAATTAGAACTTCGAAGGACGTTTGTTGATGGAATCAGAAAAGGAGAAACTTTTATTTTCGGCTAATCCCACCCCGATGATTTATTTTTCAAGAGAAGATAAGAGGATTATCGATGTAAATGAAGCATTTAAGAATCGTTTTCGAGGATCTTCCGAGATTGTTGGCCGAAGCCTGTCTGAAATAACACAACCGGTTTTTACCGATATCGATTCCTGTTGTGATGATGATAAAGAAAACAGTGAATACTTATCCCTGAATTTGGGAAATGGATGCAACGAGATAATAGAGCTGGTTGCAAATGAAACGATCTTGGACGGAGAGCCCGTCTATTTAGGAGCAGCTAAAGAGCTTTTTCCACCGCTACATACCGAATGTGGCATCCGTCATCCGCTTTACAAGTCGGTATTTGATAAAGCCCTCGATATCATTTTGATAGCCGATGAACAAGGGCATTTTGTGCAGGTTAATGAGACAGCCTGTCAGAAGTTGGGCTATAGCAGGGAAGAGTTGTTGCAAATGGGGGTACAGGATATTACTCATGCTCCAATTCGGTCCTATAGTAATAAAAAATGGGATGACTTTATTCGCACTGGAGTAGATGAAGGAAAATATTTTCTTGAAACAAAAGATGGGGATGTACTTTATGCCGAATATCGCGCCGTAGCAAATATCCGTCCCGGAATGCACCTTTCTATTTTAAGGGATGTTACGCCGGAGAGGAATCTGGAGATGTTAGAAAAACGAAAAGATAAGGCCATCGAAAATTCCCTGAGCGGCATTGTATATATGGACTCGGAATTTGCGTTGACTTTTGCAAATAATACGGCGATCGATTTGCTGGGCTATGAAAACGAACAGGAGCTTATAGGCCAATCTATTTTCCAGTTTAGTACTAATCCCAATCGGATCGCGGAAATAAAGGAGATCTTTGACCAAAATGGTGAATGGGAGGGGCAGTTAACGGTAAGACGAAAGGACGGAACGGATATTGTGATTAGAGCGACCGTGAAAGCCTTGCTGGGTGATAGGGAGGAGCCACTCATCTGGCAAGCCTCATTTATTGATGTTACTGAACAACTGGAAACCCAAAAAGCACTGGCAAATAGTGAAACCCGGTTTGATCGGCTTTTGGAGGCGGCCCCGGATGGCATTCTTGTAGTTGATAAGGAGGGAATCATTAACCACTGTAACGCTCAAATTAGCAATATGCTGGGATATGAAAAAAAGGAGTTAATTGGCCAGCCGGTTGAGATGTTAGTCCCCGAATCCAGACGGCAGAATCATCTTAGATACAGAAAAGAATATAATAATAATCCTCATAAACGGCCTATGGGTTCCGGGATTGAGTTGTCGGCTATTAGAAAAGATGGAAGTGAGATGCCGGTTGATATCATGCTGGGACCGCTGGAAGAAGACGGAAGTACGAAAATAGTTGCCATTGTTAGGGATATTACAAAATTCAGGCAATACCAGCTTAAGCTAAAAGAGGAAAAAAAGTTTACCCATCTGTTGCATAAGTTGACGGCGGTGGCGAATCAGAATTATGAATTTACGGATGCCCTGCAGAAAAGTATCGATGAAATTTGCGAATTCATGGACTGGCCGGTAGGGCATGTTTATTTGCCTTCTAATGATGAAACCGATGAGTTTTACCCAGCGGATCTATGGCACATCGAAGATGAGGGTAAATTTCAGTCCTTTAAAAAATTAACCATGAAGACCCGATTTGCGCCCGGTATGGGTATGATTGGTGAAGTAATGGAATCCGGCAAACCGCAATGGTATCTGAATTGCCAGGAAGACCCAGGATTCGTAAGACGCTTGCCTGACGTTGATTTGAATATCCGGGCGTGTTTTGGATTGCCTATCCTGGTTGAAGATGAAGTGGCTGGGATACTGGAATTTTTCTCAGAACAAGCCATGCCTAGTGATGCTTTATTAGTCGAAAAGTTGATGACGATCAGCAATCAGTTGGGGCGTGTTGCAGAGAGAAAGAGAGCTGACGATCAGCTTAAGAAAAGCGAAACAAAGTTTAGAACCCTGTTTGATACCTCGCTTGATGCTATATTAATTCTGGATGAGCACCGGGTGTTTGATTGTAATGAAAGCGCGGAAAGGTTGCTTGGCATTCGATGTGAAGATTTGTGCGATTATGAACTGAACGATTTTCTCACCGAAGATCAGCTGAAAAATAGAGATTTGAAATTCAAATTGATGCGCAGGTTTAAACTGGCAAAGGAGGGGGAGGATCAGTTTTTCAACTGGCGTTTTAAACGATTGGATGGCACCGAATTTGATGCCGAACTCAGCTTGATCCATATGGAATTGGAAGGTAGGAGCCTGGTTCATACTATTATTCGGGATGTTACGGAACGTAAGAAAGCCAATCAGCTGGTCAAAAGAAATATGCAATTGTTCAGCCAGCTTTTTCAAAATTCACCGGTGGGCGTTGTGATGCTCGACAAACGTGGCAGGGTTGAAGATACCAATACCAGTTTTGAGCGCGTATTCGGATATCAGTTGTCTGAGATAAAGGGTAAGGAGCTTGATAAACTCATAACCAATGCCGACCAACGAGACGAAGCTCATCAAATAAGTGCAAAAACATTCAGCGGAGATTCTTTCCAGACCGAGTCGGTTCGTATTAATAAGAATGGTAATGAAATTCCGGTCTTGATTGGAGCGGTCCCGGTTTCATTTAAGGATGAAATTATCGCCATATTTGGTATGTATGTGGATATTTCGGAGCGAAAAGAGGCCGAAGAACAATTGCGTCAATCTCTTAAAGAAAAGGAAGTGCTTTTAAAAGAGATTCATCATCGTGTAAAAAATAATTTAGCGGTAATTACCGGCCTGCTGGAGTTACAAATTGAAAATACGGAGGATGACCGGGCCCGAAAGAAGCTTAAAGATAGTCAGTTGCGCATATACAGTATGGCGCTGGTTCATGAACAACTCTACCAGACTGAACTGTTTTCGTCGCTTGAGCTGGACGAATATATACAGGATTTGAGTAATTCGATTCGATCTACCTTTATCGATCAATCTACAGATATCGAGATTAAGCTGGATGTTGATCCGGTAGAATTGACCATAAACCAGGCGGTACCTTGTGGACAGTTGTTGAATGAGCTGATAACAAATTCGTTTAAACATGCTTTTCCTGGCAGACAAAAAGGGGTTATTACTATTACCTTAAAAGAATCGAGCGAGGAAGTTCGGCTGCAAGTCTCAGATGACGGAACAGGCATACCGGATGATTTTATCGATGGCAATGGCAATTCCTTGGGAATGACTCTGATACAAACTTTGGTGCATCAACTGGAGGGAGAATTGGAAGTTGATAATGCTGGTGGGACTACATTTATCATTACCTTTGATAAGATAGGGGCTGACTAGATAACGATTTTTACGAGTGTTCTTTGTGGCAATACAATCAGGGATTTTTTCCAATCACCTCATAAGTAAAATTTTGACCGGGAGCGGATAATTTTGGATGTTCATTGTATGCAATAACATATCCTTCACAAGTTCCTGGTATTTCCGGGGACTTTATTTTAAAAGTATTCGCCTGGGTGTTAATGTCATAGGTCGAATCTGCAGCACTGATAGTCCAGAAGAATTTGAAACGAGCATCAAGGCTATCTTTGAATTACGCACTTAAATGCCACGCTGTCACCGGCAGTAACAGGATTAGGTTTTATTTTAATGATTAAGATAGTGTTTTGCCAACCATACCAATCGTCATTTCTCTAAAATCCTAGAAAATCCATTTTACACGAACTGATTAATAATAGAACTGCTACATTAATCCATTGCCTGCTTAAACTCTTCATTTTTGTACTCTCTTGAATTAACTTTTAGAGGATATTGAAATATTTCCTTATAAACCCCTCTTGAGTCTTTAGAAGGGATTTGGGGAGGTCTAAACAATGGAACTTCAAAGATGTCTTAGTAGCAATTTTAAAATATGCTGCCGATTTTGGTGTAGAGTTTTACGAATTTCATATGTGTAAAAATTCGTATCTATTTGGTGGGGACTAGTAAACTATAATAGAGTTTGGAAATATGTTAAAATAATAAACCCTTGCAAGCCAAGGACTTACAAGGGTTTTGGTGCCCTGGACTGGAGTCGAACCAGCACTCCCAAAATGGGAACTGACCCCTCAAGCCAGCGCGTCTACCAATTCCGCCACCAGGGCAAAAAATCCAAATATCAATGTTCAAATAACTGATCTAACCAACTCTACCAGCATGCTGGCAGAAAAGCGTCAAATATAGAGCTTTATGTGGTTAAATAACAAATGACAAAACAACAAAAAACAAAATCTATCTGTATCCCATTTAGGGATTTATAATTTGGTATTTGCCATAGCTGAAATTTTACATCTCGGCCAGTTGTTCTTTGACGTATTCGTTCTCAGGATCCATCTTTTGTGCCTGCTGGTAATACGTTTTAGCTTTGGCTGATTGTCCGGCGCGCTGCATCAGGTCGCCCATCAAAATCCAGTTTTCCACATCTTTGGGATTGTTGCGAATGCGATCCAGCAAGTAGGTAATCGCTTCGTTCCCTTTATCGCTCATGATCTTATACAACACCAGGTTGCGATGAGCGGCCGGCGAATCATCCAGATCGATGGCCTTCTCAAAATCTTCCCGTGCTTTTTCCAGATTCTCGAGCTGCAGGTTTGCAAATCCGCGAAGATTGTAAAAACCGCTGCGTTCATTTTCCAGCTCAATTGCTTTTTCCAGCGCATCAATACTTTTTTCCCACTGGTTCAGTTTTTGAAAGACAAGCCCTTCCAAGTGGAAGCCATCGGCGTAGTCGGGCTGTTCATTTTGTAACCTGCGGGAGATATCCAGAGCGTGATCATAATCGCCTTCGCGGAGTAAAGAGAGTCCTTCTTCTAGTTTATCTTCAAAATTCATGCGTAAATGCTTTCGAATTTAATGTTCGGTATTCTTGATATACAACGTAGAACCCTCAAAGATAAGTAAAGTTAGGGCTTTAATCAGACGTTTTGGAAGTGGAATTTTCTTCTTCGGTGATGTCCTCAAATTCGGCCTCTTCAATCTCTTCGAACCGTTCAGAAATGTTTTTCTTTTGCTGATTCTGTTGCTGTTGTTGCTGACGATTTTGCTGGTACTGTTGAAAGGTGCGATAGAACGTCCGGGCCTTGTCCCGGGCTCCGCCTCCACTATTATCATTGGAAGACGGCAGGAATAGGCGACTGATGAATTTCACCAGGAAGTACATCACAAGAAAAAATAAAAGCGTGCGAAAAATCATTGAAACTAGTCAGGAATAATATGTATATGTGTGTTACCGCGTAAGGGCTGATTGAAGATTTGCTCTTCTATATAATCTAAGTGTTTTTCGTTACTTACGAAATCGATCTCTGATGTATTAATGATCATCAGGGGGGATTTATTGTAGTGATGGAAAAAATGATTGTAGGCATCACTAAGCTCTTCGAGATAAGAACGCGATATATAACGCTCATAATCACGATCTCGTTCCCTGATATTGCGCATGAGCCGATCCACATTAGATTGCAGGTAGATAACCAAGTCTGGCTTGGCCGATATTCCGGACATGATGTTAAATATCGAATCGTACAGTGCCAGTTCATCATCATCCAAATTAAGCCGGGCAAAAATACGATCTTTCTCGAAAATATAGTCTGAGATGGTCATTTGCTGAAATAGATCCTTATTCAGCATATTTTGCTGCTGCTTAAAACGGCTAGCCAGAAATGCCATTTGGGTAGGAAAAGCATAGCGCTCGCGATCCTGGTAAAATTTTGGCAGAAAAGGATTATCCTCAAATTGCTCGAGTACGAGCCGGGCGTTATGCCGTTCAGTAAGCAATTTGGCCAGCGAGGTCTTACCTACGCCAATGACTCCTTCGATAGCAATAAATTCAAATTGGTTTTCCATAGTTACCAACGTAGATCAGTTTTTGTAAATCTAAGGCTTGGTGCTTCAGAAATAAGCTGTGCGATGGTTTTCCCTGTTCGGGGATCCGTCCAATGAGGTAAGATCTCTTCCAGGGGCTTTAATACAAATAACCGCTTATGATATTCTGGATGGGGAATGATAAGGCTATCCGTTTGAATCACCAAGTCGCCGTACGAAATAATGTCGAGATCGATGGTGCGGGCGCTCCAGCGTGGGGGATTAGCAGAACGGCCGTGTTTTTTTTCAAATGCTTTAAAAGCCTTGATTAAAGAGCGAGGTTCCCTGGAGTTGCGAATGACTACCACTGCATTATAGAAATCCCGTTTTGAGGGACCAACAGGCTCGGTTATATAGATTGAAGATGATTGCAATCCATCCTCGGATAGGTCGGTCAGAAAAGTTTTGGCATCGGAAAGATGTTGCCGGCGGTCTCCGATATTTGATCCCAATGCTACAACTACTTCGGCCATGATATCCTTATTTCGGAATATGCGGTTTGAATGTTTAATGGCGGATGGAGTTTTCGGACGATCATATCCAGTGTTTGGATTCCAGAGAACGAATCGAAGATTTTATCGCCGATTCTCTTAGCCAGTGTTTCTATTAATTTGACGGACGGGCCGTTCATCACAGAGGCAACCATATCCACTACTTGTTGGTAGTCGATGGTATCGGTAAGCGCATCGCTGCTACCAGCCAGACGAAGATCTGCGGTAAATATCAGATCCACTTCAAAATCATTACCCTCTCGGCGTTCTTTCTCATAATACCCATGACCGGCCCGGAATTGCAGATCTTTGAGCGTGAGCGTTTCCATCTCTTAGAGCGTAGATACTTCTATTTTTTGGTACAGCTCTTCAACCATCCGTTTGTGTTTTGCAGTAGTTTGCATTCGCTCTTCTACCGTAGATATGGCGTGTATTACCGTAGAATGGTCCCTGCCACCAAAATGCAAGCCAATTGTTTTCAGACTGGAATCAGTAAACTGTTTTGCCAGGTACATGGCAATCTGTCTGGCCTCAACGATTTCCTGTTTCCGTGTTTTTTCGCGCACCTTGTTGGTATCGATCCCAAAGTATTCACAGACATAATTTTGGATCTGCTCGATGGAAATCGTGGTGTGCGACTCTTGGATCATGTCTTTAAGTACCTGTTTGGCCATCTGTGGCTCAATTTCATCCACATGCTGCAGCGAAGCAAAAGCCAACAGTTTAATGATGGCACCTTCGAGATCCCGCACATTAGACTTAAAGTTATGAGCGATGAATTCGAGCACATCATGAGGAAGCTCAATTCCGTTATCATTCGCCTTGCGCTCTAGGATGGCGTAGCGGGTTTCATATTCCGGAATTTGCAGGTCAGCACTAAGTCCCCAGCTAAAACGCGAGATCAATCGTTCTTCGATATCAGGAATTTCCCGGGGAGCACGATCACTACTCAGGATAATTTGTTTGCCATCCTGATGCAGAGCATTAAAAATATGAAAGAATTCTTCTTGTGTTTTCTCTTTACCGCTGAAAAACTGAATATCGTCAACGATTAAAACATCAATCTGACGATAAAACATAGTGAATTCGCTGGCACGGTTATTACGGATGGCCTGCACGAACTCATTGGTAAAACTTTCTGAAGAAATATAGAGAACGGCTAACTCATTGCCGTATTCTTGTTTTACCTTATTTCCAATACTCTGGATAAGATGAGTCTTGCCAAGGCCCGTTCCTCCGTATATAAAGAAAGGATTAAATGAGTTGCTACCCGGATTCTCTGCGATAGCCATTGCCGCTGATCGAGCTAGACGATTGCAATCGCCTTCGATATATCGTTCGAAGACATAATTCGAATTCAAATTCGAATCGATCTTTGTCTTTTGGATTCCCGGAATCACAAAAGGATTCTCGATTTTTCCTGGGCTATATTCGTTATATCCTTTGATATCCTGTCCCTGATTATTGTTATCCGGCGGCATCGGCCGTTGTGGCAGTCGCACCGATTTGTTTTCTGATTCGTTAGTTGATTTCTCCAGCACTACTGAATACTCGAGCTTTCCATCTTTCCCTAACACCTTTGCCAACGTCGATCGCAGCATTCCATAGTAATGTTCCTCCAGCCATTCATACCAAAACTGGCTGGGTACCTGAATGGTCAGCGTATTATCTTCCAGCTTAACTGGATCGATAGGCTCGAACCATGATTTGTACTTCTGATAGCTAATGTTGTCCTTAATAATTTCCAGACATTGCTCCCATGCAGCATCGGCAGAAATTTTACTCAACGTCCCGTTACCTCCTCTAAAGATTGAAAATGGTTACACCTTAATAACCCTAGTTATCCACACAATTTTTACACAGTCACTTAACCGGGTGAGACGAAGATGATAATTTCATAAGCAGATGTCAAAAAAATATTTTCCAGTTATCAAAAAGTTATCCACATTTCTCTAAACAACGTAACTGTTTGCGTAACAATGAATTATCTATTTTTATACTTTTCTATCAAATTCCTCTTGACAGTGCATAATACTCTGCTAACATTGATTTTACCATTTCGTAACATATAAAAACACCGATCAAAAAAGTTTTCAACAAGTTATCCACACTCAAATATGGAAGCTAATTCTTATTCCTGAAATAGGGATATTTACGGATAGCGAAATAGTGAAAGAACGTATTTTATCTGCGGTGGGCTGCGATAAATCGGGGCTTTTTATCGTAATCATTGTGGATTTGGGCTTCCCATAAATTAGTATCAAAAAGCCTCATAATTTGATCGGCATAATACTCATGTAACTCAAGATAAAGGAATCCCTCATCAGCCAGGTTATTCTCGGCGTAGTCGATAATCTGACCGTACATCTTTTCCATATCCTCGAAAAATAAAGCCAGGTGCGGTTCATATTCTCTGACTTGCGGTTCTAAAGCTTCTTTTTCTTCGGGAGTGATATACGGGGGATTGGAAACAATGATATCTAAAGGTTTTTCACGAACCATATTTTCCGGTCTCAGAATATCTGCTTCCCTGAAAATAATTTCAACTTCGTTTGCCTGAGCATTTTCCCGCGCTACTTTAAGAGCTGCCGATGAAATATCGATACCGTTTATATTCCACTGCGGACGCTCCATTTTGAGAGCAATAGAGATACAACCCGAGCCGGTACCGATATCAAGGACAGAAAGGGATTCGCCCTGAGGATGTTGGTCAAGAATAATTTCAACCAATTGCTCCGTTTCTAACCGGGGGATCAGCACATCTTCGGATACCGAGATATGCGCATTCAAGAATTCCGCAAATCCAATAATATATTGCAGGGGCTCGTGCTGGGCACGACGTTTTACGAGAGGACGAAGTGTGTCCAGTTCTTTGGATGAAAGGGGACGGTCATATTTTAGATACAAGTCCAGCCTTTTGATACCAAGCGTCTCGGCCAAAAGCCATTCAATGCTGTGACGAGGATCGGGGATATCCTTTTGTTTAAAATATTCTGTTGCCCATTCCAGCATGGAAAGGACAGTCCAATCCTCTACCTTTGAGCTCATTTTGTAGGTTGAATGTTATTAAGATTGGTCTTCTTCAGGTTCTTCTTCCTTTTCTTGCTGAACGGTAAGACCAAGTCGCTTGCTGAAATCTAAAATGAAATCTGTAACTTCATCATCGATGGTTCGTTTTTCTTCGTCCAGAGAACTTCCGCGGAACCCCATGCGACCGCCGGTCTTTTTAAGCTCAAACCGGTTTTGCTTTCCGGTAAATTCGATGATACAAGTTAATGTAACGCTGGCATTAATTTGTTTTTCGTACTCTTCATAAACAGCTACGAACACTTCGTCTTTGTTATCAGAAGCTTCGTACTTATATAAATACTTTGGTTCGATCTCATTAAATAGCTGAACCGGCATTCTTCGCAGTGTATCCGCCGGACCAAAAACAAGATACTTGCTTACAGTTGACATAATGTGTTACCTTCAATTGGTGAATTGCTTACATTCGTAAAGAGCCTGAATAAAAGTTTTTATTAAACCATAGTCAAATTTTGGTTGTGGATAAACTGAAAATTTATTTATAGATAAGTAAAATTCTATATAATTTTTAATAAAAAGGATTGTTAAATAGATACAAATTGTTGTTACCCATGTAATTTGAATAGTGGTTCTTAAATATGAGAAAATTAATAACTACAAAATTCCTTGCAGCTTTTTTTGCTTTATTGCTGATAGGTTTTTCAGGAAATCGTGTTTTTGCCCAGCTTAAAGAACCTGAGGTCGTTAAATTGCCTCAGCCCAAGACGCCTCTGTCGGAAGGATATCACAATAGGTGGGGCGCAGATATTTTGCTTAATAATTTTGGTTTTGGGATTGGAGGAACTTATTCACGTGTTGTTGGTCCCTATACTCAACTGACATTTAGAACAGGTATTACCGGGATCCGGAATGATACCGAGCAAAATTTCCAAAGTTTTATTACGGGTCAGCAGATTATCCCGAATAAATATAAACGAGCATTAGGATTTCCTTTTTTATTTGGCATAAAACATCGACTTTTTCCTCGGAAGATTGCGGATAACTTCCGACCTTTTATCAGTGGTTCCGCAGGTCCGGCAATGGCTTTTACTTATCCCTATTTGGATGATGCTGACAATAATGGGTTTCGTACCTTTAATGTCGTGTCAACTCCTTACGGGCCCACACTACAACCCGTAGAAAGAGTAAACGACTTCTTCACCGGCTGGAAAAACGGACATAGTCACTGGGGGCTCAGCGGGTCGATAAAAATCGGTGCAGATATTGGCAGTTTTAAGCATCCGTTTACCGTTGAATTCGGTTATTTCTTTTATTACTTCAAGTCGGGGCTGCAGATCATGGAGCCGAAAAAACCAACCGGCTATAATCAGTCCGGTTTCCCGATAAACCCAGTGCCATTTTACGATGCCCAGAACTATTTTGGCACGCCGCAAATTAGATTAACCTTTGGCGGAATGTGGTAATAGCTCCATCTCGTATATCAAGGATTTAGGGAGGCATAAACAACGGCTGTTTTGCCTCCTTTTTTATTTGGCAAGCCGGTTATTTTGCTTTACCCGAAGTCTAAATCCTTGTACCTTTGATAACAATTCCAAACTAATGCAAAATATTATTGACAATGAGTTTTATTGATGAAATTATAGGACGACAAATTATTGATTCCAGAGGAAATCCCACCGTAGAAGTAGATTTAGTTTTAACGAATGGGATTGTGGGCCGGGCCGCCGTGCCTTCAGGTGCATCGACCGGGGAACATGAGGCCGTTGAGTTGAGAGATAACGATGCCGATCGTTTCATGGGAAAGGGCGTTACCCAGGCGGTAGAAAACGTTAATACTGTCATAGCGGATGAATTGTACGGGCAAGAGGTTTTCAACCAGGTAGAAATTGACAATATGCTGCTGGAAATTGACGGAACAGAAAACAAAGGAAACCTCGGGGCTAATGCCATTCTTGGAGTATCATTAGCTGCTGCTTCTGCTGCGGCAAACGCCTTAAATTTACCTCTATGGCGGTATATTGGAGGTGTAAATGCTAAAGTACTGCCGTTGCCAATGATGAATATTATCAACGGTGGATCGCATGCCGATAATAATGTAGATCTGCAGGAATTTATGATTACTCCTGTGGGGGCTAAATCCTTTTCTGAAGCTATTCGTATGGGTTCTGAGACATTCCATCACCTGAAAAAAGTGTTGAAAGACAAAAACTATAATACTGCGGTAGGTGATGAAGGCGGATTTGCTCCGGATCTCTCTTCAAATGAAGAGGCGGTAGAAGTTATTCTTGAAGCTATTGAAGCCGCCGGATATACGCCCGGTGATGATATCGCAATAGCCCTGGATCCGGCCACATCTGAATTTTATAATCCCGAGAAAGAGGTCTATGAATTCCGATGGAGCGACGGCAGCGAGCGAACCATTGATGATATGATAGAATTCTGGAGCAACTGGATCGATAAGTATCCGATTGTTTCACTGGAAGATGCCTTGGCTGAGGATGACTGGGCTGGCTGGAAAAAGTTGACGGATGCGATCGGAAACCGCGTACAGCTAGTGGGGGATGATCTGTTTGTAACAAACACAGAACGCCTGGCTAAGGGAATCCGAGGAGGCATTGCAAATTCCATCCTTATTAAAGTAAACCAGATTGGGACGCTTACCGAAACGTTGGATGCTATCGAAATGGCTCATAAAAACGATTATACGGCGGTCATTTCACACCGCTCC
>Ga0102959_1000118_pt1 | contig 25853 bp, 20 predicted proteins | sample SalPonF2_B_D2_MG_FD_84520 | JGI IMG/M metagenome (GOLD analysis project Ga0102959, IMG submission 84520) | Salt pond soil microbial communities from South San Francisco under conditions of wetland restoration - Salt Pond MetaG SF2_B_D2_MG ...
CGAGCGCCGTGGCTCCGAACTCAGAACTCAGAACTTTCTATGCCGGCGTATCGTCTCGCCCCTTCAGGGGATTGGACCGGAACCCAGGGCGTTGCCCTGGGCTGGTGAATCCCAGGCCTTCAGCCTGGAACGGCGGCGGCCTCGCGGAGCTTGATCGCATAATTCATATCATAGGTCGTGGCGGCCGTGGTTCTCGGCCAGCGCATCGAGCATGCGGTTGCGTTCGGCCAGGAGGAATTCCCGCCCACGATGGCAGAGGATATGCCCCCACGGCAGCGGTTCGTCCACCGGGATGTCCCGCTCGCCGATGGCGGACGGGTCTATTCCGGCCTCGGCGAACGCCGCTTGCCACAGGTTCCAGTCGAAGTGCTCATCCCAGGAGTCCAGCCGGGCGCCGGCCCGCCAGGCCGCCTCGATCACGTCCGCCATGCGGCGGTCCCCACGGGCCAGCACGCCCTCCAGCACGCTTCGCTCGATCCAGTGGAACTTGAAGCTCACGGCCGAGCGCTGCGCCAGGTCTCGCAGCGTGTGCCGCACACGGAAGAAGTACTCCGCGTCCCGCATGGCGGACCACTGCATCGGCGTGTGCGGCTTGGGCACGAACCACGACACGCTCGCGTTGATCGAGCCGGGGTGCCCCGAGACCGGCTTGCCGGCGTCGCTCAGGCGCTTGCAGAGATGGAAGATCGCCTCGATGTCCTGCTCCGTCTCGCCGGGCAGGCCGGCCATGAAGTAGACCTTCACCTTCCGCCAGCCGGCCTCATACGCCGCCCGCACGCCGGCGAGCATGTCGGCCTCCGTGATCCGCTTGCCGATGGCCTTTCGCAGCCGCTCGCTGCCGGCCTCCGCGGCGATGGTGAGCCCGCCCTTGCGGACCTTGGAGGTGAGCTTGGGCAGATGCTGCAACTGGCTGTCCACGCGCAGCGACGGCAGAGAGATGGACACGTGCCGGCTGGCGAATTCCGCGTTGAGCCGGTCGATGAGTTCGCTCAGGTGCGGGTAGTCGCTGGTGGACAGGCTCAGCAGGGAGATTTCGTCGTAGCCGGTGGCGGCGACGGCCTGCTTCGCGGCCGAGACGATCTCCTCGACGCTCCGCCAGCGCAGCGGCAGCCGCACCGCCCCCGCCTGGCAGAAGCGGCAGGCGTTCGGGCAGCCGCGCATCACTTCCAGCGTCACACGGTCGTGCACGCCCTCGGCCAGCGGCACGAGCGGCCGGCGGACGAGCGGGAAGCTTTCCAGTTCCGTCAGGCAGGCGCGGCGGATGGCCGGCGGCACGTCGCTCCGCAGCGGCTGCACGCCGGCGTAGCTTCCGTCGGCGGCGCGGCGCTCCTCGTGGAACCGCGGCACGTATGCGCCGTCGATGGTTCGCGCGGCCTCCAGCAGAACTTCCTCCCGCGCGGCGCCGGCGGGCTTGGCCCGCAGCAGGAGTTCGGCGAGTTGCTTCACCGGCCGTTCGCCGTCTCCGGCCAAAAACACGTCGATGAAGGCGGCCATCGGCTCCGGGCTGTCGGCCAGGGCGTCTCCGGCGATGACGATCGGGTGGCCCTCGCGGCGGTCGGCCGCGCGGAGCGGCACGCCCGCCAGGTCCAGCATGGTCAGCACGTTGGTCACGCACAGCTCGTACGGCAGCGAGAAGCCCAGCACGTCGAACTGCCGCAGCGGGCAGCGGCTCTCCCAGCCGAACAGCGGCACGCCGTGCTCGCGCATCACGGCCTCGGCGTCCGGCAGGGGGGTGTAGGCGCGGTCGGCGGCCACGCCGGGCATGTCATTCAGCGCGTGGTAGAGGATGCGCGTGCCCAGGTGGCTGATGCCCACGGCGTAGGTGTCCGGAAAGCACAAAGCGAAGCGCGCCCCCGCGGCCGGCGCGTCGGCGCAGAGGCGGTTGACCTCCAGGCCGACGTACTGGCCCGGCTGGCGGATGCGCGGCAGCAGCTTGGCGGAGATTTCTTTGGCGATGCTTTTCATGAGCGTTTCGCGCCGCGGCGTTCGGTTGCCCGGCGCGGCGAGCATGGTATCATAGCAAGGACCATGAAAGCTCACACCGAGTACCTTACGTTCCATGTTTCCGAGCGGATGGACTTTGTCCACATCACGCCGGACGTGCAGAAGGTGGTGGACGAGAGCGGCGTGCGGGAAGGCCTGTGCCTGGTGAACGCCATGCACATCACCGCCAGCGTGTTCATCAACGACAACGAGCCGGGCCTGCACGAGGACTACAAGCGGTGGCTGGAGCAGTTGGCCCCGTTCGACCCCTCCCCGCGGCGCTACCGGCACAACCGCACCGGCGAGGACAACGGCGACGCCCACCACAAGCGGCAGATCATGGGCCGGGAAGTGGTGGTGGCGATTACCAACGGCAAGCTGGACTTCGGCCCGTGGGAGCGTATCTTCTATGGGGAGTTCGACGGCCGGCGTCCGAAGCGCGTGCTGGTGAAGGTCATCGGCGAGTAGTCGCCAGGCCGCCAGGCCGGAATAAGGAGACCGCGGATGTCCATTACGTTCCGATGCGAACATTGCCACAAGGACGTGAAGGCCCCCGACGATGCGGCCGGGCGGCGCGGCAAGTGCCCGCACTGCGGCCAGACGAGCTACATACCCACCGACGTGGGCGAGGAAGACGTGCTGGACCTGGCGCCGATCGACGAGCAGGAAGAGCAGGAGCGGCGGCGCAAAGAGCACCAACTGGCGATGCAGGAGCGGCAGCTGCTCAGCGAGACGGCCGAGGGCGGCGACGTGCCGCTGGACCATCGCGAAGACCTCAAGCCGGAAGACACCTACCACTTCGTGGTCAACTACTGCCTGAACATGTCGCGCGGCAAACTGCCGCAGGCGCGGATGGAGGCGGACAAGCTGCGCAAGTTCGGCTATACGGGCATCCAGGCGGTGGAAGACTTCGAGACCGGCAAGGCCATCGAGCCGTCGATGGACGTGATCCCCAAGAAGGTGCTGCACGGATTCCTCAAGCAACTCAAGGAAGACGTCAAGCGCGGTCGGTAGCCCCGCGGCGTCCGCCCCCAACGAACAACGCGGCGCCCGGAACCGAAGGGTCCCGAGCGCCGCGTTTGTGTTCTTCCGCGGTCCGCGGCCGGCTCAGAACTCCTCGCCCTCGCGCGGGGCGGGCTCGTCGTGCATCGACGGCGCCATCGCCCTGGAGAACAACCCGCCGACCAGGCCCACGCCGTCTTTCACCAGGGCGCTGGGGATGTAAACCACGGTCCGCTGGCTGCTGCCGGAGACGCCGGAGCCGATGGCGACGGGCGTTTTGCAGGCCACCTCGAAGGGCGGGTCTTCGGCGCCGGGCTCCATCGTCTTGGCGCCCTCTACGATGACCTGGTAGAGGTTCGCCCCGTTCAGCAGCACCAGGCTGGCGAGGTTCTTCGGCATGTGCTTCATGGCCTCGGAGGCGGCTTCGTCTTTGAGGATCGTGCCTTCGCCGCTCTTGGCTACCTTGAGGGCCTCTTCCAGGAACGGCTTATAGCCGCCGAACGTGACGACCACCGTGTTCTTGTCCGGCGCGGCCACGAAGAAGCGGACCTTCGCCTCGCCCAGGGCCTTGGTCATTTCTTCCTTCTCGCGGTCGGGCATCTCGGCCATTTCCGGGTGGGTGATCTCCACCGTGTCGATGTCCAGGCCGGCGACCTTCTCGACCGCCTTGTTGTACTCGATCTTCAGGGCCTCGAAGTCTTCCTCTTCCTTGACCTGCGGAATCAGCCCCTTGATGATCGGCTTGATCAGGGTGGTCTTCTCGGCGAGGAGGGCCTTGACCTTCTCGGAATCCTTGCAGCGCAGCACGCACGCCATGCCGAACACGCCGCTGCCCTTGGGCGCGCCGCCGATGACGATCTGCATCTGCTCGGCCTCTTGGTAGAAGGCGTCCGTCAGCTTCTTGACGCGGTCGAGCGTCTCCTTGTCCAGGCCGGAGAGCCACTTGCCGATCATGTCCACGCCCAGCGCGCGGGTCGATTCGTCCATCTGCATGCCCGCGCCGACGGCCAGCACGTATGGGTTGTTCGGCAGGCGGCCCACGAGGTCGCCCTTGGGGGCCTTGAAGCCGGCCATCGCCTTGCCGTATTCACTGGCCGGGTCCCACTGAAGGATCTGCTCGAACACGAGGCCGGTCTTCACGAACCGTCCGGCCATGGTCATGCCCTGCATCTGGCCGAGCATCTCGCGGTACATCGGCAGGAGATCGGCGTACATGGTCATCATGCCCATCGGGCCCATGGCCATGCCGCCGTGGCCCTCGGCCATCATCTCCTTCATCTCGGCCATCTGCTTTTCAAGCTGCTTGAGAAACTCGGAGAGCACCGGGCCGGTGACCTTCATGTTCACGTGCACCGCGATGTCGGATTCCGTGACCGCCTGGAGCTGATCCTTGGTGAGTTCCTTCGTCACGTTGCCCGCGCCGCCGGCCTGGATGGCCTTCAACGCCTTGGTGTTCGGGCTGACGATCACGTAGCCGCCCTGCTTGGCGGCGTACATCGGGCCCGGCGGCATCATGACCTTGTAGAAGTCCCCGTCCTTCTCCGGCTGGAACTTCGTGAGCACGTCTTCCACGCTGCTGCCGGCGAGGAACATCACGAACGGAAGCTTCGGCTCTTCCTTGGCCTCCTCGGCCTCGCCGCCGTCGGCGGCCTGCTGGGGCATGACCAACTTCGGCAGGTCGATGCCGTACTGTTGCGCGTCCAGCATGACGACCGCCAGGCCGCCGTTGGGGTTGAAGCCTTCGCCCAGCATGCCCTCGACGGGCGTCAGCGTGCCGCCCTCGGGCAGGCTGAGCATGTCCCAGACGCCGATGTCTTTGAGGAACTGATCCACGCGGCCGGTGGACGCCTTGAGGTTGTTGACCGCCACGAAGCCCATCACCCCGGCCGGGATATGCTTGATGACCGGCTCGGCCGGCAGCATGGCCTTGACGGCCTTCACGGCTTCGGCTGCGTCCACCTTGGGCGCCCCGGTCGGCTGGGCCGTCGCCGCGGCCGTCACGGCCGCCACGGTCAACAGAATCGTCAGAGATTTCAGCAATCGCATGTTCTTGCTCCTTTCGAGTCGAGAAGCTCGCTTGTCTCGGGGACTCTCCCCGTCTGCCGTCGGCCGTGAAACGCCACCGACGACAGCTTAAAAAGGTATCGCACCTGCCGCCGTCGTGACAAGTCACAATCGCGCCCAATTATGACACATCGGCCGCCGTCCGGATAGACGCCGCGCCGAATTCGAACTTTGCGGCCTCGTTTGCATTCGTTTGGGCAAGGAGTTACGATTTCTCCTGCCGGGCTCGCTCGGCGGAGACTCGCCCCATGACTCGCACAGGTCGGTCAGCCGCAAATCCTCCGGCGCGGGACATCGCCCGCGTGGTCGTGATGCGCGAGCAGATATCCGCCCGCGTCTCGCGCCTCGCCGCGGAGGTGGCCCGTCGCTACGAAGGGCGGGAGCTGACCATCCTCGCCGTGCTCACCGGCTCGCTGATCTTTCTGGCGGACCTGATCCGCGAGTTGCCGCTGGTGATGCGGATCGACCTGGTGTCCGTCAGCTCCTACCCCGGCGCGGCCACGGCCAGCCGCGGACCGGAGCTTCGCGGCGGCTTTCCGAGCGAACTGGCCGGCAAGAGCGTGTTGATCGTGGATGACATCCTCGACAGCGGCCGAACGCTGGCGGACCTGGTGCGGCGGGTGCGCGCGGCCGGCGCGGCGGATGTACGCAGTTGCGTGCTGCTGCGCAAGCATCGCCCGGACCTGCCGGACCGGCCGGCGCCGGACTTCTTCGGCTTCGACATCGCCGACGAATTCGTCGTCGGCTACGGCTTGGACTACAATCACCTCTACCGCAACCTGCCGGAAATCTGCGTGCTGGCGGACCACGCCCTCGCCGCCGGCCGCGAGGAAGGAGGCGCCGGATGAGCCCTCCCGCGGACCCGGCGAGCGCACTGGCGGCTCCCGACACCCTCGTGCCGGAGCGGCTCCTGCACGACGCGGAGGTGGTGCTCTACGCCTCCCGCCCGAGCCCGCTGTTTGTGCTGCTGGTTTCCGGCCCGGTGATCGGCCTGGCCGCGGCGGTGATGGCCGCTCTGACGGTGGCGGACAAGGCCTTCGGCTTCGAGGCCCCGCTGCGGATGGTCGGCAACATCGCCCTGGCGGTGGTGCTGGTGCGGCTGGTGGCGGCGTGCATGCAGTGGTCCGGGCGGCTGTACGTGCTGACGAACCTGCGCGTGCTGCGTCTGCGGGGCGCCATGCGGGTGGACCTGTGGGAGTGTCCGCTGACGCACGTGCAGCGCATCGAGCCGATGGCCGGGCCCGGCGAGAGGCTGCTGGGCCTGGGCGGCATCGCCTTCTACCCGGCCGACGCGCGCCCGCCGGCGGAATGGAGCGCCTTGGCCCGCCCGGCCGAGGTGCTGGAACTGGTCAACGAAACCATCCGCCGGGGGCGATAGCCATCTACATGTACACCGCCAGGTCCCGCACTTCCGGCTTCACGAGGTCCGCGTAGGTGGCGTACGGCATGCGGATGGCCGTGCGGTGCGAGCCGGACTGGAAGACGATCTGCTCGTCCTCGGCCAGTTGCTGGTCCACGATGGTGCGGAGGTTGTAGAGGTTGCCGAACGGCGGTTCGGCCCCGACCTCCGCGTCCGGGAACAGCTCGGCCATTTCCTGCTCGTCGGCCAGACGCACGCTGTTGACACCGAGCACGCCGGCGAGCTTCTTCATGTCCAGCCGGTAGCTGGCCGGCAGCACGCACATGACGTACTTCGTGCCGGTGTGCACGATCACCGCCTTGGCCAGCTCCCTGCCGGGCACGTGCTCCTCGGCGGCCACCTCCTGCGCGGTGAACGCCGGGGAGTGCTGCCGCTTCTCGTAGGGGACCTTGTGTTCATCCAGGTATGCTTCGATCTTCATGTGGCGCCGCCTTTCCCCGATCCTCGGTAACGGGCGCGAAACCCTTCGTGTCCGACGTATTGTACGCGCCAAGCGTAAGGCCGGACAACGGCCGGCGGGCATCTTGCGCACAACGCTGCCCTCGCGTGCAGCAAGTCGCACGCCCTACTTTCCGACGCAGAAGCGGGCGAAGATGCGGCCGAGGATGTCTTCCGAGACCACCTGCCCGCTGATCCGCCCGAGGGCGTTCAGCGCCGCGCGGAGTTCCAGGGCGGCCAGCTCCGCCACGTCGGCCACGTGATCGGCCGGGGCGAGCAACTCCGCGGCCCGGCCGGTGGCGGCCGCGGCGTCTTGCAGGGCGTGCTTCTGCCGCGCGTGCAGGCCCAGGCCCCCTCCGCTCCGAACCGCGTGCAGGTTCAGCAGGTCGGCCAGCCGGTTGCGCATCGCGTCGAGGCCGGCTCCCTCCCGGGCCGAGACGGCGAGTGAAGTGCGGAACGGTTCGGCCAGCCGCGCGAGGCTCCGGGGAGCGTCCGGCACGGCGTCCGCCTTGTTGGCCACGATCAGCAGCGGCGCGTCCGGGTTGGCGGCGCGGGCGTCGGATAAAAGCTCCGCGTCCTCGCCCGGCGAGGAGGCCGTGAGGTCGATCACGAACACAAGCACCTCCGCCCGCCGCACGGCCGCGCGGGCGGCGGACTGCGCCTCGGCGGCCAGGCCGTCGGCGGAGGAGGTGAAGCCGGCGGCGTCCAGCAGCGCGGCTTCCGCCTCGCCCAGGCGGACGGCGGCGCTGAGCACGTCTCGCGTAGCCCCGGCCGTGGCGGAGACGATGGCCCGGTCCGTGCCGCTCAGGGCGTTGAGCAGGGAGCTCTTGCCGACATTCGGCCGGCCGACGAGCACGGCCGTCGGCGTGCGGGCCGCATCGTCCAGGTCCGCGGCGCCGGCGGCGGCGGTTGTGCGCAGATCGCGCGCGAGCGTTGAGAGCGTTTCGGCCAGTGCGGCGGGGTGCTCCAACTCGATGGCTTCGTCCGCCAGGTCGATGGAAGCCTCGGTGGCGGCCAGCGCCTCGGCCAGCGCGGCGGCGGCCCGCTCGCAGAAGCGGTGCACGCTGCCGCCCAGCGCGGCGGCGGCCCGGCGGGCCTGGGCGGCGTCGGCGGCGTGGATCAGGTCGGCCACGGCCTCGGCGGCCGAGAGGTCCATCCGTCCGGAGAAGAACGCCCGCGCGGTGAACTCGCCCGGCTCGGCCGGGCGCGCCCCGGCGGCGGTGAGGGCCTCGGCCAGCGCCTCGGCGGCGGGCGGGGCGCCGGGGATGTGAAGCTCCACGAGGTTCTGCCGCGTGTAGCTGCGGGGCGCTCGGAAGACATACGCCCGCGCCGGCAGTTGGATGCCGCCGGGGCGGATCGTCAGCAGTCCGTCCGCCGCGCGGAAGCCCGGCCACCGCGCCAGCGGCCGTTCGCCGCGGAAGCACCCCTCCGCCAGCGGCAGGGCGTCCGGCCCGGAGAGCCGCACGATGGCCCGCGGCGCGGCGCCGGCGGCGGAGGAGATTGCGACGATGGTGTCATGGAGAGCCCGCATCGCCTCGGGTCCCGCACGCGGCGAACTGCCGCGGGAATGTGTCATAGCCGTCCATGGCGAACGGTTCGGTGGCCGCGCACCAGGCGGGTGCATCGGGCAGATCGCTCAGCAGGCACGGGCGGGCGGCCGCGTCGGTCAGCAGGGCGTCGATTCTCTCGATCACGTCGCGGCGCTGGTCGCCCTCGCCCACGGACCGGACGGCGGAGGGGGGAATCTCGTGGACGCGGCGGCTGCTTTCGTGGGCGCCGTCCAGCGCCAGCACCATGTTGCGGGCGTCGTGCAATGTGCAGCGCAGATGCTCGCCGGAACCGGTGCGGACGGCCTCGATGAAGTTCTCGATCATCGCGTGGCGATCGTTCGTGTCCTTTTCGAGCACTTCTTCCGTTCCGTCGGCGTAGCGAATGGTCGCGCCTTGCTGTATCGTCCATTCCACGCGGCCGTTCTCGGCCACGATGGTCGTCATCGGCCCGCGCGTGTCCTCGGAGCAGTGGCTGGCCAGGAAGTACGCCCGCGGGCCGGAGTCGGTGAGGATCTCGATGGCGGCCGTATCGTGCGAGCGATTGGCCTCCGGCGCCTGCTTGCGCGCGGCGTACAGTTCGGCCCGCACGGCGGCGGGCGTGGCGTAGCGGCGGGGGGCGTCTCCGGCCCAGAAAAGCATGTTGTTGACCTGGTGGGCCAGGGCGTTGGCGGTGGGGCTGTCCAGCACCCAGTTCCGGCCGCATTGCAGGCGGGCGGCCCACTCGTTGCGGGCGTAGTAGGCGTCCGTTCTCGGCCACAAGGCGCAGCAGGCGAGCGTGTGCACCCGCCCGAGCCGCCCGGAGCAGATGCGGGCCTTGATCGCCAGCAGGTCCGCCCCGTGCATCGCCTGGAAGCCCACCAGACACAGGCGGTCGGCGGCCTGGACGGCGTCGATCATCCGGTCCACCTCCTGCACGGTGGCGGCGGCGGGCTTCTCCAGGTGTACGTGGTAGCTGTTTTCGACGGCCGCGAGCGTCAGCGGCATGTGGGAATGGATGCTCGTGGCGATGTAGACCGCGTCGCACTTGCCCCGCATCGCCTGGTACATCTCCATCGCGTCGTCGAACAGCTTCGCGCCTTCGGCGGCCAGCAGTTCTCCGCGCTCGGGCAGGTCCGCCAGGCGGGTGTCGGCTGCGCAGACAATCCGGAAGTCCAGCTTTTCTGAAAGGCTCCGCAGGCCGTCGACCAGAGTCCATCCGTACCCGCCGAAGCCCACAAGGCCCACACGCACCATAGGTTGCACCTCGTTATCTTCCGGGGGAGAAAGACGCATCGTAGTCTTCGTTCGGGGCGTTGGCAAGCCGCGCAGCGCAGGGTCGCGGAAAACAGCGCGGAAAACGGCCTTGCAATCGCGGCCGGGCGGTTCGATAATACAATGCTCGAACCCGCTAACAAGTGAAGAAGAGGGAGTATGTATGGGACCCGTGTTGCAGGCCTTGCTTCACCTTCAGACCATCGAACAACAACGCATGGACGTGCGGCGCAGGCTTCGAACCCGCCGGATGGCCGTGATGACCCAGCAGAAGCGCATCGACGACGTCCGCGCCGAGCACCAGGCGCTGATGGAGCGGTCGCGGGACCGGAGGAAGGAAGCCGACGGCATCGAGCTGGAGCTCCGGACGCACGCGCAGGAAGTGGAGAAGCTTCGCGCGGCGCTGAACCAGGCCAAGACGAACAAGGAATACGCGGCGCTGCTCACGCAGATCAACTCCCTCAAGGCCGACGACGCTAAACTGGAGGAAGACGGCCTCAAGATCATCCAGGAAGCGGACACCATCCGCGCCGAGGCCGAGCAGGTTTCCGAGAAGGTGGCGGCCGAGGAAGCCCGGCTGGCGGACATCGAGAAAAGCAACGCCGAGCAGATCCGCAAGCTCGAGGCCATGATGGACGAGTTGGACAGCCGCCGGGCCGAGGCGGTGAAGGAGGTGCCGGCCGAAGCGCTGGCTGTCTTCGAGCGCATCGCCGAGAATTATGACGGCGAGGCGATGGCCGCCATTGAGATACACGGTAAGAAGCCCCCGCACGATTACGTCTGCGGGGGTTGTTTTATGACCCTCACCGCCGAGCACGCCAACGCGCTGCGGACGCGGGACCAGGTCCGCACGTGCGATAACTGCGGGCGCATTCTCTACATCCAGGCGGAAACGGCGAGCAGGGCCTGAGCCGGTCCGCCGGAGCCCCACGGAAGGGACCATTCTGTGCGCGTGGTGATGAACATCGACGGCGGATCGAGGGGCAACCCGGGCCCGGCCGGGGCGGGGGTGGTGATCCGCGCGGCCGATGACGGCACGCCGCTGCACACCGGCGGCTGGTTTTTGGGACGGGCCACGAACAACGTCGCGGAGTACACGGCCCTGCTGCGCGGGCTGGAGGCGGCGGCCACGCTGGGCGCGAAGCAGATCGAGGTGCTTTCGGACTCCGAACTGCTCGTGCGGCAGATGCGGGGCGAGTACCGCGTTAAGAACGCCGGCCTGCGGCCGCTCTTTGAGCAGGCCCAAGGCCTCGCGGGGCGGTTCGAAGGCTTCGCTATCCGCCACGTCCGGCGGGAGCGGAACCAGGACGCCGACAAACTCGCCAACCAGGCCATGGACGCCAAGCGCAACGTGGAAGACGCGGCGGTTTAGAGTCTATCCGGATAGGCTCTTAGCCGCATCCCGGCTTGAGTACGCCTTCGGGAGCATGGAGCCGCAATGCCATTGTTTTCCGAACATTTCGTCCAGCAGGTGGCCCAGGCGACGGACATCGTCGACCTCGTGGGCCAGTACGTCGCGCTGAAGAAGTCCGGGCGGGAGTTCCTCGGCCTCTGCCCGTTCCACGAAGATCACAAGCCCTCCATGTACGTCTCCCCGACGAAGCAGATCTTCAAGTGCTTCGCCTGCGGGGCCGGCGGCGGGGTGTATCAGTTTCTGATGCTCTACGAGAAGCTCACCTTCCCCGAGGCGGTGCGGATGCTCGCCGAGCGGGCGAATATTCCCGTCCCGCAGGATGCTCCGCGTGAGGGCGGGCAGACGGAAGGCCCGAGCAAGAAAGACCTTGTGGCCGCGGCGACCTTCGCGGCGCGGTGGTTCCGCGACCGGCTGCACGAGGAGTGCGGCTCGGCCGCGCTGCAGTACGCCCGCGACCGCGGCCTGACGGAGGAGAGCCTGCAGCGCTTCGGCATCGGCTACGCGCCGGACAGCTACGACGCGCTGCTGAAGGCGGCTCGCTCGGAGGGGTATTCCGAGCGGCTGCTCCTGGCGGCCGGCCTGGTGGGCCAGCGCGACGGCGGAGGCTGCTACGACCGGTTCCGCAACCGGCTGATGTTTCCGATCCTCGACGTGACGGGCAAGGTGATCGCCTTCGGCGGGCGGGCGCTTTCGGCCGAGGAGCGGGCCAAGTACCTCAACAGCCCGGAGACGATGCTGTTCGACAAATCCTCCAGCCTGTACGCGCTGAACTGGTCGCGAGACGAGATCTCCAAAGGCGGGCGGGCGATCGTGGTGGAGGGCTACCTGGACGCGCTGATTCCCATGCAGGCGGGCGTGGGCAACGTGGTGGCGACTCTCGGCACGGCCCTGACCGACCGGCACGTGCGGCTGCTGAGCCGCTACGCCAACGAGGTGGTGCTGGTGTTCGACGCGGACCTGGCGGGCACGGCGGCGGCCGAGCGCGGGCTGGAGATCTTCCTCGCCCAGCGGGTGAACGTGCGCGTGGCGACCATCCAGCAAGGCAAAGACCCGTGCGACCTCGTGCTGGCCGGCGGGGCGGATGCGCTGCGGCAACTCGTGGCCGAAGCGCCGGATGCGCTTCAGTTCGTCTGGACGCGCCGCATGGCGGACTACCGCGCGGCCGGGGGGAACCTCGCCGACCGTCGCCGGGCGGTGGAGGAATTCCTGCGGACGGTGGTGTCCAGCGCGTCCTACGGGGCGATCGACGACATCCGGCGGGGGCAGTTGGCCCAGCACATCGGGCACGTGCTGAATATCTCGCCGGGAGAGCTCCAGCAGCAGATGCGCCGTCTGGCCCGGCAGAGCACGCGGCGCAGCGGCGGGCAGGCGGTGGCGGCCGGCGGTGGCGAGCGCCGCCCCAACGGCGATCTGTCTGAGCGGCAGGTGCTGGAGGTGCTGCTGAATGAGCCGGACCTGTTCGACGTGGCGGCGGAGCGAGTTGGCCCGGAAGACTTTCAATCGCAAGTACTTAGGACCATTGCCGAGCATGTGTGGCGCCTGGGCGCCTCCGAGCGGCTGAGCTTGGAGGAGCTGCTGGGCTGCGGGGAGTTGGTCTCGGCCGGGTCGATCCTGGCGGACCTGGCGACCGAGGGTGATCGCCGCGGCAACCACGCCGAGACGCTTTCCGGGGCGGTGGACTACATGGTCTACCGTCGCAGCCGGCAGGAGATACAGGCCCTGAAGTCCGGCGGCCTGGACGATGACGCCCTGCGGGCGCTGGACCGCAAGCTTCGCGGGCCGGACAACCGCCGCCACCCTACAATTGGGTAGGACCCGGCGGCGAAAGGCCCGCCAAACCCGGTTGACCCCGGCGTTTTGCGGGCGTATAGTAATGGGTTCGGTACAGTTACGGGCGACAGAGAGCCTGTATCGGGAGAGGATATGTCGGAACTCGTTGAAGCCAGCATCAAACGACTGATCGCCAAGGGCAAAGAGCGGGGCTACCTTACCTACGACGAGATGAACGAGGAACTGCCGGACGAGGCGGTTTCTCCGGATCGGCTTGACGCGCTGCTGATGACGCTCGACGAGCTGAGCATCGAACTGCTCGACGAGGCCGAGGCCGAGAAGCGCAGCGAAAAGTTCGAGAGCGACGAGGGCAAGGAGAAGAAGCCCGAGGAGGCGGGGCTGGAGGAGCCCCCCAAGCGGATCGACGACCCGGTGCGGATGTACCTAACGCAGATGGGCGAGATCGACCTGCTGACCCGCCACGAGGAAATCTCGCTGGCCAAGAAGATCGAGATGACGCGCATGCACTTCCGCCGTCGCGTGCTGGAGAGCGACTACTGCGCCCAGCAGGCGGTGGAAATCCTCACGCAGGTGCAGGCGGGCGACCTTCCGTTCGACCGGACGATGAAGATCTCCACGGCGGAGAATCTCTCCAAGGAGACGATCACCGACCGGATGCCGGCGAACCTGGCGACCATCAACAAGGTGTTGGAGGCCAACCAGGCGGACTGGAAGGTCGCGCGCGATCCAAAGCAGTCCGAAGACGCCCAGCGGGCGGCCCGCAAGCGGCTGTGGCGGCGGCGGCGGCGCGCGGCGAAGCTGGTGGAGGAGCTGTCGCTGCGGACCAGCCGCATCCAGCCGCTGATGAAGAAGCTCCAGCATATCTCCAGCAAGATGTCCGAACTGCGGCGGGTTATCGATCGGGCCGACCGGGACAACATTCCGCCCGAAGACGTCGAGGTGATGAAGGAGGAGACCGACGGCCTGATGGACCTCGTGCTGGAAGAGCCGGACATGCTCCGCAAGCGCGTCAAGGCCATCCAGAAGGTCTTCAACGATTACGAGCAGGCCAAGCGGGAGCTCTCGGCCGGCAACCTGCGGCTGGTGGTGTCCATCGCCAAGAAGTACCGCAACCGCGGGCTGAGCTTCCTGGACATCATCCAGGAGGGCAACACCGGCCTCATGCGGGCGGTGGACAAGTACGAATACCGCCGCGGCTACAAGTTCAGCACGTACGCCACGTGGTGGATCCGCCAGGCCATCACGCGGGCCATCGCCGACCACGCCCGGACGATCCGCATTCCGGTGCACATGATCGAGACGATGAGCAAGCTGCGGAACATCTCCAAGCGGCTGGTGCAGGAGCTCGGGCGGGAGCCAACGATCGAGGAGATCGCCAAGGAAGCGGGCATGAGCGTCTCCGAGGCGCGGCGCGTGCTGAAGATTTCCCGCCACCCGATCAGCCTCGACCGCCCCGTCGGCGAGAGCGAGGACAGCTACTTCGGCGACTTTATCGAAGACGAGACGGCCGAGAGCCCCGTGGAAAGCGCCGGCACGGAAATGCTCAAGGACCGCATCGAGGAAGTGCTCAAGACGCTGACCTACCGCGAGCGGGAGATCATCAAGCTGCGATACGGCATCGGCGACGGCTACACCTACACGCTGGAAGAAGTGGGGCGTATTTTCAAGGTTACCCGCGAGCGGGTGCGGCAGGTGGAGGCCAAGGCCATTCGCAAGCTGCAGCACCCGGTGCGCGCCCGCAAGCTGGAAGGCTTCCTGGAATCCAACAGCGCTCAGCAGGCATAGTGGCCGGAAGCGCTGAGGGAAGCGTGAAGACGTTCGTCCGTCCGCCAGATCGATGGGCTGATATCGCATCGGTTCGGCTCGGACTTTCGGACCGCGTGCGACTCCTTGAGCAGGTGCAGTCATCCGCGATCTCAATTCTTGGAATAATCGGGAATCTGCGCCATTTAGCAAGCTAAAGCTCCCGCCGGACGATGTCGATATCTCCTGAGGCGTCGGGGCCCGTATCTCCTGAAGATGCAGCGAAGCGGAATGGGTCGGGCTATTGCCGCAAGGAGGTCCCCGCTTGGCGACCGACCTGAACAGCCATATCCTGATTGTTGACGATGAGCCGCAGGTCTGCGACCTGATGCGCGATGGCCTGAGAAGCTACGGGCTGAACTGCACGGCCGTGACCAGCGCCGCCGAGGCCCGCGACCTCCTTTCCAGTACAAGCTTTCAGGTACTCGTTACGGACGTCAGCATGCCGGGCGGTTCCGGCATGGACCTGCTGCGGCATGTACGCACCAGACAGCCGGACTGCCGGGTGGTGCTGGTGACCGGCTACACGGATACCGCCCGCCTGACCGAGGCGCTGCACCACGGCGCCTATGAATACGTGGAAAAACCGTTTGAGCTGCGGCACCTCGTGGAGGTCGTGATGCGCGCGGCCTCGGCGAAGCCGGGGGCGGGCGGCCTGACGGCCCGCGCGGCCGAGGCTATTTGTGATCGGGAGCGGGCGCGGCAGGCATCGCTGCAGAGCATCCGGGCGCTGGTGCGGGCGGTGGAGGCCAAAGACCCATACACCCGCCGCCACAGTGAGCAGGTGACGCACTACGCGGTGAACCTTGCCGAGCACCTGGGCCTGGGGGGGGCGGACCTGGAGCGGGTGCGCACGGCCTCGATGCTGCACGACGTGGGCAAGATCGGCGTGCCGGACTCGATCCTCACCAAGCCGGGCCCGCTCACGGACGAGGAGTTCGCGTTGGTCCGCCAGCACCCGGCCCTGGGGGCGGAAATCCTGGAGAATATCTCGGTATTCGCCGAGGAGGCCCAATTGGTGCGGCGCCACCACGAGCGATTCGACGGCCGGGGCTACCCGGACGGGCTGCGCGGAGAGGAAATCCCTTTCAGCGCGCAGATCATCAACGTGGCGGACTCCATCGACGCCATGCTCATGCGAAGGACCTACAAGGAGGCCTACACGCTGGACCGCGTGCTCGCCGAGTTGCGGCGCGGGGCGGGCAGCCAGTTCGACCCGCAGTTGGCTGCGGCGGCCGTCGAGTGGTGCATACGCTATCCGGGTAAGCTCATCCTTGGCTCCCAGGCACGCCGACAGACTGCGTAAAATCCCTCGCATTCGGATTGATTCCGACTGGAAAACATCCTATGATGGGAATGACTGACTGGTCAGTCAGTTGATTCCATGAATCGTAACAGTTGGCCTTGAATAAGGTTGTGATGAATTGCAGGAAGCGGGAACCCATACGGACGATCGTCGTCAGGAGATACTGACCGCCGCGGAGAAGGTGTTCGACGCCCACGGGTACGCCGCGGCCACCATGGACGCCGTGGCGGGCGAGGCGGGCGTCTCCAAGGGCACACTGTACAACTATTTCGACGGCAAGGCGGCGATGTTCGACGAGTTGCTGGCGCTGCACGTGGGCCCCATCGACGCGGAAGTGGCCCGCATGGTCGCCCAAAAGCGGCCCGCCGCGGAGCGGTTGCGAAACCTGCTGGATTTCTGGTTTACTCGCGTGCAGGATTTCCGGCAGATCGGCCGGCTGGTTCTGGAAGTGTTCGCGATGGCCGCCCGCGAGCAGGACAATCCGCAGATCACGAGGCGACTTCGCGAGATGTATGACTGCTGTCGAGGTCGGGTCGATCAATTACTGGCCGAAGGCGTGCGGAACGGGGAGTTTCGCGCGGACCTGGACACGCACACCAGCGCCTCGCTGATTCTGGCGATACCCGACGGCATCCTGATCCAGTCGATTTTGGGAATGGACGTGGACGTGAACGAGACGCTGCTGGACGCGATGAAGCGGTCGATCCTTCAGGCGGTTCAAGCCGGCCCGGCCGGCCGAAAGACGGACGAAGTATAGGAGCATCCCGATGGTGAAGAATATCAAGATCAGGCGGATCGGGCGCAGGGTGCTTTCCTTCGCGGTTCCCCTGCTGGTCGCCTTGGCGGCGGCGGGCGGAGTGTACGCGGTGTCTCTGCTGCCGAACCGCCAGACGCGGTTGGAGGTGCTGCCGCCCCGCGTGGTGAACGTGGAGGTGCGGCCGGTGGTCGTGCACCCGAGTGTGTCCGACACGTTCGAGCTGCAGGGCGAGGTGGAGCGCAACTGGGTGGTCCGCGTGGCGGCGGAAGTGGGCGGGCGCGTGGAGCGCTACGCCGAGGCCCTGGACCCGCGCGGCGGCAAGTTGGGCCGGGCTCTGCGGAAGGGAGACCACGTCATCGCCGGCCAGCCGCTGATGTTCCTCAACACCGACCTGCTGCGGGCGGAGTACAACCGCGTGAAGGCGGAAGTCGAGTTCGCCTCGCGCGACCTGAAGCGCATCGAGAGGGCGGCCGAGCAGGGCGTGGCCACGCCGCTGCAGGTGGACGAGGTGCGAACGGCGGTCGCCCGGACCCAGGCGCAGCTCGAGGACATCGAGGCGCGGCTGGCCCGCGCGAAGATCTGCTCCGAGGTGGACGGAACCCTCAACGATCTTCCCGTGGAAGTGGGCGAATACGTGCAGCGGGGGCAGATGGTGGCGGAGATCACGGACATGGACACCGTGAAGGTGGCGGCCGACGTGCCGGAGAAAGACATCCGCTACCTCCGGGCCGGGCAGAAGGTTCGCATCTTCGACCGCCTGAGCGGCCGCGTGGACCTGACCGGGCGGATTACCTACATCAGCGAGACGGCCGACCCGGTCGCCCGGACCACCCGCATCGAGATCAGCGTGCCCAACGAAGACCGCAAGCTGCACGACAAGCAGATTGTCTCCGTCGAACTCAAGCGGCGCGACCTGGAGAATGTGATTTTGATCCCGCTGGACGCGGCCATTCCGGAGGTGGACGGCGGGAAGCTGGCCTACAGCGTATACGTGGTCGAAGACGGCAAGGCCGTCGCCCGGCGCGTCGGCGTGGACCTGAGCTTCATCAGCGGCAAGCAGGTCCGGGTGACGGAAGGCTCGCAACTGAAGGCGGGAGACCGGCTGATCGTGACGGGCAACCGCATGTGCGGGCCGGGCCAGCCGGTGCGCGTCGTCAACGAGCCGGCGGCGCCTCCGGCGACCGCCCCGGCTACCCAACCCGCACACGCGGCGGACGCGAGGGAGGTTCCGGCCGATGCTGCTCTCTGACACCGCCATCAAGAACCGCACCACGGTGCTGGTGCTGGTGTTCGGCATCATTCTCATCGGAGCGGTGAGCTACGTGTCGCTGCCGCGCGAGGCCGCGCCGGACGTGGACATTCCGTTCATCGTGGTCACGACGATCTACGAGGGCGTTTCGCCGGAGGATGTCGAGAGCCAGATCACCAACGAGATCGAGAAGGAGCTCATCGGCCTGAAGGGCGTCAAAGAGGTGCTCTCCACCAGTTCGGAGGGGACCTCCATAATCCAGATCGAGTTCCTGCCGGACGTGAAGATCGAGGACGCCCTGCAGCGCGTCAAGGACAAGGTGGACATCGCCAAGGCGGAACTGCCCACCGACGAGCAGCGCAAGGAGCCGATCGTCAGCGAAGTGAACGTGGCCGAGTTCCCGATCATGATGATCAACATCTCCGGGGAGGTTTCGCCGGTGGTGCTGAAGGCCATCGCCGACGAGTTGGAGGACGAGATCAAGGGCGTGCCCGGCGTGCTGGGCGTGGACGTGCTGGGCGCGATGGAGCGGGAAATCCGCATCGAGGTGGACCCGGACCGGCTCACGGCGTACGGGCTGACGGTGGAGGAATTGCTGATCCTGCTGCCGTCGGAGAACCTGAACATCTCCGCCGGCGGCTTGGAGACGGCGGGCATGAAGTTCAACGTCCGCGTGCCGGCGGAATTCCGCGACCCGGAGAAGATCAACAACCTGATGATCGCCCAGCGCGATGGCCGGCCGATCTACCTGACCGACGTGGCGTACGTGAAGGACACCTTCAAGGACCGCGTGAATTACTCCCGCCTGGACGGCGCCGCCAGCGTGACCGTGGCCGTCAAGAAGCGCGTGGGGGAGAACATCGTGGAGATCGCCACGCGCGTGAAGGCCATCCTCGCCAAAGCCCGCGAACTGGCCCCCGCCACGGTGAAGTTCGAGCTGACGCTCGACCAGTCCGACAACATCAACATGATGGTCAAGGACCTGGAGAACAACATCGTCTCCGGCCTGATCCTCGTGGTGCTGGTGCTGGTGCTGTTCATGGGCATCCGCTCCAGCATGCTGGTGGCGCTGGCCATTCCGCTGAGCTTCCTGATGAGCGTGGCGATCATCCAGATGCTCGGCTACACGCTGAACATGATCGTGTTGTTCAGCCTGATCATGGCGCTGGGCATGCTGGTGGACAACGCCATCGTGATCGTGGAGAACATCTACCGGCACGTGGAGATGGGCTACGACCGCGTGCACGCGGCCATGAAGGGCGCCGGCGAGGTGGCCTGGCCGGTGATCACCTCCACGGCCACCACCGTGGCGGCCTTCACGCCGCTGCTGTTCTGGCCGGGCATCATGGGCGACTTCATGAAGTACCTGCCCATCACCGTCATTATCGTGCTGAGCAGTTCGCTGTTCGTGGCGATGGTCATCACGCCGGTGGCCGCGTCGATCTTCTCCGGCGGCGGCAAGCACCGGCGCCCGGAGCGGGAGGCCCGCACGGACTCCGCCTTCCTGCGCGGCTACAAGGGCCTGCTGCGGACGGCCATCCGGCACCGCTTCCTGACGTTGTGGCTGGCGATGTGTGTGCTGGCGGCCATTCTGACGGCCTACGGCAAGTACGGCGCGGGCGTGGAGCTGTTCCCGGAGACCGACCCCGCCCGGGCCATCGTCAACCTGCGCGGCCCGCAGGGCATGAACATCCGGGACATGAACGAACTGGCCCTTCAGGTGGAGAAGAAGATCGCCCCGTACCGCGTGGACCCGGAGGGCGACAAGATCGTCGACTACGTGGTCACCAACGTCGGCACGACCGGGGCGGTCTTCGCCGACCAGGCCGGCGGCCAGCACACCGCCGATCTGTCGGTCCTCTTCATCGACTACGAGGACCGCAAGGACGAATACTCCTCCGAGGACGCGATGAAGCGCATCCGCGCCGCCCTGACGGACGTGGCCGGCGCCGAGGTGAAGGTCGAGAAGGAGAAGGAGGGCCCGCCCACCGGCGCCGCGGTGACCGTGCGGATCGTCGGCAAAGACCTGGGCATGTTGGAGCGGCTCAGCGAGCGGGCGCGCCGCATGATCGAAGACGTGCCGAACCTGGTGAACCTTCGCAGCGACCTGGAGTCTGCCCGCCCGGAGCTGCGCTTCGAGGTGGACCGTGAGCGGGCCAAAGACTTCGGCCTGGACTCCCGAACCATCGGCAACTTCCTGAAGACGGCCATCTTCGGCTCGAAGGTCTCCACCTACCGCGAGTACAAGGACGATTACGACATCACCATCCGCCTGCCGGAGGACTACCGCGACACGCTGGAAGACCTGCTGCGCTTGCAGGTGCCCGGCAGCCGGGGCAAGGCCGTGCCGCTCAGCTCGCTGGGGCGGTTCGTGTACGCCCCCGGCCTGGGAGACATCCACCGCGTCGACCAGAAGCGCGTGGTCACTCTCACCGGCGACGCCGAAGGCCGTCTCGGAACGGCCGTGCTGGCCGACGTGGAGATGAAGCTCGACCCGCTGGGCTACTCGCCGCTGCTGCCGGCGGACATCGCCGACTATCAGCGGTTCTTCAAGGACCTCGTGGCCGGCGGCCAGTCTGGCGAGGGGCCGGTGGCGGACATCTGGCTGCGCCTGGGCGAAGACGCGCGGCGGAAGGCCCGCGCCGCGGCGGCCAGCGGCCCTCCCGATGCGGAGCAGGAGGCGACGATGCTCGCCGCGCTGGACGGGCTGCTGTCCGCCCGAGACCTCTACAGCCCGCGGCATTTCACGAAGGAGCAGACCCCCATCGTCGCGCGCATCCGAATCCGCGACGGGCTGGAGAAGCTCTCCGAGGCCGAACTGCGCGAGGTGAACCGCGACCTGCTCGCCGAGGCGTTCGCGTCGTTATTCCGCCCGGGTGCGATGCGGGAGCTTCCGCACCGTCCGCCGCGGCGCGAAGATCTCTTCAACCTGGGCGGGTTCGCCGAGTGGTTGAAGGACGACCGGGAGGCTTGGGGCCGCACCCGCGGCAAGCAAATATGGCAGGTGTTGACGCCAGAGCAGCGCGAAGCCTTCGCGGTCGCGGGCGAGTTCCAGGACCGCGCGGGCGCCGTCCTCGATGCGATCAACACGAGCGTGATCCAGGACCCGTTCCTCTTCCAGAGCATCCCGCTGGAGGAAGGCGCCTTGGGCGAGGAGCAGAAGGAATTGCTCCAAGCCATTCGCGCCAAGCTGGACTGGACCCCGCCGCGGCGGAGGCTGGTCAAAGCGCCGGGCTTCGGGCCGGACCCCCAGGCCGTCAAGCAGGCGCAGCGATTCAACCGGCTGTGGGTGCGTTCGGCGTTTCCCGGGCAGATCGCCGAGCGCGAGCGGCTGGAGATGCCCCAGGACTACGAGCTTCGCTACGCCGGCGAGAAGGAAGAGCAGGACGAGGCCCAGGCGTTCCTCCTCAAGGCGTTCGGCTTCGCGCTGATTCTGATCGTCGGCATCCTCGTCGCGCAGTTCAACACGCTCAGCGTGCCGTTGATCATCATGACCACGGTCCTGCTGAGCACGATCGGCGTGTTCGGCGGCTTGCTGCTGTTCGACATGCCGTTCGGCATCATCATGACCGGCGTGGGCGTGATCAGCCTGGCGGGCGTGGTGGTCAACAACGCCATCGTGCTGCTGGACTACACGCGGCAGTTGCAGCATCGCGGCAAGGAAGTGGTGGAGGCCGCCATCGAGGCCGGCGCCACCCGCCTCCGCCCCGTGATGCTGACCGCCACCACCACCATCCTGGGCCTTGTGCCGATGGCCACGGGCATCAGCCTGGACTTCCACAGCATGCGCTTGTCCACCCGCAGCGAGACGAGCCAGTGGTGGGCGTCGATGGCCACGGCGGTGATCTTCGGCCTGGCGTTCGCCACCATTCTCACGCTGGTGGTGGTGCCTTCGCTGTACGTCATGCTGTATCGCCTGGCGGCGAAGGTCGGCCTGGGCGGCATCAAGAAGGCCGGCGAAGAGAAGCCCGCCACCGCTGTCGAGCTTTCGGACTATTGATCCAATGACCCCCGCAACCGACAACGCACCGGAGCGGCCCGCTGGGCGGCTGGTCTTCGTGGTCGGCTGCACCGCCAGCGGCAAGGGCGCGCTGGGCCGGGCCCTGGCCCGGCGCGTGGGCGGGCGGATCGTCAGCGTGGACTCCATGAAGGTTTACCGCCGCATGGACATCGGCACGGCCAAGCCGTCGGCCGAGGCGCGCGGGCGAATCCGGCACTACTGCATCGACGTCGTCGAGCCGTCGGAGACCTACTCCGCGGCGCAGTTCGTGGCGGACGCCGACCGGGGCATCGCCGAGACCCGCGCCGCCGGCGCCGTGCCGCTGGCCGTCGGCGGCACCAGCCTGTACATCAAGGCCCTGGCCGAGGGGCTCTTCGAAGGCCCCTCCGCCGACCCCGCCATCCGGCGGCGCCTCCGCGAGTGCTCCCGGGCCGAAGGCCCGCGGGCCCTGCATGCCGAACTGGCCCGCGTGGACGCCGAGGCCGCCGCCCGCATTCACCCGAATGACGAGAAGCGCCTCATCCGCGCGCTGGAGGTGTTCGAGGCGTCCGGCACGCCGATTTCCGAGCTCCAGCGCCAGTGGGACGCCGGCCGGCGGCGCTACGACTGCGTCTTCCTCGGCGTTCGCCGCGGCCGGGAAGACCAGGCCCGCCGCATCAACGCCCGCGCGAAGCGGATGGTGGAAGCCGGCCTGCGGGAGGAGGTGGCGGCGCTGCTGTCCGAGCCGGGCGGGCTGTCGGCCACGGCCGCGGCGGCCGTCGGCTACGCGGAGATGATCGACCACCTCCGCGGCAAATGCACGCTGGACGAGGCGCTGGAACGCATTAAGATCAACACCCGCCGCCTGGCCAAAAAGCAGCGCACCTGGCAGCGCCGTTGGCGGGACGTCCGCTGGCTGGACGTCGGGGCGGAGGACACCGCCGAGTCCGTCGCCAAGAGTGTGCTGCGAGAGATAGACCTCACGGGAGAGGCATGACCGTCGAGCATACCATCATCAGCATCGGGGCCTTGAGCCATAATCCGCTCTGGAGCGAGACGCGCCCCGCGCGCACGCCGCACGCCACCACCACGCTGGTGGAGACGGAAGGGCGTCTGATCCTCGTGGACCCCGGCCTGCCGGCCGCGGCGCTGGCCGCCCGCTTCAACGAGCGCACGGGCAAGACGCTGGACGCCGTGACGGACGTGTTCTGCACCACGCTCCGCCCGGCCCACCGCCGCGGACTGCCCGCCATGCCGAACGCGGCGTGGTGGTGTACGGAAGACGAGAAGGACGGCTACCTGAACTTCCTGGCCGGCGAGTTGGAGGCGGCGGAGCGGAATGACTCCGCCGACGTGCCCGTGCTCAAGGACCAGGTGGGGCTCATCCGCCGCTTCCGGCCAACGGGCGAGAAGCTCGCCCCGCAGGTGACGGTGTATCCGCTGGCCGGGCCGTCGGCCGGCTCGGCGGGGCTGCTGCTCACCCCGCCCACGCGGACGACCATCCTCGCCGGCGACGCCGCCCTCACCGCCGAGCACGTCGCTCGCGGGCAGGTGTGGCAGGGCTGTGCGGATGCCGAAGCGGCCATGCGCTCTATCCAGGACATGCTGGAACTGGCCGACGAGATCGTGCCCGGCCACGACAACACGTTCTGGGTCTCGCGGAACTGGATGTAGGGCGGTACAATAGCGCTCGCACAAGCGGGATGTCTGAATCCACCGAACAATCCGACGACGCCGGCGGCCAACCGGACGAGCCCGGCGAACCTTCCACTCCTGAGTGCCGCACCGCCACGCGCCCACCCCTGCCCCGCGCGGAGGTGCAGCGATGATCGCCGCGACGTGGGCGGACTTCCTGGCCAGCGACTTCTGGCAGTTGATCCTGATGGTCTTGCTGCTGGGGGCCAGCGGGTTCTTCAGCGGCACGGAGACGGCGCTGTTCAACCTCTCGGCCGGGCAGCTCAAGCGCCTGGTCGGCGGCGGGGCGGCCGGGCGGCTGATCGCCCGCCTGATGCGGCGGCCGAGCCGGGTGCTGAACACCATCCTCCTGGGCAACATGCTGGTGAACGTGGGCTATGCCAGCGTCGCCACCGTCACCATCCTGCACCTCGGCCCGTCCGGCTACGGACTGCTGCCGGCGTGGGCGGCCGCGCCGGTTTCGCTGGCGCCGCTGGTGCTGTTGATCCTGCTGGGGGAGGTCACGCCCAAGATGCTCGCGCTGGTTGTTGGCGAGCGATGGGCCTTGCTGGCGGTCGGCCCGCTGGCGGTCTGCGAGCGAGTGGTCCGGCCGATGCTGCGCGTGGTGGACGCCGTCATCGTAACCCCCCTGACGCGGATCCTCGCCCCGCACCCGCATAAGGGGGCGGACGTGACCGCCGACGAACTGGCGGCCCTGCTGGACCTCTCCGCCAAGCGCGGCCTGCTGGACCAGGACGCCAGCGCGCTGCTGCGGGAGATCGTCGAACTGTCCGACCTGAAGGTGGCGGACATCATGGTGCCCCGCGTGGACATGATCGCCTTCGACCTGTCCGAGCCGCCCGAGAAGCTGCTGGAGCTCTTCCGCGAGACGCGCCTCCGCAAGCTGCCCGTCTACGAGGGCGACCTGGACCACGTGCACGGCGTCATCCACGCCAAGCGCGTGCTGCTGAACCCGGCGGCGGACCTGCGGAGGCTGATCGTGCCCGTGCCGTTCATTCCGGAGACCGGCACGGCCGAGCGGGCGCTGCTGCAGTTCCGCGTGACGCGCACGCAGATGGCGATTGTGGTCGATGAGTACGGCGGCACGGCCGGGCTGGTGACTTTGGAGGACGTGCTGGAGGAGATCGTCGGAGACATCCCGGACCCGGCCGGGGCCGAGCGCGGCGCGGCCGTGGAGCGGGTGGCCCCCGGCGAGTACCGCATCGACGGCGACCTGGGCATCCATGAATGGGCCGACGCATTCCAGTTCGACCTCGCCGGACGGCGCATCAGCACCATCGGCGGGTTCGTCACGAGCCTGCTGGGGCGCATTCCGCGGGTGGGAGACACCGCCACGCACCGCAACATCGCCTTCACCGTGGAGACGATGCGCCGCCGGCGGATCGGCTCGCTGCGGGTGCGGCTGGAAGGGGGGTCGCAATGATCGCCGTCACGGCGTGGGAGTGGGGCGCGTACATTGGCGCGATGGCGCTGGGCACGCTGCTGTCGGGCGTGTTCTCCGGCATGGAGACCGGCATCTACGTGACCAACAAGATCCGCCTGGATTTGCACGCGGAGGCCGGACGCCGCCCGGCGCGCCGGCTGCGGCGGCTCATGCGCAACCCGAGCAACCTGATGGCGGTGCTGTTGGTGGGCGTGAACATCGCGGGGTATCTGACGACCTTCGCAGTGGGCAGCTTGCTGTTCCGCCTGGGCGTCGCGCACGATCGCATCGAGTGGGGCACAATGGCTCTCACCGTGCCGCTGCTGTTCATCTTCGGCGAGTCCGTGCCGAAGAACGTCTTCCAGCGTCTCGGGGAAACCTTGCTGTACCGCGTGGCGTGGCTGCTGGCCGGGGCGAACTTTCTGTTAAATGCCTGCCTGCTGGCGCCGCTGGTGCGGGGGTTCGGCTCATTGCTCACGCTCATCGCCGGGCGGGGAACCGGCAGCCCGTTCGGCCACGAGGGGCTCGCCGCCGTGGTGCACGAGGGCCATGCCAGCGGGGTGCTGACGCTGTTTCAGTCTCGCATGGCCGAGCGCGTGATGAGCCTGGCGGAGGTGACGCTGGCGGACGTCATGCTGCCGCTGCGGCAGGCCGTCACGGCGCCGGCCTTCGCCGATCGCGAGCAACTGATGGCGCTGCTCCGGCGGCACGACTTCTCTCGCTTTCCG
>Ga0102959_1000119_pt1 | contig 25743 bp, 16 predicted proteins | sample SalPonF2_B_D2_MG_FD_84520 | JGI IMG/M metagenome (GOLD analysis project Ga0102959, IMG submission 84520) | Salt pond soil microbial communities from South San Francisco under conditions of wetland restoration - Salt Pond MetaG SF2_B_D2_MG ...
ATTTAGCGATATCCGGGCATACCTGGCCGATAAATCGCTGATGGATGTAGATACTGAAGAACTCCGAAAGATCAAGGGGCTGATACGGGAGGGCGAAGCCAAGGCGGTTTGCCGATATGTTGGGATTTCTCTTGACCGAGTTCATTTTTTGAATATGCCTTTCTATGAGACCGGCGGGAGCCGAAAAAAGCCATTGAGTAAAGAAGATATTGAGATTATGGTCTCGCTGCTTCGGGAGGTGAAACCACACCAGATATATGCTGCTGGTGATTTGTCGGATCCACATGGGACCCACCGACTTTGTTTGGAAGCGTTAAAGAAAGCCCTAAAAGAAGTAGAAAATGAAGAGTGGTTCCGTGATTGTTATGTCTGGTTATACCGGGGAGCATGGCAGGAATGGGAGATACATGAAATTGAGATGGCTGTACCCTTGAGCCCAGGTGAACTGACCCGGAAACGAAATGCAGTGTTTAAGCACGAATCCCAAAAAGATCGTCCCCTCTATCCCGGTCATGATAGTCGCGAATTTTGGGAGCGACTTGATCAGCGTAATCGGGGCACTGCCCGTTCTTATGACGCACTGGGTCTGGCAGAATATGAAGCAATCGAAGGGTTTGTCCGCTGGCAATCTTTTGACATCTAAAATCTAACCAAACATAGGTATTACTATGAAAAAACTATATGGACTACTAGTACTGCTGATATTACCATCACTGCTATGGGCTCAGCCAAAGACTCCGGTGAGTCAATGGAAAGGAAAGACAATATTGTTTATTGGGGCGCACCCTGATGATGATGGCGGTTCTCACGGCACCATGGCTATGCTCAAAGATCACGGAAATGAAGTTTATGTGATGATTCTGACGACGGGCAATGTCGGGACCAAAGATCCCAATATGACGCGCGATCACCTCTCGAAAATCCGGCGGCAGGAAGAAGTGGATGCTCTAAAAGCGTTGGGGATCTCAGAAGACCATTATATCAATCTTGGTTATACCGATGGGATGCTGGAGTTTGCGGATAAACTTTCGGTGCTGAGGAGAATGGTACGGTGGATCCGAAAATTGAAACCAGATGTAATGATTGCTTTTGATCCTGGTTATGGATACCAATATTGGCATAAAACCGACCACAGAGCGGCCTCCTACTTGGCTGCAGATGCTGTACGTATGGCCGAATGGCGGCTGCTGTTTCCGGCGCAAATTATTCATGAGGGCTTGGAAGCGCATTGGATTCCGGAATGCCTGTTTTTCGGTGGCTTACCATCAACACAGAAGACCAAAGTTGATGTGACAGAATATGGGGAGCAAGTGGTTGAAGCTAATTCAAAGTATATTAGTCAATACAGCTCAAACTGGCTGCATTATAACGGACCGGATCCCGAGGATTTACCTGGTAACGAAGGCAAAGAATACATGCAGAAGGTTCGCGATCGCGTATATAATGATGACGGTAAGGTAATTGAAACTTTCCGTTATTATCACGGTCCCCCGGATGGAATTGGACATCGCAAGCCAGGCGGAATTGAGATGTCAGAGGATGATAATTAATTACCTCTGTATAAAAGGTTAATTACTGATATAAAAAGCGGCGGGCGGCTTATGCCTGCCGCTTTTTTACTAATAAAGATCTGATATTAATAACTTTGTTATCAAATAGCTGTATTCTATATTATTATATATAAAATATATGGGATGCGGTAATAAGGGAAGGATATTTTAGTAACAGTGCTGCCGATTGTTGAAGCAGTCATTTAGTGCTTGTACATGGCAAAAAATGATTCAAATAATGATAATCCGGATATTGGATTGGTCGATGATATCCAGAACGGTGATGAGCGGGCTTTTGAAAAATTATTTTTCAAGTACTATAGTCGGCTTTGTGGTTTTGCTATGAAGTTGGTCAAATCGCCGGATTTAGCTAAAGATTGTGTGCAGGAGGTATTTCTAAAGATCTGGCGAAACCATGAAGAATGGAGTATTCACTATTCGTTATCAGTCTATCTTTACCAGTCGGTTCGCAATCAGGCGCTAAATCAGATCGAAAAACGGAAAACGCATAGGGAGTATTCAGAGAAATATTACGAGGAAGATTTTCATAATCAGGGCGACGAAAATCAACAGCTTTCTAACGATCAGATCGAAATGGTCGATAAAATATGGGAAGTGGTCGAAGAAATGCCCGACCGCCGAAAGATGGTTTTTGAATTACATCGCAGACATGGATTAAGCTATAAAGAGATTGCCCAAATTATGAAAATCACTCGTAAAACAGTTGAAAATCATATGGGGCGAGCCCTTCAGGATGTCAGGAATCAATTGAAAGACGGCCCTTCTTCTACTAAATAATCTCGGTTTTAAAAAAGTTATAGAGGCCTTTGCAAACCCTCTCCATGTTAGGCTGAACCTTCAGAGCTGAGCTTGTCTCAGTATCTCTTTCAGCATCTGTTGCTTTATCTCTTTAAGAGCTATTAACCGGCCGTTAGCAAAAGACTCTGAACTAAATTCAGGGTGAGCCGGGTTTTGCAAAGGCCTCTTATAACCACTTGTTTGGGGATTTTATGGGTATCAAATGGTAACCCATAGGCCTGCAAAAATAAGACATCTTTCTATTTCCTATCCTGTTTGACATAGATTTGGGTGGATCAACTATATATAGGGTAATATGGTTGAAAAATTTTCGTTTAATGTCTGGATATTATTGGATTAGGCGAATTTAGATACTAAATATGTTTAGGCTGTTACCCTGTCAATACTATTTGAATAAAGACCTACGCTCTTCTGGTTCAGGCCTTTGCCCATTGAACTATGCTCTTCTACCATTTCCAAAAAAGTTCAATGTCTTGATATCCTTTCACAAATACTTACCTGATGTATATAGGCAAACTCAAAAAAGAAAAATAATATGGAAAACAACTCTGATATTTCGAATCATTCGGATGATTCGCGACTTAATCGTGATTTAGGCATTATAGGTTTATTATTTGCTGCGATTGGCTCAATTATTGGTTCTGGATGGCTTTTTGGGGCACTTACTGCGGCTGAAGAAGCGGGACCGGCTTCTGTAATTGCATGGGGCATTGGCGGTATTATGATTATATTTATTGGCCTCAGCTATGCCGAATTGGGTACTATGTTCCCTGTTTCTGGCGGCGTAGTACGCTTCCCCCACTTCGCTTTTGGCTCATTTACCAGTTATACCTTTGGGTGGATCACCTGGATCGCTGCAGCCTCAACAACTTCTATCGAAGTGCTGGCCGCCTTACAATACGCCAATAATTATATCCCTTGGTTACAACATCTCGATAAATACGGCGACCCTATACTTACACTACCCGGCTTTGGTGTGGCGATAGGCTTATTGGCTTTATTTAGTCTGGTAAACGTAATTGGAATTCGCTGGTTTTCGAAACTTAATAATGCGCTGGTCTGGTGGAAATTGGGTATTATCACTTTGGTTATCATCGCCTTTCTTGTAACCGTCTTTCATGGCAGCCTTTTCACCAACGAATCAGCTGGCGGTTTTTTCCCATCTGGATGGCAGGGGGTATTTTCTTCCATTGCAACTGCCGGAATTGTGTTTTCCTACCTGGGATTCAGGCAAGGCGTGGAATTGGCAGGAGAAACACAGAATCCTCAAAGGAATGTGCCTATTGCTATTATTGGCTCGGTATTATTAACTGCAGTCATTTATATTGCATTGCAGGTAGCTTTTATCGGGGCTTTGCCTTTGGATGCAATCGCTCATGGATGGGCTAATATTGGAACCAGCTTTACCGGCCATCTTAATGATATTGCGGCCACTTTTGGTCCCCTTGCAGCGATTGCAGGTGCTATTGGCCTGACCTGGCTGGCCGTGATGTTATACATCGATGCTTTTATCTCTCCTGCTGATACAGCTCTCATTTATACGACAGTAACTTCGCGTATCTCTTATGCTATGGGACGTAATCGGAATGCCCCGCATGTATTGGCCAAAGTCAATGATCGGGGAGTTCCGTGGGTGAGCGTCATTCTTACATTTATTGCCGGAACGATCTTTTTTCTGCCTTTTCCCGGCTGGCAAAAAATTGTTGGTTTCGTCACTTCTGCCACGGTATTATCGTTTGGTTCGGGACCATTGGCCATGTTAGCTATGCGCGAACAGTTGCCTAATCAGGAACGGCCATTTCGCCTGCCGTTTGTAAAAATTGTTGCCTACCTTGGATTCTTAGCTGCTAACTTGGTGGTTTATTGGGCCGGATGGGCTACCATCTGGAAACTAATGATTGCCGTTCTAATCGGATATGTCATTCTGATCGTTCATGAAACGGTAAATAAAGATAAGACTCCTGAACTTGAGTTGCGCTCTGGCATATGGGCGATCGTTTGGCTAGTTGGATTGACAATCATTAGTTGGCTTGGTTCTTATCCCGCAGTTTCTAAAGGAGCCGGTAATTTCGGATACCTGGGGGTTGGATGGGATATTATCGTGATTGCAATCTTTTCTCTCTTTGTTGCTTGGCTGGCTTATAAGTACCGTTTGCCTGTAGAAAAAGTAAAAGCCCATTTAAATGAACCCATTGCCGATGAGGCACTAATGGAATAGTCCAGGGTTCTATTTTGATGGTAATTTTAAGCAACCGGGATTATCTCACGCGTGTGTCGCAGTGCTGTAATATTTGTGGCACACGTTTTTTTATTAAGAGGCCTTTGCAAAACCCATAAATCCACTGTTATAAGGGAGTTGAACTCCCGTTTTTATGGTTGAAAACGTCGGTGGTACAACCACCTCCGAACAAAGCAGGAGGTTTTTCAAAACCCTCTATTAAATAAATCTTTTATCCGACATGGCGAAACAGACCAATGCTTCTCATTTATCGAAACCTTAGCTCCCAAGTTGGGAAAAGATATCATTGACTTCTGAGTGATGGGTTTTTCGCAATAACGGTTATATAACGTTTAGCACATCTCATTCTATTCTTCCATAGCTGTAATCCTAAAATTAGCAGAGAGAATAATTTTTTCAACTCTTGGGGGTATCCCAGCTTGCATCTGTCTATTCAACAGATAACGATTTTAAGAAAGCGTTAATCCAAAAAGAAAGTTCAATTGAAAACTACTGTACTTGCACGTTATTTAGCCGGCGAATGTGATGAAGCTGAGATAAAAGAGATTGAGCAATGGTTAGAATCTGACCTGGAAAACCAGAAACTGATGGAAGAGTTCGAGAAAATCTGGGAAACGTCTTCACAACAAAACCGATATTTCAATGATATCTTCAGTCCGGAACAAGATTGGGAGGATTTGAGAGAACGGATTAAGCATGAAAATAGAAAAAAGAATGCTCAGATTTCTCCAATTAATTATGCTGACAATTCGGATCGAGCACAATTTTCTCAGTTTGCTCGGATTGCGGCAATAATTGTTATTGCCACCCTGATAGGAATATTAGCCTATCAGGATTTATACACCCATCCTAAAATTGCTGATCCTGTATTGCGAGAGATTTCCATTGAAAGAGGGCATCGGGGTAATGTCACGCTTTCCGACGGAACAAAAGTCCAATTGAATGGAGATAGTAAAATTGTTCTGCCAAAAGTATTTGAAGCTGACAAACGTGAAATTACGCTTAAAGGTGAAGCCTTTTTTGAAGTTACCCATAACCCAGATCGGCCTTTCATTATTCACACTGGCGAAGCAATTATCCGGGTTGTGGGTACCAAACTCGACGTTCGTTCTTATCCCGAAGACGACGGGGTGCGGGTTGTAGTCAAAAAAGGACACGTAGAACTCAAGTCGCGAAAGGATTTTGTTAAAGACGAAGCGGATTTAACCGCGGGTGAGATGGGAGAGCTTTTCTGGAAGGATAATAAAATCGAGAAGAAAACAATTGATGACCTCGATGTTTTTCTAAGCTGGACCAAGGGATATCTCAAGTTTAAAGATACGCCAATGGATGAAGTGGCCAAACAACTAGAACGAAAATATGATATCCAAGTTGAGTTTAAAGATCCGGACTTAAAAAAATTACGCCTTACGGCTGAGCTCAAAAGTAGAATATTTGAGCATAACATGGAGGTTATTTCGACTTCGCTGAATATGGGATACAAGATTAAACAACAAGTGGTGACATTCTATAAAAAACAAGAAAAGTAATCGGGACACTTTTCACATACAGTCAAATCCATAAGGAGGTAATCTATGAATAGGAAAGCGACAAATAGGATGGCGATTACAGGCTATTTATGCCTTGTGACGTCCATTTTTATAATGGGGATGACAGCGACGGTTGATGCGCAATACTACAGTTCTAATGCTATACAGGTAAGCAAGGATTCATATTACCTGGTAGAAAAGTATTCGGATCATATATCGGAGTTGAGCAAGGTTATTTCTGTAGTAGCAAAGAAAAAGCCAATCAGGAATATTCTTGAAGAGATTGCACATAAAGCAAATCTGGGGATAGCCTATAACGCCGAACTCGGGTTTTTAGATAATAAAATCAATATTAACCAGCGAAAGGCAACCGTAGGAAGTATCCTGCAGAAAGTGTTGGGTAATACCGGATACCGGGCGGCGATTTCCAGAACAAGGGAAATCATTTTTGTCAAACGGCCGCCATTGCCCAAAGCCTCGAATGAGGTTATGCAAAAAGAGCTTACCGGACAGGTTGTTAATGCGGAGAATGGAAATTCGCTGCCCGGCGTAAATGTCGTTGTAAAGGGCACCACCAATGGTACTTCAACGAATGCCAATGGCCGTTTTAGCTTAACGGTAGCCGACGACGCTCAAACGCTGGTATTTTCGTTTGTGGGATTTGAAAAACAGGAAGTGCCCATAGGAAATCGGACGGAATTTAATATTCAGTTACAGCCTGCGGTCGAATCCCTCGAGAATGTAGTGGTTGTGGGATACGGTACACAGCAAAATAAAGATGTAACGGGCTCCATATCATCCGTCGGTTCCGACAAACTGGAGAACGTGCCGGTAACGAGTTTTGAGGGAGCGTTGCAGGGACGTATTGCCGGGGTAAATATTTCTGAAACTACCGGTGAACCCGGTGCTACTCCTCAAATTAAGGTGCGTGGAACAGGCTCGATCTCGGCCGGTAACTCGCCGCTGTTTGTGATTGATGGCTTGCCGATCACTAAAAATACGGATTTACAGGGAAACCTCTTCCGACGCAGAGCGGCTTTTACGCCTCCCAAAGCCAATCCTCTCGCAACCCTTAATCCCAATGATATCCAGTCGATTGATGTCCTGAAAGATGCTTCGGCTGCTGCTATCTATGGATCGAGGGGATCCAACGGCGTGATCCTGATCACGACCAAAAAAGGAGCCCATCAGGGCCAGCCCCAAATCAGATTTAGTTCCTATGCAGGCGTGCAGAATGCGATGAATATACCTGATATGATGGACTCCGAGGAGTTGATTGCTTATACCAAAGATTCCCGCAATAATTATTATCTGCAGGAGTACAATCCTACTGATCCGGCAAGTCCGAATTATAATCAGAACTATAGTCCGGATAATAATGCAGGTCGGCCGGCAGATGATTTTGCTCTTATTCCAAATAAATATGTGAATTGGGATGGCACAAATACCGACTGGCTGGATCTTGTTTTCAGCCCGGCATCACTCTCCAATTATAATCTGTCGGTATCAGGCGGTTCGCAGGATATCACCTATTACTTGTCAGGAGGTTATTACAACCAGAACGGTATTGTGGAAGGGTCCGGCTTCGATCGTTATACTTTAAAAGCCAACTTGGTAGCAGATTTATCAGACCGTTTCCAGATAGGAGCAAATATAAATGGAGCCTTTACCAAGCATGATCGTTTGCCCACAAGTGCTCCTTATTTTGCTCGACCTCCGGGTATTGTTTACTCCGCAATGGTGCATTCGCCTGTTATTAAACCTAATAATAGCGACGGTACACCGAATCAGCTCAACGGTCAGTCGTATCTTGGAGGGGGAACAACTTCTGCCAGTAATCCACTGGCCATCATGCAGGCGGTAAGTGATAATATCGATAACAACCGCTTGTTCGGTAACCTGTTTGCCCAATTTGATATTACTCCGGAAATATATTTTAAAACATTCGTAGGTGGTGATCTAAACAGTTACCAGCGAGAATTTTATCGTGGTAATACGCTATTATATCGTACGGCCACCGAGCCCGAGCCTTATGCGCAACAAAGTTCGGCCGAAGGGTTGAACTGGGTCTGGGAAAATACGCTCAATTACTCAACCAATTTTGGAGAAGATCATCAGTTTAAAGCTCTGATTGGATATACCGCCCAAAAAGAGACCGACAAACAGAATTCTGTTATCGCCCAAAACTTCCCTGATGATCAGGTTAAGACCGTAAATGGTGGGGTGATAGTAGGCGGATCCGGACAAGAAACCCAATGGTCTCTGGTATCTATGCTGGCCCGTATTAATTACAATTTCAAGAGCCGGTACCTGCTAACGGCAACGATTCGTAGCGACCGTTCCTCCAGGTTTGGTTCCGATAATCAAACCGGGATATTCCCATCGGTTTCTTTGGGATGGAGAATTGCCAACGAACCATTTATGCAATCGGCAGATTTCCTGAGTCAATTAAAGTTGCGGGCCAGTTATGGCTTGACAGGTAACTTCCTGATCCCCAATTACGGTTCCATCAGTCTGTTGGGTGAAAGTAATTACGTGCTTAATAATCAGGAGGTCAGTGGTTTAGGTCCATCGACTCTCGGTAATAGCGAGTTAAGTTGGGAGACCACTCGTCAGCTGGATGTGGGGCTTGATTTCTCCTTCCTGAATGATCGTATTTACGGATCAACCGATTTTTATTACAGCAGAACCAAAGATTTACTGCTGGAGGTAACCATTCCCTCGGCACTTGGTTTCCAATCTGCCTTAACGAATATCGGGGAAGTTGAAAATAAGGGATTTGAATTTTCGGTTACTTCCCGCAACACGGTTGGCACGTTTCAATGGTCAACCGATCTGAACTTCTCTACCAACCGAAACGAAGTACTCGCGCTGGGCCCCAAAGGGGATGCTATTCTCAGTGCGGGCGCTGCAGGTATTCGCCACATTACCCGCGTAGGGGATGCTATCGGAAGTTACTACGGATACGTTGTGGACGGGATTTACCAGTCACAACAAGAGATTAATAACAGTCCTACTGATACCCAAGCACCTGACCCGCGGCCTGGCGATTTCAAATTCAAGGATGTTAACGGGGATGGTCAAATCACGCCGGATGATCGAACAGTTACCGGTAGTTACTTCCCGGATTTCACATACGGTATGACTAATCGGTTCTATTATAAGAACTTCGACTTGTCTGTTTTTATTCAAGGTGTCCAGGGAAGACAAATTCTCAATCTCACCGATCGACATATGAAGAATGGCGAGGCAAATTTTAATAGTTATGCCATTGAAAATGACCGATGGATATCGCCATCCCAACCCGGAAACGGAGAAATACCAAGGGCCGATCGCAACTCTGCATTGCATGGAAATAACAACCGCCCATCATCTTATCAGGTCGAAGATGGTTCTTATGTTCGTATAAAAAATGTGACCCTTGGATTTAACCTGCCAACAAAGTGGTTAGATGGTGCAGCACAAAAAGTGCGTATATATGTACAGGGCACCAATCTATTTATGTTTACTCCTTACCGGGGATTCAATCCTGAGGTAAACCTTCAAGCTGGAAGCAGCCTGACCCCAGGTGAAGATTATGGAGCATATCCATTATCGCGGACTATAACGGCAGGTATAGATATAACATTCTAATAGTTTTAAATGAAAACAATGGTGACCGAGATGAAGAAACAAATATTATTTTTACTGATTCCGGCGTTCTTGTTTGTTTCCTGTGGGAAAGATTTTACAAGCCTTTCCCCCAAATCACAGCGAAACGTTGCAAGCTTTTATAAATCTGAATCGGATTTTCGTACAGCTGTAAACGGGGCTTACGATGCTTTGCAACTCAACGGAACGTATGGTAAGAATTTCGTGCTGATGCTGGAAATGCGTGCTGACAACACGGAAAACGGGGGCGGAGCCAGCGGGCTTGCCGCCTCGCTGGAAGCAATCGATAAATTCAATATCGTAACTACTGCTGAAGAGATCGAGCAAACCTGGAGTGATTCCTATAAAGGGATCAACCGCTGCAATCGTATTATTGATAATATCGACAACGCGGATTTTGACCAGAATAAGAGAGATCAATATAAAGGAGAGGCGCTTTTTATCCGGTCTCTGCTTTATTATGATATGGCTGTCATCTTTGGGAATATCCCGCTAAAAACTGATGTAACATCTACTCCCAACGATAAGGTTAACCAGGTAAGCGCCGATCAAATATATTCCCAGATTGTTGGAGATCTCCAAACAGCTATTGGATTATTGCCTGCAACTTACTCAGGCGACAATATTGGCAGGGCTACCAGTTGGGCGGCTAAATCATTACTTGGTAAAGTACAATTGACGATGGGCAGTAAGACCGATGCTGCCACAACTTTGCAGGATGTGGTTAATAACGGCCCATATTCCCTGCTATCGGATTATGCCAATTTGTGGGGACCTTCAAATGAAAATAATGCCGAGTCGGTTTTTGAAGTACAATTCAAAGCCGGGGGCATCGGTGAGGGTAGTGCCTACACAGATATGTTTACCCCCTTGGGTACCGTTGGTGGTGTAGGCGGTGGCAATGCCCCGCAACAGGTAACAACAGATATCCACAACAGTTTTGAAAACGGCGATGAGCGATTTTCAGTATCTATTAACGATACGGCAGCCACCTCAACAGGCTGGTGGGTTCCTAAATATGCCAGTACTCCATTTGGCCCGCTGGATGCCGGTAACAACTGGTATGTGATGCGGTACGCCGATGTACTGTTGATGCTGGCCGAAGCTGTTGGAGAGCCTAATGGTTATCAATATATCAATCAGGTTAGAGATCGGGCGGGGTTGGGACCTGTTAGTGCTGCTGAACCCGGCACGTATGCTGAAAAACTACTGCATGAACGAAGAGTCGAATTTGCATTTGAGGGGCAACGCTGGCCAGACTTGCTAAGATTTGGTATGGCAAAACAGATAATGGCTGCTCAACTGGGTACCTCGCAGGATCAGGTTCACTTGCTATACCCGATACCACAGCGCGAAATCGATGTTGCGCCTGATCAGATGCAACAGAATTCCGAATTCCAATAAGATATCGATCTTAAATCGGCTTTGGCTTACACTTCCTGAGGGGGGGCATGTCTCCCCCAAATGGAAGCTACTGTGAAAGTCAACGAAAAATTGATTAAATAAGAAAGGAGATAGTACTCAATTTTTTTAGGGCAAGCATTGGCTTTATGAGCTTTAAGTATTTTTAATAAATAATTCATTAATATCTTTATGAAACGTAATTATTATATCGTTGGGCTCATCTTACTTACTTTCTTTGTTATCTCATTCCTGACAAATATTATAGGACCCTTGATACCCGACATTATCAAGGGTTTTGATTTGAGCCTAACACTCGTAGCAGTATTGCCTTTCTCTTTTTTCATCGCATACGGTGTAATGTCGATTCCTTCCGGCATTTTGATTGAAAAATACCGCGAAAAGAAAATCATGATTGCTGCCTTTATGGTGGCTTTTCTGGGAGCCTTAATTTTAGCACTATTTCCTAATTATTTGACGGCAGTAGGTTCCTTATTCTTGATAGGTTCCGGAATGGCCATGCTTCAGGTAGTCATTAATCCGTTACTAAGAACGGCTGGGGGAGAAGAGCACTTTGCCTTTAACTCTAACCTGGCTCAGTTAATCTTTGGCCTGGCTTCATTTCTTAGCCCCATGGTTTATTCTTATCTGGTTTTAAATTTACAGGGTTCTGAACCGCCCAGCAGTGCTATTTTGTCCTTTCTGGCATCGATAGTTCCGGATAATCTTCCCTGGATTTCTCTGTATTGGCTCTTTACAGTGATTTGCCTGATTATGATTGTGATTGTTGCGGTTTCGCGATTTCCTAAAGTTGAGTTGAGTGAAGAAGAGGAAGTCGGAGCCTTGCAAACCCATCTGGAACTGCTGAAAAATCCCATTATCCTTTTATTTTTTCTGGGGATTTTCTGCTACGTAGGAACCGAGCAGGGCGTAGCCAACTGGATCTCACAGTTTTTATCTACCTATCACGGTTACGATCCCCAAACAACAGGTGCTACAGCGGTATCACGTTTTTGGGGACTTATGACAGTTGGTGGAATCGTTGGACTATTTCTGCTAAAAATTATGGATAGCAGATACGTTTTGATCAGCTTTACCTCATTGGCCATCATTTCGTTGAGTCTGGCACTGTTTGGTAGTGGAGTAGTAGCTCTGTATGCGTTTCCGGCTATCGGTTTTTTTGCTTCGGTGATGTATCCAGTGATTTTTTCTTTGGCCCTGAACTCTGTGGAAGAATATCACGGTTCTTTTTCGGGAATACTGGTGACCGGAATCATCGGCGGTGCCATTGTTCCACTGATTATTGGATGGGTGGGAGATTTGATAGAGCTTCGCGTTGGGATGCTGTTCTTATATATCACTATGGGATATATCTTTAGCATTGGTATTTGGGCCCATCCTATTATCACAAATAAAACCATTAGTATTGGCCAGAAAAAAGAAGAGTAGGCGATGGATCAAAAGCTTAAGCTGTCACTGGTATGGAATTTATAAGTATTAATTGTTTATAAGAAGGTTGGAAAATGAATAACAAAAAGAGTAGAAGCACTTATTTTACAAATCTGAAGGTCAAGCCCGGTTTCGCAAAAACAAAACTATGGGTTTTGATGACAGTGGCAGTAGTTTTTCTATGGATGCCTGACGCTGGCTTTGCACAAAATACCAAGCAGATTCCCATTTCTGTTGAAAAGAAAAGTGAAGGCGCTCCCCTTACGTTTGGGTTGCCCTTTCCCAAAGGGGACTTGCAGTCGCCCGATCATGTACGGGTGCTGGATAGTCACGGCAAGGAAATCCCTTCGCAACTTACTCAGGTTACCAGCTGGGAGCCAGCGGATTCCAGCGTTAAATGGATTTGGGTGTTTGTTTTTGCTACCGGGGAGGGTAAATATACCGTTGAGTATGGCCCGAAGGTGAGCAGAGCTCCTATCGAAGGCGATAAAATTACGGTTATTAATCAATGGATTCGCAACGGTTCTGTACATGTTAATACGGGACAATTAAAATTTTCGATTCATAACGGTCCGGGCGGATTTTTAGATGATGTACAGCTGGATCAGGATGGGGATGGTTTTGACCAAAAGGATCTCATTGCCCAGGCACCCGGGGATGGTCGAGGGGCTTTCCTTGATATTTTAGATGATAACGGACTGGATCCGTCTAAAGCGGAAGTTACCTATATGACCGAAGAGCGAGGGTCCGGGCCATTGCATGTTATCCTTCGGGTTGAGGGTACCTATCACTACTCGAGAAAAGATAATAACGACGCTCCTTTTGTAATGCGCATTCATGTCTATGCCGGCAAGTCGTATTTGCGGGTCCTAAATACGTTGGTTTATACCGGTGTGCCTGACAAACATGAACCCGTTGCCGGAGAGCATGCGCTCATAGCCACCACGGCTGATACCAATATTATCGATGAGGATTCCTTGGAGGCCGTTCATGATCCGGGTTGGACGCAGCCGAATGACCGCATTGCGAAAACAGGGTTAAACCTGAAATACCATTTACAAGGTCCGCTGCATTATTCGACCTCTTATCGAACCGGAAACTGGTGGGAAACAGGAGCTAAAAAATACTTTGATACAACAGTCAGCGGCAAGCAGAATATATCAGTACTGCAAACCGGTCCCGACCCCACGCGCATGCCGCCATTGCCCAACTCTTCGACTCAGAAACGCATCAGCGGTTATAAAGCATCGCTGAGTGTAGATGGCGACCAAAAGATGGGAAGCAGCAAAATGGACGGTTGGATAGACATCAGTAGCCAGCGTCGGGGGATAAGCATAGGTATTCGTAATTTCTTCGAGGAATATCCCAAAGAAATTACGTTGGATTCTGGAGATAGCCTGATGCATGCCTATGGATGGTCGCCCAATGTGGAACCGATGAGTTTCGCACGGTATAATGATAAAGTTGTCGAAGGAATGCTGGACAACTTCGCGCAAGGGTTGGCTAAAACGACCGAGCTGGTCTATAATTTTCACGGATCTGATCTTTCGCAAGACGATATTGAACGCACAGTGAACTATTTCCTGGATCCACCGGTGGCTCACGCCAATCCTCAATGGTACGCTAACAGCAAAGTGTTTGGACTGATAGCAACAGCGAATAACGATCATCCCGAGTTTGAACGCGGGCTTACCTATAAATACAAGTGGATGCTTTTTAATCAAAACTGGGAGCCGTGGTATGGCATGTTCGATTATGGGGATATTAAAACCTATTTCTTTAATGATGAGTGGTACACCTGGAACGAGAATGAACCAGCCATAGATTATATGTGGTGGCTGGAATTTGTCCGCACCGGGAAAAGGGATGTTTATTTACAGGCCCAGGCGGCAAGCCGGCACTATATGGATGTAGGTCAAATCCATTGGCCCAAAGGCCCACATTATATCGGGAATTCCAATTCGGCACTGGATTACTGGAAATCCACCCAAAAACCATCCGGGACGCCGTATCTTGGGATGGGGCGCCGTCATGCAGCCCAACATTGGATTGCCCTGCTAAGCGCTCACGTATGGGTTCCCGGATGGATCAGTTGCTATTATCTGACGGGGAATCACCGGGCGCTGGATGTTGCCAAAGAGGCAGTCAATCTTTATTTGCGCCGTCCCTGGGGGAAGCATGGTACTACCGGGCGAAGATTGTATCTCTCGGTCTGGAATTTGGATTGGGTGTTTGATGCAACCAAAAATCCTGCTTATAAAAAGGAGTTAAACGAACGAGTTCAGAAGATGATACGTCTGCAGCAGCCCCAAGGAGGCGGGTTGGTCATCCACCGCTATGGTTATTCGCAGGTTTATGCATCTCAGGGATTCGATTTATATCTGACGAATATGGGAGAGGAAGCCCATCCTGATGTTAAAGCCTCAATTATTGAAAATGCACGGCGGCTGCGGGATGTCCCGCCTCTGGATCATTCGTACGAATCATATTTGTCCAGCATTCATGGCCTTGTTTTGGGATACAAATACACTCATGAGAAGAGTTTTCTGCAAGAGGCTCTATATCGTGCCGAGGTACTAAAGACGGATGCGCTGCCTAGATCGTTCGACAGTTATTCCACACAGAAATCCCTGGAAAAGGCGTTGGATAACACAAGCCATTTGCCAGCTAAAGCAGATCGGTTTGAGCAGCGCGGGGACAAGCCCATCTGGGCGATAACAGGCGGAATGCGTGTTTTTGGTTGGACCCATTCCTATAATATCCCATATTTATTATACTATCTGGAGAAGAAGGATCAATCCGCCAAGTAATGCAGACAGGATAAACAGATGATCAACCAAAATATCAATCCTAAAACCAGGCAGTGAGGGACAGGCGATTGGGAACACAGCATTTAATCGGTATAGATATGGGAGCTACCAATCTCAGGGCGGGATTGGTAGAAGAGGAACAGCTTATCGAGATCGAAACCGTTGCTATAGATCAATCCGGAGGCGTTGATCCCATCATAGAACAGATAGCCGATTGTATTAGCGAAATTAAAACGCCCCAAACCGAAAGTATTGGTATTGGGGTTCCCAGCGTGGTGGATGTGAAAAGAGGCATTGTATATGATGTGATCAATATCCCGGCCTGGAAAGAAGTCCACTTGAAGGAGATTCTTGAGGAAAGATTCAATATCCCTGTCTATATAAATAACGATGCCAACTGTTTTGTTGTGGGAGAAAAATATTTTGGGCGGGCGCAAGGGTATCATTCAGTGATAGGGGTAACCATTGGTTCGGGGATGGGCAGTGGCGTTATCCTGGATGGAAAACTGTATTCCGGGCCGAATTGCGGCGCGGGAGAAATCGGGATGGTTCCCTACAAAGAATCTATCATGGAGCAGTACACCTCCGGTCAGTTTTTCGAAAGCTTTTACGATACCAGTGGCACAGAAATTTTCAATCGTGTCCAAAATGGTGACAGGCAGGCTTTAAATGCCTATAGCGACTTTGGATATCATGTTGGCAAAGCCATGAAGACTATTATGTATATGTATGATCCCGAAATTATCATTCTGGGTGGTTCTATCAGTGAGGCCTATCCCTACTTCGAAGATAGCATGATGCGAGAAATTGAGGATTTCGGTTTCCCCCAAAGCCTCGAAAAGCTTGAGATAAAGGTTTCGAAACAACAACATATTGCTATATTGGGGGCAGCGGCGTTGGCTTTGGATTGGCAGGCCAGTTAATTCTAAATCTAACTACCTAAGTATGGCAGGATGAAAAAAACAGCTATCAGCCTGAAGAAGAAAATCGGCTTTATCCTGGGAATTGTCTTATTTGGAATTTTAATTGCTATCCCCCCGCCAAGTGGACTATCCGCACCGGCGTGGCATGTGGCTGCAGTGGCAACACTGATGGGTACCTGGTGGATAACCGAAACGTTGCCTATTGCTGTAACGGCTCTTCTGCCTATTGTGTTATTGCCCATTTTGGGCATAACGAGCATTGACGATGCCACTACCCCTTACGCCAATCCGCTCATCTTTCTTTTTATGGGAGGATTTGTCATTGCTTTGGCAATGGAGCGCTGGGACTTGCACCGCCGGGTGGCTCTCAATATTGTTAGTTTTGTGGGAGTGAAACCCTCGTCCATCATCTTGGGATTTATCATCGCCTCGGCTTTTATTAGCATGTGGGTTAGCAATACAGCTACGGCCTTGATGATGTTGCCCATTGGTCTTTCGGTACTGAATCTTGTTTCCAATCAAAAAGAGAGTGAAGACAAAATTAATTTTGAAATTGTTCTGGTGTTAAGCATCGCCTATGCTTGCAACATCGGGGGAATGGGTACATTAATTGGCACGCCGCCTAATGCCCTGTTAGCCGGATTTATGAAAGAGGAATATGGTCTTGAGATCGGATTTACCCAGTGGATGATGGTGGGGGTTCCTCTGATGGTGGTATCTTTGCCGGTGATGTATTTGTTGCTCACTAAGGTTATCTATCCTATTAAATTGAAACATTTGCCGGGAGGTAAAGAGCTAATTGAAAAGGAACTGGCAGAGTTAGGAGTGATTAGCAGCCAGGAAAAAAAAGTGGCTATTGTGTTTTGTTGTACAGCGGCACTATGGGTTTTTCGTCCGCTATTATCAAAAATCATACCCGGCTTAACTGATGCAGGTATTGCTATCATGGCGGCTGTAGCCCTGTTTATAATACCATCCAATATTTCCAAAGGTGAATTTATCCTTTCCTGGTCGGATACCAATAAGCTGCCTTGGGGGGTACTCATTTTGTTCGGCGGGGGATTAAGTCTTGCATCGGCCATAAGCAGTACCGGCTTGGCCAAATGGATCGGGCAGGGCGTCGGCGTATTAGGCGGTTGGCCTGTATTACTCTTAGTTGGCTTGGTTATTCTACTAATCGTTTTTCTTACCGAGATGACCAGCAATACGGCAACGACCGCCGCTTTTTTACCTATCCTCGCATCAGTAGCTGTTGGGCTGGGAGAAAACCCTCTGTTGTTGGCGGTTCCTGCTGCGCTGGGAGCCAGCTGTGCTTTTATGTTACCGGTAGCTACGCCTCCGAACGCCATTATCTACGGAAGTGGCAAAATAACCATCCCCGAAATGTCCAAAGCCGGACTTTGGCTCAATTTCACTTTTATCGTTTTGCTGACGGCACTGTCTTTTACTCTGATAACCTATGTTCTGGGGATTCACGTAGGAGTTCTTCCGACTTGGGCCCAGTAATAACAGTGAATATGGATAAGAGGCCATTGCGAAACCGATCTTATTGATCAATCGCTGCATTTTCGTGAATTCGAAATCCTTATCCCGAAATTTTTCGGGACTCCGGTTTCGAATTCACTCAAGCTTTGATCTTGAACAAAATTCCTGGTTTTTCAAAGCCCTCGATAAATAAAAAAGGCTTACCCGGAAGGATAAGCCTTTTTCCCGAGATAAAATTCTGGTTATTGTTTTTTTGAAGATCCTGCCTGTATTACTTTATCAATTACGTAAACTGTACCATTATTAGCCGATTTATCTGTATCCAGGATCTTAGCCCCCATGTTCGATTTCACCTTATCAGCTGATATATTGCCTTTATACAGTTGCCCTCGAATTATTTTTTTGGCTTTGGCAGGATCACTTTTGGCTTGATCATAACCACTGGATTCAAGAGCCTTATTGCTGGGAGCAAGTACGGTATATGGACCTTTTCCCTTTAAAACCCTGGAATAACCCGAGGCCTTCAGTAATTGGGCAAAATGGGTCGTCTGCTGATTGGATTTGACGACTGTATAAACTGATTTTCCCTGTGTGGCAGCAGATTGCGATCCCTGGGCATCTAACACGCTATTAAATGTTAGCCCAGCGAAAAGTAATGCTAAACCTATTCCTAAGATTTTGATCTGTTTCTTCATCATAAAATCGATTTCGATTTAAATTATATTGAAAAAGATCAAGCTTGATTTGAAATTAACAACACTTACTCTTTTCAGATATTGTACAAAAATCATATCCCATATCTATTTGTGTTTAATAAGCTGGGATATACATCCTTCTTAATTTAAAGAGTACCTTCATTTCTATTATATTGAGAATAATCGTAAAAATGTTCCGTAATTATGCGAAATAGAACACTGCTCTTCCTGTCGATAGGCTTAACGCTCGTCATAATGACAATATATAGCTGTCAAAAATCGGATACTTTCTCGAATAGGGCTTTGTCCAAACAGATTCAAAAATTGCAAAAACAAGTTGATATGCTCAAACCCGGTTTTGGGGATATTATGCTTGGTGTTCAGGAACATCATGCCAAATTATGGTTTGCCGGCACGAATCAAAACTGGGAATTGGCTGACTTTGAGCTACATGAGATTGAAGAAAATGTCGAAAAGATTGAGAATTTATATCCCAATGATGATCGAACAAAAGATCTTTCAACGCTTGATCCTGCCTTGGATAGTCTGGATTTAGCTATCCAGGCTAAAAGGGTAGCAAAATTCAGAAAAAGTTTTTCCTTCCTGACCCAAAGATGCAATGACTGCCATCAGAAAAATGGATATGAATTCAATGTAATTACTATTCCCGACCGTCCGCCAGTGCCGAATCAAAAGTTTAAATTGGGCAATTGAATAGTTTTTTTGATGCCGGCTTTAACCCTACGGTGGTAATGAAGTTGGGCAACCTATCTACTTTGTTCAAAAAGATGTTTCATCAGCTGCGCATAAGAATCAGTAAAGGTTACGTTGCGGCGCGCCATCATCTTTTCTATAACCTCGTATGCTTTCTCCAACTTGTAGCGTTGGATTACATTGGACCCCACCCAGCTGAAAGAATCCACAAATTTGGGCGGAAAATCCCGGGATAAAATATTGCAGTTGACTCCGAAGATACTGCCAGAATTAATTACGCAGTTAATAGCCGTTTTGGTATGATCTCCCATCACAACCCCGAAAAATTGTTGATTAGTTGTAATTTCACTACGACTGTCCCAATCGGTAATACGAATAGGACCGTAATTCGTTTTCAGATTAGAGACAGTCGTACCGGCTCCAAAATTGCACCATTGGCCAACAACCGAATTTCCGATATATCCATCGTGAGCTTTATTTGAATATGAGTGGAAAATAGTATTACTAACTTCCCCGCCAACCTTGCAAACCGGCCCCACCGTGGTATCGGAATAAATTTTAGCTCCCATTTTGATGAAAGAACCTTCGCAGATAGCAACCGGCCCCCGTATATAAGAGCCTGCCATAATCGTTGCATTTTTTCCGATATAGATAGGTCCGTCTTCTGCATTTAAAACACAGCCAGCTTCGATCGTAGCTCCTTCTTGAATATAGATCTCATCGGGATTTTCAAGTGTAGCATCTTCCGAAATGTGAGTGTTTGATTTGGATTCGGGCCGAATCAATCTCAGATCCCGACAAATTTGGTCGCCATTACATAAAAACAAATCCCACAACTTGTCGATAGATGGATAATCCGCCGTTTCCAGCACAAATTGATTCTTAAAGTCAGCGGACCCATCCTTCAGCCAGCGATCCGAATCACTCCCATTTACTTTGGCTGCAATAATCGTATCATCGTGTAGTAAACATTGCCCTTCATTGAGATCATTAATTTGAGTGATAAGTTCTTCTGCCGGAAGGTAGCGACTGTTGATCCAAGTACAATTTTGGGTCGGATCTAGACTGCCTGAATCAAAAACTTCGTTTAAATTAGGTCGCAACATTCGGCAATAATTCGACGTTCCTAAAGCGTGGATCCATTTTTTAGAAATAGTTAAAATACCGATACGAAGATCATCCACCGGCCGTGTAAGAGTTAGCGGATGAAAATTTGTAAACTTGTGGTCTTCAAAGAAACATAACTGCATATTGTAAAGCGATAAAAAGTTATGTGATAATTGTTTTATAGAATGATAAATTAAAATAACTTACATACTGATCTAGAGAGACAGTATAATAAAAATCATAAAGTAAATTTTAGAGTATCTCTATGTGCGGAATTGTTGGATATGTTGGAGACCGAAAAGCAAGTGATATTATAATTAAAGGTCTTGAGAGACTTGAATATCGCGGTTATGATTCGGCTGGAATCGCTTTGTTGAATGGTCAGTTGGATATTACAAAAGGAAAGGGCAAAGTTAAGAACCTTAAGGAGAAGTTGGCCAAAGAGTCGGCCAAAGGCTATATCGGTATTGGACACACGCGGTGGGCAACGCACGGAGCGCCCAATGATGTGAATTCGCATCCGCATGTGAGCGAATCGGGCAAAATTGCCCTTGTACATAATGGAATTATCGAAAACTACAGTTCGCTTAAGAAAGAACTACAAAATAAAGGACGCACTTTTCATACCGACACTGATACCGAAGTTATTGCCCAGCTGATCGAGGAAATTTATGAAAACGGTGAGGATGTTACTTTTGAGCATGCCGTTCAACTGGCTCTGAAGCAAGTAGTGGGCACGTATGGATTAGCAATATTAAATGCCGAAGAGCCGGATCGGATTATAGTAGCTCGTAAAGGCTCTCCGTTACTGTTGGGTATTGGAGAGGGAGAAATGTTTGTAGCCTCGGATGCATCTCCCATTGTCGAACATACCAACAAAGTCATTTATTTGGATGATGGTGAAATGGCGATTGTTTCGAGAGATGATTATGAGGTGAAAACGATCGATGATGTCGCACTCACTAAGAAAGTGCATGAGTTGGCAATGAGTATCGAGGAAATTGAGAAAGGTGGCTATCCACATTTCATGCTAAAGGAAATTTTCGAGCAGCCGCGCGCAATCGCCGACTGCCTTCGTGGCCGTTTGGATGTCGAAAATCATACGGTGCAATTGGGTGGCATTGCGGATGTAGTGGATAAGCTTGCCAACGCTAATCGTTTGATTATCGCTGCTTGCGGTACCAGTTGGCATGCGGGCTTGGTTGGTGAATACTTATTCGAGCATCTGGCCAAAATATCGGTTGAAGTGGAATATGCTTCAGAATTTCGATATCGCGAGGCTCTCATAGATGAGGATGATGTGATGCTGGTGATCTCTCAAAGTGGTGAAACGGCCGATACGCTGGCTGCTTTGCGTACAGCTAAAGAACGTGGTGCTCTTGCACTCGGAGTCTGTAACGTTGTGGGTTCGACTATCGCACGTGATACGGATGCAGGCGTTTATACGCATGCAGGACCAGAGATTGGAGTAGCTTCCACCAAGGCATTTACTACCCAGGTTTCGGTCTTGGCGATGATGGCTATTTTGCTGGGACAAAAACGGAATACGATCGATCCCGAGTATGCCAACGGGCTGATTGAGGAGTTGAATAATATCCCGAAAAAAGTGAAAAAAATACTCGATCAAAGTGAGGATATTAAGGAAATGGCGAAATTGTTTACCTATGCGCCCAATTTCTTGTATTTGGGACGAACCTATAATTTCCCGGTCGCTTTAGAGGGAGCACTCAAGTTAAAGGAAATTTCATATATCCATGCCGAAGGATACCCTGCAGCAGAAATGAAGCATGGTCCGATTGCCCTGATTGACGAGATGATGCCGGTAGTGGTTATTGCAGCTACCGATCATACAAATGACAAGATGATTAGTAATATTGAAGAGGTAAAAGCCCGAAAGGGTCGGATTATTTCTATTACCGGTGAGGAAAATGAGGAAGTTATCGAACTGTCGGAATTTGCTTGCGCAATACCTGAGACCGAGGATTGCCTATCACCACTATTGACCTCAATTCCACTGCAACTGCTTTCGTACTATATTGCTGTAAATCGTGGATGTAATGTGGATCAACCGCGAAATTTGGCAAAAAGTGTAACAGTAGAATAGTGAAAGTGATGGTAGGGCGACAGTTTGATCAAACGAAAGTGTACATTTTAGCGTTAAAAACTAACTATGGCTACGCTAAAGATTAAAAATATGGTCTGTGACCGATGTATTATGTCGGTGCGCGAAATTTTAGAGAAACTGGATTTTAGCGTAGGAAAGGTAGTGCTCGGAGAAGCTGAGATCGAAGAAGATCCCGGGAAAGAGGAACTTTCAGAAATTGCAGAAAAACTCAGGGAAAAGGGGTTTGAGCTTATCCGTGAAAATAGAGAAGCACTGGTAGAGCAAGTCAAGGCTCATTTAATAGAGTATGTAAAACGCCTGGAGTTGGAAGATGATCCTCCAAAGTTATCAAAGTATCTCTCTACGAAACTTCATCACAACTATAGCTATTTGAGTAATCGGTTTTCGACGATCGAAAATTCGACGATCGAAAACTATTTTATTCACCTAAAAATCGAGCGCGTAAAAGAATTATTGACATATCAAGAATTGACCCTCAGCGAAATAGCTTGGAAACTCAATTATAGTAGCGTTCAATACTTGTCTAATCAATTCAAGAAGGTGACGGGGGAAACAGTCAGTTCTTTTCGAAAAAACATGAATGCTTCCAGCCGCCAAACATTGGATACTATTCAATAAATCCAAAAATTTTACACATCTTATTTAAATTTTCGTAACGGTTGGCATCTAGTTGGGCCTTATCATAACACTGAATTGAAAAAAAACTAAACCGTTATGAAAAAGACTTTAGAGATAGAAGGCATGCATTGCGCCAGTTGTGTTTCTTCGGTTGAGAAATCACTGAATAAGCTAGAGGGCGTCAATGGAGCAAATGTTAACTTAACGACCGAATCGGCAACTATTGATTTCGACGCGGATAAAGTGAAGCACAACGACTTTAAGAATGCTGTTGAGAGCGTTGGATATGAAGTAGTTGAAAATCACGAAAAGAAAAAAATCCAAATAGAGGGTATGCACTGTGCCAGTTGTGTTGGAGCGGTTGAACACGCTTTAAAGCGGCTGGATGGCGTGTATGATGCTTCCGTAAACCTTGCCACCGAATCGGCGACCGTCGATTATAATCCGGATATGGTTGGAGATAATGATTTTAAGGAGGCAGTCGAAAGTCAGGGCTATCAACTGCGCGAAAATGAAGAAACACGCACGCTCAAAGTTGAAGGTATGCATTGCGCCAGCTGCGTATCTTCAGTAGAAAGTGCTTTGAATTCAATTGATGGTGTAACAAAAGCTTCGGTTAACTTGGCAACAGAAACAGCTCAAGTAACCTTTGAACCGGATAAGGTCCGATTCAGTGATTTTGTGACTGCCATTGAGAATGTAGGCTATGAAGTGGTCCGCGAAGAATCAGAGGATGTCAAAAGCCGTGGTGATGCTGAGATGGAAAAGGATCAGCAAAAAATTGATAAAGCCTATAACAAAATGTGGTGGTCGTGGGCGGTAACCATTCCCATTATCCTCTGGATGATTCCCGATATGGTGTCAGGTTATACCTTCCTTGGTAAAATCGGCTATGATATTGGAATGCTTGTCCTATCCTCAATAGTAATTTTTTATCCCGGTTGGGAAACAATGAGAAGTGCCTGGAAATCGGGAAGTCACTGGGCGCCCAATATGGATGTTTTGATTGCTATGGGTACACTAGCATCCCTGGCAACTGGATTTGTTTCACTTTTCCATCAATTCGGAATCGGACCGGCTTTCCATAGTTTTGCAGGAGTTGCTGGTATGATTATGGCGTTTCACTTGACGGGGCGCTATATAGAAACGAAAGCCAAGGGACGAGCATCACAGGCTATCAAAAAATTGCTGACGCTGGAAGCTAAAGAAGCTACTATTCTACGTGATGGAGAAGAAGTTAAGATTCCCGTTCGAGATCTTCAAAAAGGCGATATTATGGTTGTGAAGCCTGGTGAGAAAATCCCGACCGATGGTATTGTGGTCGGTGGAGAAAGCAGCATAGATGAATCGCTGGCTACCGGTGAATCAATGCCCGTAAAAAAGAAAGAGGGCGATGAAGCTATTGGAGCTACCATCAACAAAAATGGCGTTTTGCGCGTCAAAGCAACAAAAGTGGGTAAAGATACTTTCTTGAGTCAGGTTATTAAGATGGTTGAGGAGGCCCAAGGGTCGAAAGTGCCTATTCAGGAATTTGCCGATCGTATTACGGGTGTATTTGTTCCGGTGGTACTTGGCGTTGCCCTTCTGACCTTAGTTGCCTGGTTGGTTTTTCCTGTATTTTTTGGAGGCATTGCAAGGTGGGCCTCGGCTTATTTGCCATGGATTAATCCTGGAATGGGGGCAACAGCTCTGGCTTTTTATGCTGCAATTGCTGTTCTGGTTATCGCTTGCCCGTGTGCGCTCGGACTTGCTACCCCCACGGCATTGATGGTTGGCTCTGGCATGGGTGCTGAAAATGGCGTATTGATTCGAAAGGGATCGGCCATCCAAATCATGAAAGATGTGACAACGATTGTGCTCGATAAAACCGGTACGATTACCGAAGGTAAACCCGGGGTAACGGATGTGGTTACCTTCAACGGTTTGAGTGAAGATGCGTTGATTCATCTGTCTGCTGCAGCCGAAAGTGGATCCGAACATCCACTGGGACAAGCCATTGTTGAATATGCTCAGCAGGTTAATGGCGAATTGGAAAATCCTGAAAAATTTGAAGCGGTGACTGGCCGGGGTATCAAAGCCGAAGTAGATGGCAAATTACTGCATATCGGTACCAAAGATCTTATGAAAGAGGGAAATATTTCGGTAGGCAGTGAAATTATTGATACCATGACTAAGCTTGAGAAAGAGGCCAAAACAGCGATGCTGGTTGCGGTTGATCAGGAGATCGCCGGTATCATTGCCGTGGCCGACAAGGTTAAAGAAGATAGTAAGAAAGCAATTGGGGCTTTGAAGAAATTTGGCCTGCAGCCGGTAATGATTACGGGTGATAATGAACGCACCGCTAAAGCTATTGCCGCTGAGGTTGGTATTAACCGTGTTATTGCCAATGTCATGCCCGATGATAAGTCGAATGAGATAAAGCGGCTGCAAGAGCAGGGAGAAATTGTAGCCATGGTAGGTGACGGTATTAACGATGCACCAGCCTTAACTCAGGCTCATGCAGGGATCGCTATTGGTACAGGAACAGATGTTGCTATTGAATCCGGGGATATTGTGTTGGTTAAAGGTGATTTGAGCGCCGTGGTTAAAGCAGTGAAATTAAGTCATGCTACTTTTAAGAAGATCAAG